>Ga0209488_10002973_pt1 | contig 13740 bp, 11 predicted proteins | sample Rivendell_Oct201_8_FD_188349 | JGI IMG/M metagenome (GOLD analysis project Ga0209488, IMG submission 188349) | Vadose zone soil microbial communities from the Eel River Critical Zone Observatory, Northern California, USA -... | ecosystem: Environmental > Terrestrial > Soil > Vadose zone >...
TACTCGTACAGTTCGTTATGGCTGCGCTGCGCGATCCGCGCCTGATCGAGGTGATGTTCGAGACGCGCCAGATCGTTCGTCAGGTCCATTTGCAAGTAGCGCGGCAGGTCGAGGTCGCCGAGCGGCGCCGTCTCCAGCGCCTTGCGCAACAGCATTTGTGACTCCAGCGTGCTCGCGCCCGGCAGGTCGGCGCTCACCGACGGCAGCGTCAGCAACCCCGTCAGCCCTTGTGCCGCGCTTAGATTGCGTTGCACCTTCTGGTCTTGGTCCAGCAACACCGCGGTGGCAGGAGTGAACTTCGCATTGACGGCATCGCGTTCCTTCTCGAGCGCATCCTTGCGCTGCAGCGCCGGGATGCCTTGGCGCTGCGCCTCCAGGCTGATGACAGCAGCCCGCAGCTGCGTGTGGCGCTGTGCGGCGAGTTCCAGCTGACCGCCCGTCGAGACGAGTTCCCGCAACGTCGCCTCGCGCTCCGCGACCTTTTTCTGACGCAGCCTTTCCCAGGCAAGCAGCGCCGCGCCGGCGATGGTACAGCCCAAGGTGCGCAGGTCGATCCAGGTTTCGATATAGCTTTGCGCGTGATCCCCTGCCTTCTCCAAGAGCTCCGCGCTGTCCTTCAAATCCTGCGCTTCGCGCTCCATCCCATGAATCGTTTTCAGCTGGCTCGACACCGAACGCACAGCTTCGCCGAGATCCTTGCGGTCGAGCACCTCATCGGCGACGAACTGATTGATGCTGCTGACCGGCTTGTAGGCCATGAACCGCGAAAACGCGCGCGCGGCGGCCAGCGCCTCGCGTTCCGACACCGAATCGTTCTTGCCCCGCAGGGCGCCGTACAATCGGCGCAGATAGGCGCGTTTTTGCGGATACTGCTCGACCACGCGCTTCCCCAGCCGCGCCACCAGTTGCGCCTGGATTTCATCGAGCTGGGTCACATGCGACACACCCTCGCGGCTCTTGATGAAGTCATCGATACCGAGCTCGACGCCCGGCAGTATCGAGAACAACGACTGATCTTCTTGCGCCAGCGCCTGCTTGCCCGAGCGATCCAGCCAGGCGCGCACCCCGACGACCGCCGTGAAGACCTCGGCGCTCTCCTGCTGCGTCGGATGGAATACCGCAGCGATGTACCCATCGGTGGGCTCGGTGCGCGCGTAACTTCCATCGTCGCAGCCGAGCACATAGGAGGCGAGCGTGCGCACGCGCTTGCCGCGCCCGCGCTGCGTGCTCTCGTCCTGACCGGGGTTATAGTGATAGAGATTCTCGTGCGCGGCCGTCATGACGGTCTGGATCGCATCCGCCGCGGTGGTCTTTCCCGAACTATTTGCGCCGGAGAACAGGCTCACGGGCCCGATCTCGAACTCGCAGTTCGGGACATTGCCCCAGTTGACGAACACGACTTTCTTAAGAAACATGGTGACTCCTGCTACGCGCCGTTGCGGCGTCTGCGGCGTCCGCCCCATTCCCGCCATCGCCGGCACCCTCGCCGTCCGCGACACCTCCAGCCACCGCCACATCTCCGGCATCCGCCGCCCCGCTCGCCGCGTCGATGGCATCAGTGCTGACGAAATCGACGATCATCGGATGAATCCGCAGCCACGCCTCCGTGGTCTCGAGTTCCTCATCGCTGTGGTAATCGATCAACCGCAGCTGTCGCAGCCGCTGGAATACCTTGCGGCGTTCCGTGGCCTTCTCCGGCAGGCTGCGATTCAGCCAATTCTTCATCGCCAGTGCGATCGCCTCCAGGGACTCGGTGGCAAAGCCGTTCTCGTCGATCTTCGCCTCGCGCACGGCCTTGTCGTACTGGGCGCGCAGCACCAGAATCACGGCCACCTCATTTTGGGTGAGCCGCGCGCGCAGGCTGCCGCCGAATGCCTCGTCCTCCGCCTGCTCCATGCCCGGTGTGCGGCTGCCCGGCGGATACAGACGCGCGTACTCAAAGCGCCGATCATGGTGCACCACGATCCCGTACAGCGACAACGTCTCGCCGACCAGTTCCTCCACGCGCACGAAGCGATCGTACAATTCCTGCTCCGTTTGCGACTCGCCGCGCTCCAGCACCCCATAGTTGACGAGGCGGATCAGCAAGCCGCGAAACTCCTCCAGGCTGATGCCCGTGGATTCCAACCGTTGCTCCATGAAGTTACTGAGCAGCATGCGGCTGCTCCTCGACGAGACGAACCACGAACTCGTCTGCGCCCACGTAGAACTCCGTCGTCGCGCGCCGTCCGGTCTCGACAACTTCGAATTTCAAGCCCATACCCTCCCAGCCTGCGGCGCCGACCTCCAACGCGTGCGCTGCGTACAGCAGCTCGCGCGCATCCCGAATCGGCAGCGACGTGGTGCGAATCTCATGCCCGCCGGCGAGCGTCGCCACCAGGTAGTCATACAACTGACGATTATTCATTGCGAAGGCGCGTTCCAATGCCTGCTCCACGAACAGGCGCCGGCGCGCCGCCGGATCGTCCACCGCGGCAACCTCCGCCCGGGTGTCCACCCGGCGCTTGCGGTCGCTGTTCAGCAACCGCAGGTGATCCGGGTCCACGAAGCCCATGTCGATCCCCACCAAGTGCTCGGCGGCCGCGCCCAGCCGCAGGTCCTGCTCGGCCTCCGGCAGGCCGGCCAACGAGTCGAATGCCGCCAGCAGCGCATGCTGACTGGCCTCGGAGAAGCTCAACTGCCGCAGCAGGATGTCGGCGCGGCGCGTAAAGCCATGCAGCGACCGGCGCAGCGCCGGCAACATCAGATCGGCGGCGCTGTGCAGGCGGCTTTCGATCTGATCGAGGATGGTCATATACAGGGACCGCGCACCGTGCGTGATCAGCTCCGGAGCCACGCGCCGCAATTCGCGTTCCGCCTCGATCTTCGTTTCCTTGCGCTGGGCTCGGGCCCGTCTCAACAGATCGTCGAGCTCTTCGCGGTACTTGACGACGCTATCCTCGGAGAAACGCAGCGCGAGGTCCGGCATGAAGCGCTTCTCCATGAACTCGAAAAACTCGTCGCTGGCTCGATGCACCAGCTGTTGCGCTTCGACTTCGCGCACGAGTTGCCGCTTTCGCTCGTCCAACTCCGCAATGACGTCCGAGAAATCGGCGACGATGCGCTCGGAATACTCGTAGGCGTCGAGCAGGTCATAGACCTCGCGCTTCTCCTTTTCCAGGAACGAACGCAATGCACTGCAGGTATTTCGCGTATTTCTATGGCGTGTGCGAAATCGACCGCCCGTCAATTCGGCCATGGGCTGCGTAAAAACCCGGCCGATGCGCGAGAAGCTATAGGTGCTGGTAAGCGAAATCTCGTCTGCGTGCAGTTCGATCCACCCGTTCTCGATCAGCGTCTTGAGGATCCAGATCGCTTGTTCACGATCATCGCGGACCGACGGCGCCTTATCGTCCTCGGCATCGTCGAGCACTGGACTTCGGGTGATAGCCTCCTGAAACACGCCGAGCACCAGATCTCGCCCGATCACGCGGCTGTAATCCGCAAGCGAACTGTAAAGCCGGGCATACAACTCCCGCAAACAAGCCACGATCTGTTCACGGTATTTGCCCGTCAGCGGACGAAAAAAATTCAGTCGTTCATTGGCGAACAACATCGGGGGTGCGTGTCCTCATTCACACATTGAACCTGAAATGCATCACGTCACCCTCGCGAACGATATATTCCTTTCCCTCGAGGCGCAGTTTCCCCGCCTCCTTAGCCCCCGCCTCGCCCTTGTTGGCGATGAAATCATCGTAGGCGATGACTTCGGCGCGAATGAAGCCATGTTCGAAATCCGTGTGAATCACGCCGGCCGCTTGCGGCGCCGTCGCCCCCCGGTGCACTGTCCAAGCGCGGACCTCTTTGACCCCGGCGGTAAAATAGGTCTGTAGTCCCAATAGCGCATACCCACCGCGAATCACGCGATTCAGGCCGGGCTCGTCCAGCTTCAGCTCCGCCAAAAACTCTGCCCGGTCGGCCTCTTCCAGCTGCGAAATCTCCGCCTCGATCGCCGCGCACACGGGCACCACCACAGCACCCTCGGCCTTCGCCAGCTCGCGGACCTTATCCAGCCGCGGATTGTCGGTAAAGCCATTCTCGTCGACATTGGCCACGTACATGATCGGTTTGTCGGTGAGCAGGTGCATATCCCGCAGCAATGCATGTTCGTTCGCGTCCAAGCCCATCGACCGCACCGGCTTCGCCTCGTTGAGCTGCTTGCGCACCCGTTCGAGCAAATCGCGGGTTTTGACCGCATCTTTGTCGGCCGTTTTGGCCGCTTTGACGGACTTTTGATACGCCCGCTCCACGCTGTCGAGATCGGCCAGCGCGAGTTCGGTGTTGATGACTTCGATGTCGCTGGCCGGATCGATCTTGCCGGCCACATGAATGATGTCGTCGTTCTCGAAGCAGCGCACCACGTGCGCGATGGCATCGACTTCGCGAATGTGCGCGAGAAATTTGTTGCCCAGCCCCTCGCCCTTCGACGCGCCCGCCACCAATCCCGCGATATCCACGAATTCCACCGTGGTCGGCAGAATCCTCTCCGGATGGACGATGGCTGCCAGCTTCTCGAGGCGCGGATCCGGCACCGGCACCACGCCCACATTGGGGTCGATGGTGCAGAAGGGATAATTCTCCGCCGCGATTTGCGCACGGGTCAGCGCATTGAACAGCGTGGATTTCCCCACGTTCGGCAAACCGACGATTCCGCATCGAATGGGCATCAAGTCTTTCCCGCCCGGCTGTGCAGCCGGGTCATGGCGCGCTCCGCGCCTTGCTCGAGTAATAGCGGCATGCAATCCGCCGCCGTGCTCACCGCCTCCAGAATGAGATCCTCTTCCGCGCGCGGCGCGCGCGTCAGCACATAGTCGATGACTTCGGCTTTGTTGCCGGGATGGCCTATACCCAAGCGCAGCCGCCAAAAAGTCTCGCCGATGTGCGCGATCGTATCGCGCAGCCCGTTGTGACCCCCGTGCCCTCCGCCCTGCTTCAAGCGAACGCCGCCCGCCGGCAAATCGAGCTCATCGTGCGCCACCAGAATATTCTCGGGCGCAATCTTGTAGAAATCGCTGAGCTGGCGCACCGATACTCCGCTGCGATTCATATATGTCGTGGGCTTCAACAAGACGATATCCTGCTCGCTCAAGGTGATGCGCGCGGTCTCCCCGGAGTACTTGCGGTAGTCGCGAAACTCGCCCCCATGGCGGCGCGCGAGCAAGTCCACGAACCAGAAACCCGCATTGTGGCGAGTGACCAGATGTTCGGGGCCGGGATTGCCCAGGCCGACCACAATGCGCAACGGTAAACCAGTCATCGTGAACGCACTCACCAGACAATAAATAGAAAAAGTAAGGGCCGTCGTGCCGACGGCCCCACTGATCCATACGCCGAAAACGCTATTTCTTGGCGTCTTTCTTCGCCGGTTCCTTCTTGGCTTCTTCTTTCTTCGCAGGCGTTGCCGTCTTCGCCGCGTCCGCGCCGGCTGCAGGCGCCGCCGCCGCCGCAGGTGCCGCTGCCGCTCCTTCTGCCGCCGGCGCACCGGCCGCCGCCGCTGCAGTCGGCTCGGGCTCTTCCGCACGCGGGCTGTGAATGGCCACGACCGCCGCGTCATCCTTCACCAGATCCACGAGCGTGACGCCGTCAGGAATCTTCAGCTGCGAGAGGTGGATGCTCTCATTGAGAGACAATCCGGAGATATCGACTTCGATGAATTCCGGCAAATCCTTGGGCAGGCAGGAAACTTCCACTTCCGTGCGCATGTGCGACACGAGTCCGCCCTGGGATTTGACGCCCGGAGAAATCGCCGCACCCGTGAAATGCAGCGGAATGCTGATGCGAATCTTCTCGTTCTCTTCGACCCGCTGGAAATCGATGTGCACGATCGCATTCTTGAACGGGTGCCGCTGCACGTCCTTCAAGATGGCCGCCTGCGTCTGATCGCCCACCTTCAAATTCAGGATGGTCGAATAGAAGCGCTCGTTGTCGAGCATGATCAAGAGCTTCTGATGGTTCAAAGTCAGTGTGCGCGCGTCGGCGTGCCCACCGTAAAGAATCGCCGGTACTTTTCCTTCGTGACGCAGGCGGCGGCTCGCACCTTTGCCTTGCGTCTCGCGGAACTCGGCGACGAGTTCGAAAGAGGTTTTCATAATCTTCTCCAGTTACATCACGAACACGGCGCCCGAGCATCGCGACCAATTGCGCGGGCACCGACCAATCAATTCAACGTCGATACGGGTCCGGTCACACCGGCCCCATTCAATCTACGTACAGCGAGCTGACCGATTCCTCGTCATTGATACGCCGGACGGTTTCCGCCAGCAATCCCGCCACGCTCAACTGGCGTATCCGCTTGCAGGCCAGTCCTTCCTCCGACAGGGGTATGGTGTCGGTCACCACCAATTCATCCAATACCGACTTCGAAATGCGTTCAATCGCGGCGCCCGACAGCACGGGATGCGTGATGTAGGCGACCACTTTGATCGCGCCCTCGTCTTTGAGCGCCTGCGCCGCCTGGCACAATGTGCCCGCGGTATCCACCATGTCATCGACGAGGACGCAGGTTTTTCCCTCAACCTCGCCGATGATGTTCATCACCTTCGATTCATTCGGCCGCGGCCGGCGTTTGTCGATGATGGCCAGATCGGCATCGTCCAAGCGCTTGGCCAATGCACGCGCGCGCACCACACCGCCCACGTCCGGCGACACCACGATCATGTTCTTGTACTTCTGCTTCCAGGCATCTCCCAGCAGCACCGGCGAGGCGTAGACATTGTCGACCGGTATGTCGAAAAAACCCTGAATCTGATCTGCGTGCAAATCGACCGTCAGCAAGCGGTCCACGCCCGCGCTCGCAATCATGTTCGCCACGAGCTTGGCCGTGATGGACACTCGCGTGGCCCGGGGCCGGCGATCCTGGCGCCCATAACCGAAGTACGGCACCACCGCGGTGATCCGCTTCGCCGACGCCCGCCGGCAGGCATCCGTCATCATCAACAATTCCATCAAATTTTCCGCCGGAGGATTCGTGGGCTGCACGATGAACACGTCGCGTCCGCGCACGTTTTCCATCAACTCCACATTCACTTCGCCGTCGCTGAATCGTCCCACGTGAGCCCGGCCCAGCGGCACCCGCAAATGCCGCGTGATCTCCTGCGCAAGCGCGGGATTCGCCTTGCCGGTGAACACGGCAATCGTCAACGATTCGAACTCATTACCTTGCGACATGGGTCCTGCTCAAATTGGCTGGGGTGGAAGGATTATTCGGCCCTGCGGGCCTCACCCCTCCGGGGCCGCCCTTCGGGCGTTATCCTTCTCCTGCTAACTCATCCTCTTAAACCATTTCCAGCCGACGAATCGCTCCAACCGCAAAAATTTGGCTGGGGTGGAAGGATTCGAACCTCCGTATGGCGGGATCAAAACCCGCTGCCTTACCGCTTGGCGACACCCCAACTTGAAATCTACGATCGGCCACCGCGAAAAGCCGATTCTCAGCCGATCGCTAATCTTTCAAGCAAGGGCGAGTCGTTCAGTCCGCGAGCCAAAAAAGCCTCCAACGCCGGCGGCAACTCTCCTAAAATCTCTTGCCTAAGATCAATCGTCTCAACCGCCAAAAAAACACAGGCCCCAGTACCCGTCAGGCGCGCCGGACCGAAGCCCGACAGCCAATCGAGCGCGCGCGCCACCTCAGGATATCGGCGCCGCACGACGCCCAAGCAGTCGTTTCGTCCACCAGACGCCAGGAAGCCGTGAATTGTGATGGGCGCAGAATTCCTTGTCAAATCAGGATCCTGAAACACATCCGCCGTAGCCACATTAATATTCGGCTTTAAAATCAGGTAGTTAGCCTCAAATGGCGCCTGCGGCGGATACAACGGCGTCAGGCGCTCGCCGATTCCCTCCGCCCAAGCGGCCCGGCCGCGGACGAACACGGGCACGTCGGCCCCCAACTTGAGCCCGAGCGCCGCCAGAGCGTCCACGGACCAGTGCAAATTCCACAAGTGATTGAGCGCCACCAGACAGGTCGCAGCATCGGAACTGCCGCCACCCAGACCGCCGCCCATGGGGATGCGCTTGAGCACGCCGATGTCTGCGCCCAGGGGGCAGCCGGCGGCGGTTTGCAGCGCCCGGGCCGCGCGCACGCAAAGATCGGCCTCCTCGGCCACATCGGCAATCTCGACCCGGCGGCGAATCCGGCCATCGGCGCGAACCTCGATCGTGATCTCGTCGCAGAGATCGACGAACTGAAAGCAGGTTTGCAGTTCGTGATACCCATCGGGCCGCCGGCCCACGATCTGTAAAAACAAATTGAGCTTGGCAGGCGCGGGCCACGGTGCCGAACGCGTCGCTGGCCGAGGAGTCTCCCGCGGCGCGTTCATCGCGGCTCCCAGCGATCGACCGCGATGCGCACGCGCACGCCCGCACGGCTCAACACCAGGTGCGAGGGCAGTAAATCTCCATTCACGGGCATGTAGCGATCGTAATCGATATTCCAATCATCTTGAGTCAATTGCGACGCACGGTCCTGCTCGTTGCGCTCGAGGTCGAAGGCCGCGCTCGGATCAGGCACGCCGAGCAGCCAGAACCGCAGATGATCGATCGGCAGATCAAACCCTAAGCGCTCCTGGAGCTGCCCCAGCACCGCGTCGCTCGGCGGCGCGCCGTTCACTGAAAGCCCGTCGGGCGTGCGCTTGATCACGACTGAACCGACGCCGAGCGGACCCGACAAATGAACTTCTGCCGAATCGCCGCTCTGCCGCCAATTCAAGCTGGCTTGCCAGCCTTGCGTGCCGGCCGCGACGGCGGCGCGCCCATCGAGCCGCCAGGAACTCAAGCCCTGCAAATCGGCGGCCCGCTGCTCCCAACCCGCAGCAGCGCCCACGGGCGCCGGCGCGTGTCGAGTCGTCGCGCACGCGGCGAGCACGGTAGAACACAACAGGATCAATAGTACGCTGCGCACGCAGGCTCAATTCATCACGGGCAATGGCCGGCGCATCGGGGGTGCCGGCGCCATGCCGTGAAATCGCTGCCGCGTCGACTTGAGCAGGCGATTGTTGCCATCGGCGGCGCTGGCTTCGGACCAAATGCGTTCGGCATCGTCAGTTCTGCCCATCTGCCACAGCACCTCGCCGAGATGCGCCGCGATGTCGCCGCCGCGATCGTCCGCGTAGGCGGCCCTCAGATAGGTTTCGGCCTCCGCGCTGTGGCCCTGGCGGAACAGCACCCAGCCCAGACTGTCGAGAATCGCGGCATTCTTGGGCGCGGCGGCGTAGGCGCGTTCGATGAGTTCGCGCGCCCGCCCGAGGTTTCGAGAGTGATCGGCCAGCGTGTAGCCCAGCGCATTCAACGCCGCCGGATCGTCCGGCCGTGCTTTCGCAAGGTCCGTCAATTCATGCAGGGCATCGGGAATTCGCCCCTGCTCCTCGTAGATCGACGCCACCGCATAGCGCAGTTCCACGCTGTCCGGATACTCCTTGACGCCCCCCTGGAGCACGACGATCGCCCGCGCCGAATCGCCCATGTCGGCGTACATGCGGGCGCGCGCGGCCAGAATTTCGGGTGCCCGCTGCGGTTCATCCTCGATCAGCCGATCGAGCAACTCCTCGGCCACCGCCGCGGCGCCGTGCGTTTGCAGTATCGTGGTCGCCCGCAGCAGCGCCGGCAGCGCATTCTCGCCGTTCTGCACCTGCGCATACAAGCGCAAGGCATGCTCCGGATCACCGTGACGATCGGCAATCAGTCCCAGATAGTAGAACGCATCGTCGAGGTACTTATCCGACCGGAGCAGCTGCGCAAATCGTGCCGTGGCGGCGTCGAGATGCCCTTCCTGAAACTCGATGAGCCCCAGCAAGCGCAGCGCCACCGGCGCGTACTCGGGGTTGTGCGCCAGAATTTCCAATTGCTGGATGGCCGCCGAATCGTGCTGGGCGGTCATCAGCAACAGGGCGTAGTCGAGGCGATTGACCGGCATATCTTCGTGCTGCACTTTCTCCTCTGCTTGCGCGAGCGGACGTTCGGCATCACCGGCCATGATTCGCGCTCGCGCCAGCGTCTGCAGAGACTCGCGGCGCGCGCCCTCATCGTTTGCATTTCCGCTCGCCACGGGAAGCGCCAGCGCCGCCGTGAAACTGCGCACTGCCGCCGCCGGATCGTCTGCGCGCAGCGAGGTGAACCCCTGCACTCGCAAAGCCGCCGGCGAGGACGGAAACGACGGCACCAAGCGATCCGCGAGCTGACGCGCGCCGAAGACATTGTCATTGCCGGCGAGATAGCCTTCCAGCGCTGCGAATTCCGCCTCCGTGCCGATGGGCGAGCTCGAGAGCACCATGCGGTAGTGCGCGGCGGCTTGATCGATCTTGTGCAGCGCAAGTGCAGCCCGCCCTGCGGCGCGGCGCGCGTCCAGCGACTTGGGATCGACTTCGATCCAGCGCGCGGCAACTTTTTCAGCCAAGGATGGCTGCAGGCAGTCGGCCGCGACCTGCGTTGCCCGTTCCAGCAAGGCCAAGTCGGTTTCGGCGGCCGCAGCGGCCGCATATTGGAGCGCCGCGACGCGTGGCTGATGCCGCGCGAGGGCTATCTCGGCCGTGACGGTATAAAATGTCTGCGGGGCCGTGGCGGCGTCGGACTTGGGATGCATGCCGGCACAGGCGGCGCAGGCAGCGAGCCCGAGCCCTATCGACGCCCTTGCACAGATTGAAATCGAGAACACGCCCTCACTATAGCGAAATGACTACTCCGATGCCGCGGATTCTAAGCTTGCTCTAGCGGCACCTCTTCCACCAGAATCAGATAGTTACAGCCCAAAAGCGCTTCAATGGCATTCAGCATCCTTGGCATGAATCACAGGACCGCCCCGGTCGCGCTGCGCGAAAAGGTGGCGTTCAGCGAGGAGCGATTGCTGGCCGCCTTGCGCACATTGCGGCAGGAAGCCGGGGTCGCGGAGGTGGTCATTCTCTCCACGTGCAATCGAACCGAGGTGTACTGGGCGGGAACCGCGACCGGCGCGGAGCTGTCGCAGTGGCTCGAACGGCACCACGGCAATAATCTCGACCTCTCCTCCAGTCTATACGTTCACCAGGAACGGCAGGCCGTCGAACACGCCTTCAGTGTCGCCTCGGGTCTCGACTCCATGGTGCTCGGCGAGGCGCAGATTCTAGGTCAGCTGAAAGATGCGTACCGCGTGGCGCAGGAAGCCGGCAGTACCGGGCCCGCGCTCAACAAGCTGTTCCAAGCGGCCTTTTCCGCGGCCAAGCGCGTGCGCTCGGAGACTCGCATCGGCGAGAACGCGGTATCGATCGCTTCCGCGACGGTCAGTCTGGCACGGCGGGTGTATTCGAACCTGAGCGCTCATACCGCCCTCATGGTCGGCGCCGGCGAGATGAACGCCCTCGCGGCACGCCATTTCATGAGCGCCGGGGTCAAACGCATGGTCATCGCCAACCGTACCTTAGGAAGGGCACAGACCCTGGCGGCGGAACTCAAGGCCTATGCCGTGGGGCTCGAGGATCTCGACAAGGAACTGGCTCAGGCCGACATCGTCATCACCTGCACGGCGAGCGCCGCGCCGCTCATCACCAAGAGTGCAGCCGAAGCGGCCATTCGCGCGCGGCGCCGGCGCCCGATTTTCATGGTGGATTTGGCGGTGCCGCGCGATATCGATCCGGACGTGGCCGACCTGGAAGACGTGTATTTGTTCTCGATCGACGATCTGCAGCAGCTGATCGACGAAAATCGGCAGCAGCGCGCAGTGGCGGCGGGCGGTGCACGGCTGCTCATCGACGAGGAAGTCGCGCGATTTCTCACCGAATCGCGTGCCCACGACGCCGGCCCGGCCATCCGTGCGCTGCGCCAGCAGGGGGACGGGATCCGCTTGCAGACCCTGGAACAAGCGCACCGCCTGCTGGCCGCGGGTAAATCCACTGATGAGGTGATCGAGTTTCTCGCCAGCACCCTGACGAATCGGCTGTTGCACGCCCCGACACAGGCCTTGCGCCAGGCCGCCGAATTGGCCGATTCTGCCCTGGCCGAGGCCATTACTCGGCTATTGATCGAAGAACGCGACCGGCATTAGGAGCTTGCCGGACTTAGGTCCATCTGCTGCGACGATGCCCCTAAGTCCGACAAGCTCCTGGGTTCCGGGGCCGCTATAATCCGCGCCCATGAAAGACTCCATCCGGCGCAAGCTCGAAAAATTGGACGAGCGATTCGAGGAAATCAGCCGCCTGCTCTCGGACGCGGGCGTGATTGCGCGTCAAAACCAATTCCGTGAACTGTCGATGGAGTACTCGAGATTGGGCCCGCTCGTCGAACGCTATCGACGCTTCATCGCGCTCGAGCGCGACTTCGGCTTCGCCCGCGAGCTCGCGTCGGGCGCGGACGCGGAAACCAGGGCCATGGGCGAGGAAGAGCTCGCCGACCTCGCGCCTCGGATCGCGGCCGAGGAACTCGAGCTGCAGCGCCTGCTGGTGCCGAAGGATCCGCAAGACGACAGCAATATCTTCCTGGAAGTCCGCGCCGGCACCGGCGGCGACGAGGCCGCCATCTTTGCCGGCGACCTGTTCCGCATGTACACGCGTTATGCCGAATCCAAGGGTTGGGGCGTCGAGGTTTTGAGCGAAAGTCCGGGCGAGCATGGCGGCTACAAGGAAATCATCAGCCGCATCATCGGCCGCGGGGCGTATTCGCTGCTCAAATTCGAATCCGGAACGCACCGCGTGCAGCGCGTGCCCGCCACCGAGGCGCAGGGACGCATTCATACCTCGGCCTGCACAGTGGCCATCCTGCCGGAGTTGGAAGAAGTCGAGGCGATCGAGTTGAATCCGGCGGATCTGCGCATCGACACGTTTCGCTCCTCGGGCGCGGGCGGTCAGCATGTCAATAAAACCGACTCGGCCATTCGTATCACCCACCTGCCCACCGGCCTCGTGGTCGAATGCCAGGACGAGCGCTCACAGCACAAGAACCGCTCGCGGGCCATGTCCTTGTTGAAAGCCCGGCTCCTGGCCGCCGAGCGCGAGAAGCAGCAGAGTCAGCAAGCGCAATCGCGTAAATTGCAGGTGGGCTCGGGCGACCGTTCCGAACGCATCCGCACCTATAATTTCCCTCAAGGCCGGGTCACCGACCATCGCATCAATCTCACGCTGTACAAGCTCGACGATGTCATGAACGGCAATCTCGACGAATTGATCCGTGCATTGAATCAGGAGCACCAGGCCGAAGAGCTGGCGCAGCAAGTCGAATGAGCACGGTCTCGGTCTCCCAGCTCTTGCAGCGCGGCGCTCGCTCGCTCGAGAGCCACAGCGACTCGCCGCGGCTCGATGCAGAGTTGCTGCTCGGCGGAACCTTGAGGCTGTCGCGCTCGGCGTTGATCGCGCGCAGCAACGACCCGGTCTCGAGCGAACGCGAGCAAGGCTACGCGAGTCTGATCGAACAACGCCTGAAGGGCGCGCCCGTCGCCCATCTGACGGGCACCCGGGAATTCTGGTCGCTGGCACTCCGCGTCACGCCGGCCGTGCTCGTGCCTCGGCCGGAAACCGAGCTCTTGGTTGAACTGGCGTTGCAACGCTTGCCCGGGCAGCAAGCCGGCCCCGCTGTCGATCGTGCGCGCTCCGTTCTCGACCTGGGCACCGGCAGCGGCGCGATCGCGCTCGCCATCGCCTCCGAAAGGCCGGGAGTGCGGGTCACGGGCGTCGATATCTCGCCGTCAGCGCTCGAAGTCGCCGTTCAGAACTCGCGCGACCTCGGGCTTGCACGCATCGATTG
>Ga0209488_10002975_pt1 | contig 13733 bp, 12 predicted proteins | sample Rivendell_Oct201_8_FD_188349 | JGI IMG/M metagenome (GOLD analysis project Ga0209488, IMG submission 188349) | Vadose zone soil microbial communities from the Eel River Critical Zone Observatory, Northern California, USA -... | ecosystem: Environmental > Terrestrial > Soil > Vadose zone >...
TGAGACCGTACGAAAAGGAAGGACGGCCTAGTTCCCGTGCCAGTGACCGCTGAAATGAGTCCGAGTCGGGACACTCAGTGTTTCATTAGCGCTTCTGGACACGGAACTGTGGCCATAAGTCGGGGACAAGTGGCTAGCACAGCAAGCGATAGATATTATTATCATGTATGGATTAGACGACTTGTGCGAGGATATATAATTATTAAAGATACGATACAGTAGAGAAGAGAGGGATCATGTTGACATCGGGGTACACCATTAACGCTACAAGATGATTGCAATTCTAAGGACGTGGAAGTGTGATACAAATATTACGAAGATTGAGCCAGCGGCGCAGAGCCGAAATGAGTATTGAGGGAAGGTAACCAGATGCGGATCGGCGATCGTCTATTCAACGTGTTCGAAGGGCACGCAGCTCGCGTTGCACTTGCACGATGTTTCGGCGATTCCATTCACCCACCCAACGCTGATCCGCGGGAGCCTTTGCACCAGACGAGAAAACTGGCGCTGGCATCTCGACGAGACGCTGCCAATGAGTGCTCGAGCCCACGGACGCACTACGTCGGCGATGGCCTTTCGGGTTAGAGCGCAGGCGAGAAGTCGATCGCCTTTCAAGCAGCGTCGCGGTCGGCACGGGGGAGTTCTCCACCTTGTCCACATCCGAGGGCCGGAACACGAGTTCGGGAGGAACTTTCTCGCCTAACGTGCGCACGACACGCGCCATTTTGCGCCTGCGAGCCTCCGCGCGGCTCGGCTCTATCGGCGTGGTAGGTGTGATTGGGACGTCCGCGTTTGGGGAGAGGGGTGAGAGGGGTGTGGGTTGCGCGTGGGGATCAGATGACGGCAGGGGTTCAGAGTTGAAGAGGATGATTGGGCGTAGGGCACCACTAGGACATCGGGGCTGGACTTCGACCACTAATGGAACAACCGACTCCTCCGTCGACGTGCTGAGCAGTGACTCTTTGGAAGATGACGCGGCATGGGAGAGCGAGGGAAGCGGTAAGCTCTCGGAACTGGCACGCGACTTTTCCAAGACAGAGTAGTGGCGATGGTGTTGTTTTAGGGTATGGGATGGCACTGCGCACGGGTGCATGTCATCACGCGTCGAAGAGCGCGAGATCTGGACGGGCACCGTGCTTCCGCACGACTCGAGAAGAAAAGGCGTCGTCCCCAATACTGCGCCAACCTTTCGCGAAGAACGCATCATACGTGCGCGCTGCACAGCGTCGAGTTTGTTTGTGGTTGGGGGAAGCAAGTGTGCATTGCGAGTCGCAAATGACATGCTCAGTAGAAGATCTTGTTGAGAGGGAGATAAGAGTCCAAGGCAAAGGGTAATGGTATGAAGAAGCAATGAAGGACGAGAGTAAGAATCGCACAAGGGAAAGTTATTAAGTAAAGGAATGGCGGCAGAGAGGTGAAGCGCTGGGCTATAAGACGATCCGAAAACAAACTCACCCCTGAACAATGGAACCAAGGATGAGGCATTGTCGTGCGGTTGCCATGCGCTTTGCGGTGCATAGCCCGGATAAGGCGTGTTCTTCAACCCCGGTCAAGCGGCAGGTGGCAGCACTTGGGGAGAACAATAACCCCTTCCGACGGTGTAGTGGGCTGTGCGCGCTCCTCGGATCTTCGCCGATCACCGGAGATATAGATCCGGCCTCGGAGCTGGACAGCCAAATTTTGACAAATCGGCTCTGCCCTTCTCACCTTTTTGGGGCGTGGCGCGGTCTGGGGAATTCTGCACCGCGTAGGCCACCCCAAAGCTGTGACAAGGACGCAAGATTGAGCTCCAACTGTACCTACAAGCACAGCAAGATAAAGAGAAGGGTAATACCTTCTCAGGTCATGTGAAACATCGCAATCAATAGTTCATGCTGTAATGAAATCCAAACTTGAGGGTATAGTAATGGATTTGGTAAAAGCTTGAAGAAGGAACAAAGCAGTACAAGTCATGAGCGCTATGAGGGATCATAAGGTGGGGTTCACAAGGGATCCAAATTTGTTGCAACATATCACTGGTACCATTAATGACATAATTGAGTTAGGGTTGTTGGTCGTCTTGCAGACTCTGGCTATGCTATCAGAAGAACCAGAGCCCTCCGAGATTCCCACGTGACGGACACGCGTGGTTTTGACTCGGGCGCGTTCGTCGTCGATTCGACGCTCACCATGTCTGCCGGGATCACAACAACGTCGCCATCACGGCTCTCACAACCTGTCCGTGCAATAACCTCGACACTATCAGCTCGTACAGCGCCCCCAGTACCCCCAGCCTCCCAAACGTACGAACCCCTCGCTCGCGCTGTCCTTCGGCGTCGTCTTCTCTATGATATCCTCCCCCTGTCTATTCTACCTCTATGGACATCCACAATTTTTTGGAGAACGTGGAATGCTGGCGGAATCTCTGCGTTGAGTGTCTTGAATGCACTTCTTTTACCGATTCTCCCAAGCACCCTCCTCTTGTCCACCTTCGTGTGGGCCTTGGGTGTATTACCTATTATCGTTCTTCGAAAATCACAGCTCACAGGTGTGCCTTTGAACCGCAATTTCTGGAGGTTGTCTTACATTTTTGCAGCTGTTCCTACGCCCTCCTCTTCTCCCTCGCAATGTGTCAAAGTCTCGTTTTCCAAACCACGTACCCTTCGCGCCCTCTCAGTGTACATTCTCACCAGCATTCTCATTTCCACATCCCATATTGTATTTGGCCGCGTTGTTGAAGGCACCTCCCGTGGAGGTGATCATTTTGGAGTCTTCGTCAAATCTAGGTACTTATTCACCATCCTGGGAACATACATCTATCGGCTCACCTCTGCCTCCAGGAAGCACCCTTATTATTTAAATGGATCCTTCTTGTTCTTGTTCATGGCGCAAGTCACACTGGCTGTATTTTTTCACTTCAGGAGCATATTGCTTGACCGCGTGGCGGTTCGTTGGAGACATAGCCAGGCATGCCTTTCTTTCAAAGCCTTTGCAGGGGTTATGCTCAATTTACCTTTAACAGGGTCCAAAGGTAGATCCCATGATCGGTCTTCTCCGCCAAGTCACAAGCATCAGTATCACTACCTTTGTGTTCACCGCCGCTACTTTCGTAGCATACATCCTCGCCTTTGGGCTCGTGCGTGCCGCAGCACTCCCAATACTATTCCAGATCCCCTTGGTCTCCCATCTCCTTCGTCCTTTCCTTGGTCACTTTATCCGCGGACGATGGAGCCTCGTTCTCCTCTGGCGGAGCCGTGCACTTGCTTGGCAGACCTTCTTGCTTGGCGTAACTACTATTGGGGGATGGGAATTTGCAGAGGGTGTGTTTGACGATAAAGTACAGGAGGTGCGTGTTATTTTCCGACGCATCCAATTATTTCTCAACATATCCACATCAATAGCCGTTAGCTGTGGCACCTCACACCGCTGATCCCCTACTCACGCTTATATCTGGTATCACAAGCAGTGATCCATATTACGTTCATTTCAGTTACATCGAACTTCGCAACCTCGCAGAGAATGACAGTGCCGCTGCGAGTGCTCGCCGAACTGCTATGTTCGGCGACCAGAAACATAGCCCTACGCTGTGGGCAACGCTCGTTCGTACTGCCCTGCTCACCTTGGGAAAGGACTACAAGACGGTCACTCGGCGGGGAGCTCCCCCTCCCCCTGCAGGTCTGTACATCCTCAACAGATTCTAGGAAGCAGGCTGACTAGTCGCTAGCTTCGCCGACGCCGCAGCCAAAGGCAGGGGGACCGGTTGCCCCTGCCACTCCCCTCATTCGCAAGCCCGTATTCAAGAACGTCCCGGGTTCGCCTTTACATTCGGTTGTAGAGTCGTTGGCTGCCGATGGGGTTGTGACACAAGCACTCACACATTCTCTCGATTCGACTGTATCCCATCTTCCCGACCTCTTCAAGTCGACCGCGCCCCCTGCCCCTGTGGTGGCCGTGCAAAAGACCGTTGCAACAGTTAAGACGGCGAAACCTGCCCTGCTGGGCAAGGTCCACATACCGAGTGACCTTATTCCGCAGAAGATGCGGGCTGTCACTAAGGAGGTCGGACAATGGTGGTCGCGCCCTCGCGCAAGTCGGGTCGCTGATAGTGTCGTGCCTAATTGCGAGACCGACATGCTCATCGCTGAAGGTAGGCGAGCTTGTCGGAACTTTTACTTTGAGTGGGTAGCTGACATAACTTAGTGCTATCCAGGTTAGTGTGTATGTCGTTGACTGAGGATCGTTATGGTGCCGTGCAGCGCGATATTCCGCGTATCCTCGAGGCGTTGCTAGCCTTCCTTACCGCTCTAGAGGACGCGCAAAGGGAGATTGCGCCTTCGGATGACGCAGAAGATACTGCTCGAGCCGTCGATCTTTACAGCAGACCTGCTGATGGTACGTGGTTAGTTCCTTTCATAGAAAGGAGCTTGCCACTCATGGACCGTTGTCAGCAATGAAGGAAAGTGTCGTGCGGATCGTACAGACTTTCGGACCTCGATTGACTGCTTTCCGGTTTCCGCACTACATTGCGCAAAAACTGCAGACATATGTCGATTACCACTAGGATTGTACTCTCAGAATCCATGTCATGTAGAGCGGAGCTATCCAAGCTTGCATATTCTTGAATTGTCAGCCAGGCTACGACGGAGTTTCGGAGAGGGTGATGTAATCGGGGTACGATTAGCAAATAACGCAGGTTACGTAAACATATTACTATAACACCCTTCGCTGCTCGTTGAATGGTTATTGATTGAAATTGAATCGAAACGGAGGGCCTCGACATCCATTAGGAGGCCAATGCAATCCGTCCCCCGGAGCGCACGGACAGTACGCATAAACGAGATGACATAACATCATGTCAAGGGTCAAGGCACGGTCATACGCTCCATCGACTCAACTCTCACGCACATTTCCTTCAACCCTTGCAGACGTGCCTCGGGCACTACTTCGGCCATCGATAGGCCGTCTGGTCGAGTCACCCTCGGCCCTGCCTGCTAGCCGTTCCGACTCGGAATCTAGCATGTTGCCACAAATAGACGGGGTTGAATGGCCCGCTCTCAGCCTGCTTTCCCTGCACGGTTCAGAAACAGGGTCAACTTCGGTGTATCACCAGTCTCTTGCTTGTTTCAACGGCCACGATCTTGATGTCTACTGTGATAGCTCCGCCGTCAGAAGTCGAAGACAAACGTTGGAAAGAGGATGGCGCTTCGCCCGAGCAGGGCCCGTCACCTGAAAATGAAGTAGATCCGAACATCGTCACCTGGGACAGCCCCTGCGATCCTACAAACCCACGTAACTGGTCGTCGAGGGCACGGTGGTTTGTCACTCTGCTGGTCAGTGTCACCAACCTAAGCGCGTACGTTCCAAAATTTCTTCTTCTCCCGTCACGATACGGTACTTATCATCACTGTGATCTGGTAGGACGTACGCGTCGTCGTCGCCATCAACAACCGCCCCCTTCGTCGCGCGAGAGTTTCACACGTCGAGGGAGGTTTCTTACTTTGTCACGACCGCTTTCCTCCTCGGATATGTTTCTGGGCCAATATTCTGGGGGCCAGGCTCGGAAATGTTTGGAAGGAGAGCGATACTCATCCCGACGCTCACCGCGTTCACCCTGTTTCATCTGGGACAGGGGCTCGCGCAAAATATGTCGACGTTGATCGTGACGCGCTTTCTATCTGGGTTCTTCGCGTGCGCCCCACTGAACAATTCCGGTGGCGTCATAGCCGATATGTGGGACGCTGAGCGCCGTGTAGCCGCGTCCAGTTTGCTTTTCACGTCTATCTTCCTTGGCCCTACACTCGGACCTGCCGTAGCCGGCTTGTACGTTCAGCTTTGCATGGTTGCACACAGTGCGTCCATTTGACTGCTGTCCCCAGTATTGTTTCGAGCGATATCGGCTGGCGATGGGTCTACTGGGTCGAAATGATTTTTGCTGGTGTTTGCACGACCGCATCGTTCTTCTTCATGCCGGAGACTTATGGACCATACATCCTGAGGAAGAAGGCAAGGATTTCTTGCATTATGTTGATCGGTGTGCTGACATATGCCGTAGGCTGAGCGGTTACGGAAAGAGGACCCAGTCAGGAATAAAGACCTTCGCGCAGGGGGCGAAGTACAATGGACGGTCGGTATCGTGCTTGAGAAAACTATTTTTCGACCTTTCAAGATGCTTGCACAAGAGCCGATCTTGGTTCTGATCACGATATACTCGTCCATGGTCTACGCTGTGCTCTATGCATGTAGGTCTTCTCGCCACACTTGTGTTTCATTCGCCTCACCACCAACTTGTCAGTACTCCAGGCGTTTCCTGTCATCTTCATCAATCATCACGGACTGACCATCAGCCAAGACGGGCTCATCTTTCTCGGCGTGGGTATCGGGACGACAATCGGAGCCATATTGAATATTTATCTCATTGGGGGTGATTACAAGAGTCTTGTTAAGGAATGGCGCGGCTTTCCTCCACCCGAGTCGCGCCTGTATCCTGCAACCATTGGAGCACCGTTACTGGTTATCGGTTCCTTCTGGCTTGGATGGACAGGGGCGTACCGCTCAGTGCCGTGGTATGTTCCTGCGATCAGCACAATTGTAATTGGTGCTGCGATCTGTCTTATATTCCTTTCTTGCTTGGTATGTTCACACAATACTACTTTTATTCATCCGCTGATCTCAACCCTGTACTTTAGTCCTATCTCGTGGACACGTACCTGTGAGTTTATATGGATGATTTATTCAGGAGAGTGCTTAGCTTTGCACACATAGAATGTATGCAGCGTCTGCCTTCGCTGCCGCCACCATGATACGATCTGCTACTGCGGCTGCTTTCCCTCTATTCACAACACAAATGTTCAACAATGTAAGTGTTCGTTATCAATTGTCCCTTTTTTTCGTACTGACGCAGTTCGCATGTAGTTGGGCATACAATGGGCCTGTACGCTCATCGGGCTTATTGCCGCCCTGCTTGCACCCATTCCATTCATCTTTTTGAAGTATGGAGCACGCATTCGCACATACAGTCGCTTTGCACCTTGTATTGTGAGTGACATACCCTCCTGATTTGTACCAGTATTCATGGCTTCGTAGGATATTGAGATAGCCAAACAGCTCGCGGCTGAGAAGGAAGAGCGCGAGAGAGGTGGTGTTTAGAGCGACAAGCCACGCATTTTCATGACTCACAAAGTGGAAGTAGACTTTGAAAAAACGTTACAACACAGACACACTTACGACTGACGTTCTAATACTACATTTTATGACATGTATCAATGATCGTTCACTTGTTTATAGCTTTGAATTTCGGAGAAGGAAGGAGTAGCATGCCGAAGATAGGCAGCACTTATAATTTAGTAGATGTGTAGATTTGAATGGATGAATCTGAGGAAAATTTGCAATTGAAGAGCTACAGTAATACTTGCCTTGGTTGGAGTTGATACCTCAACCTAACCTAATCTCCGATACAAGGCGCGCAATTGACTACGGGTCAATACAGCATGCACCGGCACCGAGAACATCTCTCGTCGGCCCTGCCATTCATTCCTTGAGATCGCGTCTTGTAGTTCACCTATTGAAATGTGCCAGAGTCCAGCCGAGCGTTATTCCGTTGCCAGTGTGTCAGTTCGGCCAGTAGATCACCCATCAACAGAACCGGCAGCATCGTGACCATGCCTGCAGGACCCGTCTGCCACATTCATACTATCCAAGGGATGCATCCGACGACTCCGCTTAGTGTTTGTTCAACATCAGGAAACCTGCCACAAACGGTTTTAGACTCGTACGAGTCAAAAAGGAACCTAGAATCTAAAAAAAAGTTGATTCCCAAATTACTGATGGTCTGCACTTCAGAGGCATTGCTTAAACTGGAGCAATGCCTCCAAAATGCAGACCATCAACAAAACCTGCTTTAACAGTTACTCGTGCAGGCAACCGTCCTATGACCGCGGTGGCAATGGAAGCCGTAAGCCTCCTGAAAAACGTATCACGTGTTTGCGCTCCGGTGCTGAGCCATGCTCCCAGGTAACAGGGGTGCTCAATATACCGGCAAATGACAAGCTGTCACGGTGTGAAGGTTCTTACGATTGGAAGCTCCTTTTGCGCGATGGCACCCGACAGCTTACCTGTCATTTGCCAGAGCATATATTGAGTACCGCTGTCGTTGCCTTCTTTCCATACCTGGGAGTGAAGCACAATAAAACCCCTCTTTTTTTTTGGAAAAGTAGAGAAGTAAAAAGCTGATGGATATTTTTCTGGTGAAGTTCATCTGGGAGTGCCATCGTCCCCACGCACCACCTTCGACTGCAAGGCTGTTAGTCGACTTGAAGGAGACCTGCCGGTGGATTTCTGGCGTCGTATTACTTACGGAGGTACATATACCGGAAAACCGTCACTAACGGCTCCCAGCAGCGTCTACGCACAAGCAGCGCGTCCAGTGGTTTCCCACGCCCCCACTGTAGCATAAGCGTACCAGTGTGGCCCAATGAACAAATGAGACCTCAGAAGGGTGAACACTCTCAAATCAATATAGTGCAGATGCCCAGACTGAGAGTTCAGCATAGTTTCGGGTGTGTAGGCAACCCCTCAAATAAAATCGGAAGCGCTTGAGGTTGCACGTGCGCTAGTGAACATGCCGGCTCCACGTGGTCACGGTGGGCGGGTGCTGAAATTTCGCTGAAATCCGAGCTGGCTGGACGCTGGGCGTGAGCTATTTCTGTACATGTCAGTCATTCCCCCTGTCTCTGAATAGGAACAATAGCTCTCGGCGCCGGCAATTGCTAGCTTGAGGACCATTCACCTGCTGATGGCCTTACCTTATCCCCAATGGCGTGGGACTCACTCAGGCCAGTACTCGCCACTAGCGGCCAGTGCTACGTCCTTGTGCAAGTGGACATTACCCAGTAGTTCATATATTTTCTCGGTAGCTCTCGGCCTTTACCAGGCGTTGGATATTCAGGGACAGCAATTAATCAGGTGATGATGTTATCAACTTCCCTGATCGCCCATTGAAAGATAGTCCATAGATGGCTATATTGAATCTAACCTGGGCACGTGGGTTCCTGCATGTTGTGATACTTACTTATCGTTGTTGGCTCAGGTTATCTGTCGGGGCGGATACTACGGGATGGGGTTGACCAGATGGCACAAGCAGAGAATGTACTGAATTTGTCTCGGATGCTGTCTTTCGTCCTCACGCCTTTGACAGATTACAGTTTTGAGCGCCTCGCCAGAGGTGTAGGGGACCTGAAATTCATCGCAGTTTGATCGGGCGAAAATACCCAGCTGTCATTGAGTGACAGCTGCCACTATTCAATACGCCTCATGTCGTAAGCTTAGTGTTGCGGCCAGACCCCATATATTGAAAGGGCCTCGTCACGCAGCCATGAGTTCTCTTTCTGATCTCCTTGGTACGGCACACAACCATGTCATCCTCCTCGCCAGCCGCTCAGTCGGACCAGCCCAAAGGACCCGAAGCCCCATCCTTGGCGAAGGGTTCGTTATTGAGTCTGCCCGTCCTGCGAACCAACAGCAGCTTACATTGGTCTGACCGCTCAGGCGTCACGCCCGACTCGCAGGCAGCTCTCTCTGAGAAGCAGCCAGAAACGAAGTCAGCCGAGAAGACTGAGGACAGCGCAGTTGCTCCCGCCACGAACGTCCAGTCGCCCCTCAATGCTGATTCGACTCCGGGTCCAAAGACAGACCCCGAGGTTGAGACAGGCACGGAGCCAGAGCTCACGACGGCGGAAGGTGCACCGATTGACCCGCGGCGGAAGGCGGAGTACGACAAGCGCCTCAGAATTGATACGCGCCTTGCCAAATTCTTCACCTGGCTCCTCCTCCTGGGCTTCGTCGTCATCCCCGGTACATTCAACCACTCCGACGACAACCAGGGCCACCGCGGCCTTCGCAATATCCCCTTGTACGTCCCTTGTTCCCCCCCCTCTTTTGCCGTCGGCTTCTAATTCAAGGCAAACTGTCTTCCTTTCCATTTGTTTTGATCTCTGATTTGTCGATGCCGACGTGCGACGATCAACCAATAGGGTCCCGCTTGCCTACGTCTGCTGTCTACTCAACGCGTTCGCGGCCTTTTGGTTTTGGCGTCGCAGGAAGAGTAACCCCATATGGCTGTACACCAACGTCTTCTTTGCCGGGTTGATCAATGCCTTCTCTGGGCTTATCACGACGGTGGTGAGCGTCCTTGCCGCGCATAACGGCAAGCTCGTCGCAGCCAGCAGTACTGCTATCGGCTTGACGTGTACATTTACCGTCGTCTACGCGGTGCTCAGTTGGATCTATTACCAGAAGCATACACAGGCCACGCCGAGGCGGTCGAGGGCCAGTAGCGAGGCTGTCTGAGGCAGTTGATCCGGGCTGCTTCAAATCCAGGCCCTTTCCTGACCGACAATTGTCTCTTGAGGTGCTCTTATATGCCAAACGAACTTCTGCGCTTACCACCCACATACGCGACTCACCATGCCATTTTACGAACCCAAGAACGATTATAGTCATTCGGTGATTTTACAATACCAGTACGATAGGTGGAGTATGGTGTAGTATCACGAAGGAGATATTTTCTGTGTGAGATCTGAGTTTTATGAAAACCGAAGATGACCAAATCAAGGTGTCATGCACGACAATCTCATCAAGTGCCTTCTGGTATGATGGCATATGAATGTGGGGACAACGCACTCAGATCTGAGGGGCAGAATGACTTGGACCCAGGCTAGAACTTGAACACTTCCAGGTCTTGCCAAGACCACACTACCTCGGGCTCTACCATGTGGTCACAAACCAGTCTCCTTCATACCCATCACACAGTTCAAGTTATTCCCCAACAACACCCAAAGAGCAGCACATCACGTCTCACTTGCCAGTGCCGCCTGCGGATGGCCTCAGACATGTGCGCTTACCTGTCAGGCCCACATCCTGTTTGCGTTTGGGCCAGCGCCTCATTCTCTACAGTCACGGCGCCTAATCAGCTTCCCATTGAGCGCTATCTCTGCCATGTGATGCCGCCACGTCCGCACAACCAACGCCGGCCTGGAGATCTCCACGACTCACCTGATCATGTCTAGAACTATCTCACGACACACGGATTGATAGATTCGCATGATGCACGGGGCGTAGAGGACGTGGCTGTCAAGCGCCAGAGGACACCCGGGATCAGATGAAATGTGATTATGGGAAGGAAGGGGCGGCTGGGATGGCAGCGGAGTAAGAAACTTGGCCCGGGTTTGAACCGAGGTAACATCGCACTCGGCTCACCGCCTCCAACCACGATTTACCGTCACTTATTTTCAAACGTCAACTCGGAGCAATATTGTGGTGCGCAGGCCAGTGGTTGGGTGTGTAAGGGAGTTTCATAATTACCACTGGCACTAGCTCTACCCGGGCGCCTCGCTTAATTCTCAGGGAACACGGGAATGACACGGCTGGCACCGAAAACTTGACGCCAAGCAAATGTCGAGAGAAACATGGAAGTGCAGATGACAGTACATATATTGGGCGACTTCTCGCCGCCCATGGCTCATCCAACTTGGGGACAGGGCGCAAGTCATGGCATCTCTGGGGCCCACGTATACGCCAGACTCATTTCCAACACACGATGCCAAGTCCCCATCCACAGAACTGGACGCGCTCGCCGCCGAGATGGCTTTGGCCTTGACTCCACCCGTCTGGAACAACAACACAGCCAACGCAGATCAGTCCGATCCTGCGCACAGCTTGCACACGACACCACCGACCTTGGTAAAGCTAGATCCAACGCTTCGGTATGTAGCAGTGCCGTCTATACGTGGACACGTGGGACTAATCAATCAATTTGCACCAAGTGTCGTACCATTCGCTGCAATCGATGGGTCCCGTACAGAGGCTATCAGTAAAACCGTTCCCATCGTTGTATCTACGACATCAGTTCGTGTAGAATTTCAAGAGGCCAGACCACCAACTCTCCCTTCCGTATGTCTCCCCAAGCGTGCCTCACATAGCGCGTTCACGTCCTTGCAGATACAAGACGAAATTCCGGTAACGTCTGGCGTACGTGCGGGTGTGCACACCGCAACGACTACGCATCCCTCGCCCGCAGTGGACGCAACACGGGGGCGTGCACTGACTAGCGCCGGCATTGCAGTTTCATTCCCGACCAGCCTCACCCTATCAACGCGTCAACAGGACGCCGGGCACGCCGTTGAGCATGTCATTACCAGTCCAGAATCAAGTTGGACGCCCGAGCAATACGTAGCCACATCCTCTCCCACAACGAATTCTCACGCCGTTGCCCTAACATCAGTATCAGCAGCGAGCAATGAGGCTCCACCCGGACCACCCCCTCTTTCAACCCAACACAACCGAATGTCAACCGCAATCAGCGAAGTTAGCTCCCCTAGCATGGGGGCCTCCCGGTCCCCGACAATCAATCTGGCTCAGAGCCCAGTTCTCGGCCGTGGTAGACCAAATGGACGTGCTCCGAAGAGATCAGTAACGGATTCGACCGCTGGATCTATTAGCATCGTGCAATCAAAATACACCGACATGGTGTTCGAGGACGTCCCGCGATTGCACAATATCCTCGCATGGCTCTTCACTTGGATCCTCCTCGCAGGCTTCGTCGTTCTCCCCAGTACTTTCAGCACTCTCGAGGAGTTTCCAATCAATTCTAGCGGATTTCAGAAAGTATTGCATTCCATACAGAATCTTCCCATGTACGTCTTTTCCTTTTCGCTTGTCCCTCCTCCAACCACAAAACAACACCGCTCTCTATTGGTTGACGATTAACCTAATGCGTGCCTCAATAAACAGAATGGTGATCGCCTATAGCTGTTGTGGCGTCGGCGGGATCGGGATGTGCTTTCTCTGGTTGCGTTGGTCGCACAACTACGTCTGGCTACTCAACAGCATCTTCATCCCGGGGCTGCTCAATGGCCTCTCCGGAATTCTCTCGACGTTCGCGGGCATCTATGGTGCACAGAAAGGCGTTTACGGCACGTCGAGCATCATCACACTCGCGGTTACTGGCGGATGCACCCTCATTTGTGGCTTCCTAACCGCGATCTACTCGCTCTGGAAGCTGAGACGTGTCAAACGTCTGCACTCCCACGGAATGGAGCAAATGAGAAATGGCGGCGAGATTGGGGAGAAGCACCTCGTCTAACTGCGCGGTGGCGAGATGGCGGTCTTTCTTTGGGATTTTATGTTTCTATGGCTTACTGTACTGGACCCTACTGACTTTTCGAAGTGTGACCTATGGTACGTTATGATTACACTTGGATGAAAAATGACATGCGAAATGAGCGTAGGAAGATGCATGCTGCCTGCAGGCTTCGTGCTTCGTGGTTCTGAGTCCCACACCTCCATGTTGCATTTGGTAGTTTTTCTGAATTACGCCCATGCTGAGGGATCGAAATATTGTTATGTCTGATACCTGCCTGCCCTTCATCCTGTGCGTACAGCGCGTACCACTTTTGTTACAGCCTTACAGCTCTAAGTGAACCCCGTGGGGCAATCGCCCCGCGCGGTTTTCGCGCCAAATAAATCGAGCCCGATCAGATCAGCGATGGGGCGTCACGGTCTTTTTGCCCATCGATCACATCGAAATCCGCTCGTTCCAACTTCCGGTTGGACCTTGTCCATCACCAATGGGATTGATCTATTCAATGCAGGCAATAATCCACTTCAGGAAAATATCCGTCAGCCCTTTTTACTTCTCTACTTTTCGAAAAAAAAAAGAGGGCTTTTTTGTGCTTCACTCCTCCTGAAAATGAATTTGG
>Ga0209488_10002976_pt1 | contig 13733 bp, 13 predicted proteins | sample Rivendell_Oct201_8_FD_188349 | JGI IMG/M metagenome (GOLD analysis project Ga0209488, IMG submission 188349) | Vadose zone soil microbial communities from the Eel River Critical Zone Observatory, Northern California, USA -... | ecosystem: Environmental > Terrestrial > Soil > Vadose zone >...
CAACGTCCCCTTCGTCTAGAGGCCCAGGACACCGCCCTCTCACGGCGGCAACACCGGTTCGAATCCGGTAGGGGACGCCATCCTACTCTAATCGCGGCAGAACGCCTCGGATCCGCAGAAAAACTCGGCTTTTCGTCGCTCTGGTGGTACAAAACCGGGGTGCAACCGTGGCTGCGATGACCTACCTCCTTCGACACAAGAGCGGGACTTACCATTTTCGACGTGCTGTTCCTGCGGATCTGAAGAAGATTATCGGGAAGACTGCGATCAAGCAGTCGCTGCGCACCAAGGACGTGACGGAGGCGAAGCGGCGGGCGCATCCGTTGGCCATCAAGGCTGACGCGGAGTTCGAAACGGCGAGAAAGAGGCTCGCTGCTCCTCACTGCTCTGAATTAACAGCAGCCGAGATCGAACAACTCGCAGGCGCATACCTTCACCAGCGGCTGGCAGAGGACGATGCCCCTCGGATCAAGGGCAGCAAAGAGGACGACGACCTCTACAAAGCTCTCAAGGCTCAGGTCGAAGCAGCGGGCGGGGTAGGCAACTTCTCCGATGAGGAGGCGACTGCTGAAGTGGGCTTGAGTGAGCGTGCTTATGAAAAACGGGCAGAGGCCGTGGAGGTCGTGCTGCCGGGATTAAAGGAGAAGCTCGCCCGCGGGGATACCAGGATCGTGACCGACGAAGTTGACGCGTTCCTCCACATTTACGGGATCAACCTCGACCGACGCTCGGCGTCGTACCGCGAGTTGTCGTTCGCCTTTCTCAAGACAGCCGTCAAAGCGAACGAAGCGGTAGCGCGACGCCTCGGCGGAGAACTTGTCGATACGCCCCCGGCCCCGAGCGCGCCTGTGATCGCCTCCTCGTTGTCGGCGAAGCAGGACGGCATGGACCTGCTGAGTATGTTTGAGAAGTGGCTTGCTGAGCGAAACCCCGTCCCTAAGACGGTACTGGACTTCACGACGGCGGTTCGCCGGTTCACCGAGTTACACGGGAACCTGCCCGTCCACGAGATCACCAAGCCCCATGTCCGTGCTTACAAGGACGCACTGCGGCGGCTTCCTCGTGCTCTCTCCGGCGAGATGCGCCAGATGACCCTGCCACAGCTCCTCGACCGGCTCGCTGCGGCGACACCGGCAGCCGAAGGGACCACACTCAGGGCAGGCACGGTCAACAAGGCGGTGGGCGCTCTTGAGACGCTGTTCCATTGGATCGCAACCAAGGCTACCTGGACGCTCACCCGAGCTGGTCCAACCCCGCCGCCGACATGAAGATGCACGACCCTGCGGACGTGGACCTCGGGCGGCTCCCATACGAACCGGAAGACTTGAGCGTGATCTTCAACTCGCCGGTCTTTCAAGACGGGGATCGCCCCACCGGCGGAGGCGGTGCAGCCGCAAAGTGGCTGCCACTCATCGCGTTATTCTCCGGCGCGCGCCTGGAGGAGATCGGCCAAGCCCTGGTGGCCGACGTGAAGCAGCAGGATGGGGTCGTCTATCTCGACATCAACACCCTCGACAAGCAGGCTGGCAAACGCGTGAAGAACCTGAGTTCGCGCCGGAAGCTGCCACTCCATCCCGAGCTGATCCGGTGCGGACTACTCGGCTACGTCGAGGATAGGCGGCGAGCGGGCGGCGAGCGCCTGTTTCCAGAGTTGCGGCCCTCCGTATCGGGACAGGTCACTGGCAACTGGTCGAAGTGGTGGGGCCGCTATACTGATGGTCTGGGCATCATCGACCCCCGCAAGGTCTTCCACAGTTTCCGCCATGCGTTCAAGGACGCCTGCCGGTCAGCTCGTATCGAAGAGGAGCTGCACGACGCGCTCACGGGGCACACCAGCGCGAGCGTTGGACGCGGGTATGGCAACGGTGTCCCACTTGAGGTGCTTGCCGAGGAGATCACGAAGGTCAGCTACAAGGGGCTGGACTTATCGCACTTGCACGCAGCGACGGAGGTTAGAAGAACGTAGCTCCTCTTCGGCGTTTAGGCCGACGCCGCTCCTCCTCGTGCTGACGACGTAGCTCCGCCGCTTGTGCGTTCAGCGCCGCCACATCGTGGTCGCTGAACTCGCGATCAACCCAGATTTTGGTAGTGGCCTCGTTAACGTGGAACAGGCCGGTTGCATTGGCTGCTTCAAGAAACGTCCTAAAGGGGCCGTAGGCGTCCACGTCGTTATCTGAGTAGGAACCTGTGCCGTCGTCGTGCTTGGCAGCATGAGGTCGATCACCTTGCAGTACCTTGGGTCTCCAGCCTGACACCGCTTCAAAGACTGGAGATAGCCAGCCACTTCTTTTTGGTCGAGCACCCAGGGCATCCATTGCTTGGCGAAGCCGATGCCGCCTGAAGTCTGTGCAGCACAAGTTCCGGCATAGAGAGCAACCACTGCCAAAGCGCCCACCCAGGTACGCATCCTGCTTCTCCAACTCGGTGATCATCCGGTTGTTGCCTATAGGCGGGTGACCGTAAAGCGGCAGAGGAGCGATCCCTTGCCGCATGGACCTGCGGAGCACCTTCGCCGCGAACCTGCGCCGTCTCCGCGCTGATAAGGGCTGGTCGCAGGAAGAGCTGGCCTTCGAGGCAGGTGTGAACCGCTCGTATCTGGCGCGAGTTGAAGCAGGACGGCCTTACGTCGGCCTGGAGATCATCGGGAAGCTCGCCGAGGCACTACAAGTCGAGCCTGCTGAGCTTCTGAAGTTACCGAAGAGGACACGCTCCTAAGTTTCGCTCCCGCGGCACCTCGGTTAGCGCAGACCGCAAGAATGGCCGTCTCATTGGTAGAACCTCGCTGTCGGAAACTGTTGAAGGATGATGCGCTTGGCGCTGGTCCGGTCAGGCGCTCGCCGGAACACATGCACACCCGCTCCATGGGTCGCCCAGTAGAGGGGTTCGCCATGGCCCCAATAAGCCCCGCCTTCATCGTATCCGCCGCTATCGAGGCGGAGGCGGCGTAGATACAGGCGCTCTGTGCCTAGCCAGGGGCGAACAAGCGGGTTGTGAACGCAGTCTGGACGACCGTGCGATGCGCCTCGCGTCGGATCACCCATCCACCCAGGATCAGGGGGAGGGCTGGCGTTGAAGCCATGCTCGTCGCGGCTGCTGGTGCGGCCCTCAGTCCTCCTCCAAGGGTCACCTTCCATGACTAGCCCGTCCTCGATCATTGCGATGGCGAGCTGCTCGATGTAGCGCGGCTCAAGGGCGATGCTGGTACCGAACCGCTGCCAGGGTTCGATCTCCACGTTCTCTTCGACCCACTCGCGGCAGGCATCGGAGAGCTGCGTGATGGTGGTTATCGTGCCGTGATAGGTGAGCCTGAAGTCCGCGCTTGCCGGGGTTCTAGAACCGGCCAGATGGCCTTCGTGCGGCATAAAAAAACCTCCTCGGCTGAGGAGGCTGACGCGAGCGGGCATTGACCCGCCTCGCCTTGCGCCGTGATCTCTATCCGCATCGTCGGGCGTCAGCCCCTGATGCAAGCGAAGGAGTAGCACAGCAGGGTTTGGTCAGCAAGTTGCTCCTCTACCACCAGCCTAGGCGAAAAGAGAGCCAGTCCTAACGATGCCACGCTGGCTGGACTTTGGGCGAACCGTCAGTCTTTGATCTTCTGATCAGCATTTGGATGGGGGATTTCCTTGGCGAGGCAACATTGCGCACCCGTTCTTTTGACCTCAGATGGGCGCGGCGAAGCTCTTGTGCCCGTAGGCCAGCAGGCTGGGGATGGAATGGTGACCGAGGCCGACATCCAGGCGCTTGTTCATGCCCACCCTGGCTCCTTACCCATCGCCGAGATCGACCCCATGTTCGCGGGCGCGGTGCCGGTCTGCACAGAGTTGAACACGCCCGCTGGGGCCATCGACAACCTCCTGATAACCCCCTCTGGCCTCCCGGTGCTCGTCGAATGCAAGCTCTGGCGAAACCCGGAAGGCCGCCGTGAAGTCGTCGGGCAAATCCTCGATTACGCCAAGGAGCTAACCCGCTGGTCTTCATCAGATCTTCAGCGCGAGGTGAGCCGTCGCCTGAAACGCGACGGTAACCCCTTGCTAGACCTGATGCGGGTGATTGACCCGCGGCTCGATGAAGTCCAGTTCAATGATGCGCTGACCGCAAACCTTCGGCGCGGGCGCTTCCTGTTGCTGATCGTCGGAGACGGCATTAGGGAGGGCGTAAAGGCGATAGCCGAATACCTCCAGGCACACGCAGGTCTACATTTTTCTTTGGGGCTGGTCGAAATGCCGATCCACCTCATGCCTGACGGGGCTCGGTTAGTTGCGCCGCGAGTGCTGGCACGGGCAGTTCTTCGCAGACGACTACGGCTCGTGGGTAGTGTTCCGCCGGGTACTGCAATGGGAGGCCACAATGAACGACCGCGACATCACGGCCCGCACGCCTGCGATGCGCATCTTCAAGGCGTCCCTCGACTTTCCGTCAACACGACGTAACCGCCACCGTTTCGGATCGCTAAGGCAGCTGGACGAGCGACTCGACTATCTGTATCGGGGGCGAGCTGCCCGGGCTGATTTCGGCGAAATTGATCCCACTGCCGGTATCGTGCGGGGTATACGTGCACGCGCCTCTCGGAGTGTTTGCTGGACCTTGAACGTACTTGATCATCTGAGGTGCACCGTTCGGCGTCCGGAGGATGGCCGCATTCGACAAATTGGTCACTTGGAAGACTGCGCATCCAGCATCGTGTTTCCCAAATTGCGCATTCTGGGTAATCGGAGATGCGAGCAGGTAGGTCTTGCCGAAGGTCGTTACCAGCGAAGGCTCGGTGAATCCACTCGTCGTCTGAAGCTCGGGATACTGCTTTCCGTAAAGACTGACGAACCTCGACACGTCCGAGCTGCTGTTCAACAGCGTACCCTTGACGCTGAGCGTGGCCTTTGTCGCCCCGACGGGGTAGGTAAACTGCAGCAGCGCGACCCGCGGCACCACCGACCTATTAGATCCTATGCTATAACATACGAGTGACATGTAGAACCCGTTGGTGGCCGTCAAGGTCCCCGGCTCGGTAAGATAAAGGCAATCGCCAAGGGCGCTGGGCAACGGGTACAAGGTAGGACCCGGGCTGAAGGAATTGTTTGGATCGTAGGGAGCGCCAGCCAACAGCTTCACCTCGGACGACCAGGTCCCGTTCGGGACGTTGGTACTCCGCATCCCGAGCCACGCGGCGTTGAGGTTGACGTTGCCATTGGCCGTGACGTGATGATCCCAGATCACCTTCCAGGACGAATTCGCGGTCCAGTCGGCCAGATCGGAGAACAAACTCGGGGTTTCGTTGTCCCAGGTCGAGCCGGAGGTCGAGGTGTCCGATCCGGGATTGAGTTCGAGGGCGAGCGAGAACGTCTGTCCGTTGTCGCTTGAGTAGCCGATGTTGGTGCTGACCACGAGATTGTTGGCATAGGTCGACGGATCGATCGCCGAATAGGAGCGCCACACGCCGGTGCTCGCGGTGGGGTCATCGACATCCTGGGGATCGCCTTGCCCCAACGAGCCATTGCTGTCGGTCGCGGCGGCAGCCGTGCTGGCGCTCGTCGCGGCGGCCCCCGCCGTGCTGGGGTTTCTGGCAGGAGTATTGATCAAGGGCAGCAGAGCGGAATACGCGTCGGGTATCGCGCCATTTGCGTCTGGGGATTTGCCCTGCGCGAAGGCGCTGCTGCTTGCGCCTCCCAAGGCCATTTGGCTAAGCACATACAAGGTACTTACCACGAACAGGCCCAACCGTCTCATGGGCTTTCCCCCGAAAAGTGCTTCAGCCAATCCTGAATGCGCTTCGCACAATTTAAGCGCGACTTTTGGTTGAATTGGAAGAGAAATATTGCATTACCCAACAAATGGAGCGAATTTTCGCCTCGGCCCCGCGGAATTTAACCCATACAGCTACGATCTTCTCCGCTGGCACCTTTGGTCGCCCGATGGCTTTCCTATTCTGGTGCGCTGCGCGCGAGCCTTAAGATGCCCGCCCGAATACCGGGTCGCGCGCGCCTGACTTATAGTTAATCGGGGTGGACAAGATCAGCTCGCATGGGCGGTTTAGAGCCGTACAGTGCTGCCGAAACTCGAACAAGAACAAGCGAGCTTTAGCTCGATTTTTGAAGGTCGAACCATGAAGGAGGCCCCCGGGAGGGGCATGGGCCGCAGATGGAACCAGGAGTTCCGTACGGCCCGCTGCGCTGCCGCTGGTCGGCAAACACCATCCCGGTGCTGACCGGCGCACGGCTACGCCCATGCCACCTGACCTGACCATCCTGGGCGAGCCACGCGTAGACGGTGCTGTCGCTGGCGGGGGATCGTCTCACAGATCTTGCCCGTGCGAGGCATTGGCAGGGTGAGTCAATGTGACTCATAGGAATGCGGTCTAGGTATTTGAGACACTCCTCTCACGAAGTGTTTGACCCTTGTGAGACGGAGTTGGGGATGTTGATCGGCTACGCACGGACTTCCACCCTGGATCAGACTGCGGGCTTTGAGGCGCAGCTCACCGAGTTGGCACAGGCGGGGTGCGAGAAGGTCTTTCGTGGGCGTTCTCAAAACGGCGCGCCGGCGTAACCGGCGCCGGACGCGGCGCTGGTTAAATCGCAATTCACGCTGGCGAGATCGGTGTTTCAACCCGACGCCGGCACAATACCCGTCATGAGCTGGCGAGGCTGGGCATGACGGATTTTAGCATGAGCGATGCGGCGGCTGGTTGGGACGCGGGGCGTCCGTACGGAGCCCGTTTCCCGATCCGCCGTCTTGCCTGGCTCGCCGCCGTTTTGCTGGGATTTGCGCTGCTGTCCCGGCCGACCCTCGCCGATGCCGCGGCTGCCAAAGACCGGGGCGAGGCCGCGTTATCGGCGGCGCGGGGTCCGAATCTCGACCGGGGCGAGCCGGCGAAGCAGTCGGCCAGCGGCCCCGTGGTGGTGCTGCGCGGCACTCTGCCAACCAGGCCGAGCGCCGGACCGCCTCCCGCCGGCGAGAGCGGCGGCGACGAGTATGCGGCGCCAGGCAACGACGCCTTTCAGCCAGGGCCGCTTTACGGTTCCGATTGGGATACGCGGTTCGACTACAGCGGTCTCAGCGGCACGTACTTCCCGGTGCCGCAGTAACATTACGCCGCCCTTGCGGTGCGACGCCCGCTAGTGCGATCGCCACAGGTAATAGGCCACGAACGCAACGGCCGCGACAAACACCACCGCAAAACCTACGGCCAAGATCCAGCCTATTGCTTCCGCCGACATTCCCGACCGTTGCTTATCAATTGGGCACCGAGTTAAGACTGATTATCATTTCAAGTTCGTTCACGGCAACGTGAATTCCGCCGCGGCAGACGGGCGCAGCGGGAACTCCTGCCCAAAGGCGGCGTTTGTGCCGGCTTGGGAAAATCCGAAGGGGCGGATTGTGACAGATGGGAGGCGAGGGTCGGATGCCGGCTACAGCGCCCCGGCATGGCCCGAACGAGAGCGCGCGCTGCGCTACCGCGAGCAGGCGGGGCGTTTCGACCAGATGGCAGGGACGGAGAGCCTCGGCATAACCCGCGACCGGCTGCTCGATCTGGCGCGGCAATACCGCGGGCTGGCGGAAAGCCTCGAAGCCAAGCTCCGCCCCGGGGAATCGTAAGCGGGGGAGCCTCAGCGGCCATCAGCAAACGCGAATATTTCACCCGGCCCTCGCACACCGGGCGAGTCCGGAACATTGTCGATTGGGTCCCTGTTTCCGGGGCATGGCGGACCCGTTCCACAAAGCAGAAGCTTGGCGGTCGCGCGCCGGCCAGTTGCGCGATCTGGCATCGCGCACTCGCGACCCGGTGGTCAGCATTTCGCTCGCCGGAATGGCCGAGGCGCTCGAGCAGCACGCCCGCAAGCTGGAAGAAATGGCACTGAAAATCCGCTGCGCCCATCGCGCGCGCTTGGTTCGGGCGTCAACGCGGCCGACCTTCGTCGCGGCGGCCGGCGATTAAGCGGAGCGCCGGTTCGCGGCATTTAAGCGGATTTCTTTCCGCTTTTTTCCGGTTTTAACCCTTCATTCATCGGGTCTTAAACCTTAATTCACTGCTCGCGTGTAAGTTCCACTCCGACACCACTTCTAGTTGGGGTAAGCACATGTCTCCAAAAGCACCTTCGATCCGCCGCAATATCCTTGCTGCTTCGACACTGGTTCTGCTCGGCGCCGTGCTGCCGCAAGCCGCGCTGGCAGGCACCGCGACGACGACTCTCGGCGTCTCGCTGACGATCAACGCCGGCTGCAACGTCTCGTCGAGCCCGGTCGCCTTCCCGGCGCAGACCGTGCTGGCGTCAGCCGTCAGCCAATCCGGCAGCATCAGCGTCACCTGCACCAACACCACGCCGTACAATGTCGGTCTCGACAAGGGCGCCGGGTCGGGCGCCTCGGTGTCAAACCGGCTGATGACCGGCCCGTCTTCCGCGACGGTCGCCTATGGCCTGTTCCAAGATTCGGGGCATGCCACGAACTGGGGCAATACGATCGGCACCGATACCGAGACGGGCACCGGCAACGGCAATGCCCAGACGCTGAACGTCTACGGCCACATCGCGGCCCAGACGACGCCGCAGCCGGGCGCCTACGCCGACACCGTCAACGTTACCGTGACGTTCTGAACGCCGGCGGCCGCGAACGCATGACAGTGGCGCTCGCCGCCGCTGTCGTGCGTCACCCGCGAGGCGCAGGCCTGGGCGATGACCATCGCCGGTTAACCTCTTCCTCACCCTGCAAGCCGAGATTGCAGCTATCGGTCCGATGCAACCGAAAGCACTTTTTAATGAGCATTTTAAGAACGTTTCTGGCGGCGGCCGCGCTGATGGCGTGCCTGCCCGCCGCCTCGCCCCCGGCATTCGCCGCCGGGTTCGACGCACGCCCGGTGACGATCGAAACGCATGGCGGCGCCGTCGCCTCGATCACCGTGACAAACCCGGGAGACCGCAAGATCTATCTGCAGAACTCGGTGCATGAGTGGCGTCAGGACCCGTCCGGCCAGGATGTGCTGACCGAATCCTCGGCGGCGATCGTCTCGCCGCCGGGCATGTGGATCCAGCCCGGCGCGACCTACAATCTGCGCATCCAATTGCCGCCGGCGAACGACCGCGAGCTGGCGTTTCGCGTGATCCTGCAACAGCTGCCGGACAAGAGCGAGATCCAGGCCGGACGCATCGTCTTCGCGGTGACGCAATCGCTGCCGGCCTTCGCCGAGCCGGCGCAGCCGACGCCGGCCATGCTGCGCGCCCGCCTCGTCGATCCGCGGCATCTGCTGATCAGCAATGACGGCGGCCGGCGGGCGCGCCTCGCCGACGTCAAGGCCGACGGGCAGCTCGTCGGGCCGGGGCTGGTCGGCTACGCGCTGGCCCATTCGAGTGTCTTGGTCGCGGTGAAATCGCCGGTTCGCGCCGGCAAAGTCGAAATCGAAACCGACCAGGGCCGCCGCAGCGTCGATATCCGCTGAGCCGGCCGTGCGGTGGTTTGTCGATGACCCGGCTGACCATCGCGCGCCGGCTGTGGCCTGCCGCCTGCGCGGTGGCGGGCGCGCTCATGCTCTGTGCCACGGCGCAGGCCGAGAACCCTGCCAACCACCCTGGCGACACGCAGGAAGCGCTCGCCTCGCATTTCCTCACCGCGCCTGAGGCGGTGCCGCCGCAAATGCAGCTCGTGCAGATCTTCGTCAACGGCGTCGACGCCGGGCTGCAGCAGATCATCGTGTCCTCCGGATCGGTGGCATTGCCGGCGGCGACCGTGGCGGCCTTGCGCATCGCCGGGATCGCCGGCGATCCGCTGGTGCTGTCCGGGCGGGCCGATATCGGCTCGCAATTTGACGAAGCCAAATCGCTGCTGAACCTGACGGTGCCGATCGCGATGCTCGGCCCGAACCGCCTCGATTTCGGCCCGGAAGGACGCGATCTCGCGCTCAGCCCCGAGACCTGGGGCGCCTACGTCAATTACGACGTCAACGCGCGGCGCGGCTTCGGCGGCACGACAAACGGCACCGGCACGATCGGCGCCGGCGCCGGGCTGCAATGGGGCGGGTTGTTCGACCTGAACGCCATGATGCCCGATTTCATCGGCCACAACAGCTGGGCCTATGACAGCGCGCGCAGCGGCGGGCAACCGCTGGTCCGGCTCGACAGCAATTTGACCTGGCGGCCGGCCTGGCTCGACCTCGCGGCGGTGGCCGGCGATCTGATCTCCGACGTGCCGATCTCGGTGCCGGCGGCGCGGTCCTATCGCTTCGGCGGCTTCCAGATCGGCACCGACCACAGCGGCTCGCCGTCCTGGACCAGCCTGCCAGTGCCCTCGGTCAGCGGCACGGCGCAGGCGCAATCCTCGATCGACGTGTTCATCAACGGCCAGCGGCAATTCCAGACCCGGACCAGCGGCGGCCCGTTCTCGCTGGTCCTGCCGCCGGGCGCCGCCGGCTCGCCGACCAGCGTCGTCGTGACCGACGTGACCGGCCGCAACATCATCCTGCCGCTCGAAGTGGCGCCGGTCGACGCCCGGCTGTTGCGCGGCGGCACCTTTCTGTGGTCGGCCGGCGCCGGGGCGCCGCGCTTCAGCTATGGCAGCGCGTCGGCCGATTACCTCGTGCAGCCCTACGGCTTCGCCAACGCCCGCTACGGCGTCGCCGACAATCTGGCGGTGAGCCTGCATTCCGAAGCCGGCAGGCGGCTGATGGAGCTCGAGGCGGGCAGCGATTTCGCCATGACCCCGTGGCTCAGCACCCATACCTCGATCGCCGGCAGCCGGTCCGACCGCGGCGCCGGCGCCTTCGCCACCGCCGGGCTGACCTTGCGCGGACCGTGGGGATTGTCGTTCGACGGGCTGGGATCGCGCAGCCTCGGCAATTTCGACGATGTCGTCTCGGTCTCGGGGCGGACCTATGCCGCGAAGCACGCCATCAACCCGCTCGCCACCCTGCCGGCGCAGGCCAGCGTCTCCGGCCGGGTCTCCTGGCAGGCGACGCCCAACTTCAGCCTGGCCTCGTCATTCCAGCAGAGCTGGTACAAGGGCACGCCGCAGATCGGCTTCGCCTCGCTGACCGCCAATTACCGGATCGGCGACGTGCCGACCTTCGTCAACCTGTCGCGCACGATGGGGCGGCAAAGCGCGACGACCATCGTGTTCGGGGTGTCATTCACCTTCGGCGGCGACATCCAGGCCTCGGCGACGAGCGGCTACGGCACCGGCACGGCGCCCGACGGGCGGCTCAGCGGCGGGGTGTTCGCCTCGCAGCCGTTGCGCGAGGCGCCGGGCGATATCGGCTGGCAGGTCTCGGCGCAACGGCAGCCCGGCGGCGTCTATGCCGATGCCGCCGCCGAGATCCGGACCGGCTATGGCATCCCGGGGGTCGAGGTCAATTCCTTCGCCGGCCAGACCACCGCTTACGCGAAGGCGCGCGGCTCGGTCGGGCTTATCGAATGGCACCCGTTCATCGCCGACCCGGTCAGGGGCGGGCTGATCCTGGCCGATGGCGGCGCGCCGGGCATGCCGGTGCAGCTGAACGGCTACCACAAGGGCTATACCTCGTTCGACGGCAAGCTGGCGATCCCCGACGCGATCCCCGGGGCGCCGCAGCGGGTCGCAATCGACACCACACGGCTGCCGCTCGACCTGATCGCCAGCGACACCGACAAATCGGTCGTGGTCCGGCGCGGCGGCGCGACGGTCGCCGGTTTCGCGGCGCAATCGACGGCGACCTCGGCGATCGTGCTCGTCACCGTCGGCGGCAAGCCGCCGCCGATCGGCTCGACCCTGGCTTCCGTCACCTCCAGCGCGCCGATCGACCGGCGCGGCCAGGCCTACCTGCCCTCGCTCGACCAGAACGAGACGCTGACCGTCGAGTTCGCCGACGGCGGCAGCTGCAAGGTCCGCAGCGAATTCGACGGCAAGGGCAGCGCGACCCGCAAGATCGGCCCGTTCGCCTGCGCCGGGGAGCACCCGTGATGTCCGGACCGCGTAGGAAGCGGCGCGTGCTGTTGCGGGCGGCGATCGCGCTGCTGCTGCTGATGGTTTGCCCGTTGCTGGGCGGGCGGGCCGAAGCGGCAATCAGCTGCACGCTGACCGGGCCGACCTTGACCTTCGGCACGATCAACATCTTTTCGAGCTCGACGACCAGCGGCAACGCCACCCTGACCTGCACGACGACCGGGCAGCCGCAGACCTTTTATGCCTGCCTGTCGATCGGCACCGGCACCGGCGGCACGACCGCGACCAACCGCACGCTCGCCTCCGGCAGCAACATGCTGCCGATCCAGATCACCGGCGGCGCCACCTGGCCGTCGCAGATCGGCAACGGCACCTCCTACCCGATGGAGGGCGTGGTCAATTTCAGCGTGCCGCGGCAAAGCAGCGGTAGCTACACCTTCCCGGTGGTCGTGACGATCCCGACGCCAGCGTCTCTGCCTGCGCCCGGAACCTATGCATCGAGTTTCACCGGCACCGATTTCCAGGTCTACTGGGACACCACCTCGCAATCGACCTGCGCCGCGTTGGCAGCCGCCAGCGGCACCACGACCGCGACGGGCACGTTTTCGGCTTCGGCGATCGTCGCCAACCAATGCGGCGTGTCGGCGACCAGCATGAATTTCGGCAGCGCCTCGCTGCTGACCGCGGCGCTCAACGCGACGGCGCAGGTTTCGGTGAGCTGCAACGCCATTCTTCCGGTGACCATCGCGCTCGACAATGGCGCGACCGGCACCGGACCGACCAGCCGGCTGATGACCGCCGGCACGCATACGATCCAGTACGGGATCTACAAGGACGGCGCCCACAGCCAGCCCTGGGGCAATACGGTGGGGGTCAATACGGCGGCCGGCACCGGCCCATCCGCGACCCTGACCGCCTACGGGCAGGTCCCGGCGCAGTCCCCGGCTCCCACGCCGGGCTCTTATGCCGATGTCGTCGGCGTCACGGTGACGTATTGATCGGCCTGGAACTCACCTGATTGGCTCAAGAAAGGGCCAGTCAGTCTTAACCTTTCGTTTAGGTTAACCGACTACTCTGTCCGCAGGTGCCGAGTTGAACGCACCGTCGGCTAATCCCGCCGAGAACGCCAGGCCGGGCCGGAACGTGGGGTCTTAAGTTCCGGCCCGGTCATTTTTCGGGCGCGACGATCCTCTCCGCTTTTAAAGACACGTCTCCTGGTCGTGCCGTCGTTTCGGCTTTGGCCGAAGCAATTAGAAGCTCCCGCCGCTAGGATGTGCTTGTCGCTGCATCCAGCGGAGGGTTTCTCGATGTTCACGACCGCCGCTCTCGCCGAAACCGCCGCGCTGGTCGGCGATCCGGGACGCGCCGCGATGCTGATGGCGCTGATGGACGGGCGCGCGCTAACCGCGTCCGAACTGGCGCGCGCCGCCGGCATTACGCCGCAAACCGCGAGCGGCCATCTGGCGCGGCTGACCACGGCCGGATTGCTCAGCCGGCATTGCCAGGGGCGGCACCATTATCACCGGCTCGCCTCGCCGGCGGTGGCCCACATGCTCGAAAGCATCATGGAGGCGACCGCGGCCGACGAGGCACACCGGCCGCGCCGCGCCGTCGTCACCGGCCCGCGCGACAAGGCAATGCGGGCGGCGCGGACCTGCTACGACCATCTCGCCGGGCAGCTCGGGGTCCGGCTTGCCGACGCGCTCGGCGAGCATGGCTATGTCGAATTGTCTGCCGAAGGCGGCGCGGTGACCGAGACCGGCATGGATTTTTTCCGGCACTTCGGTATGGAGCTGGGCGCCAGTCCGGCCGCCCGCCTCTATTGCCGGCCC
>Ga0209488_10002977_pt1 | contig 13732 bp, 13 predicted proteins | sample Rivendell_Oct201_8_FD_188349 | JGI IMG/M metagenome (GOLD analysis project Ga0209488, IMG submission 188349) | Vadose zone soil microbial communities from the Eel River Critical Zone Observatory, Northern California, USA -... | ecosystem: Environmental > Terrestrial > Soil > Vadose zone >...
CAGCAGAGAACGATCGGGTAATTCCCGAACCTCACGTACGGCGAGGCGCCGCCGTAGCCCCGCACTTCGCCGCTCAGCACGCCCTCGGTGAACTGCGGCAATCTCGCGACGACCCTGCCGCGAGGATCGATGATCGCGGTCACTCCGGTATTGGTCGCGCGCAGCATGGTGCGCCCGGTCTCGAGCGCGCGCATGCGGGAGATCTGCAGGTGTTGGCTCGGGGCGAGCGAATCGCCGAACCAGGCGACGTTGGAAACATTCACGAGGAGCGTCGCCTGCGGCAGTTGTCGGATGATCTCCTCGCCAAAAGCGTCCTCCCAGCAGATGTTCGGCGCGACGAGCTGTCCGCCGAGCGCGAGCGGCCTTGGATTTTCCGGGCCCGGGGAGAAATCCGACAGCGGGACCGCGAGCGTCCTCACCATCCAGCTCAAGCCCCAAGGCACGAATTCGCCGAAAGGGACCAGATGCGACTTGTCGTAGCGCTGCGTCGGCGACGCACCCACGCTGACCAGGCTGTTGAAATAGCGTCCGTCCGGGTCGCGGATCGGCACGCCGATGAGGAGGTCTGCTCGACGCGCGGCGGCGGCTCGCTCGATGTCCTGCAGGTAGAACGGGTCGACCGCGTCGAGAAACCGCGGAATGGCGGTCTCGGGCAGCACGATCAACTGCGCGCGGCTCGCTTCGATCAGCCGCTTGTAGGTCGCGAGCGTCGCCGCGTAGCGATCCGCCCGGAACTTGAGGTCCTGGGGGATGTTTCCCTGGAGCAGCGCAACCTGGAAGGGCGCGCCCTGCGGCGAGGTCCAGGCGATCTGTTTGAGCAGCTGTCCGAGCCCGAACGCGAATACGAGCGCGACGCCGCCCGCGATGCGGGCCTTCCCGGAGCCTGAGATGACGACGTCGAGAAGCCCGGCACAGAGCGCAACGGCGAACGACACGCCGTAGACCCCGCCGATTGGAGCCAAGCCCGCGAGCGGCGAATCCATTTGGCTGTAGCCGACCGCGAGCCAGGGAACGCCGGTGAAGATCCAGCCGCGCAACCATTCAAAGAGCGTCCACAAGGCGGGGAACGCGAGCAGGGCGGCGGCGAGCGGGCCGAGCCGCAGGCGCGCGAGGCTCCAGCCTGCAGCGGCCGGATACAGCGCGAGGATCGCGCAAAAGGCAAGCGTGCCGATCGCAGCGAGCGGCGCCGGCATCGAGCCGAAATCGTGCAGGCTGACGTACACCCAGGACACGCCGGCGCCGAAAAGGCCCGCGCCAAAGGCGAAGCCGATCCGGAACGCGCCTCGCGGCGTCGCCGCGCTGCGCCACAGGAACAGCAGGCCTGCGAGGGTCGCGAACGGCAGCGGGAACGCGGCGAACGGAGCAAAGCCGGCAACGCTCAACGCGCCCGCGGCAAGGGCCGCGACCATCGCGGCCCGCGGCGATCGGAGGAAGGCCTTCAAGCCTTGCCCGGCGGCCGCTGCACCTGGAGGACGTGCAGCCTGCGGCTGTCGCCCCGAAGCACCTGGAAGCGCAGGCCGCCGATGGTGACCGCCTCGCCGCGCTTCGGCAAGCGCCCGAAGCGGTGCAGCACCAGGCCGCCCACGGTGTCGAATTCGGTGTCGGAGAACTGGGTGCCGAAGACCTTGTTGAAGTCGGCGATTTCGGTCTGCGCCTTGACGCGGTAATACCCGCTCTGCTCGCGCACGATGTTGTCCTCGGACTCGTCGAAGTCGTATTCGTCCTCGATGTCGCCGACGATCTGCTCGAGCACGTCCTCGATCGTCACCAGGCCCGCCACGCCGCCGTACTCGTCGACGACGACCGCCATGTGATTGCGATTGGCGCGGAACTCGCGCAGCAGCACGTTCAGACGCTTGGACTCGGGCACGAACACCGCGGGCCTCAGCATGTCGCGCAGGTTGAACTCCTCCTCGCCCGCGTAGTAGCGCAGCAGGTCCTTGGCGAGCAGGATGCCGATGACGTCGTCGCGGTTCCGGTCGATCACCGGAAAGCGCGAGTGCGCGGTGGCGATCACGTGCGGGATGAACTTTTCGGGCGTCTCGTTGACGTCGATCACGTCCATCTGCGAGCGCGGCACCATGATGTCGCGCACCTGCATCTCCGAGACCTGCAGCGCGCCCTCGATCATCGACAGCGCGTCCCCGTCCAGGAGATTTCTCTCGAACGCCGAGTGCAGCAGCTTGACGAGCTGCTCGCGGTCCTCGGGCTCGCGCATCAGCAGGGCGGACAGGCGCTCGAGCAGCGAAGGTTTATTCGATTCGTTCATCCGGGCGCGCTTGCGTAGGGATCAGGATAACCGAGTTTGGCGAGAAGCCTCTTTTCCAGCGACTCCATGCGCGCCGCGTCGCGCCGCCTCGCGTGATCGTGCCCCTGCAGGTGCAGCAGCCCGTGCACGGTCAGGTGCGCAAAATGCGCTTCCAATGTCTTTCCTTGGGCGAGCGCCTCGCGCGCGATCACCGGCGCGCAAAGAACGACGTCGCCCTGCACCACGCCACGCGCGAGGCCGTAGGGAAAGCTCAGCACATTGGCCGCCGAATCGCGGCCGCGATAGCGGCGGTTCAGAATCCGCGCTTCGGCCTCTCCGACGATTCTAACGGTGATGTCGCCCGATCTCCCGAGCGCTGCCCGCGCCCAGCGGCGGATCCGTGCGGGGGTGGGAACGCGGGCCGCGCGCGAGACGACCTGCAAATGGAGCGTCAGGCGCGGCTTGCGCGGGCGACGCGAACGCGATCGCGGAGAAGCGTCGGAGGACCCGCGGGCCCGCACGGCGTCTACTCGTCGCCGTGACGCTCGTAGGCATCCACGATGCGTTGCACCAGGGGATGGCGGACGACGTCGTCGCTCTTGAATGCGCTGAAGGCGATCCCGCGCACGTCGGCGAGGATTTTCTGTGCGACCACCATGCCGCTCTTCTGGCCGCGCGCGAGGTCGATCTGCGTGATGTCGCCGGTGACCACCGCCTTCGAGCCGAAGCCGATCCGGGTGAGGAACATTTTCATCTGCTCCGGCGTGGTGTTCTGCGCCTCGTCGAGGATGACGAACGAGTGGTTGAGCGTGCGGCCGCGCATATAGGCGAGCGGCGCGAGCTCGATCGCCCCGCGCTCGAAGAGCTTTCCGGCCTTGTCGAAGCCGAGAAGGTCGTAGAGCGCGTCGTAGAGCGGCCGCAGGTACGGGTCGACTTTCTGCGCGAGGTCGCCGGGCAGGAATCCCAGGCGCTCGCCCGCCTCGACCGCCGGCCGCACCAGCACGATGCGCTTCACGGCGTCGCGCTCCAGCGCGTCCACGGCGCAGGCCACCGCGAGATAGGTCTTTCCGGTGCCGGCCGGGCCGATCGCGAAGGTGATGTCGTGTTCGAGGATATTCTGGATGTACTGCCGCTGCCTCGGCGTGCGGCCGTGCAGGTCCGACCTGCGCGTCAGAAGCGGTGAGTCGTCTTTCGTTCCCGGGGCGCCGCGGGCGCGAGCCTCGATCAGGCCGAGCTGGATGTCGTCGACGGTGAGGCCGCGCTTCGCGTCGCCGTAGAATTTCCGCAGCACCTCGGCGGCCCGCGCCGCCTGCGCCCCGCGCAGGGCGAAGCGCTCGCCGCGGCGCGCGATCGAGACATCCAGAGCGGTCTCGATCTGCCTCAGGTTCTCGTCCAGCGCGCCGCAAAGATTGGCGAGGCGCTGGTTGTCGACCGGGGAGAGGACGAGCTCGAGGGGGCGGGTCTTCAAGAGCCTAGGCCGCGGCGCGGACCTCGCCGCGCAGCGAATGCGCGAGCGCCGCGGTGATCGTCACGTCGACGAACCGTCCGGCGAGTTCCGGGGAGCCGCGAAAGTTGACCACGCGGTTGTTTCCGGTGCGGCCCGACAGTTCTCCAGCGTCCCTGCGGGAGACGCCTTCGACGAGAATGCGCTCTCGCGTGCCGACCATGCGCTCTGCGATCCGCCTTGCATGCGCATCGATCCTCTCCTGCAGCCGGGCGAGCCGCGCGAGCTTCAGTTGCCGCGGCGTATCGTCGGGAAGGTCCGCCGCGGGGGTGCCCGGCCGCCGGCTGTAAACAAACGAAAACGAGCCGTCGAAGCCGACCTCGTCGACGAGTTTCAGGGTCGCCTCGAAGTCTTCCTCGGTTTCCCCGGGAAAGCCGACGATGAAGTCCGAGGAGAGGCTGATCCCGGGCCGCGCGGCGCGGAGCTTGCGCGCGATCGACTTGTATTCAAGGGCGGTATAGCCCCGCTTCATCGCCGCGAGCACCCGGTCCGAGCCCGACTGCACCGGCAGGTGCACGTGCGGGGCAAGCTTGTCGATCCTCGTGTAGGCATCGATAAGGCGTTGCGTGAACTCCTTCGGATGCGACGTGGTGTAGCGGATGCGTTCGATCCCCGGCACCTCTGCGACATACTCGAGAAGCAGCGCAAAATCCGCGATCACGCCATCCGCCATCCTCCCGCGAAAGGCGTTGACGTTCTGGCCGAGCAAGGTCACTTCTTTCACGCCCCGGTCGGCGAGGTCCGCGACCTCGGTCAGGACGTCGTCGAACGGCCGGGACACTTCCTCGCCGCGCGTGTAGGGGACGACGCAGAAGCTGCAATACTTGCTGCAGCCCTCCATGATCGAAACAAAGGCGCTCGGTCCTTCGACCCGCGCCGGCGGAAGCCTGTCGAACTTCTCGATCTCGGGGAAGGAGACATCCACCTGGGGCCGGCCGGAGCTGCGCCGCGCGTCGATCAGCTCCGGCAGCCGGTGCAGCGTCTGCGGGCCGAACACGAGATCGACGTAGGGCGCGCGCGCGACGATCGCCGCGCCTTCCTGGCTGGCGACGCAGCCGCCCACGCCGATCAGCAGGTCGCGCCTGCCCTGCTTGAGGTGCTTCACGCGCCCCAGATCGTGGAACACTTTTTCCTGCGCCCTTTCGCGCACCGAGCAGGTGTTGAACAGGATCAGGTCCGCATCTTCAGGCTGGTCGGTGATCTCGAAACCCCTCTCCGCGCGCAGCAGGTCCGCCATCTTGCCCGAGTCGTACTCGTTCATCTGGCAGCCGAAGGTGCGTATGAAGAGCTTCTTCGTCATGTTATCCCGGCAAGGGGAGAAATGGTGGCGAATCAGGGACTCGAACCCCGGACCTGCGGATTATGATTCCGTCGCTCTAACCAGCTGAGCTAATTCGCCACGGAAAAACGGAAAATTATCCTTTTTGCGCTCAAGGGTTGTCAAGGAAGCGTGCGAGTACAATCCGCGTATGGATTTCGACGTCGTCATCGTCGGAGGAGGGCTTGCGGGGGCGAGCCTCGCCGCGGCGCTTGCACAGGGCGGGCATAGGCTCGCGCTCATCGAGCGCAAGGCGCCGGCCGCGCCGGGTGCGGAATGGGATTCGCGCGTCTACACGCTGACTCCGGCGAGCATCGCCTTTCTCGAATCTATCGGTGCGTGGTCGCGAATCGACGCCGAGCGCGTCACGCCGATTTACGACATGCGGGTATTCGGCGACGATGGACGGTCACGGCTGGATTTTTCCGCGTACGAGTCGGGCGTGCTGCAACTTGCGGCAACGGTCGAATCCGGCAGGCTGCATCATGCCTTGTGGCAGGGTCTGGAGCGCCAGCGCAATCTCACGCTGATGTGCCCGACGGTGCCGTCGGAACTGCGCTCAAGCGCCGACCGCGTCGAAATCGATCTCGAGGACGGCAGCGTGGTGGCGGCGAAACTGGTGGTCGGCGCGGACGGCGCCGACTCGTGGGTGCGCCGTGCCGCGGGCATCGGGGCCCGTAGCGGAAGCTACGCCCAGCTCGGCGTCGTCGCCAATTTCGCCTGTTCGCGCACGCATCGCAATATCGCCTATCAATGGTTTCGCCGGGACGGGGTGCTCGCCTATCTGCCGCTGCCCGACCGGCGCGTCTCGATCGTCTGGTCCACTCCCGAGGCGCACGGTCGCGAACTGCTCGCGCTCCAGTCAGCGGAGTTTTGCCGGCGAGTCGCCGAAGCAGGGGGCGAAGCCTTGGGCGCACTGGAATCCCTCACTGCCCCCGCGGCTTTTCCCTTGAGTCGCATGCTCGCCGGTCGCATCGGGCAGGGGCGGGTCGCGCTCATCGGGGACGCAGCGCACGTCGTGCATCCGCTCGCCGGCCAGGGAGTGAATCTCGGGCTGGGCGACGCGCACGCGCTCGCCGATCTGCTCCGCGAAGCGCCTGACCCGGGCGATCGCCTGTTGCTGCGGCGCTTTGAGCGCGCCCGCGCGGAGGATATACTCGCTTTGCGCTGGGTCACCGACGGTCTGTTCCGGATGTTCGAGGCAAATTACCGGATTGCCGCGCGAATCCGCAATTCCGGATTGAACCTGGTGAACTCCAACCCGGTCATAAAGACCTTGCTTGCCCGCCGCGCGGTCGCGGTGGGTAAGGGCCTTCACCACAAGGATCCATCATGAGTCTGCGGCTGCCGATCCTGCTTCTCGCGGCGACTTTCTCGGCGGCCGCGCTCGCCGACGAGGCTTCGGTCAGGCGCGGCGTCGAGGCCCGCTTCAGCGGCGTCAAAGTGGACAGCGTGACCAAGACGCCTTACGCCGGCCTGTACGAGATCGTGGTCGGAGAGACGATCTTCTATACCGACGAGAAGGTGAGCTACTTGTTCAAGGGCGAGATCATCGACGCGCGCTCGCAGAAGAATTTCACCGAGGAGCGCCAGCAAAAGCTCTCCGCGATCAAGTTCGAGGACTTGCCGCTCGAGCTCGCGATCAAGCAGGTGCGAGGCAGCGGCAAGCGCGTGGTGGCGATTTTCGCCGATCCGTTCTGCCCCTATTGCAAGAGCCTCGACCGGGCGCTGCTGCGCGAGGACGACATCACGATCTACACGTTTCTCTTCCCCATTCTGCGGCCCGAGTCGGCGGACAAGTCGCGCGCGATCTGGTGCGCGCCGGACCGCGCCAAGGCCTATTACGATCTCATGCTGAACGGCAGGGATCCGGCGCCGGCCGCCTGCGATGCGCCGGTCGACAAATGGCTTGCTCTCGGTCGAAGAGTCGGCGTGAAGGCGACGCCCACGAGCTTCACCACGGGCGGACAGCGCATTCTCGGCGCCCGGCCCGAGGAGCTGGTCAAGCTGATGGACGAGGTCAAAAAGTAATTGCCTGCGGACGGCTGGAAACGCGGGGTTCTCTCAGGGTGCCACCACGCCGGCCGGGTTCGGTTTCAGGTCCTTCGGGAGCAGGACCCACATCCTTCCAGGTTGTCGCATGCGACCCGCCTGGGCGCCGGCCTCGGCGCCGGATCCCCAGAAAAAATCGGCGCGCACCGGACTTCGGATCGCCCCGCCCGTGTCCTGGGCGACGACCAGACGGGTCAGCGGGGTCGCGCTCGCGGGATGAGTCGTGGCGAGAAATACCGGAGCGCCGAGCGGGACGTACCGCGGATCGACGGCGATCGATCGGCCCGCGGTGAGCGGCACGCCGAGCGCGCCGACCGGGCCGCCCGCTGGGTCGGCGAGGGGCAGCTCGCGGAAAAACACGAAGCTCGGATTCTGGTTGAGAAGCTCCTCCAGGCGCTGCGGATTCGCCGCCGCCCAGGACTTGATCGACTGCATCGAGGCCTCCTCGAGCTTGAGCTCTCCGCGCTCGACGAGGTGGCGCCCGATCGATTGAAAAGGGTGGCCGTTCTGGTCGGCGTAGCCGAGGCGCAGCGTCTCGCCGCTGTCGAGCTGCACGCGGCCGGAACCCTGGATATGGAGGAAGAACGCTTCGATCGGATCGTCGACCCAGAGGATTTCCTTGCCCGCGACGGGCGCCGCGCCTCGAGCGATTTCCGCGCGCGAGTAGTACGGCACGACGCGCTTTCCCTCCACGCGCCCGCGCAAGCGCAAGCCCCGCAACTCCGGGCTGACCGTGGCGAGATCGATGGTGAGCAGGTCATCCGGCGGACCATAAAGCGGGTAGAGGTACGGCGCCGCCCGGGTGCGGCTGCCGCGCAGAAGCGGTTCGTAGTAACCCGTGATCACTCCCTCGAGCGTGCCGTCGGGGTTGGCCAGACGCCACGGAACGAAATGGCCCTCGAGGAAACGCCGCGCTTCCTCGTCGCTGGGTGAGCGCAGCTCCATCGCTCGCGCACAAACCCCGCGCCAAGCCTCGCGCCAGCGCAACGCCCGGCAGGATGCGAGCAGCGCGTTCCATGCGGCGGCCTGCTCGCCGTCCTTCCACCCGGTGAGCGCGCTGAAATCAACCTGCTCGAGCGGATTGGCGCGCGGGAGGGCGGCGGGCTGAGCGGGACAGACCGGGCAGGCCGGGCATCCGCCGGGAGCGCATCCGCCCGCCACCGAACCGTCGGGCGACGGCTGGAGGGCACAGCCTGCGATCGCTCCCGTCGCAACAAAAGCCAGCCGGCGCAGTTGTTCTATCATCCGTTATTTCGAGAAAGTATAGCGACGTGAGCTCCGGACTGTGGATCTTCCTGCTCGAAGCGGGAGTGGCGCTCGCGCTCCTCGCGTTTATCGTGTGGTGGACTCTGCCGCGCAAGCCGAAGAGCGGCGACCGCGCTCCGGAACGACCCGGTCAAGACGATGCGTCCGGACGTCACTAGTGCAAGACGCGCGGCACCGAGAGCGTGAACTCGGGGATAGTCGCGTCGAATTGAGTGCCGTCCTCGGCGACCATCTGGTAGCTGCCCCGCATGGTTCCGACCGGCGTCGCGATCGCGGTGCCGCTGGTGTATTCGAAGCTCTCCCCGGGTTTGAGCAGCGGCTGCGCGCCGACGACGCCCAGTCCACGCACTTCCTGCACCTGGTTGCGGCCGTCGGTGATGATCCAGCGGCGCGAGATCAGCTGCGCGGGGATGCTCCCCGTGTTGCGGATGGTCATGGTGTAGGCGAATACGTAGCGGCCGTTTTGTTCGTCGGACTGCTCCGCGACGTATTGCGTCTGCGAGGAGACGACGACCTCGTACTTTTTGTCCGCCACCATGCGGTCATTCCACACGAAATCGCGCGCACTGACAAGGGCGAGGATCGCCGTTTCATGCGGTCCGGCTCGAATCCAAGTAGAATTTCCCGCGATGGCCGCACGCACGTTCCGGATTGCCGCGAGCATCCTGTCCGCAAATTTCGCGAAGCTCGGCGATGAAGTGGCCGCGGTCCTGGCGGCGGGCGCCGACATGATCCACTTCGACGTGATGGACAATCATTACGTGCCGAACCTGACGGTGGGGCCGCTGGTGTGCGAGGCGGTCCGCCCGCTCACCGAAAGCACGATCGACGTGCATCTCATGGTCAAACCGGTCGATCGCATCATTCCCGATTTCGCCCGCGCCGGGGCCAACATCATCAGCTTCCACCCGGAGGCGAGCGAGCACGTCGATCGCACGGTCGGCCTCATTCACGACTCGGGATGCAAGGCGGGACTGGTATTGAACCCCGCGACGCCGCTCTCCTGCCTCGATCACGTCCTGCACAAGCTGGATCTCGTCCTCGTCATGTCCGTAAACCCCGGATTCGGCGGGCAGCGGTTCATTCCTCACGCCCTGGAGAAATTGCGCGACGCGCGCAGGAAAATCGACGGCTCGGGACGCGCCCTCATGCTGGAGGTGGACGGCGGGGTGAACGTTTCGAACATCGCCGAGATCGCGCGCGCCGGGGCCGACACCTTCGTCGCCGGCTCGGCGATCTTCGGCTCGAAAGACTACCGGGCGACGATCTCGCAGATGCGCGACGCTCTCAAGTCCGTCGACTAGAAGCGGGTTGCCGCGCGCCCGCGCTGCAAGGTAAAAATGAGGTCGTTCCTCGACGAGATCCGGATCATCGTCGGACCGGCGGGACTCATTACGTCGCCAGATGAATTTGCGCCGTACGCGACCGACTGGCGCAAGCGCTACGTCGGCAAGCCGCTCGCGGTCGTTCGGCCCGCCTCGACGGCCGAAGCGGCGCAGGTCGTTCGCGCCTGCTCGGAGGCCCGCACCGCGATCGTTCCCCAGGGGGGAAATACCGGTCTTTGCGGCGCGGCGACGCCGGACGCAAGCGGCTCGCAGATCGTCCTCAATCTTTCCCGCATGAACCGGCTCCGCGGAATCGACGCGCGCAATAACACCATGACGGTCGAGGCCGGCTGCGTCCTGGCCACTCTGCAGAAGGCGGCCGAAGAGGCGGGACGGCTTTTTCCCTTGAGCCTCGCGGCCGAGGGCAGCTGCGAAATCGGCGGGAATCTTTCCACCAACGCCGGCGGCACCGCGGTGCTGCGCTACGGCAACGCCCGCGAGCTCGTCCTGGGGCTCGAGGTCGTGCTGCCTTCAGGCGCGATCTGGGATGGCCTGCGCGGCCTGCGCAAGGACAACACCGGCTACGACCTGAAGCAGCTTTTCATCGGGGCCGAGGGGACTCTTGGGGTGATCACGGCGGCGGTGCTGAAGCTCTTTCCCCTGCCCAAGTCCCGTGCCACCGCGATCGTGGCGCTGCAAAATCCCGAAAAAGCCCTGACACTGCTCGAGCGGGTCCTGGACGCCTGCGGCGAGCGGCTCACGGGCTTCGAACTGTTCTCCGATTTTTGCCTTTCGCTGGTGCTCAAGCATTTCAAGGATACGGCGGCTCCCTTTCCGCGTCGTTTTCCTCACTACGTGCTGGTGGAGCTTTCGGACGCGCAGCCCGGTGAAGGTGCCAGGACCCTGGCCGAGAGCGCGCTCGAGGCGGCTCTCGAGGAAGAAATCATCCTGGACGCGGCGGTCGCGCAGAGCGAAACCCAGGCACGGGCTTTCTGGAGCTTGCGCGAATTCATCTCCGAAGCGCAGGCCCGCGAAGGCCCGAATATCAAGCACGATGTGTCGATCCCGATCTCGCGCATTGCCGAGTTCATCTCGGCGACAGACGCGGAGCTTGCGCGCGCTCATCCGGGTGTCCGGATGGTGACGTTCGGCCATCTCGGCGACGGCAACCTGCATTACAACGTGTCCCCGCCCGAGGGAACGGCCCCCGATATTTTTGCCGAGGATTCGGCGCCGATCAACCGCATCGTGCACGACAGCGTGGCGCGTTTCGGCGGCTCGATCAGCGCCGAGCACGGCCTGGGTCAGCTCAAGCGCGAGGAAATCCGCCGCTACAAATCGCCGCTCGAGCTGGAGCTGATGCTCAAAATAAAGCGCGCGCTCGATCCGTACGGCATCATGAACCCCGGCAAGGTTCTCTGAAGGCTTGCTCTTGAACTGGACAAGCCGCGCGGGGCTGTTATAGAGTAGCCGCTCTCAACAAGCCGCAACACGAGTCGAACGTGCTCTTCGAAAAGGCCGGGAAACGGGTGCAATGGCGCTGGTGGCGCCCCTAAAGTCGTCCTCCGCGCGCCGCACTGGCGTAACACGCGGCGCGCACCCGCAGTAACCCGCAGCGTTTTCGTGGAGCAGTCAGATGACTGAAGCAGAGTTTCAGCGGCTTGCCGCTCAAGGTTTCAACCGCGTCCCGCTCGTAGCCGAGACCTTCGCCGATCTCGAGACGCCGCTTTCGCTTTACCTCAAGCTCGCCAACCGGACCCATACCTACCTGCTCGAGTCGGTGGTGGGAGGGGAGCGCTTCGGACGCTATTCGTTCATCGGGCTCGCGGCCCCCGTGCGGCTGCGCGCGGTCGGGAGGCTCGTGACGGTGACCCACGGCGACGCGATCACGGAAAAATCCCAGGCCGCCGACCCGCTCGACTTCGTGCGCGAGTTTCTCGCGCGCTACCGCGTCGCCGAGCTCCCCGGCCTGCCCCGGTTCTGCGGAGGCCTCGTCGGCTATTTCGGCTACGACGCGGTGCGCTGGATCGAGCCCCGGCTCTCCGGCGGATGGCTCAAGCCCGATCCGCTCGGCTGCCCCGACATGCTGCTCTTGGTTTCCGAGGAGCTTGCCGTGATCGACAATCTCTCCGGCAAGCTCTACCTTGTCGTCTACGCCGACCCGGCGAAACCGCGCGCCTGGCAGGACGCGCAGGCGCGCCTGCGCGAGCTGCTGGGGGCGCTCAAGCTGCCGCTTTCCCTGCCCCCGGATCGCCAACAGGCACCGCCCGATATCGCGTCGAACTTCGGAGGCGAGGCGTTTCGCGCCGCCGTCGGGCGCGCCATCCGCTATGTGCACGACGGAGACGTCATGCAGGTGGTGCTGTCGCAGCGCCTGTCGCGTCCGTTTGGCGGATCGTCGCTCTCGCTGTATCGCGCCTTGCGTTCGATCAACCCTTCGCCTTACATGTTCTATTTCGATTTCGGCGACTTCCAGGTGGTCGGCGCTTCCCCGGAGATCCTGGTGCGGCTGGAGCACGGCGCGGTGACGATCAGGCCGATCGCCGGCACGCGCCGCCGCGGTGCGACGCGCGACGAGGACGCGGCTCTCGAGCACGAGCTGCTCGCCGACCCCAAGGAGCGCGCCGAGCACGTGATGCTCGTCGATCTCGGTCGCAACGACGTTGGGCGCGTGGCTGCGACCGGAACGGTACGGCTCACCGAGAACATGACGGTGGAGCGCTACTCCCACGTCATGCACATCGTCTCGAACGTCGAAGGCAGGCTGCGCGAAGGGCTGGATTGCCTGGACGTGCTGCGCGCGGCGTTTCCGGCGGGCACGGTGAGCGGCGCGCCCAAAGTCCGCGCGATGGAGATCATCGACGAGCTGGAGCCGGACAAGCGCGGCATCTACGCCGGGGCGGTCGGCTACCTCGGCTTCAACGGCGACATGGATCTCGCCATCGCCATCCGCACGGCACTCGTGAAGAACGGGCAGATGCACGTGCAGGCGGGCGCCGGGATCGTCGCCGACTCGGTGCCGGAAAACGAGTGGCAGGAAACCCGCGCCAAGGCGCGCGCGGTGCTGCGCGCCGCCGAGATCGCGCTGCAGGGCATGCAGGCCGGGGAGGTGGCGTGATACTGCGCTCAGCGGCAGGCCACCGCCCTGAGCGGGCACCGGTCCGGGTAGTGCGTGGTGTACTTCGTTTGCCCCTGCATGTCGAAATGGATCTCGGCGACGTAAGTTTGCACGCCGAGCATGTAGCGGTAGTCCCAAACCTCCTCTTCGAGCCGGGGGAAAAACATGGTCAAGAACGGTCTGCCGACCCGGCGTTCGACCTCCTCCTTGGTGGTCTGGGGCGTGAGCGGGGCGAAGTCGCTCGCTTGCAGAATCCACTTCGGGCGAACGCCCTCCGGGGCGGCGCATGCCGCGAAAACGGCCGCCGCGGCGACGCCGCAAAGCAGAGCGGATTTTCTCATTTGCGTCGGCGCGCGCATTTCACAGGAAAGGTCACCGCGAGCCCGATGGCGCTCAGCGGCAGCCGATCGGACCCAGTACGCACCGGTCCGGGTAGGTCGCGGTGTACCTCGTTCGCCCTTGCATGTCGAAATGGATCTCGGCGACGTAGGTTCGCACGCCGATCAGGTAGCGGTAGTCCCAAACCTCCTCTTCGAGCCGGGGGAAAAACATGGTGAAGAAGGGTCTGCCGACCCGGCGTTCGACCTCCTCCTTGGTGGTCTGGGGCGCGATCGGAGCGAAGTCGCTCGCTTGTAGAGTCCACTTCGGGCGAACGCCTTCCTGCGCGGCGCATCCGCCGAGCACCAGCGCCGCAGCCGCGGCGTAAAGCAGATTGGGTCGTTTCATTTGCATCCTCCTTCGGTCCGGACCAGGCGATCGGGAATCGGCCGATCCCGCCGGCTGACCGGCAAACACCTCCCGGGCCCGTGGCATTCCATTCGGCCTGCCGCCGAGCCCGATGCGCCTCAGCCCCTCGACTCCGGCGACCGATCTCGGCGCGCGAGAGCCAAGACAGGTATAA
>Ga0209488_10002978_pt1 | contig 13731 bp, 11 predicted proteins | sample Rivendell_Oct201_8_FD_188349 | JGI IMG/M metagenome (GOLD analysis project Ga0209488, IMG submission 188349) | Vadose zone soil microbial communities from the Eel River Critical Zone Observatory, Northern California, USA -... | ecosystem: Environmental > Terrestrial > Soil > Vadose zone >...
GCGCGCAGCGATCCGGGGATGTACGGCGGCCCGCGGGGCAGGCCGAGCCGCTCCGCGCGTTGCTCCATCAAGGTGAGGTAGTCAGGACAGCCACAGATCGGGATACCGATGCGTATCCTCAGCTCTTTCGAAGTATGTGAGGTTATGTAAGAGTGAAAAGTGGGTGAGAGATGCATGCAATTCGCAAACGACAGTTTTGCTCCATACCGTGCCGGAGTCCGAGCCATGTTGCATGTCCACCGAGGCTGAAGCCTGCTAGGACCCACTCGCCGATGGCACGCTCGTCGTTCGGGAATATATACGACGGAAGGATGTCGACGAGGAATGAAAGGTCCTTGACAGCGCCCACTGCAAAAAAAGAACGAGAACAGTGTTAGCGCTCCTTCCGCCTAAAATATGGCACGAGTCTCGGTCGCGCTGTTTACTCACCTAGCATGCCGTACATGTCGACGCTGTGCAGTGAGACAGAGGAAGAAGACCCTCTCTGAAAACCCCCGGAAAATGCGATGAACCGCACAGGACTCACGCATGACGTTCGTTATGCTCCTCTGCCTTACGGCTCCATGCCATGTTCCCCTTTTTATCCACCGTTCTCGTCCCATGGTTTCGCTGGTCCTGCACGTCCGCCACACCGCCACATCGGGAGTGACGGCGCGACCGGTCAGTGAGCTCAGACTGTTGCTCATACAAGGCAAAGAGTCCCAAGAACGCCACGTACGAACGTCACCACTATGAAATCCCGTGGTTTCTGCTTCGAGGAGGCTTGCTTCTCGGCCGCCCACGCGAACGCCGCCTGCGCAGTAGAATCAACGCTCTCGGCGGACTGGGATCCCCTGCCATGCAAGAAGAAGAGGACGACGAGGGGCTCCGACGCGTGCTTATCGCGCAGGCCAGATGGTGCATACACGTTTGTGAGCAATCCAGCGATATTCAGCTTTTCCTTCACCACGTCCATCGCGATTAAGAACTGAGAGGGTGGTTATGTGTCAGCAGGACAAGTCAGAAAGTAATCATCAAAAGACCGCACCCTACGCTCTAATTATAACGCTGCCCATTTATAGTCAACCCACAAGTTGATTCCCTCTCTTTACCCGCACGCGTAGCGGTATAAAAATTCGGATTATAATAAAAAGAAAATAGGGAATTGATGATTTTCGGTTTCACGTAAGTCTAGTCCTTCCCGCTCTTCCTTGTGAATATATCCCAGAAGTAAAATTGCCCTCCGCAACATTGGGTATGGATATCACCGATCTCATGCTGGTGGTGTATGTATGTGTATGCAGGGTGAGGCAGCCAGACCCCTTGCCAAGTTCATGGCATGATCGCAGATTATTGTATGATCAACAGGCGAACGACAGAGCGAATCCATGCCACGATATGGCGTGACAACAGTCTCACGGAAGACGCCGCTGTCAGTGGGCGGCTATCCCGCATGTCGGAGACACCTGTATCTGGTATCTGGGTACTGTGATTGTGATATCTGTACCTATTGCAGGCGTCCTCCACTTCATGCCCGGGATCTACAGCCTGACATGTCTCGAACAGACCTCACGGCCACCACACGTTCCAACTATCATTACATCTTCGAGAGTGCATTAGAAGCGTACAAAAAGAAAACCGGGGAAGACCTTGCTTCCAATCCACTACTTGGCAGGCTCGAAACCAGCCATTCTCCCGATGACGTCCTCGACATCCTTCGAGAACATATCCCCGGGTTCGATCAGCCCCGTCGCAACGATGACAGACTCACGAAATGTCTCAACTCTACCGTGAATGTATTGTACGCCTTCTCTACGACCATTGGGGGGAATATTGGCCAGGTGAGTCTTGGGAACTCAGAATTTCTGCTCTCTGGTATTCATCTTGCAGGCATGGCCACCTACATCGCTGATCTTTTCGGGCATTGTGGTCCTTCTCTCCGTGAGTGACCCCAATTCATGCACGCGTTACTTCTCTGACCCCAAACACTGGCATCAGGCTGCTAAGGCAGTTAGCGCTGACCGGGATGTACTTGTTGACCTATTTGAGCGGATTGAAAATTTTCTCAGACGACTCGAAACCTACGTCGATGTCCAACCGACCCCGGGAATGACAGACATTATTGTGAAAGTGATGGTGGAAGTCCTTTTCATTCTTGGCATCGCGACGAAAGAGATTAATCAGAATAGTGCGAGTGAGTTGATCCCGGGTATTGAGCCGTGCCTCTCGTTTACCATCGTCCAGAAACATTTCTGAAGAAGTTGGTGGGAAGGACGGATATCGACGATGGACTGCGGAGACTGGACAAGCTGACTCATGATGAGGTTCGAATGGCTACTGCAGAGGGTCTGAAGGCCACGCACGATGTCAACGATAACGTAAAGGAGGTTGGGGACAAAGTGACGAGCATCAGTGGCCAGGTCCGGGGCGTGCACGATACGGTCAAACGTGTCGATGACAAGATACAGGACGTTAACAACAAAATCACCAACTGTGAGTTCTTCACGCTATTCTAATCATCCACATCATCCTGAGCTGTGACCAGGGGGTGAAAAACTTAGTCGACAGATAGCAAACGACTTTGGTCATCTGAACAGTTCGTGATCCCGTAACTACGCCTCGTTTTCCACAAAAGCTCAAACGCTGTTCCAGGGAACGAGTCTCGACAAAAAATTAACCTATGGCTCTCTCCGCCTGATCCATCTGTAAATTACAACATCGCATGCGAGACTCATCACAAGGGCACTGCGGTGTGGTTCACTGAAAGCAGCGTCTTCAAGGACTGGAAAGCGGCCGGCTCCCTGTTATGGCTCTACGGGAAACGTACGTATTCCCTCTGTGCCCTTGTTCTTTCTAACAGACACCTAATTCTATAGCGGGCTCAGGGAAGAGCGTCCTTACGTACGTCATCCTCGCTCCGCAAAACCAATTTTGGCTGGATAACTTATATCATCTTCACTAGCTCTGCGATCATCCAAGATATCAAAGATATTTCCGAAATCGGGTCAGCATACATGGCCTACTTTTTCTTCGACTTCCGGGATAAGGAAAAGCAAAATGCCCGCGCTCTCCTTACCTCTATCCTCGTCCAGCTCAGTAACCAATCTGATTCTTTCTGCGATATTCTTCTGGGCCTTTACTCTGTACACCATCGAGGCTCGCAGCAGCCCAGTGATGGTTCACTCTTACAATGCCTTCGGGACATTCTAGAAGTCCCGACACGAGTCCCAACATATATCATTATAGACGCTCTTGACGAATGTCCTGATACTCCTGGGCAGCAATCCTCGCGCGAAAAAGTCCTTGATCTGGTGGAAGTACTTGTCGGAGTACACCTCCCAAATCTACGTCTTTATGTGACAAGTCGACCCGAAGTCGATATTCGTGCAGTTCTTGAACCCTTATCATCGAGATCCAGCCGCATATCCCTCCACGACGCAAATGGGCAGAAGAAGGACATCGTTGATTACATCAGCTCTGTTGTTTATTCGGATAGAAAGATGAAGCGATGGCGAGAGGAAGACAGAAAATCGGTCGTCCAGGCGCTGTCTGGCAAAGCGGACGGAATGTAGGGGCCTTGTTGCTCGTTCACGACAATTTCTCATATTTCCAAATAGGTTTAGATGGGTTTCTTGTCAACTTGAAACCGTACGTCATTGTCTCGTGCCAAGCGTGCAGCGTGTTCTTGCAGAGTTGCCCGAGACCCTAGACGAGACGTATGAGAGGGTGTTACAGGAGATCCCAAAGGCCAACCGAGAGCACGCCCATCGACTTCTACAATGCCTGACGGTCGCCGTTCGCCCGCTTCGCGTACAGGAGTTAGCAGAAGTCCTTGCCATTGACTTCAATGCGGCTGAAGGGGTTTCGGTGGTGAACGAGGATTGGCGCTGGGAGGATCAAGAACACGCCATACTGTCGGCGTGCTCCAGTTTGATTACGGTTGTTGGCGTTCAGAATTTTCGGGTGGTTCAGTTCTCCCATTTCTCGGTCAAAGAATTCTTAACCTCGGATCGCCTTTCTGCCTCAAAGGTTGAGGTTTCGCGTTATCATCATATCCGCCTCGAACCCGCGCATGCGATTATGGCCCGTGTCTGCATTGGTGTTCTACTCCGTTTCGAGCGCCATATCGATGAAGACACCATCAAACGGTTTCCTCTAGCCCAATATGCTGCCATGCACCTCGCGGACCATGTCGAGTTCGAAAATGTGATATCACACATCACGGGTGGGATCGACCTTCTCCTTGACGCAGACAAGCAGCATTTCGCGGCATGGATGTCATATAGGAGCGACACGTGGCGATTGGAGATGCACGTGGGACGACTTAAAGCCGTTCCCGTATATCACGTTGCGAACCTCGGATTCTTTAACCTGGTGCAACACCTCATTTCGAAGCGCCCACAAGACATAGCAGTCAGCGGCGGTGGATATGGTACTGCTCTCCATGCGGCGTTGCGCGGGAGACACGTCAAGGTCTTTCAGCTACTCCTTTCGCACTGCGACAGTGTGGATGTTCGGAACTCAGATGGTCAGACGCTTCTGCATCTGGCAGCATCCGATGGACTCCTTGAATATGTTCAGGTGCTGATTGGGCACGGCGTATCCGTCGACGCGCGTGATAATAGTGGCCTGACACCACTACATCAGACATTGATGGGTGAATACACCAGTTTCAAGGCCAAGAAGTTGGGGGCGATGCGGCTTTTACTGGAGCATGGGGCGGATGTCGACGCTCGGAACAGTAATGGCTCTACTCCGCTGCATCTTGCGGCGAACAAGGGAAATCTTGATGCTGCGCAATTGTTGCTGAAGCATGGTGCGGGTGTAGACATTGGGAACAAGGAGGGCCAAACACCACTACATTGTGCATCGTCGTGGGGATATCTCGACATGATACGGATCCTACTGGAGTATGGTGCGGACATAGAGGCACGGGACAGCGAACATGCGACCGCGCTACACGTCGCGGCCCGATATGGGAAGCTTGAAGCCACACAACTGTTGCTCGAGCATGGGGCAACAGTTCATCTGCAGGTCAGCGAGGGAAGTACAGCACTACATGGCGCGTCGTCAGTGGGATATGTCGACGTAATGCGGATCTTACTGGAGCACGGTTCGGGCACGGACACACAGGACAAAGACCACTATACTCCGTTGCATCTAGCAGCGTCCAGCGGGGAGCCCGAGGCCGTGCACCTGTTGCTCGAGAATGGGGCAAATGTTGATATGCGGAGCAAGACCTTCGAGACACCACTACATTTTGCGTCCCGATTTGGCGATCCCGACATCATCCAGCTCTTACTAGGCCATGGGGCGGACGTACACGCACGGGGTATCAATCAAGTGACTCCGCTGCATCAAGCGGTCACAGAACAACAGCCAGAAGCCACGCGGCTGTTGTTACAGCATGGTGCGATTTCTGATGCCCGGGACAACAAGGGCCTGACACCACTACATGTTGCTTCTGGTGGAAAGTCTCTCGACATTCTGCGGAATTTGCTGGAACTCGGCGCGGATACGAATGTGCAGTCCGATGAACTCGCGACGCCACTACATATTGCAGCAGAAGCTGGGAAACTAAAGGCTACACGGCTGCTACTCCAGCATGGGGCTGATGTGCACGTTCAAGATCAGTCGGGCGAGACACCACTACACATTGCATCGCGTGCTGGATACTATCATGTGGTCCAGATCCTGCTGGAGCATGGAGCGATGGTCCATATGCGAACCAAATCGGATCAGACACCGCTACATCTCGCATTGTATTGTGGAGACCCCGGCATCGTACGGCTCCTACTGGAACATGGGGCAGACGCAGAAGCACGAGATTCCGACCATCACACTCCTTTGCATTTATCAACACAACAGGGGCAGCTCGCGATCGCGCGGCAGCTGCTCGAGCATGGTGCAATTGTCCATGCACGAGCAAAGTTGGCCCGTACCCCACTGCATCTCGCGGCATGGTTTGGACATCCTGAGTTGATACAGCTCTTACTGGAGTACAGTGCGAATGTGGAAGCACGGGACGACTACCATAATACTCCTCTGCATTTAGCAGCAGGTTCAGGGGAGCCCGCAGCCGCCCAGCTATTACTCGATCGCGGTGCTGTTATTGATGTACGGGGCTGGATTGGCCAGACACCACTGCATCTCGCAGCATCGTTCAAACATCCTGACATTGTACAGCTCTTATTGGAACATGGTGCAAATGTGGAAGCACAGGCCGACAACCAAATTGCTCCTCTACATTTAGCAGGATTCCAAGGGACACTTGCTGCTGCACAGCTGATGCTCGACCACGGTGCTAGTGTCCGTGTACAAGACATGTTCGGCCGGACACCACTACATGACGCGGTGTACAACGGATATCTTGACATGATGCAGCTCTTACTAAAGCATGGCGCGGACGTAGGAGCACAAGATTGCGCCCATGTGACTCCACTGCACCTAGCAGCCGAGCTTGGAAAGTTTGAAGCCGCACAGGTGCTGCTCGAACATGGTACAGACACCCAAGTGCGTGACAAGAACCACCGAACACCATTCGATCTTGCCTCGATGGGAGGGCATCAGGAGATCATAGAGTTGCTCTCTGAGCATGTATGATACCAGATGGACAACAAGTGTAGTGACTATTGGTCTTCTCGTGAGATGTCAAGGTGAGCGATATCAGTCTCTAGATCGCCGCTTTCACTGGACTGTAGCCGAACAGCCAACCGCGCCGTTACAATAAATTCTTGTATGAGGAATTATAATTGATGGCTTTCCAATTGTTTGAGATTGGGCCACTCTTGCGTGACCAAACGTAGCTATGATGGTTGAGGGGTGAGTGTGTGCGTTGGGCTCAAAACGAGCCAAATCGTCGGAGCGTCCAAACACCCCATTTTCCGAGACCTACCCACCACCCCGACGGGTTCTTCCCTGTCTTTCGTGTTGCTCGCGCTTCCGGACTCACTTTATCCCTTCATATGGTCTCACAAGACCTTTCCCTCATCATCCCATGGCCCTCCAAGACCGCTTTTGTTATTTGCATTGGAGTCCTGCCGCAGCTTGATTTCAATCACTATGTTCTCCTCATCCCCCGTAGTCGCTTCGTTAGGCATCGTGCGCTCGGTATCTTTTCCATTAGCACCCGTACTGCCGTGAAAACCTGATTCGAACCCTCTTTACACCTTGATTTCAACTTCTTGCGAGCAAACGAGCCATCATGGGTTAGTAGGGGATCCCGAAACCTTTCCTAGACCCTTCGTCGCTCTGCCCGCTTACGTCATCGTTTAACCCTCCCCTGTTCCTCGAACTCGCTCGCGCGGTACCGACCCCCTACATGGTATCTGGCATACTTCCCGGTATGGCCACGCCTGTGAACACCTCTTTCAAATATCGTGGGACGACAAGGCGCTCTGTCAGGTCGAGGAAACCGCATAGCGCGGCATAATACAACGGCGTAGCGTCAGGCTGTTCCGATATCGTACAGCCAGATCCAGGCGGCAAAGTGCGGTTTGTCCTTGTCAAAAAGGGACATTCTATTCCGTCTCGAATATCCGATGATATATTCTCAAACTGGGCATGATCTACCCAGTGTTGTGCCGCAGATGATGCCAGGGGGAAGTCCTTCATCGCAGTGTTGTCAATGCGGCCGTCCAGCTGGAGTAGTACGATGAGGCACGCTCTGGCGAGAAGAACGCGCTGGCTTTTGGGCAATATGAAAGTGGGAAACATGTTCGGAGTTTGCGATGCGATGCGAGGTCATGATCAGGTATTCTCTCACAGAAGAGCGTGAGAACTGCAAGGGGAGCGGGCCAAAAGTTAGGCTGACTCACGTTTAGGCATTACTGTGGTACTCCTCGGGCGGCGCCAATTCTGCCATTTCGAATATTGCGAGCATGGCCTCGGGAGTTTTGCAGCCGTCGAGCATTGCTGGGAGTGGATGATTGAGGAGACTTTCCCGGTCTGTCTAGGGTAGTTTGCCATGGCGGCATTGAAGAGTGCTTCGAAGGTAGAGGGAGCACGCGTCGCATTGCTTGTCGAATGAGGTGGTCAGGCCGTGCTGTGTTACTAGTGCAAGCGCAGTCGCATTCCCACGTCCGTCCATGTCATCACGCACTCAAAGACACTGCTCACTCCGTAGCAGAGCGCTGAACCACTCCAGTCCTTCCAGCTTCTCCTGCCTTGGCACACATATTCCTCTATGTGAACTGCAACCTGCTGAAGCAAGGATGAAGGGATAATCTCTCGCTCATGCGTCCCGGTCGAGATTGCCGTGATCATGGTCAATTCGGTCGTGACTTAAAGCTGTGTGCGGTAACAGGTGTGTGTGGTTATAAGCCCTGTCTTCCAGAGTCCCACTATCATACGTTTATGTCAGAAGCACACCACTGCCACGATACAACCATAGCAGCTATCAGCGTCTCGATGCGCTGTACAAGCTAAATCGATTCCCCGGCATGGGAGCGCCGCCTTATATCTATCTCTCCTCGTCCCTCGTGTTCTCCACCTCCTCAACCCCGTCCTGCCATGATCGTCATTCTTGCAGTCCTCGCAGCAACCCGCGCATCCCCTGTTGGACTACGATCACCACCTATTCTCTCTCTCGACCAACTTCAAGCCCACGGCCCCTCCTGTGATGACCCGAATGGGTGCAGATCGCTCACGGACATTATACGCAGCTGTGCCCTCACCATCTTCCTATGCACGTGGGTGTCAATGCACCCCAACATCCCAAGTCCTGACGAGAGGTGGCCAAGGATCGCGTTGCGACGTGTGGGACTTATGCTTCTTTCCCTCATTGCGCCAGAAGCGATCGTCGCATGGGCATTAAGGCAACGACAGGTTGCCGTCGAACTGGCAGGGAAACACAAAGGCGAGTCCTAAAAACTGAAGTCGAAAATTAATAGTGACCATTAGACACAGCAGAGGGATGGACCACCGCCCATGGTTTCTTCGCGATTATGGGGGGCTTTACGGAATACGAGGGAAACCGCCCAATCCGAGTGCTGTTGCCTGATCATTTAGAATCATATTCTCTGACAGGTAATGGTGATTTTCCAAGGATCTCGAAAGCGGAGATCGAGGACAGGAGCAAGGGAGATGTCATCTCTAAAGGTCTCGGCTTTCTCCAAACCAGCTGGTTTGTAACCCAATGCATCGCTCGACGGGCCCAAGGCCTACCAGTCACCGAGTTGGAGCTTGTCACGGTGGCCTTCGCAGTTCTCAGTGTTGTGATCTACATCCTGTGGTGGGACAAGCCACTGAATGTGCAACGTGGGGTGCGAGTATACAAGAAGCGAATCACCAAAGAGCCAATAGATGATGGGGATGCTGAAGCTACACTTGGATTTTGGAGCGCACTCGGAGATGCACTTTCGGATATTCCAGCTGCAATCGTCCGTGGGCCGTCATCCCTTTCCAGCGATATACCGTGGCTAGTCCGTATCTTGGTGTGGCCACTCGTCAAGCCTCTGTACACTATGGTTGGTGAAGACGACGAGTATGAGAAGAGGGTCAACACATTTTATCCTGCGAAGTGGGTCACGGCATCCGAGAATTTCTCGATCTTCCTTGTGATCGCCATCACGTTGGCCTTTGGTGGCATTCACTGCATCGGATGGTCATTCACTTTCCCCTCTAGTGCAGAGCGAACTCTCTGGCGTGTCGCTTCACTCTCCATAACAAGTGTCCCAATTCTGCTTGCCCCACTCTCATTTGCAGTTGACCAGGTCCTTCATAAATATCAAATCCATGAATTCTGTTCGTCTATGACCAGTATTTTACTATTATCCCTTTATGTGTTTAGTCGACTGGCGTTGCTCATACTTCCTTTCCTGTGTCTTCGATCACTTCCTCCGGCAGCCTTCCATGTCGTACACTGGACGTCATTCATCACACATGTATAATTCACTTTGACAACTCATCCCTGTGCCCATCACAATACAACTATATCCGTAAACTTGAAGGTTGGTTGATGTGTTGCAGACACTGTTCTGTGGTACAACATCTGTGGTAAGTGCTTCGTAGGACCAAGGATTATTGACGTTAGGAAATCTGAGAGGTGACGTCCGACTGAGGGGCACAGGCCCAGCGGTCTTCCAAATCAACGATTGAGCACGACCGAGGTCAGTGTGAGTGATGTGACGACGACCCACCTACGGAAGAGCGCGAGTCGATCCCCTTTACCCTGTGTGGATGGGGAGGGTAGTAAGTTTGACTTCAAGTTGGTCCGATCCGTAGCTCGCCACCCACCGGCCTATCCAGCAGCAAATGCCAGCCATATTGACCTGGCCCTCTCGTCGCGCGAACAGTTAAGGTAGGTATTGATGCGTGATACTGGAGTTGTCTCTCAAGTCAGGGTAGTTACAGTGGAGGATGCAGATATTGTAATGGAGCTATAATAATCAGCACCGTCATATTAATACATACCAAGAAACGGGGCGCCTTCGACAGGACCCGTGACTGGCGTTGAGGATAGTATACAAGTCGAGTACCGCACCCTGACGGTGTGGACGAACATACTAACTACTTTGAGTTATGGCAGAGTTTTGAGCGCAGACGAAACGATAAACAGGATCGAATCAACAATCACTTGGTCCGCAAAGTACGCCCCCCGAAAATACCAGAAAATCTAGTCTCTGCATAAGCCTCCCATTAGCACGATTAGCCACAACTATAGCATAAATCAATCCAAGTACTCTAGATCCGAATCCTCGATCACCGCCGCGCTCTTCACCTCCAGACTCTTGACCAACCCCGCGCTCGCTCGCGCATCCACCGGCGTGCGCCCTCCCCCCGCGTTCTTCTTTCTCTGCTTCCGCGCGGGCATAGCGAGTGGGACATCATCCCCGCCCACTTCCTCGCACGCCCTCCGCTTCCCCAGCACCTGCCCAGGCAGCAACACGTCCGCGTCTTGACCGCCACGGAGCTCGCGCCACATGCTAGCCTCATACGCTGCATCCGCGAGCGCGTCCGCCTCGTCAAGCGCGTCCTCCGCGAGCAACGAGACAGCAAGCGCCTCGTCGTCCGTTTCGGCGGGCATAAACTCACCCTCCCTTTCGCCCACCTCGTCTTCATCTTCACCTTTGTCCATTACATGCCGCGCATAAGTCGAAGAGCAAAGCGGCTCCGGCGTCGTGCCAGGCGCGTAGACCCCGAATGGATGAGCAGGTGCGATCATGTCCGGCGCGTACACAAACGGGACGTACATCGCGCGGTGATTTGTAGACCAGCGCAACTCCGCAGCCTCGTGAACCTGAGCGCGCTTACTAGGACCTACTTTCTGCTGCTGCTGTTCGCCCTCGCGAACGCCGGCATCGCTCTTTCCTTTCCCTTTGTTGTCGTGGTTTTCGCCCTCTTGTTCATTGCGTGCAACAGCCTTGCCCTTCCTGGTCCTTGCTCGCACAGCTAGTGGCACACCCTCGTCATCTTGGGCACCATCCTCGCCATCACCATCCCCCGAGAACCGCTCTAGCAGCCCTTCAAAGTGCACACGTTTGCTCAATCTCGCGCCACCCGAAAGTTCTAGCGCATGACGGACATGGGGCGGGCGCACGACACGATCACCAAGGCGCCACACCTTAGTGTGCGCGCGCAACGCAAAGTCGAGTTCGCGCACCGCGATCACGCGCCGCATGAGCAAGCGCATGAACTGCACGACGAGCCCATGCAGCATCTGTATCGTCTCCGCCGCGATGGACTCTGCGACGCCTGAGGGGCGCGATGCGTCCAAGCTGGGGTATAGCCTACGCGGACAAAGCAGAGCGAGCAACGCGCACCATCAGCGACTATTTTCCACGAAGTAGATGGCAGATGGACACAAGACGCACCGCATGAGGCGACCGAGCGCACCGAGGTGGAACAGACCCAGCCCATTCGCTCGCAGGTACTCGGCGCCAATCCCGAGCCGCTCGAGCTCGCGCTGCATCTTGTACGGCCGCGTATCGCCCCGCGCGCGCCGCTTCACATTCTCGTCCTCGTCCTTAACGTGCGGCATCTTGAACTTGCTCGTTGCGCTCACTTTGCGCCCGGGCTTGAGCCGCGCAGGGTCGAGCTTCACGACGCCGCCACTTGCGTCGGCGCGCTTGCGCCGCATGTGGAGGCGCTTATAGATGCGCCTGCGCGAAGTGGGCGAGAGGTTCGATTGAACCGTGTCGGGGACGCCCTCTATATGATCGTTGGGATTAGGTGCTACAGGGGGCGGAGAGGGGTTGGGAGTTGTTGCATGTGTCTCTATGGTCCGAGAAGACGCAGTCGCCACAGGATGAAGCGTCGTCGATGACCCGCGTCGCTCGTTGACGTGATCCTCGCCCTCGCCCTCCCCGTTGCCAGAGCCAGCCTCGGCTCTCCTCTCCTCATCTCGGCGCAACACCCGATCGAGGACCTGCAACCCAATAGCATCCAAGCGCCCGACGAAGTCCTCCCGGGCCCACTCGACGTCCCGCTCCCCCCTCCATCGCTCATACGCCTCCTTGCGCACGCTCTGGCCCTCCCCATCCTCATCGCCCTCGCGGCCCGTCTGCCCCTTACCGGAGCGCCCGCGCATTCCAATCCGTACCGTGCGCGCGACTTCCTCGCGTGCCATGCTAACCATCTCCATCGCCCCCGCAGGCTCCGCGGTAGATATGCGCGCCGCATGTTGGTCTTCAAGTGCAACGAGCTCGGCGGAGACCTCGTGCGCGGCAGGGTGCCTGTCGCGCGGAATCGTGGTGGTGTGATCGCCGTCATTTGCGCGTGCGGCTCCTTCGCGCAGCAGGGAGAGGTAGACTATGACGTCTGCAGTGGACTTTGTTCTGATGCTGGCGGCGATGAGGTCTGGGCGGAGGCGGGAGTGAGCGCTCAGCGCACGGAAGAAGAGTGCCTTCTCGGCAGATGACCAGTAGCCCGTTGGTGGGTAGAATGACGGCTCATATGGAGGCTCAGGATGCTTTGGTGCGCCGGTGAGGTGATGGAATGTGGCGGATATGTGAGGAGTGAGATGCTCGATGCGATAAATATCGCCCTCGTCGACGGCCAGGTCATCTGTATCTGGCATGACATAGAGTTTGATTTAGGGTGTAGCACGGGTGACACCGCGGGGTTTTTTTGTCACAGCGCACCTGTCCCTCTCGCGGTTACGGGTTTGACCCGCGGTTTCACACTTACAACCATAATATTAACACCGCGGTGTGCTATACATTTATCTACATTTCTAACTATATACTGGATTTCTGCCTGTCATTATCACACCACCCCCCAATGACATTGTGTCTCGCGCCGCCCAATTTCTGCGCTGTGTGCTGCACCCGCTCGTGTTGTGCGTGGCGCGGCACCCGCTCGTGTTATGCGCGGCGCGGCGCCCGCATGTGTCGTGTGCGGCGCGGCACCCACATGTGTCGTGGGCGGCGCCTGCATGTGGCGCCCGTGTCATGCACAGCAGCGCTCGGGGGTATGGCCTGTCTTGCGCGCCACCCCGCGTTGTGCTGTGGAAGGGCAGGTGAAAAATTTAAAAAAAAAGAAAGAAAAGAATAAGCGACGTACCATCGCTGTGGTGGCATATCCTTGTCGCATTGAGGCAGAGGGGGGGCAAGTGGAGGGGGACAGAGCCCCGACAGACCTGAAAAAAAAAAAGACAAAAGGAAAAAGAGAAAGAAAACACGACGTACCGTCGTGGCTGGTGCTGGCGCAGCTGCTCGTACTGGTTTACCCTGCACCCATTTTCTGTTGGTCTTTCTGATACCTCTTTCCCCTGCTGAGTTCTGGCGCGTTCCATGGAGGGGCTCGAAGGGG
>Ga0209488_10002979_pt1 | contig 13731 bp, 9 predicted proteins | sample Rivendell_Oct201_8_FD_188349 | JGI IMG/M metagenome (GOLD analysis project Ga0209488, IMG submission 188349) | Vadose zone soil microbial communities from the Eel River Critical Zone Observatory, Northern California, USA -... | ecosystem: Environmental > Terrestrial > Soil > Vadose zone >...
CGAGGGCGGCGAAGACCCCGATACGTACGCCCCGCTCGAGAACGGCGACCGCGCCGATAATCGCATCAAGCAGGTGGCGTCGGGGCGGTTCGGGGTCACGACGCACTATCTGATGCGGGCGGACGAGCTCGAGATCAAGATCGCGCAGGGCTCGAAGCCCGGCGAAGGGGGACAGCTCCCCGCCCACAAGGTCACGGCGCTGATCGCCCGTCTGCGCCACTCGGTACCGGGCGTTCCACTGATCTCGCCGCCGCCGCACCACGACATCTATTCGATCGAGGATTTGGCGCAGCTCATCCACGATCTGAAGCAGGTCAACCCCAACGCGCGCGTGGGCGTGAAGCTGGTGGCGGAAGCGGGCGTCGGGCGGGTCGCCGCTGGTGTCGCCAAGGCCTACGCCGACTACGTGCTCGTCTCCGGCCACAACGGTGGGACGGGAGCCTCGCCGCTGTCGTCGATCAAGCACGCGGGCTCGCCGTGGGAGCTGGGGCTGGCGGAAACCCAGGCGATCCTGATCGAGAACGGGTTGCGCCACTGCATCGAGGTGCGTACGGACGGCGGCCTGCGGACGGGGCGCGACGTCGTCATCGCCGCGCTGCTCGGCGCCGAGAGCTACGGGTTCGGCACTGCCGCCCTCGTCGCGATCGGGTGCGACATGGCCCGGCAGTGCCACCTCAACACATGCCCCACCGGCATCGCGACGCAGAAGCCGGAGCTGCGGGCGAAGTTTCGCGGCACCCCGGAGCAGGTGGTCGCGTACTTCACTTGGATCGCGGAAGACGTCCGCCGCATCCTGGCGGGCCTGGGCTGCCGCTCCATGGACGATGCCATCGGCCGGGTGGAGCTGCTGGAGCGCGTGGATCATCCCGAAGTGCCCCGCGCGCAGATGCTCGACCTGTCGCTGCTCCTGACCGATCCCCTGGCGGGACGCGACGAGCCGCGCCGCCGCACGGTGCAGCGCAATGACCGTCCGGGCGTCGAGTCCCTGGACGATGAAATCCTCGCCACGCTCGAGCCGCGCCTCGACTCCGGCCGCCCGTTCGCCGGTGTATACGACATCGGGAACCACCACCTTACGGTGGGTGCACGCATCGCCGGGCGGATCGCAGAGCGGCGGGGCAACGTCGGCCTGCCGCCGGGATCGGTCCGGCTGCGGTTCCTGGGGAGCGCGGGTCAGAGCTTCGGCGCGTTCGCCCTTCCCGGGATGCATCTCGAGCTCGAGGGGGAGGCGAACGACTACGTCGGCAAGGGGCTCACGGGCGGGGAGATCGTCATCCGGCCGTTCCGCGACGCGGCCGCTACGGGCGGCACGGGCCAGCACGTCCTCCTGGGCAACACGGCGCTGTACGGGGCGACCGCCGGCAAGCTGTTCGTCGCCGGGGGCGCCGGGGACCGGTTCGCCGTGCGCAACTCCGGAGTGATCGCCGTGATCGAAGGTGCCGGCGCGCACTGTTGCGAATACATGACCGCCGGAGTCGTGGTCGTGCTCGGACCGGTGGGTCGCAACTTCGCGGCGGGGATGTCGAACGGCACCGCCTACGTCCTCGACGATACCGAGACGTTCTCGGCCCGCTGTAACACCGACATGGTCGCCGTGCGCGCGCTCGAGCCGCCGGACGAGCAAATCGTGCTCGAGCTGTTGCGCGAGCACTGCGCGAAGACCGGCAGCGCGAAGGCGCGCATGATTCTCGACTCGTGGGAGCGCTACGGGCCGCTGTTCCGGAAGGTGGCCCCCTACACGGCGCCGGTGGCGGCGGAGCCGGCGGCGGAGGAGGAAGCGGCGACGGTGTGAGGTGTGCGGGCGTTGCACCGGCGCAACGCCAAGGCTCCGGTCCTCGATTGCAAGCGGCAGGGCGCGGGAATTGCGGCGGTCACGCAGCACCCCCATGGTGGTCGCGAGCCCGCGCGTCGGCCTCGGCGCCTTCATCCTCAGTCTCGCGTTCGGCCTCGCCGCCTGCGGCGACACCAGCGGCCCGCGCGCGGGCCTGAATATCGTGTCGGGCGCCGGCCTGTCCGACACCGTGCTCTCGACCTTCAAGCCGCCGCTGACCGTCCAGCTCCTCGACGGGAATCGCCAACCGATGTCCGGCCAGACCGTGTACTTCAATACGAACGGCTTCGTGTTGGCGTCCCCGATCGACGACCCAGGGTTCGTGACCGACCGCCTGCCCGTGATCACCGACGCGAGCGGGGACGCATCCGTGTGGCTCGAGGCGAAGCAGTGGGCGGCGACCGGGAAGGTCGTCATTGTCGCGCCGAGCGGCCAATCGGTGGACCTGTACTACACTGTGCTCCCCGGTGCACCGGCCCGTGTGCGTGCCGACCCGGTTGATACTGCGCTGTACGTCGGCGGCACCGTCACGTTCCGGCCCTACATAACGGATGCTTATACCAACCCTCTCAAAGTCGTGCCGACGTACCAGTACCAGAGCCTCAATGGTGCCCTTTCCATCACTGGGTCCGGCAAGGCCACGGGGGCGGCGATCGGTCGCGGATCTGTGTCGGTCAGTGCGATGGGGTTCACCGACACCGTGTGGGCAAGCGTTGTTCCGAAGGGTCGTATTGCGATCCAAGAGGCTTATATCGTGGCGACGAACCTCGACGGGTCAGCCTTCGACACGGTCCCCACACCATGGTCGGGGCGCCGCTCGCTCGACTGGTCGCAGGTGAACGGCACGTTCGTCTACGATGTCAACGCGTCTGATTATCGAAGTCTGATTTCACAGGACACCAGCGGGCACGCCCGCACCGTCGTGCGGGACCCGCTCATGCGTAACGAATACTATCCGCGTTACGCGCACGACGGCTCCTACATCTACTTCACGGGCATCGACTCCCTCACCACGTGCTGGGGCGTGTGGCGCGTACACCCGGACGGCACGGCGCTCGAGCACATGGTCGCCGACACACTTGATTGCGGCCCCTACGCCTACCAATCGGGTCCCGCTCCGAACTACGCTTCCTCTCCTTCGCCCGACGGCACGCGCCTCGTGTACGTCGGTGGCAGCAACATCCCGTACGTCGGTGGCATCCTCCGCGTCCGAACCTTTGCGACTGGGGCCGACACGAGTCTCGGGGTCATTGGTGTCTTTCCTCGCTGGTCCCCCACGGGCGAATGGATCGCGTACGACAGCCTGGGGACCCTCATGTTGATCCGCCCGGATGGCACTGGCAATCAAGCGCTAGCCTTCCGCGGCGACGACGGTCTCGTCCGTGCCAGTTCGTGGTCGCCTGATGGTCAGTGGCTCGTCTACACTGGCTTCCCGTACTATGGCTGCCCCGATAGAACAGCTTGTTTCACCGGGCTGAAGATCGTGCAGGTAGCGACCGGGCTGAAGCTTCCATTGCCCTATACGGCTTGGTTAACCGACCCCACCTGGCAGCGTTGAGGCGCCGGCGAGGCCACAACCCCGCAGCAGCGGCAGCTCCAGCCCGTCCCGCAGCGCCTGCCAGCTCGCCTCGATGATGTTCTCCGAGCACCCCATTGTGCTCCACCGCTCCGCCCCACGGGCCGACTCCACGAGCACCCGAGGTTTGGCGGCCGTACCCAGATGCTCGTCGACGATGCGCACCTTGTAATCCACCAGGCGTACGTCGGCGAGCTGTGGGTAACGTGGCAACAGCGCCTTGCGTACCGCACAATCGAGCGCGTTCACGGGGCCCGCGCCCTCGGCGGCGGTATGGATCACCTCCCCGTCCACCCGTAGCTGCACCATCGCCTGTGCGGTCGTCTCGCCTCCGTTCCGCCCCTCGACGATCACGGTGAAGCCAAGCAGCTCGAACGGAGGCCGATAGTCGGCCGACGAGCGCCGCACCAGCATCTCGAACGACCCGTCCGCCGCTTCGAACTGCAACCCGGCGTGCTCCAGCTGCTTGATGTGCTGCAACAACTCCTGGTCGTGAGCGCCGTCGCCGGACGCCAGTCCTAGTGCATCGGCCCGCAGCCGGATGTTCTGCCGCCCCGACAGCTCGCTCACCACCACGCGCGTCTCGTTCCCCACGAGCGCTGGATCGATGTGCTGATAGCTCTCCGGCAGCTTCGCCACCGCCGCGACGTGGATGCCCCCCTTGTGCGCGAACGCGCTCGCGCCGACGTACGGCGCGTGCGCATCGGGATTCAGGTTCGCGACCGCCGCCACGAACAGCGCCACCTCCCTGAGGCGCCGCAGCTGCTCGGGCGGCAGCACCGCACAGCCCAGCTTGAGCTGCAGCGTCGCGATGACCGGGATCAGGTCGAGATTGCCGCAGCGCTCGCCGTACCCGTTGATCGTGCCCTGGACGTGGACGCATCCCGCGCGCACCGCCGCCAGGGCGTTGGCCACGGCGAGGCCGCTATCGTTGTGAGGATGGATCCCGAGCGGCGTGCCGAGCTGATCGCGGACGGCGTGCACCCGCTGTTCCACGATCTCCGGGAGCTCGCCTCCATTCGTGTCGCACAGGACGATGCAGTCCGCCCCGGCACCGGCGGCCGCCCGCAACGTGGCGAGGGCATACTCGGCGTCGAGGCGGTAGCCGTCGAAGAAGTGCTCCGCGTCGTAAATCACCTTCCGGCCGAGCCGCTGGAAGTAGCCCACGGTCTCCGAGATCATGCGGAGGTTCTCGTCCCGACTCGTCCCGAGCACACGCTCGACGTGCAGCGTTGAGCTCTTTCCGACGAGCGTCACCACCGGCGTCTCGGCTTGGAGCAGCGCGGTGAGATTCGGGTCATCTTCGCATCGGCCGTTGGCCCGCCGCGTCATCCCGAAGGCCGCGATTTTCGCGTGGCCGAGGGGCTCCTTGCGGATGCGACGGAAGAACTCGGCGTCCTTGGGGTTCGAGCCCGGCCAGCCGCCCTCAAGGTAGTGGATGCCCAGGTCATCCAGCCGCCGCGCGATCTTCACCTTGTCGTCGACCGAGAGCGACAGGCCCTCGCGCTGCGTGCCGTCCCGCAGAGTCGTGTCGTACAGGAACATATTCCTCGCCCCTCGCGTGCTTCCATCGGGATAACAAAAGCGGCGCGGCCTCTCGAGCTGCTCGAGAGGCCGCGCCGCGCATCATCGGGGTTCTGCAGTCCGTCAGCCGAGTGCCGGTACGCCGCCTCTCAGGAAGAGTCGGATAGTAATGCTCGTAATCGACAGGCTGGCACAACGGACGCTCATGCGTGTGATACTAACCCCCGGGCCGACTGGGTCAATCCCACGGGCTCCGCCCCCAGAAGCTCCCGGACCTGGACCACTTCACCGATCACCACGGTGGCGGGGGGCTCGAGTCGCTCCTCCGCGACCCGTGTGGCGAGCGTCGCGAGTGTGGCAACCACCGTCCGCTGGGCCGGCAGCGTACCGCTCGCGATGGCGGCGGCGGGCGTGTCGGGATCCGCGCCGTGCTCGACCATGCGGGCCGCAATCTCCGGCAAGGCCGAGAGTCCCATCAGCACCACCAAGGTCGGTACCCGCGCAAGCGCCTCCCAATCAAGGTTGGACACGCTGTCACACTCGTGCCCCGTGACCACGGCGAAGGCCGATGCGAGCCGCCGGTGGGTAACCGGTATCCCGGCCGCGGCCGGCACGGCGATCGCGGACGTCACACCGGGCACGACGTCGAACCGTACCCCGGCCGCGTGCAGCGCTTCGCATTCTTCGGCGCCGCGACCGAACACGAATGGATCGCCGCCCTTGAGCCGCACGACCGTCAGCCCGCGCCGAGCCCGCTCGACGAGCAACGCGTTGATCTCCTCCTGTGCCAGGTCCGCGCTGCCCCCGTGTGAGCGCTTGCCCACGAACACGCGCTCTGTCGTTGGTGGGGCTTCTGCGACCAGAGACGGAGCCACCAGGCGATCGTATACGACCACGTCGGCCGATCGCAGGATCTCGAGGCCCTTGGCGGTGATCAGGCCGGGGTCGCCGGGGCCAGCGCCGACCAGGTAGACGACCCCCGGCTCGCTATGTCCCCACTCTGAAGAGTGGGCCCGGTGAGTCACTGCCCTTAAGGGCAGTGTGGTTCCGGGCCCAGGCTTCAGCCTGGGAACCTCGAGGCCCACACTCCCCTTGTCCTCGCGAATCACCTCGTCGATCCGTTCGCGCGCCCCTTCCATATCGCCCCGGCGCACGAACTCGATCACGTCGGAGTCGACGATGCGGTACCACAGGATCGTCCGGGCGAGGGTGTCCGGGACCCGAGCGGCCAGCTCGGGCCGCAGCTCGCCCAACAAGCCGCACAGGCGCGCCTCGGCGGGACCGACCAGGCGCGCGACGCGTTGGCGCAGCCGAGCCGCGAGCGCGGGGCTCTTTCCCGATGTCGAGACCGCGACGGTGATGTCCCCCTCCCGGTGGATCGCTGGCGCGATGAAGCTGCAGTGGTCCAGATCGTCCACCGCATTCAGCAGGACGCCCTCGCGCTCCGCCTCGGCCCACACCTGGGCGTTGGCCCCGCGATCGTCGGTTCCCGCGATGGCGAGCCACGCGCCCGCAAGATCGCCCCTTCGATAGGGGCGGCGCCGCAGGTCGACCCCGCCCCCAGCCGCGAGCTCCGCCAGGCGAGGCGTGGTTTCGGGACTCACGACGGTGACGTGCGCGCCGGCCGACAGCAGACCCAGCACCTTCTGCTCGGCCACCGCGCCGCCGCCGATCACGACCGCGCGGCGCCCGCGCAGGTTGAGAAACACCGGGTAGAACGTCACGAGCTGACCGGGACCGAAGCGCGCAGCGCCTCAATGCCCACCCGATGGCAGAAGTCACCGAATCGCTCGTCGTCGAGCCGCTCGTCGCGGTAGCGCTCGAACAGCGGCCGCACGGTGGCGACGAGCCGGTCGCGCGGAACGAGATCCGCGTACAGCGTCCCCAACCTCGTGCCGAGCATGCTGCCACCCACGAACAGGCCGTACTTGTTCAGGGAGCGACCCACGAACGCGAGATCGGCGGTGTAGGGCCGCGCGCAGCCGTTGGGGCACCCGGTCATCCGGACCGTGAGCGCCGCATCGGCCACGCCCAGCCGCTCGAGCTCGACCTCGAGCTCCGCGATCACGCCGGGGAGCGCCCGCTCTGCTTCGGCCACGGCGAGGCCGCACGTGGGGAGCGCCGGGCAGGCCATGGACCAGCGTCGCACCACCGAAAGGGCTCGGTGACCGGCGATGCCGTGGTCGGCCAGGATCCGGTCCACCAGCCGCTGCTGTCGGTCGGGGATATTGGTCAACAGCAGGTTCTGCTGGGGCGTGAAGCGAACGCCCCCTCTAACGGTCTCGACCACGAGGCGCAGGGCGCTCCGCAGGCGGTGGTTCGCGTCGTCGCGGATGCGGCCGTTCTCGACGAACACGCCCAGGAACGAACGTCCCTTTCCCTGCTCGTGCCACCCGAGATGGTCCTCGATGTCCGACACCTGGACCGGTGCAGCCGGCGCGAGCGGGCGACGGAGCTGACGCTCCACCTGCTCGCGAAACCAGTCCAGTCCCTGCTTGTCGAGCAGGTACTTGAGCCGCGCGTGGCGCCGGTCGTCGCGGTTACCGTGATCCCGTTGCACTTTGACCACGGCCTCGGCGACCTCTCGCACCTCGCCCGTCTTGGCGAATCCCAGCGTGTCGGCGAGCCGCGGATAGGTGTCCGTCTTGCCGTGAGTGCGCCCCATGCCGCCGCCCACCAGCACGTTGAATCCCGCGAGCCGATTTCCCCGTGCGACCACGAGGAACCCCAGGTCGTTCGAGTGCACGTCGCAGCAATTATCGTCCGGGAACCCGAACGCGACCTTGAACTTGCGCGGCAGGTACCGGGTCCCGTAAATCGGGTCGGGCTCCCCCCCCGGCGGGCCGCCCGCCACGGGCTCGCCGTCGAGCCAGATCTCGTGATACGACCGCGTTCGCGGCAACAGGTGATCCGACACCTGCCGGGCAACTCGCAGGACCTCTTCTCGCAGGCCGCCCCGCAGCGGAGCGGGGCACGAGATCACGTTGCGGACCACGTCGCCGCATGCGCCCAGTGTGGTCACCAGGACGTCGTTCACGGAGCGGATCGTCGCTTTGAGATCGCCCTTGAGCACGCCGTGGAACTGGTTTCCCTGGCGCGTGGTGACACGGAGCGTGCCGTTGCCGTAGCGGTCCGCCAGATCGTCGATCACGAGGTACTGCTCTCCGGTGAGCGCACCGCCCGGGATCTTGCAGCGAACCATGAACTGGTGAGATGCCTCCGCGTCCGTGCCGCGTAGCGCGCGACGCCGGTCGCGGTCCTCCTGTTGGTAGGTCCCGTGGAACTTGAGGAGTTGAGCCCCCGCCTCGGAGAAATGGTCGCCGCCGGCGGAGAGTTGGGCCGCGAGATCACCCCGCAGGCCGCGGCTCTCATCCTTCACCTTCTCGACCGGGCTGAGCGGCTTGTCGCTCATGCGACCGCCACCTCCCGCAGTCCGTCAGCCAGCACCTGGCCGACTTCCGGCCGGCTGAACTCGGGGGGCGGCAGCGTGCCGCTGCGCAGCAGCTCGCGCACTTTGGTGCCGGAGAGCGTCACATGGGACTCGGCGTCGTGCGGGCAGGTTTTGGGTGACGCCATGCCGCCGCAGCGCTGGCAGTAGAACGTGTGCTCGAAGCAGATGGGGTGGATCCCGAGCTCGGCCGGCGCGAAGCGGTCGAAGATGCGCTGCGCGTCGTACGTGCCGTAGTAGTTCCCGACCCCAGCGTGATCGCGGCCCACGATGAAGTGAGTGCAACCGTAGTTCTTGCGCACCAGCGCGTGAAACACGGCCTCCCGCGGGCCGGCGTAGCGCATCGCGGCCGGGAAGCCGGCGAGCAGCACGCGATCCCGCGGGTAGTAGCGATCGAGCAGCACGCGATAGCTCTTGACGCGCACGGCGGCCGGGACATCGTCGTCTTTGGTGGGCCCGAGCAGTGGGTGCAGCAGCAGCCCGTCGACCGTCTCGAGCGCCGCCTTCTGGATGTACTCGTGCGCGCGGTGCACGGGATTGCGCGTCTGAAAGCCAACTACGGTGCGCCAACCGCGCTCGGCAAACACGCGGCGGGTGTCCGCGGGATCGAGCGCCAGCTCCGGGAACGTCGGGGCGGTGCGCCGCAGCAGCCGAATATCCCCCCCGACCAGGAAATCGCCCTGGCCGTAGAGCTGGGCCACACCGGGATGCTTAGGGTCGGTGGTCCCGTACGCGAGCTGCGCCTCCTCTTCCTTCGAGTGTGTGAACACCTCGCGGACGTCGAGCAGGGCGACGGCCCGGCCGTCCGGCGCCGCGAGCGCCACGGTATCGCGGACCCTTCTGGCGTCGGTCACGCGCAGGGTGATCGGCAGCGACCACGGGAGCCCGTTCGCCAAACGCATCTCGTGGAGCACGCGTTGGTAGTCGGCGAGACCCATGAACCCCGTGAGTGGGCTGTAGGCACCGGTCGCGATGAGCTCGAGATCTGCCACGGTGCGCGCGTCCACCGACAGGGACGGCAGTGCAGCCGCCAACTCGAGCGCCGCCGAGTACTCGTCGCCTGCGATCACCCTGCTCACCAGCTTCCCGCCATGCGGCGCAGTCGGCGTCGTTTCGGAGCTCACCACTTAGCCCTCCTGCTTGACGGTGAAGGTGTGTAGGCCGCACTCGGTCTTACCGGTGCCGCTCCACCGCCCCGCACGCTCGGCCTCACCGGGCGCCGTGGGGCGGGTACACGGCCAGCAGCCGATGCTCGAGTAACCCTGGTCGAGCAGCGGGTGATACGGCACGCCGTTTTCACGGATGTAGCGCCACACGTCCGCCCGGCTCCAGTGCGCCAGCGGAAACACTTTCACGATCGGTCGGCCGTCGACCTCGTGATACTCGACGACCTCCGTCGACGAGCGCGTGGACGACTGATCCTGTCGCACCGCGCTGATCCACGCATCGAACCCGGCGATCGCCCGGGCGAGCGGCTCGACCTTGCGAATGGTGCAGCAGCGGTCCGGGTCCGTTTGGTACAGCGGACCCGGGTCGGTCAGGGGTTTCAAGTCGACGACATTGAGGCCGTAGCGCTTGGCGAAGCGCTCTTTGAACGCGTACGTCTCGGGGAAATGGAACGCGGTGTCGAGGAAAAGAACCGGCACCGTCCGGTCAATGCGGCTGAGCAGGTGCGCGAGCACGACGCCGCCCCCGCCGAAGCTCACGGTCAGGGTCACCTTATCCGGGAACGTATCCACCGCCCATGTCAGGGTCGTCTCGGGGTCGGCACCCCTGAGAGCCGCCGCCTGCTCGCGAGCTTGGGCGGCGCTAAGCATCTCGCGGGCTCCGGAGGTGGCCGAGCTCGAGGAGCCGATCGACCACGCGGGAGGCGCTGTCGGCCACGTCCTCGCGCTCAGTGTCGATCACGAGCTCCGGGGCGAGTGGCTCCTCGTAGGGGTCCGACACGCCGGTGAACTGAGGGATTTCCCCCGCCAGGGCTCGGGCGTACAACCCCTTGGTGTCGCGGCGGATGCACTCGTCGAGCGTGGCTTTCACGTACACCTCGACAAACGCGCCGATGTCCTGGCGTACCTCATCTCGGATCGCGCGGTAGGGTGAGATCGCGGCCGTGATCACCGCGACGCCGTTGCGCGCGAGCAGCTTCGCGACGTACCCGATGCGGCGGATGTTGGTGTCGCGGTCCTCGCGCGAGAACCCCAGCCCCTTGGAGAGGTTCTGACGCACCTCGTCTCCGTCGAGCACTTCGACCGGGATGCCGCGATCACGTAGCTCTTTGCTCACCGCCGCTGCGAGCGTGGACTTGCCCGCTCCCGACAGTCCGGTGAGCCAGAGCGTGAAGCCACGCGCCAGGGTGAGGCGCTTCTCGATCACCAGCTCCGCTTGAGTCATCTGTTCTCTCTCCGGCCCTCCCCTTCGTCCCCCTCTCCGGAACGGAGAGGGGGACAGGGGGTGAGGACGTAGGGGGCGATTCAAAAAAACGGGCCCGCTTCCGTGGGAAGCGGGCCCGATATGCGTCGCGCGTGCCGTTTACAAGCTAGTCGAGCATCATCCGATGCCGGCAACCACAGCGCCACAACCGCGTCCGCTCCCCGAGGGGCAAGGACACATCATTCGACAGGCCGGACAACAACAAGTGGCGATGTGGTGCGCAATCATGATTTTGCTATTTACCCGGCGCGTGCCGCCGTGTCAACCATACTTTCGGGTGGTTGACAAGGATTGGGCCCGCCCGTTAGTTACCAGCCATGCAGCGTACCCGTTCGCACCACCGGCACCACCATCACCACCCGTTGCATGGGGGGAGCCGGAAGCGTACGCCAAGGTAACAAGCAGAACGCAGCACCTTGAGTCCATCGCCGACGCCGACCCCCCGGGGCCGGCGTCGTGCTTTTCGGGACGCTCGAGCTCCGGGGCCTCGGTTCGGCCCACGATTCGGAGCGACAACGATGTCCCGACAATCCGATTCCTCGACGCCCCTGCGTTTCGGCCTGCCGAAGGGCCGCATGGAGCAAGGCGTGCTGACACTGCTGGGCGACGCCGGCATCCGCATTCGCCCCAGCGCCCGCGGCTACCGTCCCGACGTGTCCCTGCCGGACACCGAAGCCAAAATTCTCAAGCCGCAGAACGTGGTGGAGATGCTCGCCCTCGGCAGCCGCGACTTGGGCTTTGCCGGGGCGGACTGGGTGGCCGAGCTCGAGGCGAACGTGGTCGAGCTGCTCGACACGGGGCTCGACCCCGTGCAGGTGGTCGCGGCGGCGCCCAAGACGTTGCTCGTGGACGGCCGCCTGCCGCCGCGTCACCTGGTGGTGGCGTCGGAATACGAGCGGCTGGCGCAACGCTGGGTCGCAAGGCGCTGTCTCTCCGCCGAGTGCGTGCGCTCGTACGGGGCGACCGAGGTGTTCCCGCCGGAAGACGCCGACGTCATTGTAGACAATACCGCCACCGGCGCCACGCTCGAGGCGAACGGCCTCGTGGTCGTGGAGGAGCTGATGCGCTCCTCCACACGCTTGTATGCGAACCCCGCGGCGCTCGAGGACCTGGCGCGCAGGCGCCGCATCGAGGATCTGGTGATGTTGCTCGAATCCGTGCTCGTGGCCCGGCGCCGCGTGATGCTCGAGGTCAACGCCTCGGCGGAGTGCCTGGAAGCGGTGGTCGCGGTGCTGCCGTCGATGCGGCAAGCCACGGTGGCGCCGCTGTACGGCAACGGGGGCTACGCCGTGAAGGCCGCCGTGCCGCGCGACGTACTCCCCCAGGTGATCCCGGCGGTGAAGGCGGCCGGCGGCACCGATCTGGTCGTGTCCACCTTCTCGCAGATCGTCCCATGACGGCCGCTACCACGATCCTACAGGGTCCCGTGTCGCGGATCGATCCGGCCACTGCCTATCGCCGTCCGGCGAGCGTTCCTGGCCTGCTTCGCCTGGACTCCAACGAAGGAGTGCTGCCGTCCCCCGCCCTGCTGGGCGATCTTGCCAACGCTGACCCCGAGCTGTTGCGCCGCTATCCGGACGTGTCGGCGCTCGAAACCGCGCTCGCCACACGTGTCGGCGTGGCACCCGAGCGCTTGCTGGTGACCGCCGGCGCGGATGAAGGGATCGACCGCGCGTGCCGCGCCTTCCTCGAGCCCGGCCGTACGATCCTCCTGCCCGACCCCAGCTTCGACATGTTCGATTGCAGCGCTATGCTCGCGGGCGGCGAGCTGGTGCGCGTGGCGTGGTGGGACGATGGATTCCCGATCGATGCGTTCGTTGGCCGGATCGACACGCGCACGAGCGTCGTCGCGATCGTCTCACCCAACAACCCGACGGGGAGCGTGGCGACGCTGGCCGATGTGCGGCGCCTCGCCGCAGCGGCGCCAGGTGCGCTCGTGATCCTCGATCACGTGTACGTCGAGTACGCGGACGAGGATCTCACCGCCGCGGTACTCGATCTTCCCAACATCCTGGTGCTGCGCACGTTCTCCAAGGCCTGGGGCCTCGCGGGCTGCCGCGTGGGCTACGCCATCGGGAGTCCCTATGTGGTCGCCGTACTGCGTGCGGCGGGCGGTCCGTATACGGTGGCGGCACCATCGGTTGCGCTGGCGCTGTCCCAGCTCGAGCGCGGCGTCGAGCCGCTCCGCGCACACGTCGCCCGGGTGCGCGAGGAGCGCCGCCTCCTCAGTGCGCGGCTTGCCGCCGCCGGACTCCTGCCCCGGCCGTCGCAGGCGAACTTCGTGCTCGTCGAATGCGGGCCGCGTGCCGAGTCGATCCGGGCAGGGCTCGCCGCCCGCGGCGTGCTGGTGCGTGCCTTTCCCGACCGCCGCGGGCTCGAGACGGCGCTACGCATCACTTTACCGGGCCGTGCCGGCGACTTCGAGCGCCTGAGCAGCGCACTCGAGGGGACGCTCGGCGCCGAGCGACGCGAGCCATGACCGCCCGTACCGCCACCAGCAGCCGCGCCACGCGCGAGACATCGATCACCGTCACGCTCACGCTCGACGGCACGGGGAAAGCCGAGGTGAAGACGGGCCTGGGCTTCCTGGACCATCTGCTCGAGGCCTTGATCAGTCACGCCCGGTTCGACGTCGCGCTCTCCTGTCAGGGCGATCTGCACGTGGACGATCACCACACGGCCGAAGATTGCGCCCTGGCGCTGGGCCAGGCACTCGACCGCGCGCTGGGCGAGCGTCGCGGCGTGAACCGGTTCGGTTGGGCCTACGCCCCCCTGGACGAGGCGCTGGCGCGCGCAGTGGTCGACTTGTCGGGACGGTCGCACGCGGACGTGACGCTCGGCCTCTCCCGCGAATCGATCGGCGGTCTCGCGTGCGAGAACATTTCGCACGTGCTCCGCTCGCTGGCGGCAGCGGCACGCCTC
>Ga0209488_10002980_pt1 | contig 13725 bp, 8 predicted proteins | sample Rivendell_Oct201_8_FD_188349 | JGI IMG/M metagenome (GOLD analysis project Ga0209488, IMG submission 188349) | Vadose zone soil microbial communities from the Eel River Critical Zone Observatory, Northern California, USA -... | ecosystem: Environmental > Terrestrial > Soil > Vadose zone >...
ATCCTTGCGAACGTTCGTTCCAACTGATCATGTACTTCATAGGGGTCCTCAATTCTCACTGAAATCGTCAGAACGGACATGTTCTTGAGCATAAGACATGTTCTTAAGCATAAGCATCGCGCAATTGCGTTTCCCTTGCAAGTCCGCTCCTGTGACAGTCTGCTCCTGTGACATCGTGGCAAAGCAGCAATTTGGTTACTTTCGAAGCGAAGACGTTCAGCGAGCCGCGTTTATAGGGCTGTGTTCATGAGTGCGCGCCTATCTGCCGAACACATGACCCAATCTTCATATGGTGTCAGGACTTTTGGCTCCTCCATCAAGGGACCTCAGCATGATTTTACGCGCGCTTCCCATGTGGTCTGACTTCTTCTGTGAAGAGCGGCACATCCGCCGTCGTTCAAACATAGAGAGGTCCAACATGAAAAAGCTTCGTATAGTTGCAGTGGCGATCGGGTTAGGATTGATCACATCTGCTACTCAAGCCCTGGCCCAAGGTCCGGTCTTTCACGTCGGTTCTGATACAAGAGCCATGTCACAAGCGAACTGTATGAGCCAGGCCAAATTCGCGATTGGCGAGACCGGTCTCAGCACGAGTTTTACCGACGGTCTCCATACTGCGGGTCAGGGGACGGACGTCGGCGTTCTGGTCACTTGTTTATCATTGGGTGCGCGGACCTTCATCGAGGTGGTAGGCTCGAGCCTGAATAGTTCGAGAGCCGAAGAAATTCGAAACAGGGTTCGGACGATTGTCATGGGCCCGCCGAGCTAGAGCGCGTCTCGGTCGTGTTGAAACATCCTGCGCACGTCATGGCCGGCGACGCAGTCAAGCTTGCGCAGACTTCGTAAGTTTGTCTGCGATGCCGCGACACCACGAAGATTACGACGGGCTTTGCGCGGGCCATGACGACTGAGAGATTCCGAATGACTGGAAACTGCTCTAGAGCGCGAGTTTGTCCGGGCTCTGAATCAAAGAGTGGCCGAAGTCGGATATATCCGACTTCGGCTGGCGCGAATACCGTTCATGACCTTTTGCAAAACGCTCCGCCCAAGTAGCGCGGGCTTAGATGAGGATGCCTACCCCATTAATTCGCTGACAGAATTACGCTTAATAAGCTGCAGAAACATAACCTGCAGAAACCAAATAAACCGCGGAAACCAAGATCGCCACGTCCCGCACGACCGATTTCCGGCATTCGCAGATGCGGTGTCGAAAGTCCGGGGTTGTAATTTACGATTTCTTATCGGATATCACCTACGGTCCGTTTCGCTCGAATTTAGCCAGACATTATGACAATTTTAACGTCCGTGAACCCTGCATGCTGACTGTATATGATTGTATTGTGACTGCCCACGACCTGTGGCTTGTGGGTTTGGCCGCGGTAATATGCGCGCTCGCCTCGTTTACAGCCATCAGCCTGCTGCATCACGTCCGCAGCTCGACCGGCCACATGCGTCTCATCTGGCTCGCCGTTTCCGCGACTTCGACCGGATTCGGGATTTGGGCAACGCATTTCATCGCCATGTTGGCATTCTCGCCTGGACTCCCGACCGCCTACAATATCGTGTTGACCATTCTCTCGCTGATTGTCGCAATCTTCCTGACCGGTGCCGGCTTGGCCGCTGCCGTGACGACGAAATGGCGGTTGGGTGTCTGGCTCAGTGGTGCCATGGTCGGCGGCGGCATCGCCGCCATGCACTATACCGGCATGGCTGCGTTCGAAATCCAGGGACGGATCACTTGGGACCCAACCCTGGTGGTGGCATCAATTGTGCTCGGCGGGCTGATCGGCGCCGCCTCATTGCCGGTCGGATTGCGCAGCAGTGCGTTGAAATGGAAAATTTTTGGCGCATTGCTGTTGACCCTGGCGATCTGCAGCCACCATTTCACCGCGATGGGTGCGGTCTCGATCATTCCCGATCCAACGATCGAATTTTCCGCGATTGCTCTGGCGTCGGGCTGGCTCGCAATTGCAGTGGCCCTGGCAAGTTTCATCATTATCGTTCTTGCGCTCGCCGGCGTGGCGATCGAGATGCGAGATCGGCGGCGTGCGGAGGTTGAGGTCGACCGGATGCAGGGCCTCGCCAATGCAGCAGTGGAGGGGCTCGTGTTATGCGAAGGCAACTTCATCGTTACCGTCAACAACAGCTTCGTGGGGCTTGTCGGTTCGCCGGCGGAATGCATGACCGGTGCCAAGTTGGAGCAATGCTTTCCCGACGAAGATACGCGCCTTAAGCTGTTCGAGCGGCCGAACGAGCCTGTCGAGGGGGATTTGCTCAAATCCGATGGTTCGCGGATACCGGTCGAGTTGATCCTGCGCGCGGTCGATTATGGCGGGAAGCCGCATCATGCCATTGCGGTCCGCGATCTGCAGGCACGCAACCAAGCAGAACAACATATCCGCTTTCTCGCACATCACGACGCGCTCACCGGCATTCCCAATCGCAGTACTTTCAACAAGAAGTTGGATCAGGAGATCGAGCAGGCTTTGCTCTCGGGCCAGCGGCTCGCGGTCCTGTGCCTCGACCTCGACCGGTTCAAGGAAGTCAACGATTTGTTCGGGCATGCGGCGGGCGACGCTGCGCTTCAGGCCGTCGCGAACCGAATTGCGGGCGTGCTGGACGAAGACCAGGTGTTGGCGAGGCTGAGCGGCGACGAGTTCGCTATCATCGTGCCGGGACTGTCCAATCCGGCGGCGTCGGGGCGTATCGCGGAGGACGTCCTGGAAGCTTTGCAAACCAAGAGCGAACCCGCGGAAGGCTTGGCGCCGATATCCACAAGCATCGGGATTGCGATATTTCCAGATGATGCCACCGATCGGCAGGCTCTGCTCTCTCACGCCGATACCGCGCTCTATCGTGCCAAGAATGAAGGACGAGGAACGTATCGGTTCTTCGAGGCGTCGATGGGCGCCGCTGTCCGAGACCGCCGTCTCCTCGAGCACGATCTGCGCAATGCCATTTCTTATGGAGAGATGAGGCTGGTCTATCAGCCGCAAAAGGATATCCGTGACGGTAGGGTCGTTGGCTTTGAGGCTTTACTACGCTGGAAACATGCGAATCGAGGAGACGTACCACCGAACGAATTCATTCCTATTGCCGAAGAGGCTGGTATCATTGTTCAAATCGGCGAATGGGTGCTGCGGTCGGCGTGCCGAGAGGCGGCAGCCTGGACCCAACCGTTGACCATCGCAGTAAACGTCTCGGCGGTACAAATCCACAATTCAAATTTCGCCCACACGGTGCATGAAATCCTGTTTGAGACCGGGCTCGCCCCTGGGCGGCTGGAACTGGAAGTTACCGAGACGGCGCTCGTGCGCGACATGAATCGCGCATTGGCCACGCTCCGACGGATCAAGATGCTGGGGGTTCGCATCGCAATGGACGACTTCGGTACGGGCTATTCCTCGCTTTCGAACTTGCGCGCCTTTCCGTTCGACAAGATCAAGATTGATCGCTCCTTCATTTCGTCGGTCAATGTCAACGATCAGGCAGCCGCGATCGTACGTTCAGTACTTGGGCTAGGCCGGGCGCTGCGTCTTCCGGTGCTTGCGGAGGGCGTGGAGACAGCCGCCCAACTCGCATTCCTCGAAGGCGAGCATTGCGACGAAGCGCAGGGCTATCTGTTTGGAAGGCCGGGCGATATCGAGGCCTTTCGACAAATAACCCACGGTGTGGATGCAACTGACGATCCAACCAACGTGACTGTCATGCTCAAAGCATCGTCCATGTGAGACGCTCACGTCACCTCGAATCAAGCGTGACGTTTACATCACCTCGAACCAAGCGTGACGTTCACGTCACCTCGAACTAAGCGTGACGTTCACGTCACTTCGAACCAAGCGTCCGTCGGTGCCGATGGGGCCGCAACGGAGCGCGCCGCGATCAGCCACTTGCCGGCATTGTCAGCGAGAAATGCAATGCGCTCAGTTTGGCGCGGAGCGACCATCAAGGTGTCGAGCCAGAACGGTTTCCATCCGTCATCGAGGCGGTCGAGCAGGCGAGCGTGATGGCCGTGCAAATGGATCGATTGCATTTTGTCGGTGCGGTTTTGGCACGCGAGAACAACCACGCGTCCGCGCCGGGCGCCAAACAGCGGCTTTCGCTCGTGCACGGGCGGCAAGGGGCGTGCGTTCAATTCGATCGAGAACTCGTGTCGTGAGGCGGCGCGAAGGTCGAGGCGTTCCGGCAACGGATTGGCAGGCAGACGCTTGGGCGCTGCGAGGGGAGCCGCTCGTGCGGCCATAGGCTCGTAGACAAAACGTGCAATGGAGATTTCGGCTTGTCCATCCTGTGACATGATGGCGGCGCGTGACCCGGGCGGGAGTCGTGCGTCGACCATCAGGTCAATCCGGTTGCCGGGTCCAAGCACGACGCGGCCTTCGCGGGCCGGGAACGGTTCGCTCGGTTGGCCATCGATCGCGACCACGGTCGGCTCATGGCCCTCGATCCGCAGCGCCAGGGCGCGAGCCGTGGTGGCGTTGACGATGCGCAGGCGCAGCCGCTCGTTGGTGCGTACTGGCAGGTCGATTGCGGGCATTGCGTTGATTGTAATGGTCGCAGAAGCATCGGATGCGTCGCTCAGCGTGCCGTCACGCGTGAGCGACCAGTCTTCGAGGAAAAGGAGCAGGTCGCGGTCGACGCCAATTGGCTCCGCTTCCTCCACGATCAACACGCCGCGCAGGCCTCGGCCGGTCTGCCCCGCATGGCTGCCCACGGGGTGCAGCCAGAAGGTGCCGGCATCGGGCAGGCGGAAGCGGTATTCAAAATTGCCCCCCGGAGCGATCGGGCTTTGGGTGAGGCCGGGAACGCCATCCATGGCATTCGGCACCCGCAGGCCATGCCAATGCATCGAGGTCGGCTCCGGTAGTTCGTTTTGCAGCTGGACACGAAGTTCCTCCCCACGCTTGGCATGGAGGACCATGCCCGGAATTGCTCCGTTATAGGCCCATACGGGTGTCGCGGCCGCGTTCGGGCCAAGCAGGTTCGCGTTTGCCTTTTGGGCGCGCAGCACCGTGACGCTGGCAGAGCCGGTCAGCGGCTGGGCACGTCCCTGGACTACGGAAAATGTTGCTGCGATGCCGGCGCTTGCCAGGATTTGGCGGCGGGAGAGGAGGCGGCGGCCGAAATGCACGGGCATGCTCCGAAAAGAGGCAATGGATAGCGGATTGTAGCCCGGATGGAGCGGATCGCACGCGCTTGCGCGTGTGATCAGGCGTAATCCGGGAGCGGTCCTGGTACACACGTGTGGTCCCCGGATTGCGCCCCATATAGCCCGCATTAGACGGGCGTAAACGCCCTTATGATCGCGAAAACGCGTTTATGGTTCTCCATCCGGGCTACAAGCACCGGAGATCGTGGCCCGGATGGAGAACCAAATCGTTTTTTACATTTTTCGGTGTGCAGGGGGGCTTCGCGTGTTATAAGCCGCGCCGCCCGGCCGCAGCGCAAGTCGGTTTTCCGATTTGCAAATGGTGTGTGCCGATAACTGGGGTTACTCTTTGATTCTATGTTACTCTTTGACGTGTTCCCTGGCATCGGTACGACGGGCGCCCTTTGCGGGCGTGGCGGAATTGGTAGACGCGCGGGATTTAGGTTCCCGTGTCGAAAGATGTGGGGGTTCGAGTCCCTCCGCCCGCACCACGTCTCGTTGAGGGATCGAAAAGCTTAGACCGACGGGAGTGCCCGTTTTCGCAACCATGAGCGCCGCCAGCCGCGGCGGCCGAGAGCCATGCAAGTCACAGAAACAGTTACCGACGGTCTTAAACGCGAATTTCAGGTCACGGTTCCCGCCGCGGACCTTGAGGTCCGGCTAGCTGGCAAATTGAGCGAGCTCAAAGATCGCGTGCAGCTCAAGGGATTTCGCCCAGGCAAAGTTCCGATCACCCATCTCCGCAAGGTCTATGGCCGTTCTGTCATGGCTGAGGCGATCGAGGGGGTGATCCGCGAGTCGAACGCCAAGATCGTCGAAGAGCGGGGCTTCAAGCTCGCCATGGAGCCGAAGGTCACGATTCCCGATCAGGAGACGGAGGTCGATCGCGTCATCAGTGGACAATCCGACCTTGCCTATACACTCGCGCTCGAAGTGCTGCCGAAGATTGAATTCGGCGATTTCAAGTCGATCAAACTCGATCGTCTCCACAGCGAAGTGACGCCGGTAGAAGTCGACGAGGCGTTGGCCAAGCTCGCGGAACAGAACAAGCCATATGTGGCCAAGGGCGAGGGCGCCCAGGTCGAGAAGGGCGATCGTGTCGTCATTGATTTTACCGGCAAGCTTGACGGCGCACCCTTCGAAGGCGGCACGGGTGGTGACATTGGGGTGAATGTCGGGTCGGGGACCTTCATTCCCGGGTTTGAAGAACAGCTCATCGGCATGGCGGCGGGTGAGATACGCACCGTGAACGTGACGTTTCCGGCCAATTATGCCAATGCGGAACTCTCGGGCAAACCAGCAGAATTCCAGGTCACCGCCAAGGCAATTGAAGCCCCGGGCACCGTGACGCTCGACGATGCTTACGCCCAAACGCTTGGACTTGAATCGCTCGACAAGCTTAAAGATGCGGTAAAGGAACGCGTGGCGCGCGAGCACACCGCCATGAGCCGGCAAAAACTTAAGCGCAGTCTGCTGGACCAGCTCGACCAGATGCATAAATTTGAACCACCGCCGACCCTCGTGGAAGACGAGTTCACCAACGTCTGGCAGGCCATTGAGAATGATCTCAAACAGCAAAACCGGACCTTTGCGGATGAAGGCACGACCGAGGAGAAGGCGAGGGAAGAATATCGCGCCATTTCGGAGCGCCGGGTACGGCTTGGCCTTGTCCTTGCCGAAATTGGCGAGCGCAACAATATAACGGTGAGCGACGAGGAACTGTCGCGGCCAATCGTCGAGCGCGCCCGTCAGTACCCCGGGAAGGAGCAGGAGGTCTGGGACTTCTATCGCAAAAACCCGCAGGCGCTTGCGAGCGTGCGCGCCCCGATCTTCGAAGAAAAGGTCGTCGACTTCCTGATTGAACTCGCCAATGTCACCGACAAGACGATAAGCCGCGAGGAGCTTTTCAAGGACGACGAAGAGCCGGTAGAAAAATAGCGAGGATCTGCGGCACCTTGCGATTGTCGTTTCATTGAGAGGTTGAAGGATGCGTGATCCGGTCCGGACATATATGAATCTTGTGCCCATGGTGGTCGAGCAGACCAATCGGGGTGAGCGAGCTTTCGATATTTTTTCGCGCCTCTTGAAGGAGCGAATCGTTTTCATCACTGGGCCGATCGAAGACGGCACGGCGACGCTGGTCGTCGCTCAGCTCTTGTACCTCGAGGCTGACAACCCGAAAAAAGAGATCGCGATGTATATCAATTCGCCCGGCGGCGTCGTGACGTCGGGGCTGGCGATCTATGACGCGATGCAATTTATCCGTCCGCCTGTTTCGACCCTGTGCATCGGCCAAGCCGCCTCCATGGGCTCGTTGCTGCTGGCGTCGGGTCACAAGGACATGCGATTTGCACTGCCGAATGCCCGCATCATGCTGCACCAGCCTTCAGGCGGCTTCCAGGGGCAGGCCACCGACATCATGCTCCATGCCCAGGAGATCCTGAACATCAAGAAGCGCTTGAACGAGATTTACGTAAAGCACACCGGACAAGCGCTGAAGAAAATCGAGGACGCGCTGGAGCGCGATTATTTCCTGACGTCCGAAATGGCCAAGGAGTGGGGCGTCATCGACAAGGTGCTCGACAAGCGTGCCGAAGAGCCGGCGGATAAGTGAAAGGCCGCCGAATCGTAGCCCGGCATGGCGGGCCACCAGGGCGTTTTACGCCCGTCTTGGCGGGCCATCAGGGCGATTTACACCTGTCTTGGGCGGGCTGTGGCGTTCCAGCCGGGCGGCCAAGGTGGCAAAATGGTGCGGAGGTCCCCATATGCGCCGCAGGTTTTTGGGTTCAGGGGGTGAGGTTCACGACGATAGGGTATCCAACTCCATGACTTCATTGATAAATTTTAGTTCAACGACCGCTGTCCTGCTGGTCTGCCGCGGCGCCCTGTGGCATAATCGGGCCATTGCGGGGAGCCGGACATACCTTCAGAATATTGCCTTCAAAATATTGCCACATGTGTGAATTTTCATCGTTAATGATTTCTTGATTATGCCTGGGCTAACCTTTTTCGCGAGCAACCTAGGGCAGGGTGCAAAAATGGGCTAAGAATTGTAGCTTTCATTTTACGGGCCTTTAGCGGTACCCTTGTTATGTTTGGCGCAAAGCGGGCTGCGACCCAGGAGCAGCAGGCGGACGGAGTGACGGAATGAGCAGCAAGGTTGGCAGCGATTCGAAAAATACTCTTTACTGCTCGTTTTGCGGCAAGAGCCAGCACGAGGTTCGCAAGCTCATCGCCGGTCCGACGGTGTTCATTTGCGATGAGTGCGTGGAACTATGCATGGACATCATCCGCGAGGAGAACAAGTCTTCGCTGGTGAAGTCGCGCGATGGAATCCCGACGCCCAAAGAGATCCGCAAAGTTCTCGACGACTATGTCATCGGTCAGGATCACGCCAAGAAGGTTTTGTCGGTCGCGGTGCACAACCACTACAAGCGCCTCAACCATCAGACCAAGCACAATGATGTCGAACTCGCGAAGTCCAACATCCTGCTTATTGGCCCGACCGGTTCCGGCAAGACGCTGCTCGCGCAGACGCTGGCGCGTATTCTCGATGTGCCGTTTACGATGGCGGATGCGACCACGCTTACCGAAGCCGGCTATGTCGGCGAGGATGTCGAGAACATCATTCTCAAACTGCTGCAGTCGGCGGACTACAATGTCGAGCGCGCGCAGCGCGGGATCGTCTACATCGACGAAATCGACAAGATCAGCCGAAAGTCGGACAATCCCTCGATCACACGTGACGTTTCGGGCGAAGGCGTGCAGCAGGCGCTGCTCAAGATCATGGAAGGCACGATTGCCAGCGTGCCGCCTCAAGGCGGCCGAAAACATCCCCAGCAGGAGTTCCTGCAGGTCGACACCACTAACATATTGTTCGTGTGCGGGGGCGCCTTCTCCGGCCTCGAAAAGATCATTTCCTCGCGCGGCCGCTCGACCTCGATCGGATTTGGCGCCAAGGTGATGGCGCCTGAGGACCGCAAACAAGGCGAGATTTTCCGCAACGTCGAACCCGAGGACTTGCTCAAATATGGTCTGATTCCGGAATTCGTCGGCCGTTTGCCGGTGGTCGCGACGCTCGAGGATTTGGACGAGCCATCGCTCAAGCTCATCCTCACACAGCCCAAGAACGCGCTGGTGAAGCAGTATCAGCGGCTGTTCGAAATGGAGACGATTGATCTGACCCTTGCCGAGGAGGCGCTCGGCGCGATCGCTCGCAAGGCCATTGAACGCAAGACCGGCGCGCGTGGACTACGCTCGATCATGGAATGCATTCTGCTCGATACCATGTTCGAACTGCCGAGCCTCGAAGGCGTCGAAGAAGTTGTGATCTCCAAGGAAGTCGTCGAGGGCACGGCGCGGCCTCTGTACATCTACGCGGACCGCGGAGCCCGGGCCAACGATACGCCTGCGAGTGCGTGAACCTGCGGTTGATGGACGGCACGGCACGGCACGGATGGGTAGAGGAGAAGCGCGTGGCAACATGCGCGCCTGCGAAACCCATCATTTTTCCTCGCGGCGAGGCGGTGGGTCTCGCAAAAAAACGCGTTCGAAGACGTGTTTCATTCTTTGGCTCTACCCATCTGGCCCCCGACCGTCTCGTCCCAGCTTGCCCGGTAGTGGCCTTATTTTACCATTAATTTGATGAACGCCACACATTTGATTTGTCCTGAGGCTGCGCCTTTACCGCCAACTATCAGCATTTGCTCAGGTTATTATGGTTGCTTGACACCCCTGGAAAGGGTCGCCACCTATTGAGGGATGGAAGGGGCGGCTAACACTTGGAGCCTCGTCCACCCGGGAGAAGCTTCTACCTGTCTTCAAACGCACGGCTTTCCTGCCGTCTGTTTATCTGCCGGGAACTGGTGTGGGGAATTTAACCTGCAGTCCATGGTCGGCGTCAACCAACTGTGGAGGTAGAATTAAAATACCATACTAGAATCATAATGTTGCTGATATCCTTTTGATTCGGAAGTTCGTATCAATGGGTGTGCGAAGGTTACCACGAACTTCACGGTTGCAAGCGTAACAGAAGCACTCGCATGTGATTGCGCATCCAGCGGATCCTGGGCGAGGGGCATAGCAATAAAGGAATATTCTTCCATGACTTCCGCAAAACCTCGCCCTCCATTGGTTCCGGGTGAAACACGGGGCTATCCTGTGTTGCCGCTCCGCGACATCGTCGTTTTCCCCCACATGATCGTACCGCTGTTCGTGGGACGCGAGAAATCGATCAAAGCTCTTGAAGAGGTGATGCGCTCCGACACGTTCATCATGCTGGCGACGCAGAAGAACGCCTCGGATGACGATCCGGCGACCGACTCGATCTACGAAGTTGGTACGCTGGCCAGCGTGTTGCAGTTACTCAAGTTGCCGGATGGTACCGTCAAGGTCCTGGTGGAAGGTGCAGCGCGTGCCAAGGTGCTGCGCTATTCCGATCGGGCTGAATATTATGAAGCCGACGCTGTCGTGCTCGCCGACGACAAGGGTGAAGCCGTCGAAGCTGAAGCGCTCGCGCGTTCGGTGGTCAATGAGTTCGAAGGCTATGTGAAGCTTAACAAGAAGGTGTCGCCTGAAGTCGTCGGTGTCGTCCAGCAGATCGAGGACTATGCCAAGCTCGCCGACACGGTGGCGTCTCATCTTGCCGTAAAAATTCCCGACAAGCAGGTGATCCTGGAGACGCCCTCCGTCACCGAGCGGCTGGAAAAAGTGCTCGGTCTCATGGAGAGCGAGATCTCTGTGTTGCAGGTCGAGAAACGCATCCGCACGCGAGTCAAGCGGCAGATGGAGAAGACCCAGCGCGAGTACTACCTCAACGAACAGATGAAGGCGATCCAGAAGGAGCTTGGCGATGAGGACGGCAAGGATGAACTTGCCGAGATAGAAGAGAAGATCAAGCGCACGAAGCTCACCAAGGAGGCGAGCGAGAAGGCGACGCATGAGCTAAAGAAGCTGCGCCAGATGTCGCCGATGTCGGCGGAAGCTACCGTCGTGCGCAATTATCTCGATTGGTTGCTGGCGATCCCGTGGAACAAGAAGACCAAGGTCAAGAAGGATCTCGTGAATTCGCAGGAGATTCTCGACCAGGACCATTTTGGCCTGGAGAAGGTCAAGGAGCGTATTGTCGAATATCTTGCCGTACAGCAGCGTGCCAACAAATTGACGGGCCCGATCCTTTGCCTCGTCGGGCCGCCTGGCGTCGGCAAGACTTCGCTTGGCAAATCGATCGCGAAGGCGACCGGGCGCGAATTCGTGCGCGTGTCGCTTGGCGGCGTGCGCGACGAGGCCGAGATCCGCGGTCATCGGCGCACTTACATCGGCTCGATGCCCGGCAAGATCATCCAGTCGATGCGGAAAGCGAAATCGTCGAATCCGCTGTTCCTGCTCGATGAAGTCGACAAGATGGGCGCTGATTTCCGCGGCGATCCGTCGTCCGCGCTGCTGGAGGTGCTCGATCCGGAGCAGAACCACACGTTCAACGATCACTATCTTGAGGTCGACTATGACCTCTCCAGCGTGATGTTCATCACCACGGCGAATACCCTCAACATCCCGCCGCCCTTGATGGACCGGATGGAGATCATCCGCATCGCCGGCTACACCGAGGATGAAAAGGTCGAGATCGCGCGCAAGCATCTCATTCCGCATGCGATCAGCAAGCATGGGCTGGAAGCAAAGGAATGGTCGATCGATGACGAAGGCCTGCTGCTGTTGATCCGTCGGTATACGCGGGAAGCGGGCGTGCGTAATCTCGAACGCGAGTTGTCGACCCTGATCCGCAAAGCCGTGAAGGAACTCACGCTGACGAAAAAGGAGGCGGTGGCCGTGGAGGCCAAGAATGTCTCCGACTACATCGGCGTGCCGAAATACCGCTACGGCGAAGTGGAGGACGTGGACCAGATTGGCGTCGTCACCGGTCTTGCCTGGACGGATGTGGGCGGCGAACTGCTCACGATCGAAGCCGCCATGATGCCCGGCAAGGGCAAGATGACGGTTACCGGAAACCTGCGCGACGTCATGAAGGAGTCGATCTCGGCAGCCGCTTCCTATGTGCGTATGCGCGCTGTCGCCTTTGGCATCGAGCCGCCATCCTTCGACAAGAGGGATATCCACGTGCACGTTCCTGAAGGCGCGACCCCGAAGGACGGACCGTCTGCCGGAGTCGCGATGGTCACCGCCATTGTCTCGGTGATGACCGGCATTCCGGTGCGTCGCGATGTTGCGATGACGGGGGAAATCACGCTGCGCGGGCGTGTATTGCCGATCGGCGGCCTCAAGGAGAAGCTGTTGGCCGCAAGCCGCGGCGGCATCAAGACGGTGCTGATCCCCGAGGACAACGCCAAGGATCTCATAGAGATCAACGACGCCATCAAGAAAAACCTCGAGATCATCCCTGTTTCGCGGATGGACGAGGTTTTGGCCAAGGGGCTGGTGCGAATGCCTGTGGCGATCGAGTGGGACGAGGAGAAGGCCAAACCCACCGAGACCTCGGTTTCAACCGAGCCCGCGGTGGACGAGGATTCCTCGACCCTGACGGCGCATTGACGTTCGATCGGGGGTTGCGGGCGGAATAGCAACGGCGCGCTGGGTTCAGCGCGCCGCTTTGCATTTCGCCCAGATCATGTGCGGAGCGTCGAAAGGCGGCTACGGTCTCTCATCGCATCGCACCCAAACTGGCGCCGGTATTTGCGGTGTCGCTCGGCGACCTTGAACTCATCTAAGTAGCCAAATCCGGCATGCAAACTCGGCTATGGCCACCGCCGCGGACGTGCCGTATGTATGCGCCCTAATCCCATGAGTTAAGGACCGCCGTCCGTGATCGATCTCTACACTTGGAATACGCCCAACGGCCGCAAGGCCTCCATAGCGCTTGAGGAATTCGGCCTGCCCTATACGGTCCACCCGATCAATATCGGCAAGGGCGAGCAGTTCACGCCGGAATTCCTCAAGATCAGCCCGAACAACCGGATCCCGGCGATCGTCGACCGCGACAACGGCATGGCGCTGATGGAGTCGGGCGCGATCCTCATCTACCTCGCGGACAAGACCGGCAAGCTCATGCCGGCGTCGGGCGAGAAGCGCTATCGCGTGCTCGAATGGGCGATGTGGCAGATGGGCGGACCGGGCCCGATCTTCGGGCAGACCCACCATTTCGTGAAATACAACAAGGGCAAAGCGCCCTATGCGGAGGAGCGTTTCTTGAAAGAAACGCACCGGCTCTATGGCGTGCTCGACCGCCGCCTCGCCGATCACGAATATGTGGCTGACGACTATTCGATCGCGGACATCCTCATCTGGCCCTGGGTGTCGCGCTTTGAATGGCAGACCATCGATCTCAACCAGTACCCGAACGTGAAACGCTGGTATCTTGCGATCGTCAAAAGGCCTGCGGTGCAGCGTGGCTATCACGTGCCGGCCAAGGTGCAGGAAATTCCGATGCCGTGATGTCTAAAATGCATTTATAAAGTTGAGCAATGACGGCGCCACGATCTCCGTAGACTCCCTCTCCCCTCCGGGGAGAGGGTTGGGGTGAGGGGGCTCCGATGTTTCGGCAAACAAATGAACATCGTCGAACC
>Ga0209488_10002981_pt1 | contig 13722 bp, 13 predicted proteins | sample Rivendell_Oct201_8_FD_188349 | JGI IMG/M metagenome (GOLD analysis project Ga0209488, IMG submission 188349) | Vadose zone soil microbial communities from the Eel River Critical Zone Observatory, Northern California, USA -... | ecosystem: Environmental > Terrestrial > Soil > Vadose zone >...
CGCCTACCGCTCAACCGAGCGTGGGGGCGAGAGCGCGGTGGTCGCCGGACTCTCCGGCGCGCCCTAGTCACGCCAGCGGCGGGAAGCTCTTCGGCCTAGCCCCCGTCAAACCGGCGTGACGTCGGCCGCGTCAATTTCCACCGAGACCGACTGCCGGATCAGGGTCACGGACAGGACGACCCGATACTCACGATCCTTCCGGAGCAGTCGTCCGCGCACTCCCATCAGCGGGCCGCGGGTCACCTCGACGACCATCCCCTCGGTCAGAAACGGGAAGGGCTCGTAGTTGAGGCGGCTCCCGGCCAACGTACGGATCGCCTCGATCTCGCTGTCGGGGATCGGCTCGGGCTCCCCGCTCACGCCGACCAGCCCCACTACGCCGGCCGCTTTGAGAACCCTTAGCCGGTCCGGGCGGCGGAAGCGGGCGAAGCAGTAGCCGGGGAACACCGGCTCCTGGACCCGCTTGACCCGATCCTTCCACCGACTGCGGCGCTCTCGGAGGGGCAGGAACACGTCGATCCCCGGCCGGTCGGCGAGCTGCGCGTGCACCTGCTTCTCGTGTCGCGAGCGGGTGCGCACCGCGTACCAGCGCGGCTCGAGCGCTGCTTCCTGGACCACGTCTGTGTGCTTCTCAGCGGGCCCGTTGCGGCTGTTGGCACCGGGCATCAGGGTTGCGGCTCGGCGACGAACGTGGTGCCCTCGGGGTGATGGTGAACCGGATCACGTAGCCGACGGACGCAACACGCTCCGGGTCCGGTAGCGCGCTCCGGGCCGGCCTCGGACAGGCCTCGCTGGGCAAGGAACGCGAGCGTGTCGCGCCGGAGGATGCGGTCGATGGTATCGCCTGCAACCGTTGTAGCCTCCCCCTCGGACACCTCTCGCTGCATGGTTACATCGAGGTCGCCGTCCGGGTTGGTCGAACTTTACCACGTAGGGCTGGACGGCCGGCCGGTCTGCGGCGGTGTCGTGGCGCAGCCGCCGAGCAGCGACGGGAAACAACCGTGAGCGGCAGACGCACGAGCTCGGGCGGCGCCGCCTGCAGGGCGCCCCCTCGCCGGCCGCATGGCTCGCTAGACCGCCGGCCACAATCACCCGGCGCTCGCGCGGTCACCAGAGCGACAAGAGACCGCCAACCAACGTCAACGACGCCCCCAGGATCGCCCAGTCAACGATCCGCACCGCACGAGCGACACGCCGGCGCTGCAAGTCCCTCCCCAGGCTCATCCCTTATCGCCACGCGATGTGCGTGCTCTCTCCCATCGAGTCGTGCAGGCGGGCCTGCTCCTCCGGGGTGGTGTGTGCCAGGATCACCCACATGAAAGTGACCATGACGACAAGTACCACGATCGATGTCTCAAGGACTCGCATCACCGCCTCCTGTCTCTGCGGGCGCGGCCTTCATCGCCCGCCGCCCGCGTTGGGGTCCGCCCCGTGACATAGCCGGCCGCCCGTCCAGCGCGCGGGGCACTCGTCACTCGCCGGATGTAGCCGCGCCTTCCGTAGCGGTCGTACTGCATTGGCTCCAGCACCCTACCGGCCCACTAGCCGCTGCCACCACGAGCGAACCCACGGATGGCGTCCGGTGACGGCAAACCCCACATAGCAACTGTCGATCGTGTAAGCACGAGTACGGAACATGTGTGCGCAAGCTCCTTTTCGTCACGTACGCTGTCGACTGCTTGGCCTCGAAGAGCAGCAAGCCGTGTTCCAGACTGGTGTTCGCGAGGGTTATCGAAGGGTTACGAGACCGCCCGTTCGCTGCGCGGTAACAGATTACCCAGGTACAGGGAAGGACGGGCCTCATTCCCACCTCGGGGAAGACATCCGAACAACTTGCACGGATCCGAGGTTATGCGATTCCGCATAATCGGCAGGTCGACCGGCAGGCGCACTCCGGCCCGCCGGCCGAATCGACGTCCCGGGCGCGGCGCGGGCGCTTGACGATTCCCAGGTGGCGGACTACTCTGCCGCCACGTGGTTGACCGTTCTCGCGGCCGCCCCTCGGCAGGCCCGTCGGCAGTGGCGATGATCAGAGTTGGGGTTGCTGTCGAAGCGCCGCAGGCCACTGCCATGAATTGCGAAGACGTCCGTCACGGGCTCCTCGCCCTCCTCGGCGGCCCGATCGGCCTGACCGACTGGGCTCTCCTTGAAGCGCATATGAAGCACTGCGCGGAATGCCGGGAGGCCGAAGCGCACCTGCGACGGGTGGCCATGGCCAGTCAGCCGGTCACCCGGCCGCGCGCAATGCTGGTATTGCTCCGCAAGGCAATGGAGCTCGCCCAAATTGGAGTGACCTGTTCCGCACGGCTCATGCGTCGCCGCGCGCTCCTCACGGCCGCCGCCCGCGATCTCACTCCGCGCACCGCCGTCGGCGTGATGCGGGCGGTTGGCCTCGCCGTCGGCCGCTCCGCCGACCTGATGGCACGGATCCACGCATCGCGGGCGACGGTCCGCGAACTCGCTGCGCGCACCATCGCGGGCGGGTTGCAGGCGTTCGATCTCGGCTCCACCCACGTCATCGCGGCAGTCGCGCACCTGCGTGCCTCGCTGGCGATCTCGCTCCGGTCATCCGTGGCCGCCGTGGTCAACGCGCTCGCGGCCGTCCGCCTCACCATCACTCGTTCCGTCAAGCGAACGATCCGCTTCAGGCCGTCGGTGCTAGCCGTCGGTGTCGTGCTGGCGCTTTCGTTCACGCTGTCCGCGCCGCAGCGGACCGACGGACCCGAGCAACTCGCCGGGCCCGCGGCGCCTCCCCGTCCCGGACCCGGACCCACGCGGGTCGAGCCGGCGCAGCTCGAATCCGCGCAATTGCAGCCCACGAGGTTGAAGCCCGCGCAGCTCGCGATATCCCAGTCGGCACCATCGGTCGAGAAGAAGACCGCCTCGGCCGCGCCACCGCGGACCGACGAGCGACGACAATCTCCGTCCGGGGCGCCGCCTCGAGCCGCCCCCCTCTCACCGCCTGATGTGTCCGCGTCCGAGCTGGTCACCGGGGTGGCGTCCTCCCCTCCGAGGCTGCTCGCCGAGCCCTCGGCGACCCATGTCGTCGGCCAACTGTCGGCGAACAACCCGCGTACGGTCCAGCGCGATTTCATCGCCTTGCTGGCCGATGTGGGTGGAACGGAGCTCGGCCGGAGCCGCCGGGTCCGGTTCACGGCGGTCGAAGTGCTCGTGCCACAATCCCGCTACAACGAGTTCGCCGATGGTCTCGCCCGCATCGGCTCCTGGCGGCTGGAGGCCGCGCGCTTCCCTCTGCCCGACGCGGTCCACATGACGATCCGCGTGAACGAGTGAACCGGAGGACGATCGGTGTAGACTCGACGCCACGCAGGCCGCCACGAGAGGAGGCTGACCGGTGAGCACCGCGCACGACAAGTACGTTGCCCTGCAGCGCCACCGCAACGCGGCCCCGCTGGCGCTCGATCCTCGGACCACGGCGCTCGTGATCGTCGATATGCAGGAGTACTTCCTGAATCCTGCCTCGCCGTTCTCGCGGGCCTGCGAGCGTTTCGTGCCCGGTGTGCTGGGACATTTCCAGGAGCGCGGGCGCGGGGTCGTCGAACCGTCGCTCCGCCGGCTGCTGGACTTCTTCCGCGCCCACGGGCTGCGGGTCGTCTATACCACCGTGGCCTCCGAGCTGCCCGATGGCCGCGACCTGATGCCGATCTTCCAGCAGCGCAACGCGGCCAACCGGGCAGCGGTAGGGGATGTCGCCATTCCCCCGCGAGACGACGCCTGGGCCCGCATCGTCGCCGCGCTCGAGCCCCGACCGGGTGAGCTCGTCGTGAACAAGACGACCTATGGCACGTTCAGTTCGACGGGACTCGACCACGCCCTCCGCTCGCTGGGGATCACCGCCCTGGTCGTGGGCGGGGTGGTGACGAATGTCTGCGTGGAGACCACCGCCCGGGATGCGGCCGACCGCGGATACGACATCGTGCTGCTCGACGACGGATGTGCCGCCTTCTCCCCGGAGATTCACGAGGCCACGCTGCTCTCCTTCCAGGGCCCCTTCGGCCGGGTGCGGACCGCCGACGAGGTCCTGGTGTTGTTGAAGGGCGGTGAGGTCTCCCCGTCGTCGCGATCGGTAACGCCCCCCGTCTAACCTGCATCGCCGTGCGGCCGGGCGGAGGTGGCGCAGCCGCGGGCCACCACCCAACGCATCGCGGCCTCGATGACCTACGGCCGGGGCTCAGACTCCGCGATTCCCTGGGTCACTCGGCCTGGCAGCACGAACAATATGTCGGCGAGGGTGAGCGCGAACTTTAGGCATCGCTGCGCATGTCCGGTGGTGGGCATCGAGGCCCGCTCGTCCGCATAGCGAGAATCGTTCGGGTCGAGACTCACCTGATGCGCCCACTGCGCCATGTCTTCGCCGATCAGATGCTGCGCGACAGCGTCGTGGATGCGCTCGTAGAGCCGCCCCTCCTTCAGGCCCTTCTCCTTGAGCATAGCGTCCACCGCGCTGGCCGAGAGCGTGACCGATCCCGTCGGTTGCCCGATCAAATCGCGCGCCTGCCGCAGGTACTCCCGCGGACGAGCCGGGATGGAGTCGGACAGTTCGTCCGGCGCGCCCGGATAGCACTCGACGATGACGTGCATGGGATCCCGGGCGTGCGTCGCCGCGATGACGAGGCCCCCGCAGGCGAGGCACTCGTAGACGCCCCAGCGCCGGTGGATACCGCGCCGGTTGTTCTCTCGCTCGGTGACGCGGGCGAGCTGCGGCTGAACGATCGCGCAGTGGGGGCAGCGCTCCAAAGGCAAGCTGGTCGACAGTTGTATCTGCACGACGACCTCCTGCGACTTCTCTCACCGCGTGAATCGCGGGTCCCGTGTGGGGCCCGGATTATGGCGCAGGCGGCACGCGAGCGCAATCGATTCCAGGACCATGGCCCGCGCATTATGCGGTTCTGCATAACGCCCTCGCCACATCTGAATCGCCGGGTGCTTGATTGGCGTCGCGGCGCCGACCTACTTTCGCTCACGCCTCTGGGTTAAGATGGCCGCTCGCGCCTGGCTCCGGCGGGGCGCCATCAACCGGTGTCGACGCGACTCGATCTGCCAAGGCTGAAGGGCGACCTCGCGGGCGGGGTCACCTCCGCCGTTCTCACCATCCCGGTGAGCATGGGCTATGGAGTGCTGGCGCTCGCGCCGCTCGGCGACCAGTACATCACGGTCGGCATCCTCGCCGGCCTCTACAGCGCCATCTTCATCCCGCTCACCATCCTCCTCCTGGGCGATCGCCACCCCTTGATGTACGCCCCGCGCAGCGTGGTGACCTTCCTGCTGGCCTCCGTCATCGCCGGAAACCTGGCTCAGACCCAGGGTCCCCGTACGCTCGTGCTGGTCTTTCTCATCACCTTTCTCGCTGGGATCTTCCAGGCGCTCTTCGGGATCCTGCGTCTCGGCAACCTGATCAGGTACATTCCCGCTCCCGTCATGGCGGGCTTCCAGAATGCCGTCGCGGTGCTGATTTTCCTCTCTCAGCTCGCCCCGATCCTCGGCGTTCCGCGGCAGCTGCCGATCCTCCAGGTCGTCGCCCACCCCTGGCTGGCCCAGCCACTGACCGGCCTGGTCGGCGTCGTGACCTGCCTCGTCATCTGGCTGGGTCCGAGAGTGGCCCCGAGAATCCCTCCGATCGTTCTCGGCCTGGTCGTCGGGACCGGCACCTACTACGGCCTGGCCGCGCTCGGCCTGCGCGAAGGTCTCGGCCCGATCATCGGCGCCATACCGGCCGCGCTCCCGACCCCCTCCTACTTCACGGGTTTCGTCTCTGTCCTCGCTCCGGGCCAGCTCCGCCAGTTCTTGCCGACGGTGGCGCTCGCGGCCGCCACGCTGGCCCTCATCGCATCCCTCGACGCCCTCCTCTGCGCCAAGACCGCCGAGAGCGTCACGAGCGCGCGGATCCCCGGCAATCGCATCCTCTGGCTGCTCGGCGTCGGGAACACGGTGACCGCTTGCTTCGGCGGCATCGCCGGCGGGATCAACCTCGGTTCCACGTTCACGAACTTCCGGGCGGGCGGCAGGACGCGGGCGTCCGTCGCCCTCACGGTCGCGCTACTGCTGATGACCGTGGTCTTCCTCGGTCCGGTCATCGGGCTCGTCCCGCGCGTGGTCATCGCGGCCACGCTCGTCGTGGTCTCCATTCAGCTGCTCGATCGATGGAGCGTGCAGGCGGCCAGGAGACTGCTCGCGCGGGATTTCGTCTACTGGAAGGCGGCGGCCCTCGACCTTCTGGTCGTCGTGCTCGTGGCCACGGTGACCATCGTCTACAACCTGGTCGCCGGCGTGGCGGTCGGCATGGCCGTCGCCGTGCTCTTCTTCCTGCTGAGGATGAGCAAGTCCGTCGTCCGGCGGTGCTACCGGGGTGACGTGGTCCGGTCACGGCGCACGCGGGACCCGCGGCTCATGGAGCTCCTGTCCGGGGAAGGCCGGAAGATCGTCACGTTCGAGCTCGAGGGCCCGATCTTCTTCGGTACCGCAGAATATCTGGCATCTCGGGTGGAGGCCGCGCTCCGGCAAGAGACGTCCTACGTCGTCCTGGACCTCAAGCGCGTCAACGAGCTCGACAGCACCGGCGCACGGGTCATCCAGCAGCTTCACGGCAGGCTGGCGCGTGAGGGCAAGCGGCTTCTGGTCAGCCACGCGCAGGACAACCCCCTGCTCTGGAGCGTGCTGAAGGACATGGGCGTGGCGGCGGCTCTGGCCCAGGATGCGCTGTTCGTGGACACCGACGCCGCGCTCGAGTGGGTGGAGGACCAGCTGATCATCGGTTCCCGGAGCGGCGCCGCGCTCGGCGACGAGGTCTCGCTTGATCGACTCGCGGTCCTCGCGGGCCTCGGCGCTGCGGAGCGAGAGCTCGTCGGGCGCGCGCTGGAGCGCCGCGTCTATCGGCAGGGGGATGTCGTCATCAAGGAGGGGGACGCCGACCGGAGCCTGTTCATGATCAGCAAGGGCACGGCGAGCGTGAAGGTCGCGCTCGCCGGTCAGGCCCGGGAGAAGCGCCTGGCCTCGTTCTCACCCGGCGCGGTGTTCGGCGAGGTGGCGCTGCTGGACGAGGAGCCGCGGTCGGCGACCGTGACCGCCGACGAGGAGCTCGTTTGCTACGTGCTCGACGATACGTGCTTCCGCGCCCTCACCCGTGAGCATCCGTCGATCGCGATCAAGCTGCTCACGAACCTGAGCCGAGAGCTCAGCCGACGCCTCCGGAAGGCCAACGCGATGATCTCTCAACTCGAGGGTTGAGGCTCGAACAGCTCGAGAGATGCGGCGAGCGCGTCAGCGCACTGGACACAATACGCAGCCGATTCGATGACAACGGCGCACCCCCGACAGCATTGATGCCCACATCCCACGCAGCCGAGATCGTCGAATAGGCGCAGAAACGGGCTCCCGCAGGTACATCCCCTCTTCATCGTTGTCGACCCCCCGTCATGAAGCAAGCAACCGCCGTGCCGCGGAGGCTTCTGACGAAGTGGCGCGAGTATAGGAGGAGTGGGTCCAGACCGCCGGGTAGGACAGCCCGTGTAAATTCTACAAGGCTGGCGTTCGGCTCGCGCGACTGTCCTGAGTGGGCTGCGGGTCGCCTCGAGCGCAGCGCGGTAGGGCAACCGTCAGTTGTCGCGAGGCGTCTCGGGTGCACTTTCGGCCGATGATCCCCGAACGTCCCGCCTGATGACGCGAGCGTACCGATGACAGGTGGAGCACACACCCTCGAATGAGATAACGCGGTCGCGAAGCCCGAGTATGGTCATCATGACGGCGCCTACCGCCTGTCCCAGCGCCGCTGCGACGCACTCGGCGCAGACTGACTCGTCAGGCTCCCTGAGCAATCGCACTATGGTATCGCGAAGCTTCTGCAAACCCTCGGCTCCGACAGGGCGCATGTGCCTAATTGATGCCAGCGCGGCCAAGCGGAACTGAGGCAGATGTTTCAGCGACTTGGCGTCAGCCTGGAGCACGCGGCCTGGCGCGATGCCCGTTCCGCGTCCGGGAGACCACAGACATTCTGTCCAAGCCGCGAGCTATCGGCATACCTTCAGCGGTTGACCGATTTCCACTCCGCGATACCGGTCGAGCGTGATCGGATACCACGTTCCCTCCGCGGCGCGCACCCAGTAGTCGCGGACAACCTCAGGGCGACGATCCTCCTCGAGCCGGCCCGTCTCGGTCGTCCGAACACCGTGTGGCACCGTCTCGAGCCGCGCCCGCTCCTCCTTCCCGGCCACCACGATGGTCAGCGGATGGCAAATGGGCGTGGCGCATGAAGCGGCCAGGGCCAACTGCAGCAGGCTGCCGGCGATCCACCTGATCACGGGGACCGTTCGCCACTTTTCGGCCGAGGGGGTGTCACAGAGGGAGCGCCCGCCGGGGGGCAACCCCTGACAGCGCCGCGTAAGTGGCCGCTTTCTCATGATTCCGATGCGTGGCACCAAGCTTGCGATCCTGTCGTGCAGTCGAAGCGGACGAGACTCCTTCCCGACAAGGGCAAACCCATCGCGAGATGGGGACGCAAAGCCACGGGTCAGGCCAATATCCTGATAGCCGGGCTACCAAGGAAGGGTATCGCGAACTCTCGGAGTCGAGGGGTCTCCCGCAGGAGGAGATCCATCATGACCCGAGCGCTTTCGGCCGTTCTCCTCACCCTGCTGGCCGCCACCGGATGCAGTTCGGCCGGCTTCTCCGGACAGGATGTCCGGCTCCGGACAAGCGGTGATACGTTGTATGTGCTCGCGCGCAGCGGGGACGTGAGCCGGAATTTCTGCGCTTCGCTGGGAGGCGACATCGCCCGCGCCGAGGGCCGCTGGGCCGCTGCCGAGGGCCGCACGATGCAGCTCGGTCGGGTGGCCGGATGCCACACCGTGCGGCACATCATCGTGTGCTCGGACGAGGACGGGGCCTGCCTGGCTCATGAAGAGCGCCATCGGGCCGAGGGGGCCTTCCATCCCTAGCCCGGCCACGACGGATCGTCTTGACAAGGCCCTCCCGCCTCCTTAGAGTGCCTCAGGCTTACAGCATTCTCGTCTTGGATCCCGACCGGGCCGCTTGGAGAGCGGGAAAATGCCGCGCTATCTGTTCATCGTGGCCCGTGGGCGCGCCGAGGTCTATGCGGATCTGCAGCGCCAGTTCCTGGGAAATTCCGAGGTTGAGGTACTCGTCGACCGGCGGCTGGCCGACCGACGGGAGCGCGCTGAATCCCGTGATCCAGAGCGTCGGCGCGGTGACCGACGCGGGCAGCGAGGTGGCAGTAGCCCGGTCCGCGGCATCGGAGGCGATCCAGGCGTGCCGGCACTGATCGTCGAGCTGGCACCAGGCCCGCCGTCGTCCGCCGATACCCACTGACCGCAGCTCTCCACGACGACCCCTCGCGACTATGGGGGGCGCGGCCGCCTGCCGTGTATGATGGACCGGCGGGGAGAGCGAATGCCAAAACTGAGTACCTCTCACGGTCTTCTCATGGCGCTGGCGGCAGGGATGCTGGCGGGATGCGCGACGACCGCCACCACCCAGTCGGACTGCTATCCCCAGATCTTTCTCGACTCCCGATACGCCATCCAGGGCACGTCCCGCGAATCCGCGGCCGGGCTCCCGGATAGCAATTGTTACCACTTCGTGTATCAGGACGGCCGCATGGTGCGCGTGGACTACCGTCGCGGCGGGCGGCTGAGCCCGGATCCGACCTCCGGCGTGGCGACGATCCACATCGAGCATCCCGACGGGGTCGAGAAGCGAGTCTTCCTGGACGCCAGCGGGAGGCCGACCGCCAATTACGACGGGGCGTACGCGGTTGCGCTCAAGTACGACGACAAGAACAACCCGGTCGAATGGAAGAACCTCGGTGCGGATGATCGGTTGAAGGAAGCCAAGGATTCCGGTCTGGCCATCTTCCGCTGGCGATACGATCCGCAAGGCCAGCCGATCGAGGAGAAACACTTCGGGGCCAACGAGCAGCTGAAAGCGGACCGGCGTCTGGGCGTGGCCATTGTCCGCTGGCAGTACGATCCCGACGGCAACACCGTGGAGGAAAGCTATCTCGGCGCCGACGGCCGGCCGACCTCGGATCGGCTGCGGGGGGTCGCCGCCGTCCGCTGGCAGTACGGGTCGAACGGCAAGACGGTCGAAGAAAGCTACCTGGGATCCGACGGCCGGCTGAGCGAGGACAAGAACCGTGGGGTCGCTATCGTCCGATGGCAGTACGATGCCAACCGGAACACCGTCGAAGAGCGCTATCTAGGGACCGATCAGCGCCTCAAGACCGACCGGCGCCTGGGTGTGGCCATCATCCGCTGGCAGTACGATCGATACGGCCGCGAGATCGGCACCCTGATGCTCGATCCGAACGAGGTTCCGGTCAGGACCCCGAAACGCTAGTCCCCATCAGGCCGGCCTGACGTCGGCCGACAGCGGAACCGATGCCGTGGGTCAACGGCCCTGCGGCTCGGCGATGAACGTGGTGCCCTTTCGGGTGGTGTTGAAGCGAATCACGTACCCGACAGACGCCCCGCACCTGTCGAGCGTCCATCGCTCCACCCACTGCCCGGCTACGGGCCGGTCGCCTTCGACCTGGCCGCCCTCCAAGGGCACCAGAACCTCGGTCTCGACGATCTTCCGGGCCCGACAACGCGCCTCCGGGCCGGCCTCGGACAGGTCCCGCTGGGCGAGAAACGCGAGCGTATCGCGCTGGAGCGTGCGGTCTGCCAGGGTATGGCCAGGTACCGTGGTGGCCTCTGCCTCGGGGACCTCGCGCTGCATGCTCACGTCGAGGTCGCCGTCCGGGGCCCGGTCGAACTTCACCACGTAGGGCACCAGCACGCCGCAGCGATCCACCGTCCAGCGCTCGGTCCAGCGGCCGGACACGCCTTGAGCGGCGAGCTCAACCGGGATCAGCACCTCGGTAGTGCTTACGTTGCGATTGCCACAGCGCGGATCACCGCCCATCTTCTCGGACGAGTCCAGCGCCAGCAGCAGATCAGACAGGGTCGAGGGCCGGCCCGGCGGCCTCGCCGCGGTAGTGCAAGCGGCGAGGAGAAACATCAGCGCGACGGCGAGTGGGCCGCACCCGGCTCGCCGCAACCCCGCGGCCGCTCTCTGGCTCACCCGTCTCTCTCGGCCGTCTACTGTCTCCAAACGCCCTGGGAGCTGCCCTCGGTGAAGCCGAACTCAGGCTCGACGGCCATCATGCTCTTCTGGCCGTCCGTGAAGACCCAGAGGATCGTCCCCCTCGCTGCCGCCACGGCGGTCGGCGTGGAAATCGCGAAGTTCGACTGGCGGACCCGGGCCAAGGTGATGGCGGCTTGCGCGACAGTCGCTCGCACCTTTCCCACTACGAGATGCAGGAGCACAAATCGACTCTGGCTCTGCGCATCGTATTCCATCTTCGTCAGGAGAAGCCGACTGTTCTCGGCCACGACGACGGTGCTCGTGTCGGGCAGCGCCAGCTCGGCGGTGGCCCCCGAGTAGGCCCGGATGTCGTCACCCTCCGCCATCCGGGCTCCGACCACCGCGGGGATCCACTGGGTCTGCCCCTTGGACAGGATCTCCACTCTCCCGACGACTCGCTTGAGCTCTGCGCTCGGCGCGCTCGGCTGGGCCGCCGCGGGAGCCGGCACGGCCACGAGGAGAAAACCACCGGCCAAGGATGCCATCATGAGCTGGAACGATCGACCTCTCGGCGAACTGCCCATCTTTAGCCTCCCCGTATACTCGGCTTGATCCTAGCACATGCTCAGACCTCGAAGGTCGCGCCTTCCGTTCCCGCGATCAGCGCGAAAGTCACATCGCCCACAGCCCGAGCCGCGGCGTCTATGCGGTCGAGCATGACATCGTCGTGGGTCGGATCGTGGTGGAACGAAACCAATCTCGTGGCCCCGCTCAGCGTGGCGAACGCGAGCGCGTCTCGCATCGCACTATGCCCCCATCCAATGCGCTGCTGGTACTCCTCGGTGGTGTACTGTGCGTCATGGATCAGCAAGTCCGCATCCGCGGCCAGGTCGAATCCCGACGTCCACTCCGGCTTCGCGGGGAAAGCGCGCACACCCAGGGCGGGTTCGTGATCTGGCAGATAGGCGAGCGAGCGGTTCCCTTCGGAGATCCGGTACCCGACCGTCGAACCGGGATGGCAAACAAGCTCGGCCTCGACCTCGAACCCGCCGACCTCGAAGCGCTCGGGAGGAACGTTGTGCAGCATCAGGTCGCACGGCAGATCCCGCAGCCGAACGGGGAACAATGGAGGGGACAGGTAGCGGGCCAGGCGCGTGCGGAGGTCGAGCGTGGGCGATGGGGGACCCCAGATGTGAATCTCACGGGCGGGCTCGTAGAGCGGCTCGAAGAAGCCGAGCCCCTGTATGTGGTCCATGTGGAGATGCGTCAGCAGGAGGTCGATGCGTCCTCCCCCGCCCCGCACCGTCGCTCCCAGCCGCTGAATCCCGGTCCCCGCGTCCAGGACCAAGAGTGCACGCCCGTGGCCTCGCACCTCGACACAGGACGTGTTACCCCCATAGCGGATCGTCTCCGGCCCCGGGGCGGCGAGTGACCCGCGAGTCCCCCAGAGCGTGACTTTCACGTCAGGACTCCTCCCAGAAGATCCCCACGGCTCCGAGCAGGCGGGCTCCCTGTCCTTCGAGAGGGAACGCGGTGGCCCCGATCTTCTTCGAGATGCCGTCGGGACCTTTGAGCCAGAACGCCAGGTGGGCGGCCCGATGCTTGTGGAGTGCAATGCTGAGCGGGAGTGCTTCACCCGGTACCGGGGAGCCGTCCTCGGCGATCGGAGCGAAGAGGGTACGCCACTCCTTCATCGACATCTCACCTGTCTCGTCATATCGACGGCCGAGCAACCGCTCGGCGGGCTCGTTGTAGAAGAGCAGGTTTCCGAGCGGGTCCACCAGAAAGATCGGCATGGCCAGAGAACTGGCAAGCTGTCGCATCAGGATGAGCTCGATCGCCTTCTGGGACACGAGATTCTCCGGCACGATCAGAACACGCGCGTTCCGCCGGAGCGCCAAGTGCAACATCGAGGCCATACCGAGCTCGTCCCGGCAGAGTCCAATGAACTCGGGGGGTAATGACAACGAGGATGTCTGGTCCCGATCCCTCGAGGGCTGTGCCGTCAGGCAACCTGACCCGGCCGCCCTCTGGGCAAAATGCCTCAGGTTCGGCTCACCCGCGCAGCTTGAAGCGCTGGATCTTGCCGGTCGCGGTCTTGGGCAGCTCCGACACGAACTCGAGCCAGCGCGGGTACTTGTAAGGCGCGATCTTGTCCTTCACGAAAGCCTTCAGCTCGGCCTCGAGCCCCGCCGAGCCCGCGTGCCCGTCCTTGAGCACCACGAACGCCTTCGGCTTGATCAGCTCATCGGTGTCGGCGTGCCCCACCACCGCGGTCTCGAGCACCGCGGGATGGCCCATCAGGGTGTTCTCCACCTCGATCGGCGACACCCAGATCCCGCCCACCTTCAGCATGTCGTCGCCGCGCCCGCAGTACCAGAAGTAGCCGTCGGCGTCCTCGTAGTACTTGTCGCCGGTCTGGATCCAGTGGCCGAGCAGGGTGTCCTTCGTCTTCTCGTGCTGGTTCCAGTAGTACGCCATCGTCGAGTCGCCCTTGACCCGCAGGTTGCCGATCTCCCCCGCGGGCATCCGGCGGCCATCGTCGTCCACCACCATCGCCTCGTAGCCCGGCACCGCCTGGCCGGTCGAGCCCGGGCGGGCGCGGCCCGGCCGGTTCGAGAG
>Ga0209488_10002982_pt1 | contig 13720 bp, 12 predicted proteins | sample Rivendell_Oct201_8_FD_188349 | JGI IMG/M metagenome (GOLD analysis project Ga0209488, IMG submission 188349) | Vadose zone soil microbial communities from the Eel River Critical Zone Observatory, Northern California, USA -... | ecosystem: Environmental > Terrestrial > Soil > Vadose zone >...
CTTCGCGACCGAAGGGGAGGCGACCCGCATTCTCTACGGCGGCTCGGTCAAGCCATCGAATGCCGGTGAGCTGTTGCGTATCGCCAACGTCAACGGCGCGCTGGTCGGCGGCGCGAGCCTCAAGGCTGCCGATTTTCTCGGCATCGCCCGCGCGCGCTGAACAGCAGTTCTCTCGCTATCGTTCAGGCTTTATCATTGTCCAAGCTGGATCGCGATTAACCGTCGTTTGATAGCGTCCGGCACCGCGTAGGCGTCTTTGATCAGCGCCTCGAGTTCCACTCCCGATCGCGTGTCCGTGCATTCAATGCCTTGCTTGTCGCAATCGGCGATGAACTGAGGGTCCTTGAATGTCGCGGTCATGGCCGTGCGCAGCGCGGCCAGGCGCTCGGCCGGGATGCCAGGCGGCGCAGCAATCGGGCGGCCGGCCGCAAGCGGCGCTCCTGCCGCAGCCAGTAGAGTCTTGTCGGTGGCGGCGGTCACGAGATCGGAGGCAAACGGCACCTGCTTGAGATCGGGATGCGGTGCGGCTCCGTACTGGAACAGGAGACGGACGGTTTGATCCCGATGCCAGGTGGGACGCTGAACCTTGAGGCTCGACCAGAACGGCGAGGTCATGGCGTCGATCTCGCCTTTCTCCATCGCCAGCAGAAGCTCGAGCTGTCCAGGATAGCCGCCGACCAGCCGTGTCTTGAGGCCGAGCAGCTGATTGAACAGCCGCCCGTAGAAGGCCGGCGTCGACGCCGTGCCGGTGGTGCCGGCGATGAACTCCTGCGATTGCGCATCGCGCAAGGTCCGGACCTTCGAGGTGTGGTAGACGATGAACAGGCCCACCTCGATTGCTGGCGTGCCCAGCCAGTTGAAGCGAACCGGATCGAACAGCGCGGCCTTGTTTTCGAACAGCGGCTCGAACGGCACCGTGTTCTGGATCATCCCGATCACCGTGCCGTCCTTCGGCGCAACCGCGTAGAGGTGGTTGGCCGCCGCAAGGCCGCCGGCACCCGGCATGTTCTGCGGCACGACCGAAGGATTGCCGGGCAGATGCCGGGCGAGATGGCGGCCCACTGCACGCGCATAGGCGTCGTACCCGGTGCCCACCGTCGTGCTGATGACGAGCCGCAGCTCCTTGCCCTTGTAGAAGTCGCTGACCGCGTCAGCGCGGACCGTTGGAGCAAAAGCGGCTCCCGTAGCAACCCATGTCATGGTCAAGGCCGCGGTGAAACGGAGCAAATCTCGGCGCAACATGCGAACCTCCTAGACCGGCGGAGGCGCATTCTATCCCAAGTCGGCATGCTTTGATTGCACGCGTCGCGGCGTCTTGCCGCTGGCCATTTCACCACCCGACCAGAAAACTCTTACGCGTGGCCAACGTGAACGGCGCGCTCGTGGGCGCGTGAGCCTCAAGGCTAGGCATTTCTCGGGATTGCACGGGCGGGCTGACGGCGAGATTTCAGCGCTTCTTGTCGCGCTCGCGCAGGACGTCGCGCATGACTTCGCCCACGATGGTCGGAATATCCTTCCGCAGGCTGCCCACCTGGTGCTCCAGGTCGTCGAACCTGCGCTCCAGGCTGTCGAACCTTTGGTCGTGGCGGTCGAGGCGCGATTTGACCGCCGCCAGATCGTCGCCGTTGCGACGGGTCTGTTCGAGGATGTGGCGAGTGACCGTTTTCTCGCCCTCGACCTCGCGTTCGACGACGTCCCCGCGCGCCCTGAGGTGGTCGAACTCGTCCCTGGTTACGTCCGTCGCCATTCCCGTAGTCCCAACCGTTTTCGATTCGAACATAGCATAGGGTGTGGCGCCTGCCAGCGGCAATTGGCGGCAGTCCCGGGTGCGGCTGCCGTTTCGGATCCTCGCACGTGAAGCGCGGACTTGAGCGACCAATTGGAGTTAGTCTTATCGGCGACTTCCCGCGCAGCGTTTGGGGCAGAGATAGAGATCATGACCAGCAACACGCGCCGACGCTTCATGGCCGGCGCCGCAACCGCAGCAGCAGCTGCGGGCTCATCCGCCATGGCGCAAGCACCTGCCGCACCGGCCACGGTCGCGGCCGATCTCATTCTGAAGAACGGCAAGATCATCACGGTCGATTCCACATTCTCGATCGCGCAGGCGATTGCGATCGCCGGCGATCGCATTCTGGCGGTCGGACCGGATGCCGCGATGGCGTCTCATACTGGACCGGCCACGCGGGTCGTCGACCTGCGTGGCAAGACCGTCATGCCGGGCATCACCGACGGCCATGCCCATGCCGATCGCGAGGCGTTGCGCAACTTGTTTCCCTCGCTCGGGCGTGTGCGCTCGATCGGCGACATCAAGGACAGGATCGCCGAGCTTGCCCGCGGCAAGCGGGCGGGCGAGTGGATCGTCACCATGCCGATCGGCGATCCTCCATACTATTTCGATGTGCCGGACATCCTGGCGGAGAAGCGCTGGCCAACACGTCATGATCTCGACGCCGCCGCGCCCAACAACCCGGTCTACATCCGCTCAATTTGGGGTTTCTGGCGCGGCACCACGCCGCTCGTCTCCTGTGCCAACACCGAGGCGCTCCGGCGCGCCGGCATCACGCGCGACACGGTCTCGCCGGTCGAGGCGCTCGTGATCGAGAAGGATGCCGCCGGTGACCCGACCGGCGTTTTCATCGAGCAGGATCTGCAGCCGATTGCGGAACTGATCTGGTTCCGCGCCGCGACGGCTTTCACCCATGCCGACCGCATGCGCGCGCTGCCGGAATCCATGCGCCTCTATCATTCATTCGGCACCACCAGCACGTTTGAGGGACATGGCGCGGCGACCGAATTGCTGCAGGTGTACAAGCAGACCTACCGCGCTGGCGCGCTCACGATGCGCACCACGTTGGCGTTCAGCCCGGACTGGACGACTGCAGGAACGCAAGCAGGACCACAGCTTGGATCGTTTGTCGATGCCTGGGCCGGCTGGCTCGGCGAGCCCGGGGTCGGCAATGACTGGCTCAAGATGAGCGGCGTCTACCTCAGCCTCGGACGGCAGGCCGCGAGCGACCTGCGCGCCCAGGCCGCGCCCTACACCGGCTGGGCGGGTTTCAATTATTCCAGCGGGCTGCCGCGGGCTCAGCTCAAAGATGTGCTCGTGCGCTGTGCGGCCAACAACATTCGCGTCGTCATGAACGGGCCGCAAGTGCTCGATCTCTATGACGAGGTCGATCAGGTGGTGCCGTTGCGTGGCCAGCGCTGGGTCATTGCTCATATCAACGATTTCAGCCCGCGTGACATCGAGCGCATCGCAGGCTTGGGCCTGGTGCTGACCACGCACACCAACAACTATCTCTACAAAGGTCTGCACGTGCATGCGCGACGGCTGCCGCCTGAGCGCCACGGCGAGATCGTGCCGCTGCGCAGTCTCATTGACGCTGGCATCAAGGTCTCATTGGCGACCGACAACGTGCCGATCACACCCTGGCTGCCGGTCTGGCAGACGATTGCGCGCACGAGCTATCAGACCAAAGAGCGCATTGCGCCCGAGCAGGCGCTCAGTCGTGCCGAAGCGTTGCGCTGCGCCACAGCCGACGGCGCCTATCTGACGTTTGACGAGGACAAGAAGGGTTCACTGCAAGTGGGCCGCTTCGCCGACCTCGTGGTCCCGAGCGCCGATCCCCTGACCGTGGCGGAGCCCGAGATCGCCAATATCAGCGCGCGCATGACCATGGTGGGCGGGAAGATTGTGCACGAGACGCCGAACTGGACGGGGTGAGATGAAGCGGCCGGTGCAGGTTGGCACCGGCCCTAAAGCAACTTCCCGCAACCGTTCGCTCAATCAATCACCTCGTCGGTCTGAGCAAGCAGGATGCGTGATAACTCCAGGCCGAGCGCCTTTGCTGTCCTGTGGTTGATTACCAGTTGGAACTTCGTCGGCAGGTGGACCGGCAGGTCGCTGGGCTTGGCGCCCTTGAGGATGCGGCCAGCGTAAAGGCCGATCTGGTGGTACGCCCACGCCAGTTCGGGTCCATAGCTCATGAGGCCGCCGGCCTCGGCATATTGGCGCCATGGGTAGGCTGCGGGGAGCCCATAGCGCGCCGCAAGCGCAACGATCTTAGCGTGCCGGGTTGTGAAGAATGGGTCGGCGGTCACCCAAAGTGCTTCAGCACGCTGTTGGGCGGCAATGGCGAACGCTCCCTCGAAATCGCTTTCGACGCTGGCTTCGAGGATGAGCAGCTTCAGACCGCGATCGCGCGCGGCGTCCTCCATCGGTTCTTTCCCCGAACCATAACTTTTTGGATTTACGAGCAGGGCGATCGTGGTCGCCGAGGGCACCAGCTGGTGCAGCAGCTCCAGTCGCTTCTGCGCCAGCTCGGTGGTGAATACGCTCACGCCGGTGACATTGCCGCCCGGCCGACCAAGGCTGGTCACGAGTCCGACCTGGACTGGATCACTGCCGATGACGAAGAGAATCGGAATAGTCTCGGTGGCGGCCTTCGCAGCCAACGCCGAGGGAAGGCCTCCGGTGGCAGCGATCACACCCACCTGACGGCGGACCAGATCGGCTACCAGCGCTGGCAGTTGGTTGTACTGACCTCCCGCCCAACGGTATTCAAGCGCGATGTTCTGGCCTTCGACATATCCGCGTTCATTCAGGCCCTTGCGAAACGCCGTCAACAGTCGCTCGAATTCGCTGCCGGGCGACGCGCTGTTGCTGCTGCTGATGAAGCCGATTACCGGCATGACCGGCTGCACGCAGGCGCACAGTGGCGACCCGGCCACTGTGCCGCCGAGAAGGGTGATGAATTCGCGCCGTCTCATTTGACTATCGCTCCGCCTGGGCCCTCGTGATGGACCTCGGTCAAGAGCACCTACTGTGTTTCGAAGCCGGCGGAAGCCTCGAACTTGTCGCTGTTCGAGCTTTGATTCGCGCATTCATCGCCGGAGCAAGCACGGTGCTTTTCTATGAGACATCACCGAAGCCACAGCCGCAAGCATGTTGCCCTTCCCGTTCCTGCCAACGCGGATGATCCTTATTTGGATACATCCGCCACGCCAGGATAAAGTGCGGTCCATCCTTATCTTTCTTTTTATATTCCTCGAAGGCAGCGCGAATCTTTTTGGCTAGTTCAAGATTGTTTCCGTATCCTTCAGGATCGAAAAATTTTTGCTGAAAGTAATCGGATGCGGGGTCCGTGGGATCGGCCGTCGAAGCACGCTTCGCATCCGAAATTACGGCCGGAAGCGACTGATAGAGTTCATGACCATCTTTCAGTGTTTCCTTGCCCTCCACTAGCTGTTCTCGCGTCAACTTTGGCCGTGCGAGTCCCATGGCACTTCTCCCTGGTTAAGTTAATGAGGTATTGACTATTGTAATCGCGACAAATTTTGGTGCTATGAAGTGTGACGGCATCGCCGTGACAAGCAAATCCTCAGTGGCGTCGCCAGCGAAATTCGAGTGTTTGGCCGACTACGTCCAAATCGCATTTTGCAATTGCCGTCATCAATATATTTGTCCCTTCTGATCAAGTAAAGCCGCGCCGTCCGATAACGTCCGTAGCTGGTCATTTGTCCGCGCGCTCTACATGGATCGCGGTGGTTATTACTTTTGAATGCTCGCCCGCCGACGGCCTGAGCGCTGTCACTAAAAAATGGCACTTCGGCACTTCCCAAGTCGGCAGCTCTGTTATCAGGCTACCTCAGGTTCCCGTGCGCGCGAAAGGGGCGATGTCGATTCATGGCCTCCAGAGGGAATACCTCGTGAGCGATGCGACGAAGCACCCTCAAACTTCTGCTGATCGTGATCTTCCCAGGCGCGGCCGGTCCCGCCGCAACTATTAGCGCCGGCCATATCGCACTCCTTCAAATCGGTCTAATCTCATCGTCAACCAATCGCGCCGCGATCAATCGCGGAGCGCCGCGTCCACATGGCGCGGCAATGACAGGGGAGGTCGCCATGGCAGACGACACCATTCCACGCCGCAGGTTCCTGCTCGGCGCCAGCACCGCAGTGGCGGCCGGCTTCACGCCAAACGCTGATGCGCAGACGCCTGCACCGGCCGCCGCACCGGCGCCGTCGAACGAGCCCGTCACCTATCTCACGCTGAGCGCACTCGAGGCTGCCTTCCTCTCCGCCGTCGCCGACACCATGATCCCGGCCGATCAATTGTCGCCGTCGGGCACCGACTGCGGCGTGGTCGTGTTCATTGATCGCCAGCTCGCCGGCAGCTTTGGCGGCGGCGCCAAACTCTATCGCTCGGGGCCGTTCCGCAAGGGCAAGCCCGAGCACGGCTATCAGCTTCCGTTGACGCCGCGCGAGTTCGTCGGCGCCGGCATCACGGCTACCAACGACTGGGTTCGCAAGGTCCACGGCAAGGACTTCCATCGCCTCAACCCGAAGGAGCGCGAGGACGCGCTCAAGGCGCTCGAGGGCGGCAAGGCCGAGCTCGGCGATTTCGACGGCCGGCAATTTTTCGACGCGCTTATCAACCTGGTGATGGAAGGCTTCCTCGCGGATCCGATCTATGGCGGCAATCGCAACAAGGCGGCGTGGAAGATGATCGGCTATCCGGGCCTGCCTGCGCTCTACGCCAACAGTATCGATGAGTATCGCCACAAGCGCTATCTCGTCGAGCCGCAGTCGATCGCCGACTTTTCGTGAGGGAGCGATCGCCGTGGCCACACGCTTGAAAGACGTCGACGCCGTCATGGTCGGGATGGGCTGGACCGGCTCGATCCTCGCCCGCGAATTGACCAAAGCCGGCCTCTCCGTGGTCGGGCTCGAGCGCGGACCCGATCGCGTGCCGGGCAACGACTTCGTGCTGCCGACGATCCGCGACGAATTGCGCTACGGGCGCCGCTCCGAATTCATCGCCGACAACTCGATCGAGACCGTCACCTTCCGCCACTTCCCGAACGAGAGCGCGCTGCCGATGCGGCGCTGGGGAGCATTCTCGCCGGGCGAGGGCGTCGGCGGCGCCGGCCTGCACTGGACCGGTCATCACTGGCGCTTCCTGCCGAATGATTTCCTGCTCAAGAGCCAGACGCTGGCGCGCTACGGCGCGCGCGCCATTCCCGACTACATGACGATCGAGGACTGGGGCGTCACCTACGACGAGCTTGAGCCTCACTTCGACCGCTTCGACAAGCTCTGCGGCACCTCGGGCAAGGCCGGCAATCTGCGCGGCACCCTCGTGCCGGGCGGCAACCCGTTCGAGGGCGTGCGTAGCAGCGAATATCCCAACAAGCCGCTCAAGCAGGGCCACGCCGGCGAATTGTTCGAGAAGGCCGCGAATGAGCTTGGCTATCACCCGTTCCCACTGCCGGCGAGCAATGCGAGTGCGCCTTATCTGAACTCCGAAGGCGTGCAGATCGGCGCCTGCCAGTATTGCGGCTTTTGCACCCGCTTTGGCTGCGAAGCCAACGCCAAGGCCTCAGCGAACGTCTGCCTGATGCCGGTGCTACGCCGGGACCCCAAGTTCGAGTTGCGTACGCGCGCCTATGTGGCGAGCCTCATCTATGACAAGGCCGGGAAGAAGGTCACCGGTGTCACTTACGTCGATCTACGCACCGGCGAGGAATACGAGCAGCCGGCGGGACTCGTAGTGCTCTGTGGCTACGTGTTTGCCAACACGCAGCTCATGCTGCTCGCCGGCATCGGCGAGCCGTATGATCCCGCAAGCGGCAAGGGTGCGGTCGGCCGCAACTACTGCTACCAGACCCAGGCCGGCACCGATGCCTTCTTCGAGGACAAATTCTTCAATCCGTTCATGCAGGCGGGCGGCAGCCACACCGGCATCGACGACTTCAACGGCGACAACTTCGACCACGCTGGCCTGGGCTTCCTGGGTGGCGGTTATCTCTCCTGCACCGCCAACGGCATGCAGCCGATCGGCGCGCGCGTGTTCCCGCGCGGCACGCCCAATTGGGGTGCGCAATGGAAGCGCGACATGGTCAAGTGGTACGGCCGCTCGGTGCGCTTCGCGACGCAGGGCTGCAGCTATGCGAGCCGCAACAACTTCCTCGATCTCGATCCGACCTACAAGGACGCGCTCGGTCGGCCGCTGATCCGCATGACCTACAACGACACGGACGACGCGCAGAAGATGTCGACCTATCTGCTCGACGTCTGCCGCAAGATCGCCGAGGCGATGAAACCCACCCACATCCAGCAGCGTCCGCGGCCGAAGCTGTTTCACGTTGTGCCCGGGCAGTCGACCCACAACACCGGCGGCACCATCATGGGCACCGACCCGAAGACCACGGTGGTCAACCGCTATCTGCAGGCCTGGGACGCGCACAATCTGTTCGTCATGGGCGCCTCGGTGTTCCCGCAGAATGCCGGCTACAATCCCACTGGAACCGTCGGCGCGCTGGCGTACTGGTCAGCGAACGCGATCACCAGCCGGTATCTCAAATCGCCGGGGCCACTGGTCTGAGCCTCGTATCCCGGACGGCCATAGAAATGTCCTGCCGGGTCGTGTAGACACGCCCGCGACGCCCTATATGGAGGGCGGACACCCGGGGGCGGCTCGGGTTCACGGATAGGCTTCCATGGAAAAGTTCGTCATTGTCGTCCATCTCATGATCGTGCTCGCCATGATCGGCTTCGTGCTCCTGCAGAAGTCCGAGGGCGGCGGCTTCGCGGCGGGCTCGGGCGCGGGCTTTATGTCGAACCGCGGCACCGCCAACGTGCTCAGCCGCACCACCGCCTATCTGGCGGGCGCTTTCTTCGCGACGAGCCTCTTGCTCTCGATCCTGGCCGGCTTCCATCGCAATCCTGGCACCATCCTGCAGCCGACCGCGAACGCGCCGGGCGCGCCGTCGCCGTCGGGGGCGCCCGCGACCCCGCTGGGCGGGCAGGGCGGCGGCCTCCTTGACGACCTGCAGCGGCGTGAGCAGGCCCCGGCCCAGCCGTCCGGTCCGCAAGTGCCGCGATCACAGTAAGAAGCGAGCAGCAGGGCCGGGCAAAACCGGCCCTTCGGCTTTTGGGGTGGCTGGAGACCCGTAGCCCGCGTTGAGCGCAGCGAAATGCGGGAAAGCCGTCCCCGGATTTCGCCATAGCGCGTCGAAAGACGCGCGTGAGCGCCTATGGCTCAATCCGGGCTACAGGCTTGTAACGCATTGCCCGCAAAGGGAAAACATTGAGGCATACCGCATTCGCATGACCATCGATCCACAGCCGCAGAATCCGCGCTCGCCGCGGCCGCGATTCGGCGTTAAAACCTAAGTCCCATGGCGCGGTACATATTCATCACCGGCGGCGTGGTCTCCTCTCTGGGCAAGGGTCTCGCTTCCGCAGCACTCGGTGCCCTTTTGCAGGCGCGCGGCTACAAGGTACGGCTGCGCAAGCTCGACCCCTATCTCAACGTCGATCCGGGCACGATGTCGCCCTACCAGCACGGCGAGGTGTTCGTCACCGACGACGGCGCCGAGACTGACCTCGACCTCGGCCACTACGAGCGCTTCACCGGACGGCCAGCCTGTAAGCAGGACAACATCACCACCGGCCGCATCTACCAGGACATTCTCGCCAAGGAGCGGCGTGGCGACTATCTCGGCGCCACCATCCAGGTGGTCCCGCATGTCACCAACGCCATCAAGGAGTTCATCCGCGAGGGCAACGACGGCTTCGACTTCGTCCTGTGCGAGATCGGCGGCACGGTCGGCGACATCGAGGGCCTGCCGTTCTTCGAGGCGATCCGCCAGCTGGGCAACGACCTGCCGCGCCATCAGGCGGTCTACATCCATCTCACGCTGCTGCCATTCATCACCGGCGCGGGTGAGCTCAAGACCAAGCCGACGCAGCATTCGGTGAAGGAGCTGCGCTCGATCGGCATCCAGCCCGACATTCTCCTTTGCCGCACCGACCGGCCGATCCCGCGCGAGGAGCGCCGCAAGCTCGGTCTGTTCTGCAATGTCCGTGAGAGCGCCGTGATCGAGGCGCGCGACGCCGACAACATCTATGCGGTGCCGGAGGCCTATCACGAGGCTGGCCTCGACAAAGAGGTGCTCGCGGCCTTCGGGATCGAGAGCGCGCTGTCGCCCGATCTCGCCGTCTGGCGCCTGATCAACGAGCGCGTCCGCAATCCGGAAGGGCAGGTGACCATCGCGGTCGTCGGCAAGTACACCGGCATGAAGGACGCCTACAAGTCGCTGATCGAGGCGCTCTCGCATGGCGGCATCGCCAACAAGGTGAAGGTCAATCTCGACTGGATCGAATCCGAAGTGTTCGAGCGCGAGGACCCGGCGCCCTTTCTCGAGCACGTGGACGGCATCCTCGTGCCCGGCGGCTTCGGCCAGCGCGGCGCCGAGGGCAAGATCAAGGCGGTGCAGTTCGCGCGCGAGCGCGAGGTGCCGTATTTCGGCATCTGCTTCGGCATGCAGATGGCGGTGGTGGAAGCCGCGCGCAATCTCTGCGGAATCGAGGATGCGAACTCGACGGAGTTTGGCACCACCGCCAATCCGGTGGTCGGCCTGATGACCGAATGGATGAAGGGCAACGAATTGCAGACGCGTGCCGCCGGCGGCGATCTTGGCGGCACCATGCGGCTCGGCGCTTACGCCGCCATGCTGGCGCGCGGCAGCCGCGCCGCCGAGATCTATAACGCGAGCACGATCTCCGAGCGCCACCGCCACCGCTATGAGGTCAACACCGGCTACAAGGGCCGCCTGGAGCAGCACGGCATGCGCTTTGCCGGCATGTCGCCCGATGGCCTGCTGCCCGAGATGATCGAGTACCAGGATCACCCCTGGTTCATCGGCGTGCAGTTCCACCCGGAGCTCAAGTCACGGCCATTTGCTCCGCATCCATTGTTTGCGTCCTTCATCGGCGCCGCGGTGGAGCAGAGCCGGCTGGTGTGATATATTGCATTTTGTAGGGTGGGTTCGCTTCGCTCCACGCATCCTACGCGCAATGCGCAAGAGCAGCGATATGAGCACTCTCTATGACGACGACATCTTGCTGTGGTCTGAGCAGCAGGCGGCTGCGATCCGCCGGCTCGGCCGCAGTGCGCGCGAGATTCCCAACGAGCTCGATATCGAGAACGTGGCCGAGGAGATCGAAGGCGTGGGGCGATCGGAGTTGGCGGCGGTCGAGAGCTATCTGGAGCTCATATTCGTTCATCTGATCAAACTTGTGGTCGAGCCGGACTCAACCTCTGTCCGACATTGGCGTGGCGAAATCGCGGGATTCCACGCGAACGCACGACGCCGGTACTCTCCCTCCATGCGACACCGGATCGACGTCAATGCGCTGTGGCGCTCCGCGCGCGAGCAGTCATTGCTGGCTTATGAGGGCGCGGAGCATGAGTGTGTGGCCGGGCTTTCGGTCAAAGCGCCGCTCGCGCTCGACGAACTGTTGGCTGAGAAGATCGATGTCGCTGGGCTGGCGAGCCGCTTGCATTAGGCAATTGCGTCAGAACGCGATAACGTAGCCACCGAGCTGCCGGCGGGACGTGCCGAAGTCCGCTTCATTGTCGCGGCAGCGATGGTGCCCATCGGCGGGCAGCATTGTCGAGCGTCTACCTGAAATCCGTCTCGCCGCAAGCGCAACAGCGCGCGGAATGTCTCCGTATTCCCGGGAGCGAACGCTATGACACTTGATCGCCGAGCTTTTCTCCATGTGGCCGCTGGCGCTGCCGCGCTGCCGGCCGCGACCCGTTTCGCAAACGCGCAAACCTTTCCGTCCAAGCCCGTGACCTTCATCGTTCCTTGGGTCCCAGGCGGAACCACGGACGTCGCGCTACGCGCGCTCGCGACCGCAACCGAAAGGCATCTTGGCCGGTCGATCGTGATCGAGAACAAGGCCGGCGCTGGCGGCACGCTGGGGCCGGCGCAAATGGCGGCTTTGGCGAAGCCGGACGGCTACACGGTGTCGCAGCTTCCCATCACGGTATTCCGGCTGCCGTTCATGAGCCGCACGTCGTTTGATCCCGCCAAGGATTTCACGTTCATTATTGGCTTGTCCGGCTACACTTTCGGCGTCGTGGTGCGCAGCGACGCGCCGTGGAAGACCTTTCATGAGCTCATCGCCGCCGCGAAGGCCAATCCCGGAACGATGACATATGGGACGCCGGGCGCCGGCACGTCGCTGCACATCACCATGGAGCAGATTGCCAAGCAGCAGGGCATCAAGCTGGTCCACGTGCCCTACAAAGGCAACGCCGAAGTAACGACCGCGCTCCTCGGCGGCCACATTCACGCGCTCGCGGACTCATCGGGCTGGGCGCCGCAGGTCAACGAGGGCAAGTTGCGCCTGTTGGTGTCCTGGGGGGCGTCGCGGACGAAGAACTGGCCGACGGTGCCCACCTTGAGGGAGATCGGCATCGATATCGTCTCCAATTCGCCGTACGGCATCGGCGGACCAAAGGGAATGGACCCGGAGATCGTAAAGATCCTGCACGACGCCTTCAAGAAGGGGCTCGATGAGCCGTCGAACCTCGCCGCGATGGCCCAGTTCGACCAGGAACGTTTTTACCTGAGCAGCGAAGAGTACCATGCCTTCGCGATGCAGCAGATCGCGCTTGAGAAGCGAATGATCGAGGAGCTGAAGCTCAAGGAGCAATGAGCGCTCGATCAGCTTGACGTCCATCATAAAATCCGTTCCGCTCATTGAGCATCCAAGCGCGCCTTGCGCGCCGACGCTCGGGAGGACTCCATGACTTGTGCCCGCCGATCTCTGCTTCTGGCCGCGAGCGCGGTCGCGCTTGGCCTTCTCTCCTTCAGTCATGCCGCGTGGTCGCAGCGGAGCATCAAGATCGTCGTGCCGTTTCCGCCGGGCGGCAGCGCCGACATTCTGGCGCGCCTGCTCGGCGAGCAGGTCGGCAAGACCAATGGCATGACGGTCGTGACTGAGAACCGTCCTGGTGGGGGCGCCTCCATTGCCTACGAGGCTGTGGCGCGCGCCGCGCCCGACGCCAATACGCTGGTGATCAACGGCAATTCGCTGGTCATCAACCCGCATCTGCGCAAGGTGAACTATGATCCGCTGACGAGCTTCGAGCCGGTCTGCTACCTCGTGAGCTCACCACAGGTCTATGTCGTCAATCCCGACTCGCCCTACCGCACGCTCAATGATCTCATTGCCGCCGCGCGCGCCAAGCCTGGCGAGGTCACGCTCGCGAGCGTGGGGCCGGCGACCACGCAGCACATCGGCTTCGAGCAGCTCAAGCACGCCGCCAAAGTCAACATCACCTACGTGCCCTATGGCGGCGGCGCGCCCGCCATGAATGCACTCCTGGGCGGACACGTGGCAGCGGTGTTCGGCAACTATTCGGAAGCGGTCGAGCACATCAAGGCTGGCAAGCTGCGCGTGCTCGCTTCGGCCTCGCGGACGCGGATCGAGCCGCTGCCGGACGTGCCGACGGTCGCTGAGCTGGGCTTCAAGGACTACGAGGTCGAGGTGTGGTTCGGGTTGCTGGCGCCGGCCAAGACCGCGAAGGATGCGACGGCGCAGCTTGCCTCCTGGTTCACGGCCGCGATGCAGGTCCCCGACGTCAAGCCGAAGCTGGTCAACCTTGGCCTCTATCCGGTCGGCCTGTGCAATGCGGACTTCGGCGCCCACATTCACAAGCAGTTCGACGAATATGGCCGCATCATCCGCGACGCCAATATCAAGGCGGAGTGATCAGGCCAATGTCGGCTTGCATCAGCCCGGCTTGCATCAGCTCTTGTGCGGCAGATTCGGCACCCGCCGGTGATCAATGTTCGGATCGGGACGGGACAGACCCCAGTTGCGCGGATAGGCTGAGAAGGCCTTGCGCATGTC
>Ga0209488_10002983_pt1 | contig 13719 bp, 9 predicted proteins | sample Rivendell_Oct201_8_FD_188349 | JGI IMG/M metagenome (GOLD analysis project Ga0209488, IMG submission 188349) | Vadose zone soil microbial communities from the Eel River Critical Zone Observatory, Northern California, USA -... | ecosystem: Environmental > Terrestrial > Soil > Vadose zone >...
TCGCCGCCCATCATGGCCGCAACCGACGCGGTGATTCTCTCCGTTCTTGTCGATGGCGTATTGCTGGTGGTGCGCAGCGGCGAAACTCCCAAGGAAGCCTTTACCCGCACGCGCGATCTTCTGGCCGGAGTGAAATGCCACATGCTCGGTGTGGTGCTGAACGCCGTGGACGCCAGTTCGCCGGACTATTACTATTCGTATCGCTACTATCCTTACTCTTACGGCGGCTATGGCCGGGAAGAAGAAGGAAGGAAGTCGCGAAAATCTCGCCGTTCCGAAAGTTCAGAATCGCAATTGGGCCCGGATTAAGACGCGAAGGAGGATTCGGAATTGGTCTATTTGATTACCGGTGGCGCAGGTTTTGTGGGATCGCATCTTGCGGAACGCTTGTTGGAACGCGGAGATGAAGTCCTGCTCATGGACAACTTATCGACGGGCAGCATGGAAAATATCCGCCACCTGAAGAAATATGACCGCATGCATTATTTTCTTGAGCCACTTGAAAACCGCCAATTGCTGGCGGAGCTGGTGGATGAGGCCGATGTCATTTTCCACTTGGCTGCAGCGGTGGGCGTGAAGCTGATCGTGGAAAGCCCAGTACGAACAATCGAGACGAATGTGAACGGCACGCAAATGGTGCTCGAGGCTGCCTGCAGGAAGCTCAAGCGTGTCTTCATTGCCTCGACTTCGGAAGTGTACGGAAAGAACACCAACGTGCCCTTCCACGAGGACGCCGATCTGGTGCTTGGACCAACCACCAAAGGCCGCTGGAGTTATGCGGCGTCGAAGGCGCTCGATGAATTCCTGGCTCTCTCCTATTGGAAAGAAAAGAAACAGCCGGTCGTGGTTGCGCGTTTGTTTAATACGGTCGGACCCCGGCAAACAGGGCGTTACGGCATGGTGCTGCCGAATTTTGTAGCCCAGGCTCTGGAAGGCGCGCCGATTACGGTTTATGGTACAGGGCAACAATCGCGGTGTTTTTGCGATGTGCGTGATTCAGTGGAAGCGATCCTGCGGCTAGTGGCTAACGATAAGGCCGTTGGTGAAGTTACGAATATTGGGAACGACTTTGAAGTGACGATCGAGGACCTCGCTCAACGCGTCCGGGAGCAGGCCGGAAGTTCTTCTTCCATCAAATATATTCCGTACGATCAGGCGTATGAACCAGGGTTTGAGGACATGTTCCGCCGGGTCCCTTGTCTGGACAAGCTGGAAAGTTTAACGGGGTTCCGCCCCAAGACCACGTTGCCGGAAATCATCGATCGTGTCGTCGCTTATCAGGGTAGAAAAAAAGAATTGGTAGCCGCGCCGAGAGAAGCTGCAAGCACAAGAGTTTGAGTGTTCAGGCCTGGTTCCACCGATGACTTTCCTGTTATGCGAAAGGGACAAGCCGGTCCGGGCCTTTTGATTTTTGCGGCTTAAGATATCGTACCCGGTGGCGTTTCGTACGAGCCACGCCTACCGGGATGCGATTCGTTCGGATGAGCGGCGCCGAATCAATGCATGAGTGGAAAAATGAGCGGCGCACGAATTTATGAATCGCTGGAGCGCGGTCACCCTGCCGCGGATATTTCTGGGCGGGCTGCTCCGCTCTCGGTCAGCGCGGCTTCTTCGTGGCACGTAAGACTGTTTTTTCTTTTCTTTCTTCTCACTCTTCCACTCGTGAATCCATGGGTCCGCGGCGATGGAGTCGGCTACTATGCCTATTTGCGTTCCACGTTGATCGACCACGATTTGAACTTCGAGAACGATTATTTTGCGGGCAATAAATCATTCGTGATGTCGCGGTTCGATGCGCAGGGACATTTGCTTCCTGAGTTGTACACAAAAACGGGTCATGTCGAGAATCATTTCACCGTAGGGCCTGCAATTTTGTGGGCTCCCGTGCTGGTTACAGTTCATGTTGCGGTTCTGCTGCTTGACGGTTTTGGCGCGCACATTGCCGCCGATGGATATTCGCGTCCGTACCTAGTGGCCATGGGTCTTACGACCGCGTTTTACGGCTTTCTCTCGTTATTTTTGGCGTTCCGAATGGCGCGCAAATATTTCGAGCCGCAATGGGCGTTCCTGGCCACGATTGGAATCTGGCTGGCGAGTTCCTTACCGGTGTATATGTATTTCAATCCTTCCTGGTCGCACGCATTTTCGGCGTTTTCGGTTTCCCTGTTCCTTTGGTATTGGGATCGCACCAGGTTGCAGCGGACCGTGGCGCAGTGGGCGGTTTTGGGGGTGTTCGCCGGCCTGATGGGAAATGTTTATTATCCGAACGCTATTCTCTTGATATTTCCCGTCCTGGAATTGGCCTACCAGATTCGTGCCGCGCGGCGCGAACCTGATCGATCGCCCGCATTCGTGCGAAAATTGCCGTTGTGTTCCGCTGTATTTGTAATTGCTTTCCTGGTATCGCTATTGCCCACTTTCATCACGCGGCTGATCATTTATGGAAGTCTCCTGGAAACGGGATACCCGCCGATTTGGAAATGGAATTGGAATTCTCCCGCATTGTTACGAGTCCTGTTTTCCGCGGACCATGGATTGTTGAGTTGGACGCCGATTCTTGCGCTGGCGATCATTGGATTGTATTTCCTGGCAAAGAAAGACTTGCTTCTGGGGAGCGGAGCGATCTTCACGTTTTTGGCGTATTACGTTTTTATTTCCAGCTATCCGGATTGGGACGGCATGTCCAGTTTCGGTAATCGTTTTTTCATATCTCTTACGCCCGTGTTCATCCTCGGACTTACCGCTCTGCTCAGCTCATTTTCGCAGTGGGTGGGAAGAACATCACGAGCCACGGCTTTTTCAGGACTGGCGATTTCCTTGCTCACTTTATGGAATATCGCGTTCATTTTTCAATGGGGGACGCACATGGTTCCCGCGCGGGGAGGAATTTCCTGGTCTCAAATGGCGCACAATCAGTTTGTCGGCGTACCCTTGCATCTGACGCGCAGCCTGGAAAGCTACTTCTTGCATCGCCAGGAGATGATGCGCGACATTGAGCAGGAAGATATCGAACAGCGAAAGGCTCAGCCGACGACGAAGGAACGATCCAACTAATGGCTGTCCCTCAGGCCCAACCGGCAATGATCGCCCCGAACGAGTATCCCTCCGTACACATTGCGGCGCGGCGCGGATGGCTCGCACTGGACCTCCCGGAATTGTGGGCTTACCGTGAATTGCTCTATTTTTTTGTCTGGCGTGATATCAAGGTTCGCTACAAGCAGACCGCAATCGGCGCGGCGTGGGCCGTTCTCCAGCCTGTGATGACCATGCTTGTTTTTAGTCTGTTTTTCGGCAGGCTCGCCAGGATTCCATCTCAGGGGCTGCCATATCCGGTTTTTTATTATTGCGCTTTGCTGCCGTGGATGTACTTTTCCACTGCGATGCAGGGAGCGACCAATATCGTCGTTGACCAGCAGAGGGTCATCACCAAGATTTATTTTCCGCGCGTGGTTTTGCCTATCGCCGCGGTTTTATCGGGATTGCTGGATTTTGCGATCTCGTTCGTCGTGTTCCTGGCGATAATGGTGTACTACCGCATCGTGCCCACTGCGGCGATTATCTGGCTGCCTGGCTTTACTCTGCTCGCGATCCTGACGGCTCTTGGCGTCGGCTTGTGGCTTTCAGCCCTTAACGCGCTTTACCGGGATGTTCGCTACGTCCTGCCATTCCTGGTGCAGTTTTGGATGTTCGCTTCGCCCGTGGCTTATCCGAGCTCGTTGGTGCCTGAAAAATGGCGTTGGCTTTACGGATTGAATCCCATGGCCGGAGTTATCGAAGGATTTCGCTGGGCGCTGACGGGGCATGGCCAGCCGCCGGGCATACTTCTGGCTACCTCGTCGGCGGCGGTTCTGCTTCTTGTGTTGAGCGGGTTGGTATACTTCCACGCGATGGAAGGCACAATCGCGGATGTTGTGTAAGCTATGAGTGACATCGCCATTTCGGCAAATAGACTGGGAAAGCGTTATCGACTCGGCGCGCTTCGACGCCAGACCAGCATCCGCGAGCGCCTGAGTGATACCCTAAGGGCCCCATTTCGCTGGCTGAGGCCGAATCGCGACGAATCACACATGGGTCCCCGGGAATTTTGGGCGTTGCGCGACGTGTCCTTCGAGATACGCAACGGCGACGTGGTTGGGCTAATCGGCCGGAATGGCGCGGGAAAATCCACATTGTTGAAGATCCTTTCGCGGGTTACGCAGCCGACCGAAGGCAGCGCTGAAATTCACGGCCGCGTGGGAAGCCTTCTCGAAGTGGGCACCGGTTTTCATCTGGAGTTGACGGGTCGCGAGAACACATATCTTAACGGCGCAATTCTCGGCATGGGCCGGCGAGAAATCAGTCGTAAATTCGATGAGATCGTCGCTTTTGCCGAAGTCGCCGATTTCATTGACACTCCGCTGAAACATTACAGCACCGGAATGCAGATGCGGCTGGCATTTGCCGTCGCTGCTCACCTCGAGCCGGAGACATTGCTTATCGATGAGGTTCTAGCCGTCGGAGATATGGCATTTCAAAAAAAATGCCTGGGGAAGATGGGTGAAGTCGCGAGTGGGGGGCGCACGATCGTCTTTGTCAGCCATCAGCTCAACCAGATTCGACGGCTTTGCAAGAAGGCGATCTGGCTCGATCACGGCAAGATCTTCAAGATCGGCCCCACTGCCGAGATTGCCGGCGCTTACGAGACATCCATGATGGATCGATCGGAAGGATCAAAAGGCATCGTTGGCCTGCCCGAGGTCTGCAATGGTTTCGTGAGCTGGGAGATTGTCGAGCCGCGCGCCGAGACCCCGAACATCCTGACTACGTCGGGCCCTGTTCGCATCAAATTTGTGCTCCGATTGAGTAAGCCTGTCTCGGATGGCCACCACGGTATCGCCCTTTTCAATCACGAACGGCAATTGATGTGGGGATGGGCAGCACACAATCTCCAGCTGACTGAAGGGACTCATGAAATTCATTATTTGTTTCCCACGCTACCCTTGCGTCCTGGACTGTACAACTGGGATGTCAGTTTGTTCGATGGCGTTAAGGAAATAGATCGGTGGGCGTGCTTCCCGGAAATGACAATCGCTACGGAAATACACCAAGACCTGCGCGACGAGTGGAACGGGATTTTGAACGTGCCCTGTGAGTTCGGCATCCGAAATATGGAAAATATCGCTGTGGTCGGAGCAGCAGAGCGCGCCAGAGGGGAATCGCAATAATGTCGGTGAATTTCGATCGGACGATATAGGGAGGCGATTGTGCAGTGCAGGCGGCCGAGCGAGATGGAAAAGTTGCATGGGACGCACGAGCAAGAGGTCCAACGGTGAGCGCTACGACGGAATTGATTCATTTTGCGGGACGTGGGTTACGCAGGGCGGGTCGGCTTCTAATGGATTATCGGTCGCTTCGCGGCGTATGGTTGGATGTGGGTGCACATGCATGTAGCCAAACTTATGGCTATGCGCTATTCAACCCTTCTCTTCGCCTTTTTGCGTTTGAACCCAATCTGCAGATCGCATGCAAAATGTTTAACTCGCTGCCAAATATCTTTATGATTCCGATGGCTGTGGCGGAGACGGACGGTTGTGCCGAATTCAATATCACCGACTATTCGGCCTCAAGCTCCCTTCTACCTCTCGATGATGACAATGTGCGCCGGTGGGTCGGTGGCCACGATCTGCGCGTTGCATCAAAGACGGTTGTGCCGACGATACGCCTCGATACTTTCCTTAATATGGTGAACATCCAAACGGTTGACTACCTCAAAATCGATGCACAGGGAATGGATCTCGCGGTGGTCAAATCTGCCGGCGATCGACTAAAAGATATCCGCCGAATTTACCTTGAGGTTTGTGTCTCGCCTTATCCGACCTATCGAGGCGCGTCAACAAAGAGCGAAATAGTCGATTTCCTGTCAACACACGGATTCTCTCTTGTCGGCGTAGACACGCAGAGCGATGGACAGGAAGAAAATTTGACATTTGAGAACAACTCGGCAGAATTATCTGAAGCGATCGTTGATTACGTCGTCCCTCCAGACAGAAACGGAAACGATGACTGCCGCTAAAGAATGCCCTGTACCGGAACCTCTTATATCACCCGCGGTCAAGGCCGCACTCGAGAACTCCCGCTTCGGCCGGATAGGGCTAGGTGTAGGTCGCCCAGTTGTTCGGTTCATTCGCAAATTGCGAGATCCTGTTCGACACAAAGTTTGGATCCGCCAATTTGGCTTGCCGTTGCGCAACGCGATGCTTTTGAATCGGCCGGTGACAGCCTCCTTCGATGGTATTACTGTCCGGCTGCACCCACGAGGGGCAACTGCCGGTGATTTCTGGGCTGGGATTCGGTGCGAAACCCATGAAGTCTCCTTTATTTTGCGCGTTCTTGAGCGGGGAATGAATTTTTTCGACGTTGGAGCAAATGCAGGGCTGTTTGCGATCAGCGCCGCTAAAAAGATCGGCGGCATGGGAGTTATCGCTTTTGAACCGTGTTCCCTCACATGCGACCTTCTCCAGCAAAACTTGCTCTTAAATGGTCTCGCCCATGTCAAGGTCGTGCAGAAAGCTCTGGGGGACTCGGTTGGTGCCGGAGTATTGCAAATCAACGCTCGCGGGAAGGACGGTCTGAATACCCTGGGGCGGGCGACCCATCCGGACTCGCACGTGGTCGGTCAAGAAGATGTTTCCATCACCACCGTAGACGTCTTTATGAGGCAGCACAATATTACCCGCGTCGACGTTATGAAGGTAGATATCGAAGGCGCGGAATTGATGTTTTTTCGCGGTGCGAAAAATTTACTCGAGCGCACGGATGCGCCCCTCATCCTTTACGAAGGATTCGGATTTCTTTCCCGTGGATTTGGATATCATCCAGTTGAAATACTCTGGTTTCTCGAGTCATGTGGCTATACCCTTTTCTTGCTGAACAGTGAAACGGGCGAGATATCCGAGCTGAGAGATGATTATCAATACAACTCAATGGTAATTGCGGTGAAGCCGGGACATCCCGCCTATAGCGGAATACGTGGGGGCATGCGATGAAAGTCGCAATCGTCAAACAAGTTCTGGACGTATGTGGGCCATGGACGAGTATTCGTTGGCGCGACACCACGCCTGAAAATATCTTCACTGTTTGGCCCGGTAAGGCTCAATTTTGGGAATTGACCTGCCTGTTTAAGGCCGACTGGTTTGTGATTTCACAACAGCAGACGACGGATTACACCCGTTGGGCAGTCCTCAATCATCCGGGACACGAAGCGGTGCTGCGCGGGTATTCGCGCGATGTCATAGAGCCCGAGGAAATTCCTTTTAGCGATTATGATCTGGTTATAACTGTCGATGCGATTCTCAACGTGCCGTCGGGTGGAAAGCCGTTGTTTGCCTACTACGCATCGGAGCACATGGACAGGCACTATGTCGAGTCTCGTCAAGGACCGTTGCGGAATTACGATTTGTTTCTTGATCACATGATGGAAGCTCCTCGAGACCTGAAATCGCTTCCTCAAGCGATTTCTTTTCCGTACCTCCGGGACCCCGATACGGTTCGATCAGTATTCGGGCGGGAACGACAAGATGCCATATGGGTGGATTGGCGCACGCTCGCCACTCTCACATTAGCTGATTTCGACGACAAGTGGAGCGACACGACCGATGCTGCCGCCAGAAGGCTTGAAGAGATACTTCGCTACACGATTCGATTCAGTGGAGAACTCTTTCGGGGTACCTATGGCGTGAATGATCCGCCACTTTGGGGGCACCCACGTCGCTACCTTGAGGCGGTTTCGAAGTGCAAATACTATCTCGCCGCGGGCAGAATTAGCGGCGGTGGGCAGGGACTTGCCGATGCCGCTTCGCTCGGCTGCATTTGCATTGGGCAAAAAGACAAAGTCTATCACCGCATGATCTGCCATCCGGACTGCCTGTCTGACGGCTTGATTGGAATGCCGAAAATGGTTAGGGACATACTTAACTCGACCGATAAACATCAAGAAATTCTGGCGTGGCAGGACCAAGCGTTGCAAGATGCCTTTGTATGGGGGCCAATTGGAATTCTTGAAAAAGCGATTCGCTGGAAACGTGAGACATTTGCCACGCCGAATCAGACGCCGGTTGATTTGCTGCAGGGTATTGTTGCTGGAGGGGGAAAAACGCCTCATCCCAAGCAGATCGTCGCCCCAATCGTATCCCGCAGTAGCTCGGTAAACGAGCGAAAGTGATCACGCTTTCCACGCCAGCACAAGTTCGCGGACGGCGACAGGCAAACGGGTGAACGTTGAACACTCCAACTTTTGAACAAGTGCCCATCGACGAGGTCCGGAATTACTGGGACCGCAGGCCATGCAATATTCGCCACTCGACTAGACCGCCCGGCACCCGGGAATATTTTGACGAAGTCGAGCAGAGAAAATATTTCGTCGAACCGCATATCCCGCAGTTTGCCGAATTTTCGCGCTGGCGGAACAAACGCGTTCTGGAAATCGGCTGCGGCATCGGCACTGACACGATGAATTTTGCACGCAATGGCGCGACGGTAACCGCCGTGGACTTGTCCGAGAAGTCTCTCGAAATGGCCCGCAAACGCGCCGAAGTCTTTGGCTTGTCGAACAGCATCCGGTTTTTCCACGGGAGTGCCGAAGATCTGACAAGCGTTTTACCTGTCGAAGCGTACGACCTGGTTTATTCGTTCGGCGTAATCCATCACACACCGCATCCTGAGCGCGTCCTCGAGCAAATCCGGAATTATGTGCGCCCGGGCAGCACGGTAAAAATCATGGTCTATAACCGCTACTCGTGGAAAGTATTCTGGATCCTGATGACGTATGGAAAAGGCCGGTTCTGGCGGCTTGCGGAGATAGTGGCGCGCAACTCGGAGGCGGAAACCGGGTGCCCAGTGACCTACACCTACACGAAACGCGAACTGCGCCATTTGCTGGAGCAGCACGGATTCCGCGTCAAGCAGATACACGCGGAGCATATTTTTCCGTACCGAATTCAAGACTACGTTCAATATCGCTATATTCGAGAATGGTATTTTAGATGGATGCCCGCCCCGCTTTTCCACGCGCTGGAGCGACGCCTTGGCTGGCATCTTTGCGTCACGGCTGAAGTTTGAGCACACTTAATGGGTAAGCACGTCAGCTAACCGATGGTCCACGTATGGTTGCGATAGCGGATCACCGGCGCCCAGTCGGGCCCTGGAAACCGGACGAGCGCGCTCATCACTGTATTCCGCCACAGTACGTTCAGTACGGGGACCTTCAAAATGGCGCGGCTCATGCGCTGGAAGCTCGAGAAAGCCCCTCCCCAGGGTGTGCGGTTCAATTCCGCGGCGATAATCTCATCGTGAATGCGGCGCATTTTCCCCGGATCCTCCAGGCTCAAGGAATCAGGATGCACGCGAAATCCGCCGATCAGTGCGTCCACCGGGTAAAGGCGCGCATAGCGAAAAAAGCGCACCCAAAGCTCAAAATCGCTGCCCTCCCTGCGGGTCGCGTCCATATGGCTACCGGCGCGTTCCCACAGGCTGCGACGCCAGTATGTTGATTCCTGCTGGATGTAGCGATTGGAACCGGCAAGAAAACGAAATCGCGACCAGCGCTTCAAGCTGCGGCTTACCGCCACCGCCATCCCTTCATCGGAAAAACCGGTGGGCCTTGCGGTGATCCATTCGACTTGCGGCAGCGCCTTGAAAACGCTGCCGACGACAAATAGCGATCTCGTGTGCAACAGATCCGTTGCGCTGATCCAGCCCATGATTTCGCCCGATGAGCGTGCAAATCCGCGGTTAAGGGCATCGTACATGCCGTTGTCAGGCTCACTCGTCCAACCGCTCAAGTGCCGCTCATATTTCCGGATAATTTCCACCGAGCCGTCGGTCGAGCCTCCGTCGATGATGAAATACTCCAGATTCGGATAATGCTGGGAGATCACGGATTGGATCGCTTGCTCGATGTAACGAGCCGAGTTAAAAACCGGAGTAACCAGGGTAATCCTGGGCCACTCGCTGCGATCCAAGTTTTCATTGTCCTGTCCCAATGCCATGCATCCGCCTTCGACCGTAGAAACCAACTTCAAGCGCACGGTGAATGATATTACAGGGATTAATGCATTTTAATTTGGAAATCGAGGTTATTTGTCAAAGGCGAATGAACACGGGCATAGCCTTGGAGTTTGCGGAAAAATTCAACAAAACTTTAGCCGCAAGCTTTTCAGTCTGTGTCAGTAATTTTCTCAGGATGGAAGCGGCCCTTCGGAGGCAATCCCATTTCGCAAAACCGGACTGCCCCCGAGGCCTCTTATTTTTTTACCAGGTCAACTTTAATGCAAACTGAATTTGCCGCGAAGTTGTATTCGTCAGCGTAAAGACGCCGGCATTGGGAATCGGGGCTCCGGAAGAATCCATAATCACTCGATTGTCGTTGGGAGACGTGAAGTTGGGTCGATTAAAGACATTGAACATCTCTGTCCGGAATTGCGCCTTGAACGATTCCGAAATCTTGGGGATGGGAATGTTCTTGAACAGGGAGAAATCCATTTCGATCAGGCCCGGACCAATGAGGCCGTTCCGTCCGGAAGTTCCGAGTCGATTGCTGGGATTAGGGGCAGCGAAGCACTGCAGTTTGATGTAACCATTAGCATTCTGTGGGTTGACCGGATTGGCGCATCCCGGCCCATTTACGAGATCGGGATACTGGAAAGGATCCGTATTATTTTCCCCGAGCGGATCTCCCTGAACGAGAACCGTAAAGGGAGTGCCGGACTGAATCGTTAAAATTCCATTTGTTTCCCAATTGCCGAGAATCGCTTTCGGAAGCGTTCCGAAAGACTTCGGCGTTGGGATGTCCCACACGTAATTCGCCGTAAGGTTGTGCCGCTGGTCCTGGTCCGCGAGACCTCGCCTGCATCGTTCACAGAACCAAAGCAGAGTAGAGATTGAATTTCGGAACGGATCAGACGCGACTGAGCCGCCGCCGTCGTCAATATTCTTGGACCATGTATAGGAAGCTTCAACTTGCAAGCCATGAGCCATGGCTTTTTTGAATTGGGCCTGGAGTCCATTGTAGTCATAAATCCCATCATAGATGGCCATCTGAGTACGGCCCATGAATTGGTTGAAGACGGGCCAGGGGCATGGAGGCAGTGTCTTTTGATCTGCGCAAAACCCCCCGGTGCCAGTCGCGACGGGATCCGTGTTTGGTACCGGCCAGACGTATCCTTGCGAGGTCAGCGTGGGATAAACCATATTGACGTCGTCCGCCTGGAATCTCATGTGCCGCCCACGCGCACCTACATATCCGACCATCAAGGTCGTGCCGGTGGTGAGCTGGCGTTGAATATTAAAATTCCATTGCATCACATAATTTCGCCTGGGGTTAAATTGCATGATGTAGTAGCGGCTGCTTTGGCTGTTCTTCGCTTGGCAGTAAGCGCTCGATAGTGCGAGATTAGAACAATCACTGTTCGGATCACTATTGGGTATATAGGGAGTTGAGAACCCGGTTCCGCTGAACGCAATGTCGAACGGAAAAGATCCGTCTACGCCGCTTCCCATTTCGACCGGCAGTGGCAACACATCAAACAATCCGAAACCGCCGGCGACAGAAGTTTTTCCATTCTTGAACGGGTCCCAGGCAAAACCGACGCGAGGCTCAAAATTCCTTTTCGTCGGGTTCATGATATAGGGGCTGCCTGTGTGGACCGGGTAACCCGGGTCGCCCGGCCGGAGGCTACTCAGCACTCGAAGATTCGAAAGCTTGCCACTCGCTTCTGTAATGATGCTTGCCATTTCGTACCGCAGGCCCCAGTTCACGCTGAGATTTGAGCGCACGTGAGTATCATCCTGGAAGTAAGCTCCGAAAATAGTTTGACGGACGCCGCGCCCGGTCACGGTTCCCGGTACGTCTGCATTGATATCCGCGGATCGATTGGTCAGAAAGTCCGACAAGCCGGTATCGTTTTTGCCGTTGCCACTGAAGATGAGTTGGCCGCCTGGGAAGTCCGCACCGAACGTGTTCCCTCGAAGGCGTTCAACGTTGACTCCAAACTTCATGGAGTGAATGCCCTTGGTATAAAACAAATTGTCATATCCCTGGATTGAGTTCCAATGGAATTTGAAGGGAGCCGCGACATCCAAACCTCCCGAATACCCCGCAAGGCCATCCGAGTTAATCACGATATTACCCACCGTTGCTCCCGGCACAAATCCAAGGTTCAGATCGGCCGCTGCTGGGTTGATGGCAGTGGCTCCCGACGGTGATTCCACATTGTCACGGTTGAAACCAAAACGGACAGAATTGAGCAAATTGGTTGTGATGACGTGATTCTCTTCGATGGCCACCATCTGGCGCAACATGGGGTTGTGAAGGAGCTTGGTCTTGTACTCGTCAGGTTCGCTTTGAGACGCTTTGTCGAAGAGATAAGTGGTGAAAATGCGGTCCTTCTCCGAAAAGTTATGATCAGCGCGTATCGTGAAAAAATTCTCGTGCGTGATCTGGAAGGACTGAAATCCAAATTGCCCCGCATTGCTTCCAGCCGGAACAGGCTGATTCGGCAATGGGATGAGGTTGGTAGTCAAAAATTTCGCGATATTCGGATCTACGGTTAATTGGCACTGGCCTGACTTGGTTGGATCCGAGCAGTTATCAGGTGGGAGCAATGGATTGCCGTTTGGATCTGTAAGGGGATAGAAAAGAAGTCCGTTGCGTGCCGCCTGCGTCGGAACGTTCTGAAGGCTGGTGGTGCCAAGCCCCTGGCTGACTCCCTCATAATCGCCGAAAATAAATGTTTTGTCTTTTTGGATGGGCCCTCCGGCGGATCCGCCATATTGGTTGCGGCGAAACGGCGGAATTACAGGCGGGTCAAAGAAGTTGCGCGCATCCAGAGCGCTGTTACGAAAAAACTCGTACGCGCTGCCATGAAATTGATTGGTTCCCGACTTGGTAACCGCGCTGATCACGCCGCCGGACGTGCGTCCGTATTCGGCGGCATAGTTTGTCGTGAGGATCGAGAACTCCGCCACCGCATCGGTGCCCAAATTGCCTCCCAGCACACTCCCCGGGCCGGCATTGGCATAATCATTTATGTTAACGCCATCGAGCATGTAATTATTTTGCTGCGGGCGCCCGCCGGAAATGGTCAACTCCAATCCCAAACCACGTTTTATTCTATCGCCGGCATTGATCGGCGGTTGGTCCTGAGACAAATGCACGCCAGGCTGCAGAGTTGCCAGGTCGGTCCACGAACGGCCGTTCAGCGGAAGTTCGGCGACGGTCGTACTATCATTAATTCCACCAATGGTTGCATTGGCGAGGTTCACCGTTGGAGCTTCGGCGTTGACTTCGACCTTTTGCACGGCCATTCCTGGCTTTACCGTAAAATTGAGCACCAACTCCTGCCCAACGTTGAGCGTGATTCCGTTGCGCACGTCGGTGTTAAAACCGCCGGCGGCAACGGTGATCTCATAAGGGCCCGGCTGAAGGTTAGGAACTGTATACAATCCCGAGCCGTTTGTGACCGTCATCCGAGTGATTCCGGTGGCGACGTTCTTGATCGTGACTTCCGCATTCGGAATAACGCCCCCGGTGGTGTCTATTACAGTGCCCGATAGGGTTGCCCCAACCACCTGCGCTGAAAGCTTTGCCGGCAGGGCGAGTTGAGCTGACATCGCCAAAAACAGAATAAAAGTTGCGATTTTTAAGTTTCGTAGAGATTGATTCACGGACGCCACCCCTTTTTT
>Ga0209488_10002984_pt1 | contig 13719 bp, 23 predicted proteins | sample Rivendell_Oct201_8_FD_188349 | JGI IMG/M metagenome (GOLD analysis project Ga0209488, IMG submission 188349) | Vadose zone soil microbial communities from the Eel River Critical Zone Observatory, Northern California, USA -... | ecosystem: Environmental > Terrestrial > Soil > Vadose zone >...
GCCGTGGAGCGAGCGTCGTAGTTGGCCGAGCCCCCAGCCAGGTCGGGATCAAGACCCCATTCCCCAGTACTCGGAGTTGGGTTAGGCGTGGGCTCAGCCTCTTCACCATCGACCCTAGGGCGTTTCGAATCACGTTCACGATCCTTCTCGGCTTCACGTTCGGGACGCTTGCGGCCATTCGAAGTCTTGCCAGTGACATTGGAGAGCGAATTGTGATTGTTTGTAGTGTCACTGTGGTCGTCGTGTCGCGCTTCACTTTCCCGATCGCTTTCTTCATCATGAATGGGTATGCCCGGACCCAAAGGTTGGCCATTTGTAATAGGGAAATTCGAGATGCCATTACGGGGCTTCCTCTGGCGAATGTCCTTGCGAATGCGTATCTTAATGCCCTGGTCAGCAAGCGAGCAGGATAGCGCCGTCGATTCTGGAAACCATAGATGAGCGGCGGTCATCAAGGTATATTAAGTGGCAAACCTTCCATGCCCGGAAACTTCTTCGCGGTGTACACGTAGAATGGGCTGGAGAAAATCGACTTGCAATGATAGACATTGGAGCTAGAAATGATGTTAGCAATCGAATGAGGGAACGGAAGCAAAGCACGCGACGAAATTAAATGGATGGAAAGGGCGAGTAGAAGGGGAAGGGACAGGTACGAAACTCGAGAGCGACACGAGATGGCGCTTATTAGGGCGATATGGATCGTGACCAATGTGAAGAAGTGCGTAGATATTGGATAGCGGGGTGGGACGGATGTGAAGAGAGGGAGAAGACGCAGAACTATGTGGGAAAAACTCACCCTACCACTTCGAAAAGGCTGAGCTTGAGACGGTATGACCCCTCTTGACGCACGCTGAGATCCGGAAAGACGAAGAAACCAGCGTCTCTATTGTCATTCTCCGAATCCTTGAGGTGATAGAGTGACGAGACGACTGATCCGGTGGTACATCGCGTCTTTCCATCCTAGGTAGCAAAAGAACGTGAATAACAAAAAGGCATGTGCTGTGCACCAAAAACGCACCTTCATCCAGTGCAGCTCCGTGTCGTCGTCAGGCTTGGCAAGGCTTGCAAACATAAAGTAATACGGGTTCTGAAGGAAGGGCCCTGCGCCGAAGCCGGCTGGGGTGAGCATGGAGGTGTCCAAGGGTGCGGAAGGCTGGTGTGCGTGGGCATTTGAGGGATGTGGTTGCTGTTGGTGATGTTGGGGCGGAGGCGACGGGGAGGGCGATGGCAAATTTTTACGAGCCTTGTCAATGACGCGCAGTTCTACGATGGGTGGAGGGTCGATTGGACGACGATCGGCTGAAGACGTGCAAAGTGTGAGCGAGAGTGGGAACCCCATGACATGGCTGCACAAAAACAAAAAATTAAACAGAAAAAAAGAAAAGAAAAACAAATAAAAAAAAGTATGGAAAGAGACGTACCTCCGACACCACACATCCTGGCCTGCTTAGGCTGCTGCCTTACAGAGAGGTCGTATTCGCGGGACCCGTCCATGACAGTGCAACGGGAGAGAGTGAAAGAAACGGTGTTTTGACGAGACACACGGGAGGGGAAAAGAGACCGTGATGCTGGGCTCAGGCGTGTGCTTAAGTATTGGGTGACAAGTCTCGATAAGTAATCCGATCCAGATAAATCGTAATTTCGTGGCGATTCCACGGATCCGGCCATGGAAATCCACATTTCCGGTTCCCCTGTCCACGTGGTCACCCTCTCTCCTAGTCTCCCACAGCCGGAGCGCCGGCCCCAGCCACCCCGCCGATTTACTCCCGCTTTTTCGATGCCGTGCTCTGTCCCGACCGTCTGGCCAAAGCTTGTCCATCTTCATTTCGCGTTCCGTTGGCCATCTCCCCCTTTTACAGTCCCTCCAACGCTCATTCATTTCATCAAGTCATTTCTTGCGATAACGATCACTTTTCGAGATTGGCATCGCCCCCGCTTCGAGACCCTTCCCGTTCCGTCGTCTCCCTCCTTAGTCATCCCTCGTCCCGCGAGCCGGCACGTCAATAAATTTATCATGGCCCCCCAAAAAACTACAGCTTCCCAATCCATATGGAAGTTCTCTAACTTGATTCTTCTCATTTACTGCATTCCAACAGGAAAAACTGACGACCCTTGAAAGCAAGCCAATAACCTTGATTGTCCACATCGCAACCTCTTCATCCCCGCACCACGCGCTCATGTGGCTCCAACCATGGAACGCCTGAGCAATGGAACAACGCACGCGTCAGCTTAATATGACCCTAATTAACACAAAAGCAACAAGCGCTGTTCGTTCCCCAGCAGCAAGCGCCCGCGCCCATTGATAGGAACCGTGCTCCCCCCAAGATCACACAAACAATAAAATCAAATGCTGATGGTGCACATACCCAATATTCGGAATATCTCCTCCTCAGTTTCAGAAGCGATGATGTGCCCTGTCAAAGTTAACAATCAGTAACCAGAAATGCCTCAAAAACAAAACAAAACAAAAACAAAAACACAAGGATGGCGCGCGAGTGGGAAACGTGAGTAACTGTTCCTGTTCTGGTAAGCGCGTCGCAATACCCGCGTTCTGATCGCAGCAGGAACAACAGAAGCCGCAAAAGAAGTGCGAACAAATGCCGAGGACTGGGCGGTCGGAGCCCGCTTTGTCCGGAAAGAGCCGCATGGGCCACCGCACCGGGCGACCGCCACCGAAACCTGATCAGGTTCCATCTGTCAAACGAGTCAAGCCGTTGTTCCCGTCTCCTCTCCCCAGATCCGGCGCACGTATCACGGGGTCCCGGTGGCTCCTGTCCTCTCCCCGTGCCCCATGTGAAAGGGCCGACCTGCGGCAGTGCGTACGCCATCCTGCCGGTGCAGCGCCTGCAGCAGGGGTCCCGCCCGACCCCATATGCGCCCTACAACCTGCTCAAGGTGATGCCACTGCCACCACCACCTCCACCAGTCCATTAGTTGTAGCCTGCCTCTGGCGACACCCAAGCCAGCAGTTGGAAACGCCATGGGGGCGTGATCGTATCAGCGCAGTCGCCAACCCATTCCTTTTCCTTTTAATGCGCCCTCCGCTGTCACGCCGCAACAACAAACAGCATGACACCCGCAGACTCGGCCGCCAGCGCGCCGGCGTGGGAGAAGACGCCCTCGGGTAGGGAAGGGGCCCTAGTCCAGACAATGCGATGCGATCAGATAAAAAGATCGCGTGTGGCACGTTGCGTTAATAGTGATCTTATGACGGTGATTTGACAGGCATCTGGGCGCCGCGCGTGATATGTGGGAGGGGGAGAACGAGGATGATCCATGGAAAGGCCCTCCGGAGCACAGGAGATCCATGGGGATGTTCCTTAGGGCGCTCGGATCCCCACCGTAAATGACTCGCACGCACGCAATCACGCGCTGTCCTGATCCTCGGAACCCAACGTAGAACCTTACGAAATTGATCCATTCTCTCGGCATGCTGTTTTGGCCGAGAGAGGAAATTCGAAAGGACGCCCACGCCGAACGACCGCAACCGCAACAGACGCGAATTTGAAACGCGCCAGAGGCGACCCACATAAGCGTCCATAGGGCCCAAGCCTGGGTTACGTCTCGATCATGTGGTGGCAACCTGGCACACCCTTGGGCTCGCCATCCCTCGTAGATGCAGCCACAAGTTCACAGCGGTGCCTCCAACCGATCAGCAGGCCAAGGACACTCCACGCACAATCTCCCTTCATTGACATGGGCGTTGATGGGACAAGGAAAGGGGACAGGAGGGGGGCAAGGGGGCCGAGAACGCTATCTGACAGCCGAGACTCACCTGCATTCGTTTTGACGGTCCGATCGTCCGTGGAACGGACTACGTCCGCGAATAAGCCACGTTGATTGAGCGAGTAACCCATCTTGTTCGCTTTCAGCCGCATAGATCGGTTAAACTGACGGGGTCACGAGGCACAAATATTGGTATCCATGTTCAGTAGAGGGTAGATTAGAATGGGCGCTTACAATGTCGTCACCCTGCAACCCCCAGCTACATCAGGCGGACCAGCCCCGAATGGAGCGATAGACGGGGACGTACAGTGTAATAGAGCAACGCAGCCCCTCGACTCTTCCATGAAATTGCAAGTATGTCTATACCGGTAGCAAAACGTGGATCAGTTCGGGTTGAGGTGACGATGGGCGAGATGGTGCACACCTATCCGGCGCTGGATCCTTGGTTGCTTGTCCTGCCCCGCTTTTGCTGGACGAATGCACAGTCCACGGTATGTACATTCGAGATTGTCATTCGCATCGGACGATAGCGAGAGGTTTTCTGTTATGATGCCTGCAGAATGCAATGCGGACAACAGTTTCGGAACAATTCCTACACATGACCAGCAGGTATGCATGAGCGTCTGCTTAGAGCAGCGAGGTCATGAAGAACATACCGGCGTGCGTCTTTCCATCAGCTGTCGAGCGCGTAATCATGACATCGATGTCCCCACACGTTGATTTGCCTCTGTACATGCATCAAGGTTGAGTCATACCCAGGGCTCAACACAGTAAGGGACGGACCGGCGATAGCTGCCCATGATCTCTATAAATAGCTTGGGATCCAGAGAAAGAGCTTGGACACGTCACATCCGAGGAGGTTCCGGAAATACCATGCCTAATGAGAAGGCTTACCGATGGACTTGATCTCCCTAAATATATCGGTGGCCTCTTCTCGTGGAATCCTTGTATTGATATCTGCGTCACCAGCCACGGCGATCAAAAGCAGTCCATTACATAGGATATGACAGCGCACCATCGTAGTACTTCAACCCTATTTCTTGTACCTGAGATAGTTGTATTCCGCCCTTCCTTTGTTTGATGTCTTCGAGCGTGCGGCAGCCAGCGAGGTACCAGGCATACGCAATCGATTGCCCTATCCGGGCGAATGAGAAGGGCGAACTCAACCCGAAGGAAGCAATAGCATTTTAGCATACCAACTCCATATATTCCCTGGAAGAGTTGAACTGCCGTCACATCTTCCGTTCTCTCGGCATCGAGACGCCGTAGAGCACCTGTGTCAATGATCTCCATGATCTATGTCCGAGTTAGGATACGTGGGCAAAGGGGAAAACATCGAAGGCAGCCACCTTTAGCGCAGTCTTTTCCCCCACTCCATTAAGAGACATGGCCTGTTCGATCGAAGTTATCCGCTCCTTACATTTTCGTAAAGCCGCGATTGCTATGTAAAGCGTGATTTTCAAATTATGGTCAACGTATGCTAGGATGTACCTTTGGTGTAGCCTAACACCCGCCACTTATCATCCTGCGAGGGCTTGACGCGATGGATTTCCGCGAGTTCACTTAACTGTCGAACCTGTCAACGACCTACTCCCAATAGACACAATCTCCCATACTTTATCAACAATGTCTTGGTTTACACACGGGGCAGAGCTTGCCGCGGACGACGCCGCGGGGTCGTCGCAGATGAATCCCTTCATAATCGTGAGATGGCATTGCGAAGTGATGGAGGTAGACGGGTACGAACCCGTAGTTTTTTTCGCGGTCCGTCATCGGGCTGAGGAGAACTCTCCCTTGACGGCGAGCGAGACTTACGGCGGCTGGGTCCAGGAACCTGTACCTGTTCGTGATCATCACTGGAACTGAAAGCAAAGCCAGGGTTGGCATAGAACGTGCGAACCTGTGCGTCTCTGCCCTTGCGCAGTTCCACGGCCCGCTGTTCAAACGGAACACCGGGCACCTCTGCCTCAATTCCGGGCGATGACGCGCGTGATGACGAAGAGTCCGACGACGCCGCTCGAGGGCTGACGCACCCGAAGGAGAAGAAAAAAAAACTTCAATCAGCATAGGATTCGGTGATGATGACAATGGATGGAGAACGCGAGGCGCACACGCACGAGGTTTCACCTGGCTGCGGAGCACCCGTGACGGGACCTTGGCTCGGGCGGACGTCCAGCTTCTGCTTCCCTTTACCCTTTCTGCACCCGGTAAAGGAGCGCCCTGCATCCATGCGGCTCGGGAACGCAGCGTGCATGAACTCGTAGTCCATTTGCTGCCTGTCCCTTTCCCCAGGTATGGGCTTCCCGGAGAGCACCCAGCTCCAGTTTACCGTCGGAATCTCGAGGGGGATTTCCGACAGGGTCTTGAGACCGAGCGCGCGGAGCGTGTTCTTCTCGTTTGCTTCTGTGATGATGTGCGTGGTTGCTGCAGGGTCGAACGTTGGAAGGACGGTCCCACCGTGTCGGTAAATCTGCGCGCATTATTTACGTACGAAAATAAGTGACGAGGAGAATACGAACATAGTTCATGCACCCCCGGGTTCTGGCTGACGCATAGGTGAGATCCCCTCCCGTATAGAATATGACCCAACCCTTGAGGTATTGAGGAGGCTGAACAGCCTTAACGGGCAACTTGGCGCTCGATTTCCGACTGCCAGGATCGGAGGTCTGCAGGAGCGGGGGAGGGTTGGCAGCCTGTTCCTGCAACCGCCGCGCAAACTCTGCGGGGGTGACGAGCTCGGGCTTAGTCTTGGTACTCTTCTTTCTTGCTGCCGACTGCTTCGCCGTCGCCCTAACGGACGACTTTGGGCGGACGATAGAGGCCTCCGAACGAGCGCGAGCGCTGGTCCGGGGCGTGTTTCCTGGAGTGGTGATAGTGCTCGTTTCCTCAACAAAGTTCCGACGTTTGGCATTAACGTCACGCTTCGCAGCGGGAGATTCGGCTGTCACATCAGTGAAGTCTTCGATGAGAGACGTCATGTCCTGAATGGAAGCTGGAACGCTGGCAATTGCAGAACTGTTGGCTGTCTTGCGCCCTTCTACAGGAGGAACTGGAACTGGAGTGGAAGTGGAAGAAGTTTGGAATTGCTTCTCTTTCCCCCTTTCCCCAGACCCAGACAGGGGTTGTTCTTCATAAGCCTTGCGCTTACTCAGCCTGCGAGTATCAACACCATGAGGTGGTTTTCGATCGCGGCAGAAAGAGCATATACGTAGGTGCAGTTGAAGGAAGTTCAGCAATAGGGTTGCTGTTTGACGTTGAGAGAAGATGCTCAGGACCGGAGGTGCTGTTTGCAACGAGACACTGATGAGCCAAACGTTCAGAGCCAGTAGGGTATTGTACAGTACTCGCGCCGGTGTTCAGGGAGGTCGGTCCAACTTTCGTCGTCTGGCAAGGCCATCCTTGCATCCAATTCTGCATAGAAAGCTTCTAGATTCGAGTCCGACATGAGTGAGTTGGAAAACAGAGAACATGTCAAGCGCCAGCGAGGGTTTCCCAAGAAGATCACGTGATCCAAGAGATTAGATCACGTTGGTTTTTTTTTTATTGTGATCATCTACTATCCACGCAGCCAGTTCATTTAAAAACGAAACGTGAAAGTGGTAAGGGTCTTATGCTTACGATGTCGACACCATTGCATCCCCGAAGCCCTTCGCACTTATGAAGTCGACAAGACGGGCATTTCAAGTCGCAAGTTGATAAACCCTGGCAATCTCGGGATTATACAGTAGTTAGGTCGACCTCCCGTGGCCATCTCTATGTTGGTTTGAAACTATCTGCCAGTGAGTCGTCTGTCGCCTCTCTTTCGGATCCCCTCGTTGATTCAGCCGAGAGGCGGTCTGTCACCGATGGGTCATGGGGACTGGTGCAGAGCGGCGGTGATCATAAAGGGCTAAATCCACAAGTGTTGGTCGGCACGCGGACAAATCTGATCGCCAGCGGTGAGGCTGGTGGGGAGGACAATAAGAGAGGCACGAGTCTTGCGGCATACTGCCCTGAGAAAGGATCCCCGTCGCGAAAATAAGTCAACGTTTGAGGGGAGTGCAGGATGTCTTTTTTTTTGTATTAGCTCACTGAGACAGCAACGTAATTCTCACAACCGAGTTGCCGCCATCAGCCATCAGAAGATCCCCGTCCAGGTCCGGCGGGCCAACAGCTTTATCGTATTATGTTTGAATGTCACACCCTTTTGAGGCGAGTTTCCCATTATCTTCACATGAGATGCTTTGAGATAGTCCGAGCGCGACGAAATAAGCACACATTTTGGCGGTCAACCAATTCATGGCTTCCATACGGGCCTCTTCATAAGCTCCACCGACTCCGAAAACATGCGGACATTTTGTGGGATAGAGGGAAGGTTGTGAGTAGAAAGCGAAGAGGACGTGACATGCGATCACAGCATCGCCTTCACGAACCATAGCAGCATGGTCGCGCTTGTTTCAAAATGAAAGGATGCAATCACTCGCCCACGAGAAGCAAGAGAGATTATTATACGCTCTTCGGTTCCCGCATACAGTAACTGACGTGTAACGGATGCAAAATCGCTCGGAAGGTTGGACCGAAAAGGGCCTGTGATCGCCAAGTGGGAGAACGAGCGCCCCTCAAAATAAGCTGGGACGCCCACTGGCAGGGCAAACAGTACAGTATCACAGCTTCAGTTGCGCTCTGGCCTCCGTTCGTGGCCGCCGGTGGATCGGGATTATCCGGAGGGCTTCTGAAGGGACAATCTCAGGATGAGATGAGCCTTGGTCGCACTGAATGCGAAACAAGCCAGGTTATTAATTGTTACATCTAAGTCTACATAAAACAAGTGCGGAGAACCTCCGTCACGGTCTTACAAACACAGCCAAAGAAGACTCTGACCCCTCGTCGAAGAAAGATATTCCGTTGAACTGCTTAGTGCAGTACGTTGTCCGGGTATGCCTTCACCCAGCTACCGCGCTTGATCCACGCGTCCCAGAACACCTTGACCTTTTGCGGGATGGGCCCGAACCGCTTCTCCAGCGCCGACACGCCGTCGTCCGACTTCTGCGCACCGACGACAGACGCAATGCGTGCGAGCCACGCCGCGACGTGGCAGTCGTCCACCCCGGGTTCGGCCCCGGCGATGAATGGGCCCTCGGCGATCGCGGCAGGGAGCGTCACGATGGTAAACTCCTTAATGCCGTCCCAGAGAGCAGTGGACTTTCTGAAAAAGTCTTGCTTCGCCTCGTCCGGCACCTGGCCGGTGAGGAGCGCTTCGACGCCGGAGATCTTGGCGATCTGCGCGTCGTAGAGCGACTTGTATGCTTGTCCCTCAGGCGTTGCCGCGTACTTCTTTAGATGACCGAGCCCTAGGAGAGGGAAGTAACAAAGGCGAAAGGTCGATGTCACTATCACCTCTTGCTGAGTCTGGAGAAAGAGCATGCTTACGGGTTTTAGTGAAGGTAGTTATGAAGCTGTTCGAGACTGCAGCGAATTCTTCTTCATTTCGCTAGAAGCGGTTTCACGTTTCGATAAGATAAGCGAACCGATAGGAACGCGTGGGTGAGGTCTTACCGCGGCAACCATTGCGAAGTTGGGATCGATCCTCGTTTCGTGCACCACGGTTGTGATGGAGGTCTCCGGCGCGAGCTTTTTCGAAGAGATGGACACGAGGTAATTGACCACATCGACAGTGCTCGTGTACGATTTTCCGTCGTGGGCGAGGGTAGGAAGGGTGGCATATGGGTTCTGAGAAAATGAGGTTTGATGGCAAGGTAAAGGCTACGCGCCACTTACAAGCTTGAGGAAATCAGGTTTGAAGTTTCCTCCTTCGAGGAGGTTGACAGTGCTGGGATCTACGTCGAGGCCAAGCTCAGCACTGTGTGGTACATATCTTCGTTGGTCGAGTCAACATTAGACACAGAAGAAAGACTGACGCGGCGAGTTGCGGAACCGAGGCCCAAACAGAGATTGGGAAGGTATAAAGCACGGGCTGGTGAACGTGCATTAACGAGGGTAATGATCGTTCATGTAAGGGCGATGCTCACCTTGGACATCTTTAGTGCTGAGTGCGAAGCGTTGTATGATGGATGTGAGGATGCCAGAACGGACCATCCCTAGGCCCCTTTTTATACGGTTTACGGTCCGCGAATCTTTGTACATGATGCACGAAAGCAGGATGATATGGATACCAAAATACCCCGTCCATCGGTCAAGGTCGGAGCATTGGTATTTGAACTGAGTAATGACCGCAGTCAGCAGTCCCGTGACCTGCTTTACATGGGTCAGCGACATCACGGGCATCGGCACCTCCACCGACTCGGACCACCGTTTGCCTATTACCGCGTGTCATTGTTACCCACTACCCACGCGCTGACGATAGCAAAACACCCTGGCGGCGCGATTTTAGCCCGTGAACGTGTGTGGTTGGTCGTCGAGTCGGTGACCGGTGATCTATGGCCAATGGACATACTGACTATGGAGTTTCGTCACAAGCTTGTCCGCCTCGGGAACTGCCTCCCTCGCCTCTTGCACAGCAATGCTCCTGTATTTTGTAACTCATATATCGAACGTCGACAGCCTATACTGTACCTCAACCACCACCACAACAACAACGGGAAGCTCGCTCTTGCTACCGATGACCGAGTCCGACAGGTGTCTGCGTACCTATCACCAAGCCAAGGGTCTCACCATCGCCAGGTGAACGGCATCACGTACTTTGTCAGAAAAAAAGAGAAGGCCAGAGCCTGTTTCCAGGGGTCAACAGGATAGCGCATTTCCTGGAAGAGGATTGACAAATTTCCCACATTGGGTCTCGTATTCACACTGGGCTTCCGGGATACCCTCACACAGAAACTGCCGAGCATCCCGTTCGTTGCGCGGTAAAGGTAGGCCGTGACAATCACGATGCCCTTACGCGAAGCTTTGGCCGGCGGACATGCAACCTTGCTATTGCAAAAGTGTGGATGGAGGACGGGCGGACGGCTCTTCTCACGTGCGCGCGAGAATCGCTGGTCACGTGCGATGACAACAACCCGGGGACTTGTCCCGATGCACTGCGCTGAGCCTAAGCTTTGTGCAGAGTCCTCCCTCGAGGTGACACCACACCCCTCATGATCTGAGACCGGGGCGCACGAAGCCTGTGGACCCACTCAGCCTGTGATGCGTCCATATTCTGTATCTCAGGTATCAGGAACGATCTTACACTTTTCGTCTTCACTTGGGAAATGCGCATTCCCAGCTCTATGCCTACGCTTGCAGCACACCAAGTAAAACATTCCGTCAGTCGGGTTTCGTTTAGACTGTGCTGAGGCAAGTGCTTCATACCCAGCGTTTCCAAATTTGGCCTAATGTTTCGTTTGAATGACCTCTGACTTGGAGGGACCGTCGGTTCGGATTCGACCGTCCGGACAGCTGTCTAGACTCCGAGACGTTGCAACCCGGGCGAGAGCCTGCACTCGTTAGGTTAGAAGCTTGATTAGAAGGCCCGCTTGTGCCATTCGTCGCTTTTGCTCAATAACACGTTTTCTCTTTTTGTCTGCTTCTGCTGATAAAACTTGCGCGTCTATCATCCATCACAATTGAAACCATGGCACAGCACATGACTCCTCCAGCGCTACCTGAGGCACCGTCAAGCTCGGGCCCGTGTATTTGGGCGGTAATATGTGGGACTCTCACGCCTGTCACCATTCCCTCCATCCAGTCCTCGACGAATCGATACACTCCTCCAACGTCATGTCCGTCAATCCCTCTCCTGAGTTGAAATCTCTCTTCCAAGCCGCTCTAGATGAATTCGAGAAAAAATCAGGGATCAACTTGGTCCAACATCAAATCTTCGGCAAACTCATGACCTGCGAATCTGTTGTCTCCGTCGTCGACGTCCTGCACGAGCAAACAAAAGCCTTCCGGGACTCTCGAGGAGATGATCATGGCAAGTTCATGAAGTGGATTAAGCGGATCGTCGATATCCTTCATACTCTTTCCACTAATGATGTACTCGTGGAGGGAGTCGGTTTGGTATGCACGTCCTCTTTGTTCTGGTGACATTCTACTCAATGGTGGACATTCTTCTTTCACAGGCTTTCCCGCCAGCAAAAGCCGTCTTTAGTGGAATCGCTATTCTGCTTTCAGTGCGTTTCTTACCTCAATTCACCTTACCGAATTCTTATGACATCTTGGACTACTATCAGACAATCAAGGACGTTAGCGCAAGCTACGATGCCCTTCTTGATCTTTTTGAATCTTTCGGATCATTCCTCGCGAGACTTGACGTCTATACCAGAATTCCGTCGACGACGGCGATAACTGAGATCGTGGTAAAGATCCTAGTCGAGCTGCTCTCTACTATCTCCCTTGCGATACAACATGTCAAGCAAGGACGACTGAGTGAGCCCAATTTTGTCCATATACGACTCATTAACGCAGTGTGATGTAGAGAGATTTGGAAAGAAGCTCTTAGGAGAGAATGAGGTAGAAGCGGTGCTGAAAAGATTGGACCGGCTAACGTTGGAAGAAGCTCGAACGACCACAACGCAGACCCTCGAAGTCGTGTATGGTCTTTTCAAGAACATGAAGGTAGTTATGGAAGGTGCGCGTTGCGTGGCTTCCTTATTAGTCCTCTACACTTACTTAACGTCTGCTTTTTCATCTAGACGGAAGACTGTTGATGGATGACGTCCATCGCGCTCTCGGTATGTTTTCTCTCAGTGTAGTGCACCCCAGTTATAACAACAGTCGCAGTGAACTTGCAGCAACTCGCAAGTGAGATAAATAAATGGAGACGTTAGTTCATCTGTGATTTTTCAATCACAATTAGCGATCGCTGATATGACCTGTTAGGTGACGAGTTGCAGCGAAATGTTCGACGGTGGTTGTCCCCTCCTGATCCATCGATAAACCACAACAGCGCGAGGAAGGCCCACCACCAGGGAAGCGCAGAATGGTTCCTTCACGGAAATACTTTCCCGCAGTGGAAAACCACGATTGGATCGCTTCTCTGGATCCGTGGTAACCGTGCGCTCATTCCTTTCATGTCTCGCTACTTAAGCTGAGAAAAAAACCTTACAGCCGGATCGGGGAAGACTATTCTTTCGTACGTGCCTTTTTATCTATTCTGTTTTAGATGACTGACCCCCCCGAGTAGCTCCTCGATCATTGAGGACCTCACAAGATCACACAAGGCTGGACTAGCATCCATCGCCTTCTTTTACTTTGATTTCAAAGACGAGTCAAAGAAGAATGCCCGCAGCGCGCTGTCTTCACTCCTAATGCAACTCGCTGCTCAATCAGATGCTTATTCTGAAATCCTCTCTGCTTTGTACTCAGAGCACGATTCCGGCTCAAAGCAGCCTAGCGAATACGCGCTCAGAGAGTGCTTCACAAAGATGCTGACCGTTCCGGACCAAGGTCCGATATACATAGTTTTTGACGCCCTCGACGAATGCCCCAACAGCACGGGCACGCCATCAGCAAGGCAAGACGCGCTCTCCCTTGTGAAGTGGCTATCGGAACTACCCAGTTCCCGTCTTTCTGTTTGTGTCTCAAGCCGACCGGAGGCAGACATCGAGGCTATTCTCCAGCCCTTAGCATATCATACCGTTTCCCTTCATTTGGAAAGTGGACAAAAGTCAGATATCGCAAATTATATCGAGTGGTTCGTAAATTCGGATCCAAGCACGCAAAAATGGAGAGAGGAAGACAAAGTATACGTGGTCAAGAAGCTCTCAGAAAGAGCTGACGGAATGTGAGACTCCATCATGTACACTTTGAATACGACTGAGATGATAGAATAGGTTTCGATGGGTCTTCTGTCAGTTGGACAGATTGCGACGATGTCTACCACCTCGGATCCGAAATGCTCTGGACGAATTACCTGGGACATTGGATGAGACATACGAGCGCACGTTGCTGGACATCGACGAGGAAAATTGGTCTTATGCCCATCGCCTATTTCAATGCCTTGTGGTTGCTTTCCGTCCGCTCAGCGTTAAAGAGCTTGCCGAATTTCTTGCGTTTGAATTCGAGGAGGAAGGA
>Ga0209488_10002985_pt1 | contig 13716 bp, 8 predicted proteins | sample Rivendell_Oct201_8_FD_188349 | JGI IMG/M metagenome (GOLD analysis project Ga0209488, IMG submission 188349) | Vadose zone soil microbial communities from the Eel River Critical Zone Observatory, Northern California, USA -... | ecosystem: Environmental > Terrestrial > Soil > Vadose zone >...
TTTGCTTGTGAGCGAGTGTGGTCTCCATCAATGCCTCCATGGTGTGGAGTGGCCGGAAGGCTGTGGCCGGTCATAGCCCGTGCGTGCGCGACGAGAGATGTTCGACGATCTCGGGGGGAACCCCGCTCGACTACTTGACTCCCACGACCATCGAGTGCGGGCCGCTCAGATGTGCACGGCGCACCTCGGCGAAGCCGGCCTTGCGCATCCAGTCGATGCAGTCGGCGCCCGTGTAGTCGAAGCCGCCTTGCGTTCTCACCAGCATGTTGAGGCTCATCAGCAGACCGGCTGCGTTCGTTCTCCGCTCGTCATCGATCATCTGGTCGTAGATGATCAGCGCTCCGCCGCTCGGAAGCGCGGCATGGGCCTTCGCCAACAGCTCGCGCTTCACCTCCAGGTTCCAGTCGTGGAGGATGTGGCCCATCACCAGCACGTCTGCGGAGGGCAGCGGTTGCTCGAGGAAGTCGCCCGCGTAGAACCGGAGACGATCGTCAAGGCCGCGCTCCCGCACATAGACCTCGAACACCGGTTGCACCGGCGGCAGATCGAATCCGCCGCCGGTGATGTGCGGATGAACGTGGCTGATCTCGACGGGTGCGCCGCCTTCGGCGGTGCCGATGTCGATGAGCGTGCCGTATTTCGCCCAAGGGAACCGGCGAGCGAGCACCCTCGCGGCCGGAAGGCTGTGGCTGGTCATGGCTCGCGCGTACGCGGCGAGAGATGCCGGATTGGAATAGGCCGCGTCGAAGAGGTCGTCGCTGATCCGGTCCTGCGGCTTACCGGTCCTGAGCGCCTCGGTCAGCGAGCCCCAGGCCGGATAATGCTCGGTGTTGAGCAAGTGGAGCCACCCGCCGACATAAGCGGGCTTGTTGCGGTCGAGATGGAGGTCGGCGGCCGGCGTGTTGAAATAGACGCCAGCCTTCCGTCCAAGCAGGCCGAGCGCAACCAAAGCGTCAAAGAAGTCGCGCGCGCCACGCGGGTGCAGTCCGAGGCGCGCTCGCAGCGTCTCTCCGTCGAGCGGTCCGGCGGCAAGCTCAGTGAAGAGATCGAGCTCGACAGCGCTCAGCAATGCCTTGGAGGCCCAGAAGGCGAGGCCGAATTGCATGATGTCCTCGGCCGAGATATCAGCGAGCTGCTGCGGGCCCGTCATCGCGTCGCATTCGACGTAAGGCAGCGGATAGGCGCTGTGATCGCGGCCGTCATGCAGGGGGTTGCCGTCGAAAAGCATGGTGGACATGACAGGTCTCCTCTTGCTTGCGCCTCCTCTCGACCGCGGCCACACGGCCGGGCGCTTCGATGCTGAAGGCCAGCGCACGCTCGCCGACCGTCGTTACCTGGTGATTTCAGCTGCGCGGGATGGTGTTACGAATGAAACAGATGGGTCTCCTTTGCCGGCCGAAAGACCGTGCGGACCCCGTCGCCGTCTCAACGACCGGCGATTGCAACAGCGTCATCGTCACCATAAGCAGGGCTAAATGGCTGGACCACGCATTCTTCCGAAGTCCCGTTCAATTCTGCCGGCCCGCCCAATTCCCGACACATGGTCGAGGCGCCACCGATAGGTACCCACGACCGTGGCCCTTGCCCCGGACGATGACATGGACGAGCCGGTTGTCCGTGTTCCAGCGATCGATGCCGACCTGTCGAGGCTGGTGCGAGATCCCGCTCGGCTTGCGCCATCAGGTCCCGGGAGAACGCCTTAAGGAGAGTTGCTCCGCGTCCTGCGGGAACACGATGAACCGGAGATGATCCCGGTCGCCTTCGCAGCGGCTGGCGAGGGCGTGGTAGTCTGCATCATCGTGTTCAGCACCGACGGAGCACAGCAGGTCGCTTCCTCCGGACCATCCTGAAGCGCCAGCTCAGTTCTTGCTCACCTTCGGCGACAGCATCGGACGGACCTTGTCCATTGTCCGATGATGCAATCCCTGCGCCGTCAGCTGATCAAAGTCTTTGGTAATTACGGCTTGCCATGTTCGATTCCCCATCGCTTTGCCGACATTGGTCCGATAGAGGTCGATCGCCTCCGCTTCGCGCCCCAGGTACATCAGGGCATGCGCCTTGTTGGTCAGGGGAACCAACGGATCCGACGCGAGAGCGATCGCATCATCCGCCGCCTGCATGGCCTTTGCTGCCCGCGTTTGGTCCGTTGCTGTCAAGAACAGGGAGTGCCACGATATGGCGATAAGGGCGTTAAGGATGTTATTCTGTGTGTCGAGCATGAACTCCTTGTCCAAGTCTTTAGCCGACATGACCATGCGGAGATATTGAAGAGCTTCTTCTTCGTTCGCGACGACGCCGGCATCATCGACATTATTTGAAGTTTTTAGGCCTTCGGCCCGCTCCCTCAGGGCCAGCCCTAAATTGTATTGCCAGCGCCAGTTATCGGGCTGCTTGGCATGCACTGCACGTTGAACGCGGATTGCATCGTCGAGTGCCTTGATCTGCTCGGGTCGCTTGCCCCAGTTACGGAATGCACTTGCGGCGCGAACAAAATTGCTGCCGACCTGGCAACGGCAGCTGGCGTCGGCCGGATCCGCTCGCAACACGCTCTCGCGTATCTCGTTAGCTTCTAGCAGGCTGCTGATCCCTAACTCGAAAAACTGGTCAGCATCCTTGCGTTCCGCTTCACGGTCCAGACTAAAGTGTTTCGCCCACTCGCGTGCATAGAGGCTCTGTGCTTCGAGCGCCTCGGCATATGCCTTACGTTCGTCCGAGGTCGCGCTGTGGCGCGCAGCCACAGCCGCGCGTATTGAAACAGCAGGGCGCGCATACATCAGTGCCAGCCGCAACTCGTTTCGCTCATGGAATAGCGTGGCCAGCGCCAAGCTTCGCGCCGCCACATCTCGACTCCAGTTCTGATGCGGCTCCAGCGCGTCGAGCTCTTCGCTGATCTGCAACGCGCGCAGCATGGCCTGAACGGCCTCGTCGAGACGTCCCCTGCCCTTCTCGAAGTTCGCGATGGCATGAAAATTGGACGCGATCTGGCAGGCGCACTCAGAGTTTTGTGGGTCCTGGATCCGAACCGTCGTGCGCAATGCGTTGGCGCGGCGGAATAATTTGACCGTCTCGGGCCGTTTATTCTGATAGGCCCGGCGCGCCACCCGCTCAAGCGAGGCGGCGAGGTTTAGTCGGGGGCTTGTGCCATCGGCTTCGATGGCGAGTATCGACGTCATGATCTCCTCGGCGTCCGCTGCCGCCTTACGGCTGGTCTGTACGTCCTTCAGCTGGTCAGCGAGAGCTGCAACGTCGGTGAAGGATTCAGCGACGGCTGCCCACGCCATGAGATTGTTTGCATCGACCGCTGCTCCGCGGGTCATCAGACCGCCCCTGACCGCGGCCACCTGCTCATAAGCGTCGGTCAGCTGCTTCTCTTTCACGAGGCTGGCGACCTTGGCTAGATCGGCGGTGACAGATGTATTGTCGAGGACGGCCGGGCTATCGGCGTTCCTCGCCCGCTCGAGAAGTCCCGCGACCGTCTCTTTGTTCTCGCTGGCGATCCGGAAAATTTCAGCGATCAACTTGGTGCCAGCCTCGGTCGGCTCCAGGTTCAGGTATCGGGCGATGCGATAGAGCTCGTCGGCCATCACATCAGAGCCGGCAACCGGCTCGCGGAAATATAAAGCGACCGTCTCAGTCGCCCCAGTCGCCCGGTTCTTAGTCTCGATCCCCCAGTTTGGCGGCCGCCCCTGTTTGGCCTGGGTCTCGAGTTCGCGGGCACGCGCCTCATCGGGCTTGATTGTCTTGTAGCCCTCGAGGTACCAGCGCCGCAAAATGACGCTGCTGGGTCGCGAACCTGCATTCGAAGCGCGCTCATGCGCATCACGCGCCCGCGCAGTGTCGCCAGCGAGGTCCAATGCGACAGCGAGCCGATTGAAGGCATCACCTTCTGCATACCGGAAGACCAGGTTCCTTGGGTCTGATCGGGCCGCCCGGCTTACTCGGTCGGCAATCCGCTCGTGAATGGCGACGCGACGATCGGGTGGCAGCATGTCGGGGTTGATGTCGACAAGACCTTTAATCGCCCAATACAGTCTCCAATCGTTGCCTGAGAACGGCAGTACTGTGCCGCCTTGATCGGTTTGCTTCGCGGCCGGTTGCCGCTCGACTTGATCAAGCAATTCAAAGTATGCGTCATTCGCCACCAGACCCTGATTGACGATGACGGCATCACCGCCCACCCGCCACAACTCGTTGAGGAGCGCTTCGGGATAGGCCTTGGTGGGATCGGTCAGGGACTGGCGGTGTACCGTCACTGTCGTCTGTGCCGTGGTCAGCGCATCGCTGTAACGCCTGAGAGCGATGAACCTCTCGCGCAGTTTGCCAAGCGCTTGGATCTGCACAGTCCGCCACCAGCCGTCTCGCGGACTGCCGCGACGCTGCGTGGCAAGATCGACGCGGGCCTGCGAGGCCTGCAGTGCGAGATCCTTTCGGTCGATGTTATTGTAGGCGGTTTCGAGATGACCGAGGATCGTTTGGAAGCGATCGGCCAACTGGTCGTTTTGCGGGTTGGAAGCAACTGCGATCTGCAACAGTTGGCGTGCACCTTCGAACGTCGCCTGTGCTGACCTATTATCGCGTTGACGCAGTTGAGTGGTGCCTAAGATTTCGAGGGCGTGGCCAAGGCCGCCGATGCTATTGATGTCGTGGCTATCTCGCCGCAGCGCGCCGTTGTAGATCGTGCGCGCGTCCTCGGCCTTGGACAAGGTATCGATGAAGTGCGGTTGCTTGTGATCGCGCGCCGCAATCGCACCAGCAAGAAGGCAACCGGCCCGCGCCAGCTGGAACTTATCGTTCTCTGCTTCTGAAAGTTTGGCGCCATCAGCCGCCTGAAGGCATGATTCCGCAGCCGCTGTGGCATCGTCGTAGCTGTGCTCAGCCAGAAAGGCCATTGCGATGCCAGTATGGGCGCGGACGGTCGCGAGTTCGCCGCTGCCCCTGGCAGCGCCTTCTGCTAAAGTCACTGGCCGCAACTCAAGCGCAACTTGATATTGCTTGCGCGCTTCAGGCGACTTACCGACATTGCGCAGGTGATCGCCTTCTGCCCGATAGGTGTCGGCAAACAGATGGCGACACTTCGTTCGCGTCGAGTCCGCGCCGCCGCATACCGGATCGAGCAGGCCGCGCGCGAACATGATCCGCTCAAGCTGCTTGCCATAGTCGCCGATCCGCTCCGCGGTCTCAGCGAATGACAGAAGTAGCTGGGCTCGGCGCTCAAGGATGTCCTCCGCCGCCCCGCTTGCATTGTCCTTGGCTACCTTCTCGAGCATCCGGTCAGCATCATCCAGGACACCGTCAATGTTGGTGCCTCCGGTGCCGACAGTCTTGCTCATTGCGTCGGCGGCATCGATAGCAACGCCAAAACCGCGGTTGGCGAGCTCGGCGGCGGCGCGTGCGCGTTGCTCGCTGGCCTTCAGCTCGGTCTCCTGTAATACCGTCTGTCCAAGCAGGCCCAACGTGCCCAGGAACAGGGCCGCGAATACACCGGCCACCACGCTGGTCCACATCTGCCTACGGCTGCGATCCTTCCTTTCGCCTGCTATCGACTTCTTGATGAAGTCGATAGTCATCGGATCCAGCTCGTCGGCGCGCCGTTTGAGCGTATCCTCGCCTTCGCCAAGCTGACTACCGGCCCGCAGCAGCAGATCGCGCTTGGAGCCGCGCGCCTGCCAGGCCTCGGCGGCCGACTGCAGGCGGCTGCGGACCTCCAGGAATGTCCGATCCGCTTCTGCCAATTTGCGCAGCCGGGGCCAGGTCTCGATCAGTTTCTCGTGAGCCAGCCGGCACTTCGGATCGCCGCGGTTCTCGATGTCGTCAGTCAACAGCAGGCGAGCGCTGATCAGCTTGTCGAGAATCTCGGTGCGCTCGGGTGTCGTTGCGATGCGGCTGCGGTTGACCGTCGCGGCCGTCGGCGCCACGTCGGCGCGTGCGACCGTCACGAGGGCACGCAATGTCGGAGCCAGATGGGCCTGAGTGCCCGTCGACAGCGTTGCGATCAACGTTTCGGCCCGCTCAGCGATTGCACCAGTCATGCGTCCCATACGCTCGTAGGACTCGATGGTCAGGAGCCCCGCTTTGGTGCGCTGGTTCCACAACTCTGTGAGCGCGAACTCGAGCAGTGGCAATGCAGTCGGATCGGACGTTGCATCGTCCTGGAGGATGGCGTCGAGGCTGACGCCAGTCTCCGGGTGCTTCTCGAAGCGCAAACCAGCGAGCTGCGCAGGGCGATGAATCATCTGCCCGAGCTCGGTCGGCTGCGGAGCATTCAACCGATACATGCCACGCTCGGCCAACAGCAGGAGGTCGGGCGTCTCGTCCAGCCGATGATAGAAATCACTTCGTAGCGTTGCGATGACCCAAACCAAATCGGATCGCGCAAGCAGGGTGACCAGCCGGGTGAACTCGTGGATAGCCGACTTCGGAATGCCGGCGGTGAACAGCTCCTCGAGCTGGTCGACGACGATACAGAGCCTGACATCGCTAGCATCGGCGAGTCGCTCGCCGCGCGCCGCTACACCGGCAGCGTGGCGGATCGCGTCTATCATCTGCTGCGGCTTGTCGGCGGCGACGCGGGCGAGATCCTCCGGGGTCCAGCCTACCGCTTTCAGCTCAGGAAATGCCGTCGGTGACATGATCGCCTGGGCAACAGCCAGCAACAGCCGCCCATCCTGGTCGGTCGGCCGCATAACGGCGTGCCTGCACAATCCGACCCGGCCGACCCGATAGGGGTTCTTCAAGTCGGCGAGTAAGCCGGCCTTAACCAGCGAAGACTTACCCGAGCCGCTGCCGCCGGTAACAATCACAAAGCCACGGCGCATTGCGTTCTGAGTTTCCAACACGTCGCGCAGCTCGTTGAGCGCGCGCGTGCGGCCGAAGAACAGCGGTGCATCCTCGATATTGAACGACGACAGGCCGCGATAAGGATTGCCCTCGATCGTTCGCGTCGTAGCTTGGTCGTCCGTTTTCGGATCAGGACCGATGCGGTCCTGGATCAACTTGCGCAGGTGCGTGTCGAGCAGATGCTCAAGATCCTCCTCGCGCTCGAAGCCATTCATCCAGGCCTTCCAGGAGCCGTCGGCGTTCCGGAACCAGCGGACGAGGAACTGCTCAAGGTCCTTTTTCTGCTGGACCTCCTGCAGGGCGCTCTCGACGTCGGTTAGATCGGTCATCGGGCGCTGGGTCTTGTGATAGACCAGCAGCTCCGGCAAACCCTTTGACTGATGCGCTCGCAGTGCGTCGTAAAACTCCCATTCGGTACCGGTCGGCGGCTGATCCATTCCCTCAATGGTGAAACGGCCGTCGCGCGGCAATCGCGTGCCCAGGCGCGCCCAGAGGAGGACCACGACGATGTCGGTCTCGGAGGGTGGTGTGATGCTGGCCTGCGGCGTCTGTGTCGCCACCATGGGCTCCAGCTCGGACATCACCGGCTCGATCTGAAAGTGATATGCGTACTCGACCGCAAGACGCTCGATGACCCTGCGCGCCACGGTTCGTTCTGAGCTGACGTCTTTCGGAGAGGAAACGAAAATTCTCAAAGTGGGCATGATCGCTCCTGCAACATCACATTATGCAAACGTCAGAATGCCTAAGTGGGCACCGCCTAAGTGAGCACCAATGTGCTCCCGACTGCTACGGACACGCACCGACCTCGGAAGCGGCTACCGTCCCGAAGTTCTCAACATCAAGATGGCATTTCGGCGACTTGTCGATTCTAGGTGCGACCTGGCGGGCGCGCATCATCCAATCGAGGGATACGCAACAGGTGATCGCCCGAAACCGGGTGGAAACGCCATGCTGTCCAATTTTTGCACACGAGCGCCGCTAAGTCATTGAGTCGCTAGCACCCTCGGTCCAGTCCATCATCGGGGCAATATTAAAGCGGCGGCCTAACAGTCGCGCGCCGCGTCCGCAAGCACAAGATGGCGCAGGAAAGAACGGCGAGAGACGCTATCAGGCTCGCGTAGGTGATAGGCTCACCCAGCAATATCGCGGAGAACGGAAGAATCGTGAACGTCTGGATGAGCTGTAGCTGACCGATACGAGCGATTCCGCCGATGGATAAACCCTTTACCCACGCGAAGAATGCGAGCAACGAACTCACTGTCCCGAGATAGAGCAAGGACATCCAAGCCGCGAACGGTGCGTGTAACGTGAGCCGTGCGCTGTCCTGCAGCACAGCTCCGAATGTAATCGGAGAAACGACGAGAAGGGCCCAGCAAATCGTCTGCCATCCTCCTATTTTGCGCGCGATCAAACCGCCGCTGGAGTTTCCCACTCCGGCCGACCCGACGGCGCAGAGGAGCCAGGCATCACCGGGACCAATCGTGCCCCCGCCCTGGGTAATCGCGAATGTCAGTACGACCAAGACACCGGAGAGCGTGCCGATCCAGAACATCAACGGCGGTCGCTCACCTGCCGAGGCCGTGGCGGCGACGGCGGTTGCCAGTGGCAGAAGCCCAGAGGTCACAGCGCCGTGGATGGAAGGCACCGTTTCAAGCCCTAATGATAGAAACAGCGGGTAACCGACAAAAAGTCCGAGACCGACGGCCATGAGAGCCGGAAGGTCGCGTAGCGCGGGGCGCGGCTGCGATGTCGCAACGAGAAAAGCCCCGGCGAACATGGCGGCCAGTGCCGCGCGCCCAAGCCCAGCGACTACGCCGCCGAATATCGGCGCAGCGATCCGCGTGAGCGGCACAGTGAGGCTGAACGCCAGCACGGCGAGCAAACCCCACAAGATGCCACCCTTGCATAGACCGGAAAGGATCGGATTCGGCAATCCAAGACGTTCACGTGGATTTCGAAAAAAAACTCCGCTGATCATCTACGGGCCGCCCTCAAATTTGGAAGCCGGGTCTAGGCTGATGATCCGTAGCACGGCGCCTTGTCATCAACGTTACGAATAGTATTCATCGTAGTCATCAATTTTTCTGCTATCATGCCCTTATGGATCCGATGCTCGACTTCGACTTGCTGCGCACATTTATCTTCATCGCCGAGACCGGCAGCCTCAGTCGGGCGGCCGCCTGCGTCCACCGGACGCAATCGGCCGTCAGCATGCAGGTGCGGCGGCTCGAAGAAATAATCGGTAAGCCGCTGCTGGAGCGCAGCAGTCGTGGTGTACGCCTCACCGCGCCCGGTGAGCGGATGCTGCGTCAAGCGCAAAAGCTTCTACGACTGCATGACGAGACGCTGTCGGACCTGACCGGCGAGGACTTGTCCGGGCTCGCTCGATTTGGTTTGGCTGATGATTACGCAGAAGCCTTCCTGCCGCCGTTGATCGGCACATTCGCCGCGCGATATCCACGTATCGGCATCGAGGTTTCCTGCTCACCGACGCCGGACCTTCGGCACAGCCTTAAGGCGGGTCGGCTTGATCTCGCCGTTCTCACGCTCGCCTCCAATAGCCGGGAAAGGGTCATGCGGCGAGAACGTCTCGTCTGGGTCGCAGCGACGAACGGCTCCACTGAATCCATCGAGCCGCTTCCCCTCGCGCTATCGCATCGGGAAGCCGTCGACCGCCGTGCGGCGCTGCGGGCTTTGAAAAAGGCCGGACGCACCTATCGCGTAGCCTATGAAAGCGGAAGTTCCGCAGGTCTTATTGCGGTCGTACGTTCCGGCCTTGCGATTGCCGTTCTGGCACGCTGTTCCGTCCCAAAGGATTTGCGCATTCTTACCGACGCTGACGGCCTACCCTCACTCCCAAGTGTCGACATCGTTCTGGCTCTCGGCCGTGCCATATCACCCCCGGCCCGCCGGCTGGCCGAGCATGTTTCCTCGATGCTTCCGACACTCGTCTCTTAGTCTGATTTCTCAGGCGCCCGCCGGCTTTTCATGCGGGCCACTGCCGAAACTGCGCAATGTCCTGCTGCGAGTAGCCGATCTCGCGGCCCGCCCTCACCTTCGACCTATCGCTTTTTGCGCTTCTTTTCAGAGGCCTTGCTGAGGCCCGCTGACCTGGGCGTGCTCGCAGGTGCAAGCCCCGGGAAAAAATCAGCCGCGCACCGATGAGTTTCAGGAGCCGCGCCGGTTCTACGCATGAGACCCGAGATAACCGATCCGAATGGAGAGCAACATGAACATCGCGAACAAGACAGTTTTGATCACCGGCGCCAACCGCGGCATCGGCCGCGCCCTTGTCGATGAAGCGCTGAGACGAGGCGCGAAGAAAGTTTATGCGGGCGTGCGCGGCGCGCTGCAAATCGCGGATCAGCGCGTGACGCCGCTGGCGCTCGACGTGACCAACCTATCGCAGATCCAGCAGGCGGCCGAACAGGTCGACAGCCTCGACGTTCTCATCAACAACGCGGGCGTCGCGATCTACGACGATCTGAGCAATCCCGACGTGATTCAGCAACACCTGGCAGTCAACGTCTTCGGTCTGCTCAACGTGACCCGCACGTTCCTGCCGCTTCTGAAACGCGCCAAGGGAGCAATCGTCAACAACCTGTCCATGGCGGCGCTCGCCCCCTTGCCGATAATCCCAGCCTACTCGCTGTCGAAGGCAGCTGCGCTCAGCATGACGCAGTCGCTGAGGGCGCATCTCGCCGCCCAGGGCGTGACGGTCCATGCCGTCGTCCTCGGCCCTATCGACACCGATATGAACCGCGGCTTCGAGATACCGAAGGCCCCGCCCGCGGCAGCTGCGCAGGGAATCTTCGACGGACTCGCGAACGACGAAGAGGAGATCTTTCCGGACCCAGCATCGCAATCGATCGCCAATGGTTGGCGCAACGGCGCGCTCAAGGCGCTGGAGCGCGAGTTCAAAGCCTTCGTGCCGCCGAGCGCGGAGAATTGACGGTCACAGAAACGAGAGGACGACGACGATGGCAACGGGCAAAGGCGACCCCAACGACAAGGAAGGCTGAGCAAAACCCCGATCATCGCGAGATGGTCGGGGCTTCGATGCTGGAACTCAAAAAAAGTCCTCTGGCACCGATGAGTTTCCCCCTCCGCCCCGGTCTTACTCACGAGCGAACACCAGAAACAGGAGGACAACATGCTTTCATTGACAGGCAAGAACGTAGTGGTGATCGGCGGCAGCCGCGGAGTCGGACGGCGGATTGTGGAAGCCGCCAACAGGAACGGCGCTCGCGTGCTGGCGGTGGCACGACAGGAGGGGCCGCTCCGGCAATTGGCAGAAGAAGTGCCCGGCACCCAAATTCTCGCGCTTGACGCAACCAACGAAGCCGCGCCTTCAAGAGTCTTCGGCGTCCTCACACCCGATATCCTGGTTCTGTGCGGCGGCGCTTTTCCGCCCGCAGCTCCCATCCACAAGCAAAGCTGGCAACAGTTCGCCGTCAACTGGGAGACCGACGTCAAGATCGCGTTTCATTTCCTCAAGGCGGCGCTGTCGTACCCTCTCCGCGCGGGAAGCTCGGTCGTTCTGATCTCTTCAGGCGCCGCGCTGGCGGGCTCGCCGAATTCGGGCGGCTATGCCGGCGCCAAACGCACGCAGATGTTCATGGCAAACTACAGCCAGAAGGAATCGGATCGTCTTGGGCTCGGCTTGCGATTCCTGACGCTTGCGCCGCGCATGATGCCGGATACCGATCTCGGCAAGCATGCGGTCGCAGGCTATTCCCGCTATCTCGGCGTCTCCGAGGGCGATTTCATCAAGAGCATGGCTCCACCCCCGACCTCATCTGATGTCGCAACCGGGGTCATGGAGTTGCTGACGAGTTCGAACCGCCGCAAGGAAACTGTGTTCGTCGTCACCGGAAAGGGCCTCGAAGCCGCGCCATTGTGATGTAGCGGCGTGATGTAGCGGTTGAGGACGATGACCGGAGGCTCTAATGTCGAGTGCCATGGTAACGGCGGGACCATCAGATCGGGACGAAGGCCTGCAGCGTACAAGCCAGGCGTTTGAACGGCTTGCCGAACCGTTCCGCCGCGAGATCAAATTGCATTGTTACCGCATGCTCGGCTCCCTGCACGAGGCCGAGGACCTCGTGCAGGAGACCTTCTTGCGCGCCTGGCGCAGCTTCGACACGTTCGAGGGCGGATCGTTTCGCGCGTGGCTTTACAAGATCGCCACCAACGCCTGCCTCAATGCGATCGAGAGCCGCAAGCACGCGCAGCGCTTCCTGCCCGACCAGCGCGCGCCCGCCGCGGTGGAGATGCCCAACGGCGTGCCGGCGACCGACGTGGCGTGGCTTGAGCCCTATCCGGATTCGAACCTGGATGGGATCGTTGACGAGGCGCCGAACCCCGAGGCGCGCTATGCGTCCCGCGAGGCGGTGCGGCTTGCGTTTGTTGCCGCGATCCAGCAATTGCCGCCGCGGCAACGTGCCGTGCTCCTCTTGTGCGATGTGCTCGACTGGTCTGCCGTCGAAGCTGCAACGCTGCTCGGCGGCTCGGTTGCCTCGATCAACAGCGCGCTGCAGCGGGCGCGCGAGACGCTTGGCAAACGCCATCCCAAGGACCGGCCAGGGATCGTATCGCCGGTCGTATCGCCGCCGGATTCCGCGCAGCAGAAGCTGCTGGGCCGCTATCTACAGGCCTGGGAAAAGCTCGACGTGGAAAGTTTTGTTGCTCTCCTCAAGGAGGATGCGACCTACACCATGCCGCCGATCCCGCAATGGTATGTGGGGCGCGACGCCATCCGCACCTTCTTTGCGTGGGCCTGGAGGCGCTATGACGGCTACCACATGGTGCCGACCGCAGCGAACGGGCAGCCCGCCTTCGCTGCCTATGCCCGCGCCCGCGCGGACGAACCGTGGACCGCGCATTCGATCCACGTCCTCTCCCTCGACCACGGCATGATCTCCAACTTGACCCTGTTCTTCAGGCCGCTCGGCCCGCAGCTGTTCAATGCTTTCGGGCTTCCACTCACCCTGCCGGACGACGCTGGCGCTCAATCGCAGCCGCGCGATTCGTGACGCTTCCATATCTGATTGCGGTTGAGATTAGAGCAACCCCCCTTCGGCAGTTCCGCCCTAGGCAGGCGCGGCGGCCGTATCATTGATTGATACGCAGGCGTTGACAATTGTATCATCTAATGATACATCGCGCTTGTGATCAGGAGCTTCCGGGATAAGACCACCGAGGCCGTGTTCAACGGCGAAAGTCCGAAGGGCTTTCCGGCCGATCTGGTCAGGGTAGCGCGTCGGAAATTGCGCTACCTCAACGCCGCTGGCGATCTCGGCGACTTGAGGTGCCTCCGGGCAACCGGCTTGAGGCGTTGGCGGGCAATCGCAAGGGACAACACTCGATCCGGATCAACGACCAGTTCCGCGTGTGCTTCGTTTGGACCGCGGAAGGCCCGGCGGAGGTCGAGATCGTGGACTATCACTAGAAGATGAGGACGCGACTATGGCCAAGAAACTCAAGCCCATGCATCCGGGTGAGATTCTGCGGGAGGAATTCCTGGTTCCGCTGAAGTTGTCGGCGGGCGCTCTTGCCAAGGTTTGTGGCCTGCCTCGCACGCGAATCGAGCGGATCGCCAGCGAACAGACCGGCATCACCGCCGATACTGCGGTTCGGCTCGCCAAGGCGCTTGGCACAACGGAACAGCTTTGGCTCAATCTGCAGAACGACTATGACGTTCAGATTGCGAAGCGCGATCTCGGCAACCTTCTCGATCGCATCGAGACTGTAAATAAGCCGAAGGCGGCCTGACAGCCCGAGTGAATGGCCCGGGGTGTCGTGGGTCCGTTCATCGGCTCACGCGATACAGCAGAAACATGTTGAGCACGAACAGAGCAATCGCGATGGCGCGCC
>Ga0209488_10002986_pt1 | contig 13712 bp, 13 predicted proteins | sample Rivendell_Oct201_8_FD_188349 | JGI IMG/M metagenome (GOLD analysis project Ga0209488, IMG submission 188349) | Vadose zone soil microbial communities from the Eel River Critical Zone Observatory, Northern California, USA -... | ecosystem: Environmental > Terrestrial > Soil > Vadose zone >...
TCCCTGAATCGGTGAAGATAGCACGCGGAGAACAATAAGTGAAATTCGGGAATGGCGGTGAAGTCTAGTTTCCGCTTAGCGCGTTCTCATTACCTATCTGGTGAGACTTCCCACAACCGGATTTTCTGGACAGCTCCGAACGCTCCACCGGGGGGTGTTCTTTAAGAGGAACCAGTCAGCGCGCTCCACGCAGCTAAAGAGTCCATGTAGTCTCTCCAATGAACGATTTTTCTGTTCTCAATCGTAATGACCGAAATGAGCCTGTTGTCGTAGGGCGCACCGCCCGAGAGAATTTTCCCGTGCACTTCGTATTCCAGGATCACGACGTGATTATCCTGAGAACGATGCACAACAAGCGCGTCTCCGGAGTGAAGCTTAATGGTCTTGCCGTACCCCGAGAAGCTAGCCATCAGATTGGCTCGTCCTCGAATCGTCAGCGGCCAACCCGGGAAACGATAGCGGAACTCGAAGAATGCGTCTTCGGCAATCGTGTCGAAATAATGGTCGCCATCAACAAGTCCGTGTAAGCCTTGCAGGACGACTTCGAAGAAAGGATTGAGAGCTTCAAAAATCTCGTATTCGCCTTTCGCCATCACCATCCCCTTTCCGTTCACGGACCATCGCCTGGAACCACGCTTCGAGCCCGCAAGCCAGGCCTATTCGACAAGCCAGACTATTCAAATTGTTTTCGGAAGGTGGCAAATTGCGATTGCAGATCAGAAATCTGGCTGCGTAGTTCCGCGACTTCTGCGACCAGGGCTTCGATGCGCTCGTTCGATGAAGGCGCCGCAACGTCATGGTCGCGCGCTGCAGTTGCATGCGCTGGCGCTGAAGGTGCAACTGGCGGCGCGGCGCCCAGTAGATGTGCGTAGCGCGCTTCCTTGGTGCCTGGTTGCCGCGGCAGGACCGTCACCAGAGGCGGTTCGCGCTTTTCCAGACGGCTCAAAGCGGAATGTACGCTTTCCAGGTCTGCAAAAGCGTGCATGCGCGAAGCGCGTGTTCGCAATTCCCCTGGAGTTTGCGGTCCACGCAGCAGCAACTCACAAATGATGGCAACCTCCGGCCGGTAGAAATTGAAAGCGTCCTGAAGGCGGTGCTCGAATTTGGTAACGCGGCTGTCGGTGGAGCTGACCGAACGCACCAATGACTGATATTCGAGATGGTTGAGAGCTTTTCGGACGTCGCTGTCTTCCACACGCAAAACCGGATCGCGATTTGATTTTTGATTGCAGGCGTTGGTCAGCGCATTCAAAGACAGCGGATAATATTCTGGCGTGGTGATTTCTTTTTCAATAAGAGCACCAAGAACGCGAGCTTCGATGGTTGTGAGGGCGAGCTGCATAGTTTTTTCTTCCGAGCCGACGCTGGATTAACCAGTCTTTTTAACGAAAGGGAATCATAGCGGAAACAGATTGCTGCGCTCAAATGGCCGCCGCTTCGCCTGTGACGTCTGCGAGGGAACTGTACGAACGGACAAGGTGTCGCATCGTGGGAGTACTTTTCGACGCGCGCTGGAAGTGTGCGTCGCAACGTGGCGTAGTGAAAATGTCAAGATTCCAAGTGCCCCTTGTCGTGACTCGTTGCCTTAATTATTTTGCAATGAATTGGGCAGAGATACGAATCACGCAGCGGTAAAGGAGTTCCATGAACATTTCCACAAAAACAATTCTGAAGTGCGCCACGACCGCGGTTGTCGCTTTGTCCTTTGTGGCGGCGCAAGCGTCGGCGCAGGGGCCGGCAGGAGCGGGGGCGGCTGCAGCGGCTGGCGGCGGTTCATCCACCCATTCCTACAACCCATTGAAATGGATCGGCAAGAAAGACCCGAAACCAACCGGAGATTCGCCAGCTGTGAACGCAGAGCTGGACACGAAACTTGAAACAAAACTGCAAGCCATGCAGGTGTTGAGTGCGGACGCAACGCTGAAGCAGGCATGCGTAAACTTTCTGCAACGATTGGATTGCCTGGCGGCTTTGCACGCCAGCCACAACGTCGGGTTGAACTTTGAGTGCGTGAAATCGAATGTGACCGGCGTACGCGTAGGGACGGATACAAGTTCGTGCCGGATGCCAGCAGGCGACAAGCCGCTGAGTTTGGCTAAAACCATCAAGCTGCTGAAGTCCGATGCGGATGCCAAGGGCGCTGCGAAGGACGCGGAAACTATCGCGAAACAGGAACTTGCAGAAGCAGGCGCGTAAACAAATCGCTGCACTTGTAAGCGGCCTCTTCAGAAGCAGTTTGAAGGGGCCGAATCTTTTTTGTTATCAGTTAGTCACAGCAAATTTGCTGCGAGAAAATCAAAAGGGAAAAGGAAACCGTAGTCGGCGGGGAGGGACGGCTTAAGCTGCGGCGGCTGCTACGCCGAGTTCCTTGAGTCTGGCGCGGGCGCGCCGTTCTTCTTCGGTGCCGGGATAACGCTTTACCACTTCACGTAGTTCTTTTACACCGGAAGACTTCTGGCCGAGTTCGATCAGTGCCATGCCTTTTTTAAGGCGGGCCGGAGCCAGCTTGAAACTTTTCGGATAGACGGTAAGCACTTTCTCGTATTCGGCAACGGCCTGCGAATATTGCCGCTGAGAGTAGGCGATTTCGCCCAGATAGAACTGCGCGTTGGACGCAAGATCGGTGTCGCCGTAATACTTTAGATAGTCCTGAAATTCGGAGCGGGCCAAATCGTATTTGCCGCTGGTGATATCGCGCAGACCGTTTGAATAAAGAGTGTCCGCATTGGGCGCGGGACTGGCGGCGGCAGTGGGCGAGCCGGTCGGCTGAGGCGACGAGCTCGCTGGAGCGCTGGTTGGTACCGTGCTGCTGGGAGCGACTGCTCCGCCGGAAATCTTGGAATCAATATTCTGCATGGTGCCCTGTAGATCGACGAGCTGTTGATTGAGTTTGCCGAGGCGGGATTTTATTTCTTCGAGATTGTCGGAAAGTCCCTGCACTTGCGTGGACATGGTGTCCAATCGCGCGCCGGAATTTGCCTGTACATCCTGCACGGATTTTTGCAGGCCGCTCATGGTGCCGTTGAGCTTGCCAACAGTGTCGTTGGATTGCTCGATGAGGGTGCGCATGACGGTGTGGTCTTGCGTGACCTGGGTAGCGATATCCTTCTGGCCTTGCAGCAAGGTAGTGACGTCGCGCTGCAGTTCAATGATTTCGCGAGCGACCGCTTCGGCGGGTCGCGGACCAATCAGGCTGCCGCAGAGCGCGCCAATGAGAAGCGCGGCGGCAAAACCAGCGAGATTGCGAAAACGCATGAAGAACTCCTCCTCAGTGTCAACGAGCAATGCGTGCCAACTGGGTTTGGCCAAGACAGCTTTTATCACAGGGTTTGTAAGCCCGCCTGCGACAGACAGGTACAAACCCTGAAATCCTTTTTCACCTCAGGGCTTGCAAGTTGCAAGCCCTGAAACCCCTGGGCGCAAGAGCGTAATAAGTTATGGCTCTAGGTCAACTTTAACCACAGAGGAGCGTGGGGGCAAGAGGGTGGATGGTGTAGTGGTGCTTAGCCACTGGCCACTCATCGAGCCGCGTCTCTGTACCATGACTGGCGCATGGCGGAGACCTTGCCTTCTGGCACAACCGGGAGTGGGGGGTCTGTCCACTCCATGTTTTTTGTAACTGCAGATTCTAAGGGAGTTGCAGAAACCGTTTTACGTAACTGCAGAAGATAAAGGAGTTAGCGGAGGGCATTTCTGTAAGCGCAGACAGGAGACTTGGCGAAATCAGAGGTTCCAGCAAAAGACAGTCTCGGGGATTTATGGAAACGTCAAGAAGAATAACTAACGAGAAAGGTACGGATTCGAACGCAAAGACGGGAGTAGAACCACACCCCTTAAGACCAAAACCCCAGTGAAGATCGCGCAAAACAAGGGCCGCGCACTGGAAAACCGCCAGCCTCTCTTGCGTTCCAATAAGAAACAGAGGATGAGGCTAATCTTGAAAGGCAATTTCTTTGTGAATTTGGGCCAGCGAGTGCTTTTGGAAGAGGTCGTCGTCGCGGTAGGGGAAATCGGAGCGGTAGTGGCTGCCGCGGGATTCTTCGCGGGCTAAGGCGGAGCGGGCCATGAGAGAAGCGAGGGTGTGGAGATTGGCGAGTTCGTAGTCATGGCGGCCGGGATGTTCAGAGAGCGGGAGCTTCATGTTTTCGAGGGACACGATGGCGGCGGAGAGTTCTTTGCCGTTGCGCATGATGCCGACGTGGCGCCACATCAGGTCGCGGATCTGTGCCAGGGCCGCCGCTACGGCGGGTGTGGTCAATGCTTCGTCAGGCGAGACGGAAACGGCCCCTGGGGATTTTGTGGAGTGTGATGCGAGCGGAGAGTCGAAAGCGGCGGATGCTGTTGATTTTGCGGCGTGCGTGAGGGCGGAGCGCGTCGCGCTGGCGGCCGTCAATTTCGCAGAGTGTGCGGCTGCGGAGCGCGAGGCTGACGAATTGGCCAATGAGTTTGCCGATGAGTTCGAATGCGTCGCGGACGCTGCCTGGGCGGAAGTTCCGTCGTGCGAATGCGAATCGGGTTTGGGTGCGGGACTGCCGGGAAGAGTGGACGCCTTGAATTTGACGGGGTGCGCGCCTTTTTGAACTTTGTCCGAATGGTCGGCGATCATGGCCTGGCCGCTGCGGGCACCGAAGACTAAACCTTCCAGAAGGGAATTGCTGGCAAGACGATTGGCGCCGTGGACGCCGGTGTCGGCGGTCTCTCCCGCGGCGTAAAGGCCGGGGATGGAAGTGTGTCCCCAGAGATCGGTTTTGACTCCGCCCATCATGTAGTGAGCAGCGGGGCAGACGGGAGCCATGTCGGTCGCGAGATCGAGGCCATAGCTGAGGCAGGTGGAGTAGATACGCGGGAAACGTTTTTGCAGGAATTCGCCGGACTTGGCGGTCATGTCGAGATAAACGTGTTGCGCGTTGGTGCGGTGCATTTCACTGACGATGGCGCGAGCGACGACATCGCGTGGAGCGAGTTCCTGAGCTTCGGCGTAGCGCTTCATGAAACGCTCGAGAAGAATATTGCGGAGGATGCCGCCTTCTCCGCGGAGAGCTTCGGAAAGCAGGAAGCGCGGCGCGCCCTGGATGGCCAAAGCGGTGGGATGGAATTGCATGAACTCCATATCGGAGAGGACCGCGCCGGCTTCGTAGGCGATGGCCATGCCGTCGCCAGTGGCCACTTCGGGATTGGTGGTTTCGCGATAGATTTGGCCGAGGCCGCCAGTGGCAAGAAGAACCGCGAGCGCGCGGACCTCGTGCAGCGAGCCATCGGTTTCGTCGATGAAGCGGACGCCGACGGCCCGGCTGTCTTCAAGAATGAGGCTGGTGGTGAAAGAGTGGGCGCGAAGATGAAGATGCGGAATTTTGTGCGCGCGGGCGAGCAAAGCACGGCTGATTTCGCGTCCAGTGGAATCGCCGTGAGAATGCAGAATGCGGGAGCGGCTGTGCGCAGCTTCACGCGTGAAGGCAAGCTTGGTGCCGGCGCGATCGAATTCGGTGCCCCATTCGATGAGTTGAGTAATGTACTTAGGGCCCTCTTCGACGAGAAGAGCCACGGATTCGGGACGGCAGAGGCCATCGCCGGCGTTGAGGGTGTCCTGTTCGTGCAGGCCGATTTCGTCTTCATCGCTGAGGGCGACAGCGATGCCGCCTTGCGCCCAGGCGGTGGCGGAGTCGCTGAGGTTTGATTTGGCGAGGACCAAGACGCTGCCGGCGCTGCTGAGTTCAATGGCGGCGCGCAGACCGGCGACGCCTGAACCCACTACTGCGTAATCGGCTTGGTAGGTGGTGGGGGAGGAAGTCATGGGAAGCATCACGCGGCAGGAAATATGGTAGCACGAACAATTTTGGAATCGTGCAAACGTGTGCAGCGCGAGGCGAAGATGGCTGTGTGCTAGAGTTAAAAAGATTCCATGACCAAGACGAAACGCATTTTTGTGAAATCCGCGGCAGGGAAGTATGCGGTGGTTTGCGACGCGGGGCTGCTGACTCGGCTGGCGCGCGAGATTGCGAAGCTCGGAAACTTTTCCAGCGTGCAGGTGGTGACTTCGCAGAAAGTATGGGCCGCCGTCGGAAAGAAAGTGCTGCGCGGATTGGGAGGGGCCAGGGCTGTACGCGTGCACAGGTTTGATGATGCGGAGACGGCGAAAAATTTACAGGGCGTGGAATCGATTGCGCGAAGCCTGGTGAAGGCTGGGGCGGACCGGCACGCGGTGGTGATCGCGGTAGGCGGCGGAGTTGTGGGAGATGTGGCGGGATTTGCCGCGGCGAGCTATTTGCGGGGAGTGGCGCTGGTGCAGGTGCCGACGACGTTGGTGGCGCAGACAGATAGCGCGATCGGCGGGAAGACCGGTGTGAATTTGCCGGAAGGCAAGAATCTGGTGGGGGCGTTTTATCCTGCGCGGCTGGTGGTTGTGGACACGGATGCGCTTGCGACATTACCGGAAAGGGAATTTCGCGGCGGGCTGGCGGAAGTGATCAAGTATGGCGTGATTGCGGATGCGAAGTTGTTTGCGTTTTTGGAAAAGAATTTCGAGAAATTACTGGGGCGCGACGCGCGTGCTTTGGAATATGTGATTACGCGGTCGGTCGAAATTAAGGCGGAAGTGGTCAGCAAGGATGAGCGTGAATCTGGTCTGCGGGAAATCTTGAACTTTGGGCACACGTTCGGGCACGCGCTGGAGAGTGCGACGGCTTATAAGAGATATCAACATGGGGAAGCGGTGGCTTGGGGAATGATGGCGGCGGCGTTGTATGGGCACGAAATTCGAGTGACACCGGCAGCGGATGCTTCGCGGATTATTTCGTTGATACGGAGGATGGGGAAGTTACCGGCATGGCCCAACGTACCTGCGAAGCGATTGATGGAGCTGATGGGATCGGACAAGAAGACGCGTAACGGGAAATTACGATTTGTGCTGACGCCGCGAATCGGAAAGGTGGCGACGTACGAAGCGCGGGCGTTGGAGAAACTCGAATTGATCCTGCGCCTGACAGCGCCAGTGGCGGGAGCGCAGCCGGTGCTGCATGGCTGAGATTGTGGTGTCGCGCCAGGAACCTAGCAAGGGGACGCGCCCGGACGGGGCGGTGAACGAAACGGAAGCGTCGCGCAAAGTGCGCGAGATGTTTACCCAGATTGCGCCTCGATATGACCTGCTGAATCACATTTTATCGTTGCAGATGGATCGGATGTGGCGTGCGCGTACGGCTAAGATTCTGCAACCTCTGAATCATAGCCACGCGAAGATTCTGGATTTGTGTTGTGGCACCGGGGATCTGGCATTTGCGTTGAGCCGGCGAGGACCGGCACGGGTGTGGGGCGCGGACTTTGCGCACACGATGCTGGTTCGAGCACGAGCAAAAGCGGCCCAGGCGAGCACGGAAAATGGCACGCGGGCGATTCCGTTTGTGGAAAGTGACGCGTTGCGGCTGCCGTTTGCGGATGGAGCATTTGATTTAGTGACGGCGGCATTTGGATTTCGCAATCTGGCGAATTATGAAGCGGGATTGCTGGAAATTCGGCGCGTGCTTAAGACTGGCGGGACCATTGCGATTTTGGAGTTTACAGAGCCGAAGCCTGGGTGGTTTGGGGATTTGTACCGCTGGTATTTTCGGGCGGTACTGCCGCGCATCGGCGGATTAATTTCTGGCGATAAGGCGGCTTATACATATTTGCCGAAGTCGGTGGCGCGTTTTTTTCAGCCTGCGGAGTTAAGAGAATTAATGTTGGGCAACGGATTTGAATCCGTTGAAGCGCGGGTATGGACTGGCGCGACGGTGGCGTTGCATACGGGGCGGAAGAGTGTTGTTTAGCCAGACGGACCAGCCCGGAAAAGCAAAAAGGAAGGAAAACCAAGACCGCGGGATTAACGGCGCCAGTACAAAATCCCGCCCGCCTGGGAAGGCGGCTGCTACAAAAACAAGCATCAGTCGAGAAGGATGATTAATTTTCCAGGCCGGTGGCGCGCATTTTGGTTAGCAGGGTTTTGGGTGCAATGCCCAATTTTTCGGCGGCGCGGGTTTTGTTCCAACGACATTCGCGAAGAGCATTTTCGAGCAGAACGCGCTCGACGTGCAGCTGTGCGCGATTGGTGACGTCGTCGAGACTGCCTTCCCAGGAAAATGAGTCGGGTACGAGATTGGGCGGAGCGCTTTCGGTTCGAACGGGAGTGGCGATAGACGGCAATAATTCCGGCGTGATTTCCGGGCCATCGGTAAGAATGGCGGCTCGTTCCAAGGCGTTTTGCAGTTCGCGCACGTTGCCGGGCCAGGGATATGCGCGAAGCTTACGACGGGCGCTTTCGTTAAGAGTAAGCTGGCCTTTGCCGAACTCTCGGCCAAATTTTTCCAGAAAATGCGCGGCGAGCAGAACGATATCGTCGCCGCGGTCGCGTAGTGGAGGAATAGTGAGCGGCACGGCAGAGATGCGGAAATACAGATCTTCGCGAAAGAGTTTTTCGCGGACGCGGCCAACGAGATCGCGATTGGTGGCAACGATGATGCGAACGTCGACTTCGATGGATTGCGTGCCGCCCACGCGTTCGAAGCAGCGTTCCTCGAGGACGCGAAGAAGTTTGGCTTGGCTGGCGAGAGGGAGTTCGCCGATTTCATCGAGAAACAGCGTGCCGCGCTGAGCCATTTCGATTTTGCCGGCCTTGCGATTGCCGGCTCCGGTGAACGCGCCGCGTTCGTGGCCAAACAGTTCGTTTTCGACAAGACCTTCGGGAATGGCGGCGCAATTTAGCGCGATGAACGGCTGTTCGCGGCGATTGGAGAGATGGTGAACTGCGCGCGCGAAGAGCTCCTTGCCGGTGCCGCTTTCGCCGAGCAGCAACACGGTGGCCTCGGTAGGCGCCACGCGCTGCAGTTGATGGCTGACAGCTTTCATCACGGCGGATTCGCCCACGATGCGCGGGAACCCGTAACGGGCAGAAAACTCCTCGCGCAGAATCAGATTTTCGCGTAGCAATTCCTGCTGGCGCGTGGCGCGTTCGACGAGCAGTTTTAAATGATCGAGATCAACGGGCTTTTGGATAAAGTCAAATGCGCCTTCCTTCATGGCGGAGACGGCTTCTTCGACCGAACCGAATGCAGTGAGCAGAATGACGGGAATTGTGGAGTCGGCTTGCTTGGATTCGCGCAGCACGTCAAGACCGGATGCGCCGGGCATTTTTAAATCGGTGATCACCATCTGGTAACGTTTTGCGCGAATTTTCTGAATTGCGGCGGAACCATCCGGAGCTTCTTCCACGCGAAAGCCGTTACGCTCCAGCGCTTTGCGTAGCATGGCGCGGAGTTCGATCTTGTCTTCAACGAGAAGTAAGGGTTCCATCGGTTTCGAAAGATCTCAGCAGCACGCGAGCAAAATATAAGAGTCGATTGAGATGAACTTCAAACGGTAGCGAGTGTGTGGCTAGCGCGCCCAGCCAGGGTCACCCCCGGCGCTGTGAAGCTGCTCTTCCATGTCGTTGAGTTGCTGTTTGAGATCGGCAATTTCTTTTTTCTTAGCGGCAATTTTGTCGTTCTTCTCGTTAATTTCCTGGCGTGTGAACTGTTCGTTCATGGCCTTCTGTGGGTCAGAGTAATACTGCAGATCGGCTTTTTCAGCTTCGCGCTGCAGGACGCCAAGTGCTTCCTCGGCGTCGGCGATTTTCCTTCTCTGAGCCGCAAAGCGCTTGCGCCAGGCGGATTCGGAGTTGGGATCTTCCTTTTTCTCTGCCTCGCCGTTTTTGGAGACCGAGGTTGTGCCTTGTGCCACGCCGTTGTCGGACTTATCGGGATTGGGCGAAACATTGGAGGGAGCCGGGACGTCGGCGGCCGGCTTGAGCGCGATATCATCATCGGTGAAAACTTTTTTCGGCCTAGGCGCTATTTTTTTCTGCTCGCGAGCCTTGCGAGCGGCATCGGCGACGGGATCGCCAGTGCTTGACTGATCCTGTTGGGCAAGCGCGACCGAAGGAGTGAAAGATAAGCCGAGTACGAAGAGATATGCTGCAAACGATTTGACGGTGCGCACGGTACTACCTCCGGGGCGCAACTGGCGTCCCCAATACTTTAGATGGTGACCTCTTTTGATTCTACCGCCTCTGAAATCGTACGGGTCGCGGGTAGCGTAACGATAAACTCCGCGCCGCCCTCGGGGCGGTTTTGCGCTTCAATGCGGCCGCCATGCTGCAAGAGAATTTTTTGTACGACTGCCAGTCCGAGGCCGGTGCCATTTACTTTTGTGGTAAAGAACGGACGGAAGAGTTTGGGCAGGACTTCGGCGGGAATGCCCGGGCCGTTATCCAGGACGCGAAGACGTTGAAAGTTCTCGTCGGCGGAACGCGCAGTTTCGCCGCGCAGGATGACAGCTGGCATGGCAGCGTGGTCGGCGGCGGCTTCGGCCGCATTGCGCGCGAGGTTTAGAAACGCCTGGCGAAGCAGGCCCTCGTCACCGGCGATCTCGGCGAAATCGCCGTCGACAGTGATTGGCACCAGTGGCTGAAACTCTTTAAGTTCGCAGGCGATACGATCGAGGAGCGAGCGGAGCGCAACAGGTTCCTCGGAAATTTCCAGTGGGCGGGCGTAACGCAGGAATTCGGTAACTACGTGGGTGATGCTGCGAGTCTGATCGAGAATTTTTCCGGCATTTTCGGGAGTATCAGCGGCGTTCGGTTCGGATTGAATCATTTGCGCGTAGCCGGAGATGGTGGCCAGAGCGTTTTTGAATTCGTGGGCGATGCCGGCGGAGAGTTCACCCAGGGCGGCGAGATTTTCGCGCAGCTGCATCTGCTTTTGTAGCGAGGCCAGTTCGGTGAGGTCGCTGAGCAGGCAGATGGCCCCGGTGGCCTTCTGTTCGCCGCGTCGGATTGGGGAGATGGTGACGCCGAGTTGGCGATGAGTGCCGTCTGGAGCGATGTGCGCAGCTTGTTCGCGGCGGAAAATTTTTCCTTCGGCGAGACAGCGCTGAATCAGACTGGTGAGAGTGCTGGACTCGCCGAGCGCTTCACTGTAGCGGCGAAAGACCAGTCCTTTAATGCCCAGCGCCTGCTCTGCGGCGGGGTTGGTGCCAGAAATCAAGCCATTGGCGCCGATGACGATCAATCCGGCAGGCATATTGCGAGTAACTTCTTCGCTCAGACGGGCGGTGTTTTCGGCGCGCTCGCGTTCGGCTTTGTGAAGCCGCTCGAGTTCTTTTTCCTGTTCGCGCAGCCGCAAAATGACGGCTTGCATGGAGGCGGTCATGAAAGCTGGCACATTTTCTGCGCGTGGTACCGGGTCGTGGCCGGCAAGTTCGGTTCCACTGGAACGGCCGAGGGTGCGACGAAGCAGGAAAATGGCCAGACCCAAACTGCCGACGAGGATTAAGGCGGTCATGACAAAAAACAGCCACGGAAAGGGAACTCCATGTTGCTGGGGAAGAGAAACGAAGGTGAGGAGGTGCGATGCCATGGGCAACTTTTAGCCGGTTGGGTATAGCGACCAACGCGAACTGGTCCAGGGCCCAAAAAACATGATCAGGAACGCGGCGATACCGAGAAAAGTACCCAGAGGAAGCTGGTATCGGCTGGCGATCGCCCAACGCAAACCAGCGACTCGGCCCAAGCCCATCTTGCTTGCGCGCTGGGCCAGGGAGCTCTTCCAGCCCGAAGCGAAAAGAACCAGAATGACGCCTACGCCGATGATGGTTCCGAGAAAAGTTCCCAAGAGTATGGTTAGGAACGCACCGCGCACCCCGAGGAAAGTGCCGACCATAAACATCATCTTGACGTCGCCAAAGCCCATGCCTTCGCGGCCGCGAACCAATCTGTAGAAAATCGCTGCGGCCCAGAGAAGTCCGCCACAGAGGATCGCGCCAAGTATGGCGTCGAGAACTCCCGGAGTCCAGCGTGGCAGTGCTGTGCCGAAATGGCGACCGAGGAGCAGGCGCGCGATTCCGTCCGCAGGCGGCACGCGAATAGCAAATGCGATACCCATGCCGACACCGAACCAGTTGACGAGGTCCGGGAGAATACGTTCGCGATAGTCGGTAACGATCAGGACCACTAGGATGCTGCTGAAAAAAAGCCATTTAAGTGTGGCGAAGGAGAGGCCAAAACTCAGGTAGCAAGCTACAAAAAGGAGGGCGGTTACAAATTCGATGGATGGGTACATCGCAGAAATCGGCGTGTGGCAATTGCGGCATTTGCCGCGCAGCACGATCCAGCTGAGTACCGGAACATTGTCGTAGGCTTTGATGGAGGAGCCGCACTCAGGACAACGCGAACCCGGCGATACGATCGAGACACCCGCAGGTATCCGCGTGATGCAGACGTTCAAAAAGCTGCCGATCAACAAACCGAAGAGAAAAAATGCCGCGATGATCACACTTTTACTGTGACATAGGAGTGGAGCGGCCTCAATTGGGACGGGGATAAGCAGTGTCCGATGGCTAACGAGGAGCCGCGATTTTGTCGGTTCGGAAGGCTCGGCTATAGTGAATAAAGAGCGCTAATGAACTGGTTCGAACAGAGAATTCGTCGCTACGAGCACCGCCGATGGACGACCGACGATAACCGGCGGGTGCGACCTTTTTCATGGGGTACGGAGCTGGTTGGGGGAAACGCAGAAGAACCCGATCCCCGGCGATTTTTGGCGGAATATGCGCGGCAAGCATTAGAAAACAGTGAGAAATGGTACAAAACCGCCCCGGCTACTGATTACCGGCTCGATTCGCACAACGTATTGACGTTTGGCTCGTCGATCGAGTCTCCCTGGCCAGAAAACAATACGGTATACGCACAACTGTTTCCTGCAAAAGATAGGCACGCGGCGGTGCTGGTGCTGCCAAACTGGAACGCGAAATGGGATGGGCAGCGGGGCTTGTGCGAATGGCTGCAGCGGCTGGGCATTTCCGCTCTTAAGATGAGCCTGCCTTACCACGACCGCCGCATGGCCAAGGGCCATGAGCGCGCGGACCAGCTGGTTGGTTCGAATATCGGATTGACGCTGCAAGCGAATCAGCAGGCCGTGCAGGACGCAAAGCGCTGTTTGCGTTGGCTGGAACAGCAGGGATATACACGCATCGGAATTTTGGGTACGAGCATCGGCTCTTCCGTCGGATACATCACGATGATGCATGATCAGGGCGTGCACGCGGGGGGATTTTTCCACGTTTCAACCTATTTTGCGGATGTGGTGAGCGGTGGTATGACCACGAATCACGTGTGGGAGAGCCTGCGCGAACATGTGACCGTGGACGAATTGCGCGAATACTGGGCACCGGTTAGTCCTATGCCGTACGTGGAGCTGGGTATGGGAGCAAAGCGAAATACATTTATGGTGTATGGCAGATACGATCCTACTTTCCTGCCGGAGCTGACCGAGAATATGGTGGATGCGCTGCATGAACATGGAGCCAACCCACGAACACTGGAACTGCCCTGTGGCCACTATTCACTGGAGTTGCTGCCTTTTAGCTACATCGCTGGCTACCGAATGTTGAGCTACCTCAGGTCAGCATTGCGCTAAGCGCGGCCAGGGGTAACTGACTCACCGCGTATAAACCGCCGATGGATTGACCGCTTGGATGAGGTCGCCTACGCTGAATGCAAGGCCTGGTAGGGAATCGAATCGTTTCCGAAGTGGGAAATGCGTGCGCATTTAGAGGAGAAGCGTGTGTCAAGCGGAAGCGAACAGAGTTTTGATCTAAGAATGAAGCATTTGCGGGCTGGAAAACGGGTAAACTCTCGCGTCCCGGTGGCC
>Ga0209488_10002987_pt1 | contig 13709 bp, 9 predicted proteins | sample Rivendell_Oct201_8_FD_188349 | JGI IMG/M metagenome (GOLD analysis project Ga0209488, IMG submission 188349) | Vadose zone soil microbial communities from the Eel River Critical Zone Observatory, Northern California, USA -... | ecosystem: Environmental > Terrestrial > Soil > Vadose zone >...
ACGTGCTGCCCTGGCACGACGCGTTCCTGACGCTGACGTTCCTGGCGCCCAACGAAGCGTGGACCGAACTCGAACCCGACTTCGCGTCGGTGCTGCGCAGCGTCGAACTGGACAAGGACGGCGTGCAGCCGACGCTGCAGGGACCGGCGCAGAAGGGGCCGCCGAAGCCGGCGTCCCGGCCGCCGGTGCTGCCCGGCAAGAAGGTGGTGCCGGCACCGGCACCGGTGCCGCTCGACGACGGCATGCCGCCGCCGAAGCCGCGCCGCGGCCGGCACTGAGTCAGCGCCGGCTCGAAGGGGCGGCGCCCGGATGTTCGGTGAGGCTCGCCGTGGCCGTGCGGGTGAAGCCACGCAGCGCCGCGGCCTGCAGCACGTCGTCGCTGGTCACCTGCTCGCGGTCGTCGAGATCCGCCAGCGTGCGCATGAGCCGGAGCAGGCGCGTGCGTGCGCGACCGCCGAACTGCTGCAGCCGCTGCACTTCCTCCAGCGTGGCCAGCACCGACTCGCCTGCCAGCGTGCAGCGTTCGAGCTGCGGCTCGATCAGCCGCGCGTTGGTCACGGCAAGGCCGCCGCTGCGGTTGCGACGCAGCTGCCGGGCCACCGCGGCGAGTACGCACTGGCGCAGGAACGCGGTGCAGCCCTCTGGATCGCGCGGGCCGCGGAAGCACGCGGGGTCGAGTGCTGGCACCTCGACCTGCAGATCGAGGCGGTCGAGCAGCGGCCCCGACAGGCGGGCGCGGTAGCGCTGCACCGCTGCCGGCGTGCAGGTGCACGGCCGACGCGGATGGCCGAGGTAGCCGCACGGACATGGATTGGTGGCGGCCACCAGCACGAAGTCGGCGGGCAGCGTCACGGTGCGCTGGGCGCGGCCGACGGTGACCTGCCCATCCTCGAGCGGCTGGCGCAGCGCTTCGAGTGCGTCGCGGCGGAACTCGGCCAGTTCGTCGAGGAACAGCACGCCGCGGTGGGCGAGGGTGATCTCGCCGGGCCGCACGTCGGCGCCGCCGCCGAGCAGGCTGGCGAGCGAGCTGCTGTGGTGCGGTGCGCGCAGCGGCCGGCCGGGCACCGGCGCCGTGCCGGCAGCAGTCTGGATCTTGAGGATCTCGAGCTGCTCGTCGCTCGTGGGCGGCGGCAGCAGCCCGGGCAGCCGGCGCAGCAGCGCGCTCTTGCCCGAGCCCGGTGGGCCGACGAACAGCAGGTTGTGGCCACCGGCGGCGGCGACGGCGAGCGCGAGCTTGGGCGTGGCATGGCCGCGCAGGTCGGCGAGATCGGCGACTTCGCGCCCTGGCAGCGGCGCCGACGCAACGGCGGCCGGAAGTTCGCGCCGGCCGGCCAACCAGAACAGCGCATCGGCCAGCGTGCTGACGCCGTGCACCGTGAGGCCTGGCACCAGTGCGCAGCGGCCGGCGTCGTCATCGGCGACCAAAAGTGCGCGGCAGCCGCGCGCGCGTGCCGACAACGCCACGCTGACGGCGCCGCGCGCCGGCAGCACCGCGCCGCGCAGGTTGACTTCGCCGAACGCGCACAGTCCCTGCGTCCGCTCGGCGGCGAACAGGCCGGCCGCGCCGGCGAGCGCCAGCGCCAGCGGCAGATCGAAGCCGCTGCCGTGCTTGCGCAGCGACGCCGGCGTGAAGTTCACCGTGGTGACGCCGCGCGGCGACGGCAGGCCGAGCGTGAAGAATGCATTGAGCACGCGGTGGTAGGCCTCGCGCACGCCGGCGTCGACCAGGCCGAGCAGGCGCGGCGTGCCGTCGCTGGCATCGCGCGCGGTGGCCTCGACGTTGACTTCGACGGCATCGACGCCGATGACCATGGCGGTGCCGACGGTGATCGTGGGTGGCTGCATCCACCTTATCTGTGTGCAGGATCTCGCCGCGGTTACACCGCGGGCTGCAGGTTTTCGGCTCGAGGCGCAGGCTTTCGCTGCGCAAGTTTCCGCTGCGCGTGACCGCTGTGCGCCGCTGTCGGCTCGGATACAAAATGACCACTGCCCTCCAGCCCAGCAAGTCAGCGGCTTCCGGGGCGTGCGCGAGGCTTCGGATTGGCTTGCCGCAGGAGGCCAGGTGTTGCCACGGCGACCACCGGCGAGGCCGACATCCATGCAGCGGAACTGCCTGCCGTTCGTCGGCCGGTCGTTGCCGCAGCGAATCGCGAAGCTGTGCGTTCCCGCGGCCCAATCCGGGCCACAGATCCAGTGGAGGCACTCCCCTGGGATCCCACCACGATGGCCTGAGCAAGCACGTGTTCGCGCTGCCGAGTCACGCTGGCGGTCTGTTCCGTTCGACCCTGCCGGCCGGCCTCGCGGCGGCGATCGAATGGCAGTCCCTGCAGCCGTTCCCGGGCAACCTTGTCGATCCAGCGCTGCAGCAGCAGTTCACCGACCTGCTGTTCACGGCCACGCTGCGTCCGTCGCAGGAACGGATCCATCTGCTGCTCGAGCACCGGAGCCGCTCCCGTCCGTGGACGGTGCTGCATCTGCTTGGCTACGTCACGCGCGTTGCCGAGCACCATCGACGGACGTTTCCCAGGTCCCGCACGATGGCCATCGTCATTCCGGTCGTGCTCCACCATGGTCCGCGACGTTGGTCGGCAGCGCGCCAGCTGCTGGCGTTGCAGCGACCGGGCGGGCTCTCCACAGCGGAACTTGCCACGCTGACCCCGCTGCTGCCGCAACTCGGCTACCTGCTCGACGATCTGACCATGGTCACCGAAAGCGACGTCCGCGCGCGGGACATGTCGGCGCTCGGACGACTGGCGCTGGTCTGCATGCAGTTCGTGCGCGGCAGTGCCGCGGAAACCGCCCGATCGATCGTGCAGCGCAACCTCGATCTCGTGGCCGCCGCCATGGACGAGCCGGGCGGACAGGATGGCCTGCAGGCGATATGGTTCTACGTCCTGCACGTCACCAGGCTGCCGCTGCCGGATCTAGAAACCGTGCTCGACGACCTCAACAACCCACGCATCAAGGAGACGCTGATGTCCACTGCCGAGCAGCTGAAGCGTGACGCCCGTCGAAAGGGACGCGCCGAGGGTCGCGTCGAAGGCCTTGTCGAAGGGCGCGTCGAAGGGCGCGTCGAAGGCCGTGTCGAGGGACGTGTCGAGGGCGCTGCCAACGTCCTACTGCGTTTGCTTTCTGCGCGCTTCGGACCACCCGCATCCGAGATCGTCGACCGTGTGCGCACAGCGAAGGAAGCGGACCTCGAGCGCTGGACCGAACGCATCCTGAATGCCCAGACTCTCGGCGAAGTCTTCGGGTAGCCCGACATTGCGGGCCGCCCGCCATTCGTGGTCATCACCCCGCTGCCAGGTCCGATCTCGAAGCCGTGCTCGACGACCTCAACAATCCGCGCATCAAGGAGACACTGATGTCCACTGCCGAGCAGCTGAAGCGTGCGGCAGGGCCAACCCCGTTCGTGCTCGACGACCTCGACAACCCCCGCAATCAAGGAAACCCTGATGTCCACTGCCGAGCAGCTGAAGCGTGAAGCCCGTCGCGAAGGCCGGGTCGAAGGTCGTGTCGAGGGCGCTGCCAACGTGCTGCTGCGGTTGCTGTCTGCGCGCTTCGGACCACCCGCGCCCGAGATTGTTGCCCGCGTACGCGCAGCCAAGGAAGTGGAGCTCGAGCGTTGGGCCGCACGCATCATGCACGCCCAGACGCTCGGGGAAGTGTTGGCGTAGAGGTCCGTACCGGGTCGTCACAGGTCGGATCGCCACGACCGCCAGTCTGCGCCGGCCGAAGACGCCAGGGGCTCTGGGCTAGCCGCGCTCGGGCAGCTCGCGCAGGAAGCGCAGCAACGCCCCGACGCCGGCGCGCGAACTCGGGTGGAAGCCGGTCAGCATCACGGTGCTGCGGCGACCCTGCTGGCGCTGCAGCAGCGGGCCGAACGTTACCGTCGGCAGGTCGGGATCGACCGAGCGCAGCGACTGCACGACGGCACCGGCCAGTCCTGGCGCGACGTCGGGTCCGACCAGGAGACAGTGGTGGCCGCCGGTGCCGAAGAACGCCTGCCGTGCTTCGGCAAGGTCGGTGGCAACGTCGACTCCGAAGCCGGCGCGCTGCAGTTGGGCGAGCAGCAGCTGCATCGGCTTCTTGTTGCCGCACAGGGCGAGAACGTCCAGGCGGCGATCAGGTGGCAGGCGCACTCCCTGTCTTGGTCGGCAGTCGGCCGGCGCCGAGTCAAGGGCGGGTCGGGCCCTGGTCGATGGTGCCGACGCCAATGGATTTCCGCGCACCCGTTTTCCTGCTGCTGTCCGCGACCGTGGCGACGGCGCAGACGTCGCTGGTACTGCCCGGCTCGCACGCCGGCCAGGAGGGCACCGGCAGCACCAACGTGCCGTTCGGCCGCAGCTCGGCGGTGCGCGTGCAGTCGCTCTACGACCCGTTGTTGTTCAGCGGGCCCTGCAACATCACGGCGATCGCGTTCCGCCTCGATGGCGGCGCCACCACTTTGGCGAAGCAGATCGACTGCGAGATCCACCTGATGACGGCGGCGGTGTCGCTGGTCAACATGAGCCAGGACTTCGCCCAGAACCGCGGCAGCGATGACACGGTGGTGCTGCCACGGCAGGTGTTGGCGCTGCCGGCCCAGAGCACGGCGGCAACGCCGAATCCATTCCTGCCGCCGATCGCGTTTGCGCAGCCGTTCGCCTACGACCCGGCACTCGGCCCGCTGCTGGTCGAGGTGGTGGTGTTCGCGCAGCCGCCGGCTCCGTACACGCTCGACACCACGTTCACCTGCGACAGCCCGGAAGTGGCGTTCGGTCCGCCGGGATGTCCGCAGCCGGGCGGCACGCCGATCCGCGTCGAGAACGCCACCACGCAGGTGATCTGGGGCCGGCCGTGGCTCGCGCGCGTGCTCGATGCACCGCCCGGCCGATTGACCGTGCTCGCGCTCGGCACCCAGGAGACCGGCACCTGGAACGGCTGGACGCTGCCGCAGGACCTCGGCATGCTCGGTGCGCCCGGCTGCTTCCTCAGCATCGACGTGGTCGGCACGTTCTTCCAGACCGCCGCCACCGACGGCACCGCGACCTTCGCCTTCTTCATCCCCAACAACCCGGCCACGCTCGGTGCCACGCTGCGGTACCAGGCGGGTGCCTTGAGCCCGAACGCCAATGCGCTCGGCCTCGTGACCAGCCAGGCCAAGAAAGTCGACGTCTGCGGCTGGGAACCGGTCGGCCGGGTGTGGGCCGCCGGCCTGACGACGACCGCCGGTTCGCGCGAGATCGGGGTGGCGCCGGTGGTGCAGGTGAGCTTGCAGTAGCGCCGGCGACCGTGGCCGGGCACGCCGCCTGCCGGCAATGCGGTAGAATCGGCGCGCCCCCGTTTCTCCGATCCCTCCATCGAACCATGACCCATCTCACCAAGGCGTTGTCGTCCCTCTGCCTCCTCACCGCTGCCGCCACCGCACAGGCCGCCGGACCCGGGCTCGGCTGGGCCGGGAGTTCTGGCACCTTCGCGCGCAGCTTCTTCCCGAGTTGCACCAACATGCCGGTGCAGGCGGTTCCGGGCGAGACCGTGACCGTGTCCGTCTGGGGCGACTTCCACGCGCCGTTCGCCCTGTTCGCGGCGTCGAGCGGCAGCCAGTGCCTGCCGATCCCCGGGGTCGGCAACGCGCTGATCCTCGACATGCCGATCTTCACCGTGACGTTCGGCACCCTGAACCTCGTCACGCCCTGTCTGTCCTGTCCGCCGGCGTTCGAGAACGTGCAGTTCACGGTCCCGCCGCAGGTGCCGCCGGGCGCGTCGATCTCCTTCCAGGGCGCGACGTTCGCGGTGAACAACCTGTCGTTCACGGTGGCGATCACGGGCACGGTGTAAGCCCGCCAGCCCGCCCAGCCTTCCGAACGTCCAAAGCGGCTCCCCGCGGTTCCGGCCGCCCTCTTGCCTCCGCGCAGAGGGCCGGCCGCTGGGCAGTCATCGGATCGGAGATCGGAGTACCAGTGGCAAGTTAGCCCAGCTTCCGCAGTTGCTGAAGAGCAGTCGTTGTGATTCAAGGACTTCCGGCCGCAGACGTCCGAAAGTTGGCACTACATCGTGCAGGCCGGCAGGGTGGTGTGGATCCGAAGGCGCCGCGGCAGCTTGATGCCGAGTCGGTCAAGCAGCACCGCCTGCGAGGGTTCGGGCTTCACGACGCACCGCACCTTGAGGACGCGACCGTCCGTGGTGGGCAGGATCACGTCGGCGCTGCGAATCTGGCGCAGCTCGTCCAGGACCATGCCAGGGCTGTTGCCGAGGCGGGCGCGTTCTTGCCAGAGTTCGAGCGTCTTCCACATCGCGTACGCGATGAAGCAGACGAAGATGTGCGCCTTGGTGCGGTCCTCGCGGTGGTGCCAGACGGGGCGTATCGAGAGCTGGCTCTTGTGGGTTCGAAACGCGTCTTCCGCGTCGGTGAGCTGGATGTAGGTCCGCCACAGCTCATCATGCGTCCAGTCGGTGATGTTGGTGCGGAGCAGGTAGCACCCGGTCAGCGTGTCTCGCATGCTCTGCCAGCTCGAGCGCTCCTCGGCGATGAGCCGGAGTCCCGCGGGACTCTCCGGCGCGGCCTCGGTTCGAAGATCGTACTTGGCTGACGCGCGGGAGTTGCTCTGGAGCATGCGCCCGATCTGCTGATCGACACGAGAGCGGTCGATCGGCTTGGTTGCTCTGGCGATTCTGCGCCCGAGCGACTCGATGCGCTGGTCGAGCTGCTTCTCGAAGCGATCGAGGATTGCGCGGTCTTTCTCCCGCCGCTGCCCGGATCGGCACAGGATGTACAGCTCTTGGCCGTCCTCGGTCGGGCAGAGCTTGACCTCGATGTCGTCGCGGATCCGCGTCCAATCTCGTTCCTCGGCGATCCGGGTCTCGTAGCGCTTGAGCTCAGACTTCGCGGCACCGATCAGGTATCGGCGGCCACCCTCGCGAAGAAACTGCACGTTCGCCTGGCTGGCCATCCCGCGGTCCATGACCCACACGCGCTTCGCGGCGCCGAAGCGCGACTCCATCGTGGTCACGATCTCCTTCACCGTCGTCACGTCGACGCGATTCCCGTCGAACACTTCGTAGGCCAGTGGTACGCCGCCTCGTGCCACGACGAGCGCGACGCAGACTTGCTTGCAATCGGGGCGATGATCCCGGCTGTACCCACGTCGCGCCTGCGGGCTGCGAGGCACGAGCCCCTCGAAGTACGTCGACGTGACGTCGTAGAGCAGGGTGTCGTAGTCGAGAGCGAACAGGGTTCCGAGGCGATCTCCCAGGTGCTGCTCCACGGCCTCCTTGTGCGGCAGGATCGCGTCGAGAGCGCGATACACCCGATCCTCGTTCACCTGCTCCGGCGCCACGCCAAGCAGGTCCTCGAGCGCCGTCTTCGGATACAGGCTCTCGGCAAGGTACAAGTCGCTCGACGGCTCGCAGAGCCGCAGGATCGCGTGGATGACAGCAACCGTCGACCAGCGGACATCCTCGCGCCCCTGTGGCAATAGACGATCGAACAACTCGTCGAGCCCGAGAGCGCGCCACAGCACAAGACCGAGGAAGACGTCGCCGAACCGACGGTTGCGGTACATGGTGACGCCCTTCAGGTTGATCTCCGCAACCTCGTCGCCGCCGACGTCAGCTGGCTCGAACAAACTAGGTCGACAGCGCTGCGCAGTGATGTGCTCCGCGAACAGTTCTGCGCGGACACGCTCCTTGGCGCTCAGCTTGCCAAGTTGCGCAACGACCTGCTGGCGGACGCGCCGGCCGACACGTACCGATCGCACCAGTGACCAGTACGTGTGCACCTTCCCGTTCTTTCGCACGCGCTTGTGTCGAAGATACACGCCAGCCTCTTTGAGACTGGAGTTGTCGCCGCTCCGACACCCGCGCTCAACCGAGTAGGTTGGCACTACATCGGGTTTCCAGAACCCACGCGTGGCGCGGCAAGCACTTGCGCGCGTCGACCCCCGAAGAATCGACGCGATTCCGTTCCAACTTCCAACTGCGGAAGCTGGGCTAGCGTCCGATGACTATTTCTAGGTTTCCAGAGGCGCACACAAGAGTGTTGCTTCCGTTGAACTCGACTCCCTCAAACTCAACCGCAGCTCCGATTGTGCTTGGGTTGGACCCGACACTGATAGCGAAGCTAGCTGTTCCAGCGCTACTTGCACTCGCAAACAACGACCCAACCACTGTCGTCATGAACTGCTGGCATACATTGGGATTGGAGACACCTGTAATAGTCGTTCCCGTTGTCACCGGCCCCACGCCATAGGCAAGAAAAACAGGAGCAGAGGGGGGGGTTGAGGCCCCAACGACATCGATAGTAAACGTAGATCCAAGCCTAGGCTGACCACTGTTCGCCTGTATACCAATAGTGCTACAGGTGCACGTTGAGGTCGGCGGTTGCAGTGCGTTAACCATGGAAGTGGCTGTGCTGAAAACAAACACATCGCCAATCAACTGATCGATGAACACGCATTCCCCACGACTCGAGTCAAATGCCCCAGAGAACATGCCTATGGAACCAGACGAAGGGCTGAAAGCGGTAGTTGGGCTCTCTTGTGTCCAGGTTAGAGGCGTAACTGAAAGGTCCAGAGTCCATGTATCAGTAAGCACAGTGTTCGTCGTGGGATCCCTTCCGCCGGCAAGTACCACTAGGCGCCGTATGGAATCATAGACAACTGCAGAAAACGATCTAGAGGCGGGTGAAGTTGTAGGGCTTAGTTGTACCCAGTTCGGAGTAGCACCCGTCAGCTGCCACGTCTCAACAGTGCCAGTGCTGGTGTGTCCGTGGAGGAGCATGCCACCATTGCCGTCTGAACACATCACACAATCCATCGCAGGCGGTGACGTTGACGTACTGATCTGCGTCCAGTTCGTGCCGTCGAACCGCCAAGTATCGGTAAAAAGAGAGCCTGTAACAGTATAACCTCCAAAGAGAATAGCTTGGCCAGCAAAGGACCCAGATTCAGGCATCGCGATACGCGCTCCGACGCGCGCGCCGGGATTATTGCTCGGAGTTGGGTTTGACCACGCGCCATTGTGGAAAACCCAAGTGTCGGACAGTGCGGTCGGCGCGGAATCCTGACCACCAAACAATACCACACCACTACTCCCACTTGTGTTGAGTGACGAGAATCCGAAGTACCCACGAACAGTCGGTTGGGTTCCGCTGATCTGGGTAAGAGAAGTTCCATTCCAAGTGAATGATGCTAGTACATTGGGAGTCTGAGTGGTGTCGACTGTAACTAGCAGAGGAGCCAAAGTGGCCGAACTGGCATCTGCGGCAACTTCTGTGCCCAAGGAGCCAGAGAACAGAGTTGCTTGACTGTTATACCAAGTTGCGAAGCGTTGTGCCGTGGCGTCTCGTGCGGAGACCGCACCTACCACTGCGACAAACAGTAGGGGATACATGCGTGTCATGTGAGTTAGTTCTTGTTGTTGGTTAGAAGTCTGCTTCACGGTCGGCGAGCTGAATGCGGCTGAACCGGCAGTGATGTCAAGCGGACCTTAGCAAAAAACCAACGCAATTGCAAGTGGCGCGCGATGTCTTCTTAGGAGCTACCAAGGATGTGACATCTCCTCGTGCGTTATTCCTACTCCAATCCCCGCTCGAGGAACTTGAGCACGTCGATCATCAGGCGGGCGATCCTGTCTCGCTCCTCTCTAGGCGTGTTCTTGGTGACTGTCCACGGGTACATTCGCAGCCTGTCGTGTGTGATAAGGAAGTAATCCCTCTTGCGGCCTGGCTGTCGGTTAGAACCGATTTGACGAAGTGCCTTTCTCAGACCCTTGGAGTCAAGCTTTTGCTTCTGTATGCGATCTTTCCAATCCGCCGGGTTATCTACTCCGAAGTCATGCAACACCTTGGCGTGCTCCATTGTCATTACCTTGCCGTCGATGCACTTTTGCAGCGCCGGTGAGAACTCAAGGAGGCGCAGGAGGCGGGCGATGTGTCTCTCGGAAATGCGAAATGCCGCCGCCAGTTCTGTAGTAGCGAGTCCCATCTTCATTCCAACCCAAAGTGCGTGTGCGCGCTCCATAGGCGTTAGGCTCTTCCGGAGAACATTCTTGGTGTATGCGAAGCGCAGAGCCCTCTCATCATCCATGACGTGAACGAAGGCCTTGATCGTTTTCCACCCCAACTCCAAGGCGGCTCGGGAGCGCCTGAACCCGTCGATGATCCTGTACGGTTTCTTCATTCCCTTCAGCAGATCGATGGGTTCCTCCTGCCCGTCCTTCTCAAGGCTGGTCCGCAAGTCTGCAGTGGAGAATGACAGGCGGTACTGGAAGGTCCGGTCATTGAAGTCGATATCATCCAGGCTGACTGACTCCCAGTTGACGTCCAGGCCAATCACACGGTTCTTTGGCTTGAGCTTGCTTGTCCTTCCGGCGTCGCTACTCGCGTCGCCGGGCTCGGAATCAGGGTCACCATGCATTGTCGTTGCTCCTCTCTGTGGCTGGCCTGTCGGACACGCCGTCATTCTTATGTAACCCGTTGTAAAGAATGCACTTGGCCCAATTGGTACGAGAATACATCAAGAGCGTCCTTAGTACTGTGGCCCTCCTCTTTGCAGGGGCGCCACTAAATAATGTGGCGCTCCTGACTTCGTGTGGGCGGCTATCGCGCGAGTTCGGGAACGCTGCCAAGCAGCCGAGGCCGGGAGCGAGGGAAGGGACCGGTAAGGCAAGCTGGTACAGGCTCCTGCGCCTGTTCCCGCGGCAGAGAGTCCATCGAGAAAAGGGAAGAGGAATGGGGTGCCCCGCGGCAGGGGGAACCCGAAGGTGGGGTTCCCCCGAGAGCGGGAGGCTGTTCTCGCAGGGCGGCCCAACCCGGTCGGCTCGAGTCAGCATGCGAGTCCTGCGTCGAGTCCGTGGCCCGGTCCGGGAATCCACCCACACAAACGTCAGGAGAGCCAATAATGTAGTCATTGTGAGGACTCGTCAGGTTGAGCTGGAAGGGCGAGAAGTCTCGCCTCCGCATGCAGTACCCACCCCCCCTTTGGAGAATCCGTAATTGTGGCTCGGACCGGCGACGTAACCAAAGAGGTTGCAGTCACATCTGTCGGAATCGGGGATTGTTCCCCAATTCGGTTGGCTGGCTCACATGGACTCACAGGGAGACAACCCGGGCCTTCCAGCCCCGGAGCCCCGTCGCTGTCGGCGTCGGTCGCGCCCCGCGCGCTCGCGAAGCGAGCCTTGGGCCGGACCGACGGCAAAGGGGCGCAGGGGCTGGCCCCGCGAGACCTTGAGCCAGAGGTTGAGGGAGCAGGTCGGGCGTTTTTCACCCACACGACTTCCTGAAGACCCACCCTATTGATCTCGAGACGCGATCGCTGGAGAAGGACGTTCAGAAACCTGCCTGCCCCACTTTGTCGCCAACCTTGAGCAGAGGCGCAGAGGCGCTGAGGCGCTTGTGTAGCGATAACCGATCGACGTAAGTCGTTGTTCTCCAGTCGACCGACCGTCTGAGCTGCGGAAGTTGGGCTAGTACCATCTTACTGTCCGGAGGCCAAGGCACTGGCTGTTGCGAGCCACGCTCAGGGGAAGCGGTGGCGGCGGCCAAGGACTCCAACCATTGGCTGATTGGCTGATGATGATCTCGAAGCGCATCTTGGGTACTGCTTGCTGGGTTGCCGGACACGACCGGGCGCACGCAGGGGGAGGGACCTCCGGCCCCCCCTTCGGCCCGCGAAAACCTGTGGATTGCAGTAGTCGCGGTAGCGACAGGGCCGATCCAATACCCGCAATCCGTCGTTGCCAACGGCGCTGCCGACTGCGGAACCGACCGAGTTGCTTGGTGCGCAGCTCCGGAACCGCAGACGCGCGGGGGCGTTGGCGCGCCGCTTTCTCCGGTTCTCCTCCTTGTCGATCGAGTGTTCGTCATGACGACCAGCATGCGCGGCCTGCGGGCCGCGTTCGTTTGCGTTCTCGTTCTCCTGCTCGTGGCCGCCGGGTTCGTATTCGACCTGAAACAGGGCGAAGACCTGCTGATCCAGCGCCAGTACAAGGACGCGGCGCAGGCGCTGGAGAAATCGCTGGGCGATGCCGCTGCGGCCGACAAGGATCGGGTGTTGTTCCTGCTCGGCCGCGCGCGCTTCCTGGCCGGCGACATGGACGGCGCGCTGGCGGCGTTCCGGCAGCTGGAGCAGCAGCAGGCGGGCTCGGACCTCGTGCACCAGGCGCGCTTCCAGGAGGCGAAGGCGCTGGAGAAGTCGGGCAAGCTGCGCGAGGCGGCGCAGATCTACCGCGACGAGATCGAGGGGCTGATCGGGCTGTCGCGCAAGGAAGAAGTGGCGGCGACCTACCTCGGTCTGGCGGAGAAGGCGCTCGGCGCCGAGCCCGTGGACCATCAGCGCGCGGTGACGTTCTTCGACCTGGCGCTCGACCTCGGCCTGCAGCCGGAGAAGGCGCGGGCGATCCGGCTCAAGGCGGCGGAGTCGTACCTGGCGCTCGGCAACCAGGCCGAGGCGCAGAAGCGGCTGCAGCCGCTGGTCAAGGAGCTGACACCGGAGACTGGCAAGCTGCGGGCGATGCTGGCGCTCGGCCGCGCCCGCCGCCAGGGCGGCGACCAAGCCGGCGCGCGCGCGGTGCTGCGCGATCTGCGGGCGCTGGCGCCGGCAGCCAGTGAAGCCGGCGACGCCGCGTACGAGATCGCGTTGTCGTACGGCGTGCCGGCGCCGAACCCGGCCGAACTCGACCGCGCGGTCGCGGCGCTGCGCGAGCTGGCGGCGAAGCACCCGGCGCATCCGAAGGCCAAGGCGGCGCTGTACCTGCAGGCGCTGTGCTTCCGCCACGTCGGCCGCGCCGACGATGCGCTTTCGGCGCTGCAGCAGTTCCTGCAGACGCAGGGCGACTCGGGCATCGACGAAGTGGCGGCGGCCAGGGCTGCGATCGGCGACGTGCTCGCCGGCCAGGGCAAGGCCGAGCCGGCGATCGCCGCCTGGCGCGAGTATCTGCGCCTGCATCCCGCGCATGGCGAATGGGAGCGCGTGCAGCGCGCGATCGTCGACGCCGAGTACGGGCTGGCGTTCGCCGCCTATGCCGCCGGCAAGGAACAGTTCGACGCTGCGCGCGAGCGCTTCTCCGCGTTTGCGCGCACCTACCCGCTCGATCCGCGCAACCCCGACATCCTGTACCTGCTCGGCGACATGCTGCAGCAGGAGCAGAAGTACGACCAGGCGAAGGAACAGTTCGCCCGCTGCGTCAGCAAGTACCCGGGCAAGGATCCGAGCTCGCACAGCCAGTTCGCGATCGGCCAGATCTACGAGCAGAAGACCTTCAACTACGAGGCGGCGCTCAAGGCCTACCGCGAGGTCAAGTGGGGGCAGTGGCAGGGCGAGGCGCAGCAGCGCATCGCGCTGCTGACCAGGAAGAACCTGCACCTGCGCACCGAGCGGATCTTCCACACCGACGAGAAGCCGGCGTTCGAGCTGACCTCGCGCAACATCGACAAGGTGCGCGTGCGCGTGTTCCGCCTCGACCTCGAGGACTACTTCCGCGCCACGCACACCGCCGGCGAGGTGCAGCGCCTCGACATCGAGGTCATCGAGCCGGACCAGACGTTCGACAGCGCGGTGCCCGACTACCTGCGCTACCGCGAGACCACGCGCGCGGTGCCGCTGCCGTTCGACAAGCCGGGCGCCTACGTCGTCAAGGTCGACGACAAGGAGCTCGAGGCGACCACGCTGGTGCTGGTGTCCGACATGGCGCTGATCGCCAAGTCGAGCCGGCACGAGTTCTTCGTGTTC
>Ga0209488_10002988_pt1 | contig 13706 bp, 10 predicted proteins | sample Rivendell_Oct201_8_FD_188349 | JGI IMG/M metagenome (GOLD analysis project Ga0209488, IMG submission 188349) | Vadose zone soil microbial communities from the Eel River Critical Zone Observatory, Northern California, USA -... | ecosystem: Environmental > Terrestrial > Soil > Vadose zone >...
AATCCGCCGGAGGAGCCCGGCTGACCGACGTGGTCGAGCTGGGCAGCGGAGCTGCTTCGAAGACGGTGGCCTTGCTGGACGCGGCGCTCGCTGCCGGCGGGCGGCCGAGGTACGTCGCCGTCGACATCAGCGCGCATGCGCTCCAGCGGACGCGGGAGATCCTCGCGCAAGCTCGCCCGGAGATCCCGGTGGAGCAAGTGCTCGCCGATTACACGCAGTTGCTGCAGCTCCCGCGCAAGCCGGCCGGCGGGCGCCGGCTGGTGCTCTTCCTGGGCGGAACGATCGGCAATGAAGAGGACGCGTCCGCGCTCGGGCTTCTGTCGCGCTGGCGCGAGCACATGGAGCCGGAGGATCTCCTGCTGCTCGGCGCCAACCTGGTCACCGAGCCGGCCGCGATCCACCTGGCCTACAACGACCCGCAGGGCGTCACCGCCGCCTTCAACCGGAACATCCTGCGCAACGTGAACTCGTTCGCCAGGAGCAACTTCGATCCCTCGAAGTTCGACCACCATGCGCCCTACGTGGTCGAGAAGCGTCGGATCGAGATGTGGCTCGTGGCCCGCGAGCCCATGGAAGTCGATCTGGGGCGCCTGGGCAGCCGCCTCAGGCTCGCGCAGGGCGAAGGCATCCGCACCGAGATCTCGCGGCGGTTCATGCGCGACGAGGTGCTGCGGCTGGTCGACGGGTCCGGCTTCAACCCGGAGCGCTGGATCGAGTCTCCGGACGGCCGCTTCGGGCTTGCGCTCGGCCTCGCCCGCGTGTCGCTCCGGGGGTTGTGAGGGCGACGGCTCGCATCAGAGGGCGCCGGGGATCAGGACCAGCCGGAATGCACCTTCCACCCCCGCCGGCGTCGCGGTGTCGTTCGCCGGATTCAAGGCCGTATACGTACGCACCACGACGCCGATTCCCGTCGATCGGGAGAACATCCAGTCCGCCCCGAGGCCGAAGCGGGTGGCGAGGGAATAGCCGAGCGAAGCGCGATTGGTGAGACCGGCCATCGCCAGCTCCAGATAGGGAGAGATCGGCGTGGCATCCAGGGTCAGCTGCACGCCCAGCGCCAGCGACCCGATCCCGCCGTCCGGCGCCGCCCGCTGCCCTGCGTCGCCGATGAACGAGAGCTGATCCGAGAGCCGCCAGGCAGCGCCCAGTCCTGCTCCACCTCGTGCCCCCAGCCGGGTGGTCGGCTCTCCGAACAGCCCTTCGAGCCGGAGCTGCAAGCGGGGCGTTCCGGGCCGGAGCGGTCCCGCGGCAGCCGGAAACGCCAACAGGAGCGCGGCGAGCGGGCGCACGGCAAGCACCTTACACGGCGATTGACTTCGCAGGGGAGTTCCGCGAGAAAGGCGCGTCCTGCAGGAGGAGTTCGTGGCGGAGAAGATCGATCGCAAACAGCTGAAGCGGCCGGACGAATTCCAGATGGTGGCGGGGCGCGCGATGGGCTGGATGGCCGCGCACCAGCGGTTGGTGCTGGGCGTGGCCGCGGCGGTGGTGGCCGTGGTGTTGACCGCCTGGGGCGTCTTGGCTTGGCGGGATTCGCGGGAGTCGAAGGCGAGCGCCGAGCTCGCGGAAGCGCTCGAGCTGTTGTCGCGCCCGGTCGCCGGCGATGTGCAAGCACAGGCTGGCGAGCAGCAGACCTTTCCGAGCAAGGAAGAGCGCGAGAAGGCGGTGGTCTCCGCGCTGGAAAAGGTCCGCTCCGATCACGGAAGTACGGCTGCGGGACAGACGGCGCTCGCCGAGCTTGGCTTCCACAAGCTGAAGTCGGGAGATGCGGCAGCCGCGCAGAAGGACCTGGAGGAATTCCTCGCCCGCGCGAGAAAGGACCACCCGCTGCGTCCGTTCGCGCAGGAGGCGCTCGGCTACGCGTTCGAAGCGCAAGGCAAGCTCGACGAGGCGCGGGCCGCGTTCGAGAAGCTCCGCGAGGTGGGCGTTCCCGCGCGCGCCGACTACCAGGCAGCCCGGCTCGCGTTGGTGCAGGGCAAGCCGGATGCGAAGCAGCAGCTCGAGCGCGTCGCCAAGGAGTATCCAAAGGATCTGGCCGTGGTCCGTGAGGCAAACGAGCGCCTGGAGCTGGCGTCGCTTCCGCCCTACAACCCGGGAGAGGCTACCCCGGCGCCGCAGCCTGGCGCCAAGGCACAGGCGGAGAAGACGCCGCAAAGGAAGAAGAAGCGGTGATCCTGATCGCGCTGCTAGCGTTCTCCTTTGCCCCGTTCAGCCACAGCCCCCGCCCGCCGCCGCGCGGGCCTACGCTCGATCCGCCTTTCTTCGTGGGCGAGATGCAGCACCTCGTTCCGCAGGGCAAGCTGCCGTACTCGCCGACCGAGACCGCCACTCCGGTTCTGGACCGGGCTCAGACCCGCCTGTACGCGGGCACCCGGGACGGCCAGGTGCGCTGCCAGTTCCGCGGCAGGACGACATGGGCCTACCAGATCGGCGGCGCCATCCTGGCCTCGCCGCTCATCGAAGGCGAGACGCTGTTCGTGCCCGGCGGCGACGGCATCTTGTACGCGCTCAACCGCTTTACCGGCGCTTTGCGCTGGCAGGTGGACATCCACGAAGAGCTGACCACCCCGCCGGCCATGTCGCAGGGCCGGCTGGTCGTCATGTCCAGCGAGCAGTCGGTGACCGCGCTCGATCCGGCCAGCGGCAAGCGCCTCTGGAAGTTCCACCGCGACTCGCCCGGTGGCTTCACCATCCGCGGCGATGCGCAGCCGCGATCGGCGCACGGATCGGTGTACGTCGCATTTGCTGACGGGACGGTGGCGGCGCTGCAGCCGGAGAATGGAGTGGCGAAGTGGACCCGCCAGGTGAGCGGCGCCGGCGACTACCTGGACGTGGACTGGATCGACGCGCCCGAGGCGGACGATCGGATCTACGTCGCCAGCGCCAAGGCGGGGATCGTCGCGCTCGACGCCACCACGGGCGCCATCGTTTGGACCTATCCGCTGGCGGGCGCGAACCACGTGCTGGTCGAGGGGCCTCGCGTGATCGGCGGCGGCCGCAGCGAGCTGGTTGCTCTCGATCGCGCCCGCGGGGCGAAGGTCTGGACGCTGCAGCTGGGGAGGGAGCGCTACCCGACGCAGCCGGTCGCGGTGCAGGGCCTGATCCTGGTCGCGCAGGACCGGGGCGCGCTCCTGGGCGTCGATCTGCAGACGGGGGAAGCGCGCGGTGCCTTCGATCCCGGAAGCGGGTTCTCGCAGCCCGCCCTGGCGCTGCCCGGCGTGGCGTACATCGTGTCGAACGGGGGGGTGCTCTTTTCGCTGGGGCTGCTTCCGTGATCCCGCTCCGCCGCGTTCTGGTGGTCGCGGCGGTGATCGAGCGCGACGGCAAGGTGCTGGTCGCGCTGCGGCGCCCGAAGGGCGAGCGCGCTTCGCTCTGGGAGTTTCCCGGGGGAAAGGTGGAGCCCGGCGAGGGCGAGCGCGCGGCGCTGGCGCGCGAGCTGCGCGAAGAGCTGGGAGTTCGCGCCGCCATCGGCGAGGAGTACGCGCGCGTCGAGCACGTCTACCCCGACCTTCAAGTAGAGCTGGCCCTGTACCGGTCCCGGCTGCATGCCGGAGAGGAGCCGCGCCCGCTCGCGTGCGAGCAAGTGCGCTGGGTCTCGCGCCGGGATCTCCCGGGGCTGCCGTTCTGCGAGGCCGACGTCCCCATCCTGGTGCGGCTCGCGGAAGAAGAGCTCTCGTGATCACGGCGTCGTTCCGCCACATCCCGGGGATCGGACCGCTGCGCGAACGGCAGCTGTGGTTCTCGGGCGTCCGGAGCTGGGGGGACCTGCCGGCGACCGGGGACGTCCTCTCGCCGCGGCTGGACGGCAAGCTCCGCGAAGGCGTCGCGCTCTCCATCCAGCGTCTGGCCGAGGGAGACGTGGAGTTCTTTGCCCGGGCGCTGCCACAGACCGAGCACTGGCGCCTGCTTCCTCACGTGATCGAGGACGCGGCGTTCCTCGACATCGAAGCGGCGAGGGACAAGGTGACGGTCGCCGGCGTGCTGGATCGGTCGGGACTGACCAGCTTTCGCGGGGACCTCTCCGGATTCCGGGAGCGCGCGCGGCACTGGCGGGCGCTGGTGACGTTCAATGGGACGGTCTTCGACCTGCCCATCCTCAGGCGGGTCCTTCCGGACTGGCAGCCACCCGCAGTCCACGTCGACCTGCGGCACGTGTACCAGCGCCTGCGGGAGAAGGGCGGCCTGAAGCAGCTGGAGCCCCGGGTCGGGTTCTTCCGGCCTCCACACCTCGCTTCGCTGTCGGGCGCGGATGCAGTGGCGCTCTGGCACGCCCAGGTCCAGGGGGACCGCCTCGCCCTCCGCCGTCTGGTCGAGTACAACCTCTACGACGTGTTCCATCTGCGGCCGCTGGCCGAGCTCGGTTACAACCGGCTGCTCGCGCGCACCCGGATGCCGGCGTCCGCGATGCCGGTGAGCGACCGCGGCGCGATGCTCTATGACCTGAGCTGCGCCGTGGCGGCGGCTTGTCCGTGACGCCCCTGGAGCCGACTCCCTGGACACGGCGCCGCGAGGCGCTGCTGCTGGGCGCCTGCGTGGCGGTATATTTGGTAGTCGCCGGCATTCGCGCCTGGGACCACACCCACCCTTACTACGACGACGTCGGCTTCCTCGACCTGGCGAACCAGGTGCGGGAGATGGGCGGGCCCATCGCCTTGCTCCAGGCGCTTTTCACCGGCGCCTGGACTGAGGACAACCGCAACCCGCTCTACCTGGCCGTGCTCTCGCTGGTCGCCGGCCGCGACCCTGGCTTTCATACCCGCGCGCGCATCCTCACCATCGTGCTCGGCGTGGTCGCGCTGGTCACCTGGTGGCGAGTGGCCCGCAGGCATGTCGGGCCCCGGGCCGCTCTCATCCTGGCCGCGTTCCTAGCGGTCAGCGAATGCTTCATCGACTACTCGGGCCGCGAATCCTGCGAGCCGCTGCTGCTGTTGTTCTGGGCCCTGTCCGTCGGGGCCGTCCTGGACGGGCTCGAGCACCCGCGCCGATGGCTTGCCGCAGGCGCATACGCGGGCCTTGCCCAGCTCGACAAGGGCTCCGGCATCTTCTTGGTCTTTTGTTTTGGCGTTGCGCTGCTTCTCTGGCGCGGGTGGCGCGCGCTGCGGGACCCCTGGGCGTGGGGAATGGGGTTGGGGTTCCTCGCGGCCGCCTCGCCGCTGCTGGTGCGGAACGCGCGCGTGTACGGATCGCCGCTCCACCACTGGAACGGCCGGCTGCTCTGGATCGACCGCCTTCCCGACTACGCGGAGATCTATGCTCCGCGGGCGCTGGAGCTCCTCCCGCACGGCTTCCGCGACTGGGCCGGGCAGACGAGCTGGCACGAGATCTGGTTCGGGCGCGGAGCGATGGGCACGGCGGAAACGGCGCTGCACCTGGGCGACTCGATGAGCTTCGTCGCGCCCAGCCCGCTCGGGGCGGTCCACATTCCGGGGGTGGTGCTCGGCTTCGTCCTCTTCCTCTTGGCCTCAAGGCTCTTGTACAAGGCGCCGCGTTCCTTCGCGCGCACGTTCCTGGGCGTCCAGGCTGCGTTCTTCGTCGCCTTCTTCTTCTTCTTCAGCGTCACCGGCGGCTCCTCGCGCTACCTGTTCCCGATGATGCTCTGCCTCTACGCGGTGCTCGCCGTGGGGCTGGCCCGCAATCCGGTCTGGCTGAAGAGCTGGGCCGGGGTGGCCCTGGCGTGTGTCGCGCTCGCGGTCGCGCTGGATCCGTCACCTCGCAAGCTTCCCCCGGGATACGCGGAGGCGGGCGCCTGGCTCGAGTCGCACCTCCGGCCCGGCGAAGCCTACGCAGTCGACAGCCGCAGCCACTTCGAGCCGGAATGGTTCCTGCCCGCTGCGAACCGGATGGAGATCGTCTCCAGCGCCTGGCGGCGCGAGCCGATCCCGGCCGGCGAATTGTTGGACCACTTCCTGAAGCGGCACGTGCGCTACGTGGTGATCGACTACGGCTCGCACAAGGACGACGCGCCGAGGTACTTCTTCTTCGACTCCCTGCCCGGACGCATTCCTACCGGGCTGCGGGAGGCCTGGTCGATTCCTGGGACCTTGCAGATCCTCGAGATCGGGCAATCAGCAGCAGCGCCGGAAGCAGCACGATCGCAGTGACGATCGTGGTCAGCTCGCCGATCATCGCGTACCAGCCGAAGCTGCGCAGCGCGCGGTTGAGCGAGTAGAGCAGCGTTCCGTACCCCACGGTGGTGGTCCACGAGCAGAGAACGACCGAGGGTCCCACCTCGGCCAGCGACCGGATCACGTCTCCTCCGCGTTCGCGCACCCGGGCCACTACGTTCGCCCCGTAGTCCACGGCGATGCCGAAGGTGATGGGGAAGACGATGAAGTTGAAGAAGTTGATCTTCAAGTCCAGGGCCGCGGCCACGCCGCACATCAGGAGCACGCCGACGGTCAGCGATCCCACCACCTCGAGGCTGGTGCGCAGATCGCGGAAGAAGATGAAGACCAGGAGCATGACGCCGGCGAGCGAGAGGAAGGTGGTGCGCGGGCCCTCGGTCTCGATGTTCTGCAGCAGGTCCGCGAAGATCACCTTGTCCCCGGTGGCGTCGTAGACCTTGTCGCCGACCTTGACCCCCCGGACCGCCTTCACGAAGGCCTGAAGATTTTCCGCCTCCTCCAGCCTCGCGTCGCCTCGTGCGGTGACGGCGGCGATCCTTCCCAGCGTGCCGTCGCGCTCGCGGAAGCGGTCGAGCAGGGACTGGGGCGCCTGCTCGGCGGTCACCGGGCGCTGGGCAGCGAGATCGGCCCGGACCTTGCGCAGGCGTTCCCGCTGCACGGGGTTGTCGATCCTCCTCAGCAACGAGTCGGGCAGCTCGGCTACGATCTCGCGGATCACGGCCAGCTTCTCCTGCTGCTGCGCGGGCAGGACGCTGGAGATGGTGTCGCAGCTGTCGATCAGCTTGTCGTTGGGCGGCTGCTTCATCCGCTGGCGGATGACCTCGCAGAACGCGTCCGCGTCCTCGCGGGAGTCGAGCAGCGCGATGGCCCCGGCCAGCGACTTGCCCAAGGCGTCGTGCGCGCGCTGGTTGTCCTCGGTGAGCGTCTTGCGACCCTTCAGCTCGTTGGAGAGGTTGTCCAGGTTGCGCTCCATCGCGCCGCGCTTGAGTTGCAAGCCGAAGGAGATGGCGGCCGCCACCGACAGGCCGGCGAAGATGGCGATGATCAGGCGCGGGCGGGCGAAGAACCGCTGCAGCGCCGGGATGTAGCGCTCGCCGTTCGGCGCAGGCTTCGTCCGGGGCGCCCCCCGGAACCTCTCGTAGATCGCAAGCAGGGCGGGAACCAGGGTGAAGGTGAACACCCAGCACAGCAGCATCCCGATGCCGCCGATGAATCCGAAGTGCCGGAACCCCCGGTTCGCGGCGATCATCAGGACGCCGAAGGAAACGCTGGTGGCCGCGGAGGCGAGCAGGGTGGCCTGCGCGGTGGTCACCGCGCCCTCCACGCAGGAGGAAACGAGCGGATCTCCCCGCCGGCGCAACTGCTGCACGCGGCCCAGATAGATGAGCCCATAGTTGATGCCGTTTCCCACCACGATGGAGCCCAGGAACGCGGTCTGCGTGTTCAGATACCCGATCACCAGCCAGGTCAGCCCGAACGTCACCGCCACCGCCACCAGCACGGCGATTCCCAGCGAGACGGTGCTGCGGACGTCGCGGAAGAAGAGCAGGATCGACGCCAGCACCAGCGTGACCACCAGAACTCCCGTTCCCGCGACGTCCCCGATGATTGCCTCGTACTCCGCGATGAAGATGGGGAAGGTGCCGCCCCAGCCGATTCTCAAGTGCTTTTCCTGCAGCTCCTGCGCACGGCGATCCGCTACCGCCTGCAACCTGGCCATCAACGCCTTGGCCTCGCCCACGCCGAGGGACGTCCCGACCGGGCGGAGCACGATGGTGAGCGAGGTGTGGTCCGGATGGACGAAGAAACCATCCAGGTAGCGTTCGAAACGCTGCGCGATCATCTCCCGCGGCAGCGGCTGCTTCGGGTCCAGCCAGGCGGGTCTCTCCGCCGGCGCGGCAGCGGGCTCTTCGTCGTCGAGGTCCACCGCCAGGGGATTGGCGGTGAGCTTGCGCCGGCGGATCTCCTCCCGCAGCGTGTCGCGGGCCTTGCGCAGGTCGTCGAGGCTCAGGAACAGGGGCCAGTGGTTCTCGTACCAGGCCTGGACCGGGCGGATGTTGTACTCGACGGAGCGGATCTCGGAGGCCCCGAGCGCGAGGAAGTCCCGGGCCAGCTCCGGGCCGACGGACTCCGCGTTCTTCAGGCCGGCGGGACCGTCGAGCGACTGCACCACCACCAGCACCGTCCCATCGCCGCCGACGCGCTTGATCAGCTCCTGGACCTCGCGCACCGACGGGACGTCCGAAGGCAAGAGCTCCTGGAAGCTGGATCGGATCTCGAGATGCGAGGCCGCCCACACCGATACGCTGGCGAGGGCGAGCGAGACCAGCAAGAAGGACCCTGGGCGCGCGACGGCCGCTTCCGTGACCCGCGCCGTCAGACCTCGCCTGGGAACAGGAGCGTTCACTTAGCGCGTCTACTACGCGGCTCGATCGGGCGCAACGTTCGGTCCGCTGCCGGCGCGGAAATCGCGCTCGTAGATCCGGACCATGGCAAGGAAGAAGGCGACGATAAGGGGGCCGAGCAGGATGCCGAGGAGCCCGAACATCGCCAGGCCGCCGAGCAGGGAGAGAAAGATGAGCCCGGTGTGCATCTGCACCTGGCCGCGCATGAGCAGCGGCTTGCCCACCTGCTCCGCGCCGACCACGACCACGAAGCAGTAAAGCGCCAGCGCGATGGCCCCCCCAGGCCGCCCGCCCACCCAGAGCGAGACGGCCGCCGGCCCCCAGACCAGGCTGGTCCCGACCCCGGGAACGAAGGAGACCATCGCGGTAAGCAGGCCGAAAAAGGCGGGGTGGGGGATGCCTGCGAACAGGTAGCCGGCGCCTGCGCAGACCCCCTGGAAGACTGCGGTGGCAAGGATGCCGATCACAGTCGCGCGCGTGACCCGCCGCATCTCCGCGGTCAGCTCCTGGGTCTGCCGGGCCTCGAGCGGCGACACGCGGGACGCCCACTCCGCGACCCGATCTCCGTCGCGAAGGAGAAAATGGAGCGCGATGAGCATGATCACCGTGGCGAGGACGGCCCGGCTGCCGGAAGCAACGATCTCGGGCGCCGCTCCCTGGACGATCTCCACCAGCTTCGCAGCCGCGTCGAACACCTGCTCCTGGCTGAGGTGCAGGACGTCCAGGATCCGCTGCAGCGGATCCGGCAGGATGGCGCCGCGCAGATCAGATACGGAGCTGACGCCGAGCGTCTCTCGCAGATAGGCGAGTCCCACCACCGACTCCCGGGTCACGAACGTGACCAGCGCCCCGAAGGGCGCGACGATCAGCAGCAGGACCGCAAGCGTCATCAGCGCGCTGGCGATGGTCCGCCGCCCGCCCAGGGCGACCGTGAGCCGGCCAGTCGCGTCGGAGAGCACGGCTGCGATGACCACTGCCAGGAAGAGCGGGGTGCGGAAGGGGAAAGCGACGTACAACAGGAGCCCGGTGGAAAGCAGGAGCAGGGCGACGAAGGAACGCGAGGGCCGGGCCACCCGGTCAGTGTATCAGCGGCGGCGACGGACTTCCGGGAAGATTCCGTCAACTCGCCCCGTCAGGGCGACCCGTGGCCGCGCGAATGGCAGTGAGCAGCTCGTCGACCCCGAACGGCTTCCGCAGGATCGCCGCGTTGAGCTGGGCAAGCCGGTCCGGCGGCGTCGGGTCGGCCGTGAGGACCAGGACCGGGACCGCGGCCAGTCGGGCATCGGCTCGCTGGCGGTCCCGGAATTCGTAACCGTCGACTCGCGGCATCATCAGGTCGAGCAGGATCAGCATCGGCAGGGGATCGAGACGTCGGAGCATGTCCAGGCCCTCCGCGCCATCCTGGCTCCAGACCACCTCGTAGCCCTCCATCTCCAGAAGGTCGCGGATACCCTCGGCGATACCGGAGTCGTCCTCGACGAGGAGGACCGAACGGCGGGCGGCGGCGTCAGCGCTCATCGCGGGGTCCGGCGCTTGCGAGACCCGACGCGTGGCAGCAGGGCTGTAGGACCATTGCGGGCGCAAGAAGACCTCATCGGGGCGATCCGGGCAAGTGGGGGGCCCGGTCCTCTCCCGTCGGCGCGGCGCGCATTGACTCGGGTTCCGCTCCCAGCGTAACCGAGCCGACCACTCCCAGGAGACCAGATGATCAACCGGAAACTACCGTCCTTGACGCTGTGCGCCTTTGCGGCGCTCACGGCGGGAGTTGCGTCGGCCGCCCCGCGCGAGTTCGCGATTCGCACGGTGTCGTCCCGTGCCGACGTCGTGAGCGGGGGGCAGGCGCTTGTCGAAGTCTCGCTTCCTGGGAAGCTACCCCTGCACCACGTCCGGATCGCCGTCGATGGCCGGGACGTCACCGCGGCCTTTCGACTCGGGTCGGCGGAAGGGACCCTGCTTGGCGTCGTCGACGGTCTGGCGGTGGGGCGAAACACGATCGAGCTGCGCGCGAATCGGGGTCGCGGCCGTCCGGTGGCGACGCTGGTGGTGACGAATCACCCGATTTCAGGGCCCATCATTTCCGGTCCACACCAGACCCCGTATATCTGCGAGACCCAGGCGTTCGGGCTCGGCGCGCCGCTTGACGCCGACTGCGCGGTCAACACGCGCGTCGACTACTTCTACAGGTCCAACATCACGAATTCGTTTCAGGCGTTCAACCCCGTGGGGCCCCGTCCGACGGACCTCGCGAACACCACCACCACCGAGGAACATGCCGTCCCGTACATCGTCCGGCGAGAGATGGGCACCGTCAACCGCGCCGTGTACGTGATCGCGTTCCTTCATGAGCCGGGGCAGCCCCTTCCCGATCCCTGGTCAGGCACGCCGGGCTGGAACAACCGCCTGATCTACAGCTTCGGAGGAGGTTGTCGGGCCGGTTATCACCAGGGGCGCTCGGTGGGCGGGTTGAATGCTGCCGCGAGTCATCTCGAGGAATCGCAGGTCGGGTACAAGGACCACTTGCTCGGGCGCGGCTATGCCGTGGTGGGATCGTCCCTGAACGTATTCGGCACGACCTGCGCAGATCTGATCTCGGCCGAATCGGCAATGATGTTGAAGGAGTACTTCATCAAGCGCTTCGGTGCTCCGCGGTACACCATCGGCGCCGGAGGCTCGGGCGGCTCGATGCAGCAGAGCATGATCGCCGCCAACTACCCAGGCCTGCTCGACGGGATCATTCCCGGCCGGGTGTATCCGGACAACATCACGTTCTTCATGCCGCTCTTCGATTGCGAGCTCTTGATGAGCGCGTTCGACAAGTCCGCTCTGTCATGGACGCCCGCGCAGAAGACCGCGGTCTCGGGGCTCAGGGACTTCAACTACTGCGTCAACAACGGCACCCGCTATCCCAACCTGCGACCCCAGAACTGCGACCCGCTGGCGGTCCCGGTATCGCTCATGTACGACCCGGTCACCAACCGCGGTGGTGCTCGCTGCACGTATCAGGACAACATGGTGAACGTGTACGGCCTCGACCGGGGCACCGGTTTCGCCCGACGGCCGTTCGACAACGTCGGCGTGCAGTACGGCCTCGGTTCGCTGAATGCGGGACTGATCAGCTTCGAGCAGTTCGCCGAGCTGAACGGGCGCATCGGCGGGCACGACATCGACGGCAAGGTGGTGAGCACACGGACCGTCGCCGATCGGCAGGCCTTGCGGACCGTCTACCGCACCGGACGCCTCACCCAGGGCGCAGGCGGGCTTGCGACGGTGCCGATCATCGATTTGCGCTCGTATCTGGACGGAACGGGTGACGTCCACGACGCCCACCACAGCAAGATCCTCCGGGCGCGTCTCCTGGCCGCGAACGGAAACGCGGACAACCACGTGATGGTCACGGTGGCCAGCACCGGGACGTTGGGAGGCGACATCGGCGGGACGGACACTCCTTTGCAGCTCGTGACCAGGACGATCCTCGCGGGCATGGATCAGTGGCTGGCAAACATCGCCGCCGATCGTTCTCAGGGCAACCGGGCGCACAGAGTGGCGCGCAACAAGCCGGCCGACCTGGTCGACTCGTGCTACACGGCCTCGCTGCAGAAGATCACCGATCTGGCCCAGTGCGCGCAGATCTATCCGTACTCATCGGAAGCGAGGATCGTCGCGGGCGAGCCCTGGACCGCCGATCGGTTGAAGTGCGCGCTGAAGCCCGTCGATTCTCGCGATTACGTGCAGCAGCTCACTGCCGCCCAACTCGGGCAGCTGCGTGCCATCTTCCCGGACGGTGTATGCGACTACCGCAGGCCGGGCGTGGAGCAGCAGCCGCTGCAAGGGACATGGCTCACATATCCGGGCGGCGGCGACGTGCGGGAGCTTGGGGGGAACGACGACGGAGACCGCGACGACTAGCCCCGGTCTCGTACCTCAAGGTCTGATAAGAAGGATTACGTCAACTCCCGCAGTGGGACACCATACGCAATAGCCCGTGCCAAGCGTCCCGGAGGCTGCACGGGACTTGGCACGCCATTGCGTATGGTGTCCCCCCACTCCCCCTACTCCCACTCGATGGTGGCGGGCGGCTTGCTGCTGACGTCGAGGACCACGCGGTTGATGCCCCGGACCTCGTTGGTGACGCGGCTGGAGATCTTCGCCACCAGGTCCCAGGGCAGGCGCGCCCAGTCCGCAGTCATGCCGTCCAGGCTCTCCACCGCGCGCAGCACGCAGGCGGATTCGTAGGTCCGCTCGTCACCCATCACGCCCACGGACTTCACGGGCAGCAGCACCGCGAAGGCCTGCCAGAGCTTCTCGCGCAGTCCGGCGTTTGCCACCTCCTCCTGCACGATGGCGTCGGCCTTGCGGACGATGGCGAGGCGCTCTTCGGTGATCTCGCCCAGGACGCGGATGGCCAGGCCGGGTCCGGGGAATGGCTGGCGGGAGACGATCGCTTCGGGGAGGCCCAGCTCCCGGCCGAGCGCGCGGACCTCGTCCTTGAAGAGCTCGCGGAGCGGCTCGATCAGCTGCATCTTCATCCGCTCCGGAAGCCCGCCGACATTATGGTGACTCTTGATCACGGCGCTGGGGCCCTTGAAGGAGACGCTCTCGATCACGTCGGGATAGAGCGTGCCCTGGGCGAGGAAGCGCGCCTCGCCGTGCTCGCGGCGGTCCTTCTCCACCTCGTCCTCGAAGACCGCGATGAACTCGCGCCCGATGATCTTCCGCTTCTGCTCGGGGTCGGTCACGCCCTTGAGCGCTTCGAGGAACCGCTTGCGGGCATCCACCACGCGCAGCGGGACGAGGAAGCGGTCCTTGAAGGTCTGCTGCACTTGATGACCCTCGCCCTCCCGCAAGAGACCGTTGTCGACGAAGATGCACTGGAGCTGCGGGCCGATGGCCTTGTGCAGGAGCAGCGCGACGACGGCGCTGTCGACGCCTCCGGAGAGCGCACAGATGACGCGCTCCTTGCCGACCTTCTCGCGGATCTGCTTCGACGCTTCCTCCGCGAACGCGCCCATCTTGAAGCCGAAGGAAACCCCGCAGTCCTCGAGGAACGCCTGGTAGATCTCGCGGCCGCGGGGCGTGTGCGCGACTTCCGCGTGGAACTGGAGGGCGTAGAGCTTCCGCTTCGGATCGCCCACCGCGCAGTACGGCGAGTTGGCGGTCTTGGCGATCGTACGGAAACCCT
>Ga0209488_10002989_pt1 | contig 13705 bp, 10 predicted proteins | sample Rivendell_Oct201_8_FD_188349 | JGI IMG/M metagenome (GOLD analysis project Ga0209488, IMG submission 188349) | Vadose zone soil microbial communities from the Eel River Critical Zone Observatory, Northern California, USA -... | ecosystem: Environmental > Terrestrial > Soil > Vadose zone >...
GTCGGCGGAGTGCCGCGCCGCGAGGCTCATCCGCCGCTCCCAAGCGAGCCGCTCCCGGGTCAGCCGGTGCGAGCCCGGCACATAGGTGAACGGGCCGGCATCGGCCGCGACATCGGTCAGGAACAGCCAGGCCTTGACGGTCGGGTGAAAGGTATCGGCATGCAGCGCGGTCTGCGGGTCAGGCGGCCCGTCATGGGCATGGCGCAGGATGCTCTGGATCCATACGACCGGCTCGGCGTCGCGGCTGCCGATGTAGCGGATCAGGCCGCCCCATTCTGGGGCCTGCAATACGCGCCGCAAGGCCGGCAGAGCGGCGAGCGTCTTCGGGTCGAGCGCGATCTTGCGCAGGATCGTGTCGCCCTCGCCGATCTCGCGCAACGGCCCGCGATAGGCTTTGACCTGGCGCAGCAATTCGGCGAATTCGCCCGCGGGCAGGAAATCCGGCCGGATCACGAACCCGTCGCGCTCGAAGGCGGCGCGGTCCTTGTCGGTCACCAGCCCGGCGAGATGGTGCCGCCGCATCGCCGCGACCCGGTGCGCCAGCCCGACCCGCGCGGCGTGCAGCCCCTGCTCGTTGAGCCAGCGGCTGCCGATCACCCGGTTGCGCTCGAAGGATTTGGTCCCGGTCAGCAGCTGCGCCGTCCATAAGGGGACCATCGCGGCCCGGCCTAATTGCGCCAGCATCGGCCCGGGCTTCGGCTATGGCGGGACATTGTCATGGCAATTCCATAGCGCAGAGCGGCATCGGCCGCAAACCGCCGGGAATCGGGACGCCCGGCTTCAGTTGCCGCTCGCCGATCGCTCGGCCAAAGGCTCCTCCGCGATCGGGTCCGCGACAGGCTCGGCCGGCGCGGCCAACACCTTGCGCAACCGGTCGCGCAGCAGCGGCGGAGCCACGCGCAGCGCCCGGACAACTGCCGTAAGTGCGCCCGGCAACGCGATCCTCCGGCGGCGCCGCGAGACACCTCGGCAAATCAGCCGGGCGGCTTTGTCGGCGCCGATCGCCGCGATCTCGGGGCGACGCAAATACGCCGCCAACCTCGTCGAGAGGGAGCCCGGCATCGCCATCGAAACCGCAATCCCCTCCGGCCGCAAATTCTGCCGCAGCGAACCGCCATACCGCAGCAACTCCTCGGTCCGCGCGCCGACCAGCACGATCGCCCCATGCCGGAGTCGCAGCGGTTCAAGAGACGCCTCGACGATCGCCATCGCCGCTTGGACATCGGACCCGGCATGGACAGCGAGAAGGTCGATCGGCTGCTCCTCGTCGATCAGCGGAAGATCCCCGTCGTCCTCCACGACGGCATCGACCATTGCACCGCGCCGCCGGCAATCCTCGGCCGCTTCGGCCACGCTGTCGGCGGCGCCGATCAGGCAGAGCCGCACCCCGGGCCTGGCATAGGCCCGCGCCAGAGCGAGGCCGGTCTCGTCGGCAAGCCCGGCGACGGCGATGGTCTTGACGATCTCGCGCACCCGGCGGGCGGCGAGATCCGCGGCGCTGAGCGCTGGCAGCGGGTAAAGGCCGCCTTCGAGCCGCTCGATAAAACCGGCGATGGCGCAGTCTTGCGCGCGGCGCGTGTAGTAGCCGCCCTTGACCTGGGTGGTGCCGATCAATGCTCGCAGGAAGGCCTCGTTCAGCTGCGAATCGGGCCGCGCCGGCTCCCGCCAGAACAGGTCGAGCGGCTGCTGCGACGTCAGCCCGGGAATATCGAAGACGGCATTGCCCAGCACCTTGACCGGCACGCCGCTGCCAAGCGCGGTCGTGCCGACTGTGCTGTTGACCGTGACGATGCCGGCGGCGTGGCAGAGGATCTCGCCCGGAATGCCGCCTTCGAAAGCGATGACCCGCTCGCAGATGCCGACTTGCCGCGCCAGGCCCCGCGCCAACCCGCACCAATCGATCAGCCCGTTGTCGAGCGGATGGACGACGATGACCAGGCTATGCCGGCCGCCGCTGCGGGCGAACGAGGCGATGACCTGGCGCAGCGCGTCGCGCGCATCGGCGAACGGCGAGTGGGCGCGGATCTGGAAATCGGTCGCGAGCTGCAGCGGAAAGACGAAATATGCGCCGGGCATTGTCTGAAGCCGGGCTTTCGCGCGGGCCGCAGCGGCGCGGGTCAGCAACCGCTTCATTCGCGTACAGACCCATCCGAGATATTCGGCGAAGGGATGGGACAGGCCGTGATAGCGGTAATGCGGATAGAACGGCCGGCCGAACACCAAGCCGAGATTGTAGATGACGTCGAGCACCGAGATCAGCCAGAACGGCGTGTGAAAACGCGGCGCCAGCTCGGGCACTGGAAACTGCCGCGCCAACGCCTGGATGGCCGCCGGTTCGCGCGGAAAGCGCGAATAGGTCGACATGCCGTCCCGTTCGAGCGTGATCCAATCCGGCCGGACATAGCCGAGATCGGTGGCGATGACCCCGATGCCGCGGGCGCGCGCCTCCTCTGCCGCGACGATGTGATAGGGCCGGCGATCGCCATGCATTACCAAATCGGTGACCTGATGGGTCTCCAGCATCTCGCCGATGAAAGCGCGCCACTCGTCGAAATGGCCGCGGAACGGGGTTGCCGGCAGACGCCAGAACAGCGCATCGCCAAAATGCAGATTGATCCGGTGGACATGGTGGCCGCGCGCGATCAGGGCGCGCCCGAGCCGGTCGAAGAAATCGGAGATCGGCCCTTGCAGAAACAGGAAGGAGCGCGGCGCGGTGGCCTGCCCGCTCGCGGCCTCTTCGGTGTCGATCTGATGCCCCCCCATCAAATCCCCCGATCTAGCCCGGATCGAAGGCGGAGACGGCGGCGCGAGGCCGCCAGCGCTGATGCCCCAGCCCGAACCTTTCGAGGAGGTCCACCGATTTCCAATACAGGTTCGGCTTGCGCAGGCCGAGCGCCGCGACCGACCACGGGTCGAGCCCGGCCCAGGGCAGGAACGGGTTGCGCCGGCCGAATGCCCAGATCTCGACCCGCGTGGTGGGCTGCGCGCTGGCCCCGCGGGCATGGAAGCCAAACGTGTCGGCAACAACCAGCGTATTGGCCGGCGCCGAAATCAGCTCCGGTTGCGGCAATCCGAGTTCAGCGAGTTCATCGGCGGAGATCGCCCGCACCAGCCGCGTTTCCGGCTGGCCGGTTCGCTGGCTCGCCCGGATGCTCATGCGCCGCTCCCACTGCAGCCGCTGCGGCGTCAGGCGGTGCGAGCCCGGGACGTAGACGAACGGCATCGCATCTTGTGTGACATCGGTCAGGAAGAGCCACGCCTTGACGGTCGGATGAAACGTGTCGGTATGCAGGTCGCGCTGCGGGTCCGCGGCGCCCGCGACGGCGTGGCTCAGCACGGTCTGGACATAGACCATCGGCGCCGCCGCCGAGGATCCGGCGTAGGAGATCAGGTTGCGGTACTCAGGCATCTCCAGCAGGCGCCGCGCCGCCGGGACGCGTTTCAGCACTTGCGGGTCGAGCGAGATGTGGCGAGTGACCGTATCACCCTCGACCATCTCGCGCGCCGCGGCCCGCAACGCCCGGATCTGCGCGGTCAGCTCGGCGAACAGCCCGGCCGGCAGGAAATCGCGCTTGACGATATAGCCGTCGCGGTCGAGGCATTCGCGGTCCGCCGCACCGATCCGCCGCGCCAGCCGGTGCCGCCGCCGCGTCGCGAGCCGATGCGCCACGGCCGCGCGAGCGGTGTGCAGCCCATGCTCGTTGAGCCAGCGGCTGCCGATCACCGGGTTTCGCGCGAAGAATTTTTCCTGAGACAGCACCTGGGCGAGCCAGAACGGCGTCAGCAAGGTTCGACGCACGAGCGACGGCATGGCGTCTCTCCCGACCCGAAGCTCCCGGCTGCTGCCCGCGGAAGCCTACCTACGCAAAAAGAATTCCCACCCAATGGCGGACCAAGGCCGGTTAAACAACCCCACATCCGCTGACGAGAATGTCCGCCGTCCGGCCTGTGCTGTCCACGATTTTCTTGCGGCTCTGCGCGCCGCGCGCGGTCTCCGCCGCGTCAGATCACGCGAGCGCCGCGCAACGAGGCGATGTCGCTCGCGGCGTAGCCGAGCTCGCGCAACACCGATTCGCTGTCGGCGCCCATCTCGCGCGGTGCGGTTTCGATACTGGGACCGCCATGGGCGAATTTGAAAGCGGCGAGCGGCACGCCGACCGGGCCGTCAAGCCCCGGCACCGCATCGAATTTATGAAACACTCGCCGCTCGGTGAAATGCGGGTCGGCGAGCGCCTCGGCCATCGTCCGCACTCGCGCGGCGGGCACATGCCGCGCCTGGAAATAGACTTCCCACTCGTCAGCCGTCTTTGTCTTGATGATGTCGGCGATGATCGCCGCCTCCCGCTCGCGGTCATCGACCCGTGCCTCGTTGTCGGTCTTGATCATGTCCGGCCGCTCGACCGCCCGCCAGAACCGCGCCTGCTGGCGGATGTTGCTGGCGCCGATCATCACCATGCCTTCCTTGGCGTCATAGGCGCTGTTGGTGGCGAAGGGCTGCTTGTTGCCGTGCGGCTTCGGCTCGGTGCCGTTGCGGAAGTAGCCGGTCATCAGCGAGGCCTGCATCATCATCGCGACGCCGAGCATGGCGAGGTCGATGTGCTGGCCCGTGCCGGTGCGCTCGCGCTGGAACAGGGCGCTGGCGAGCGCGAAGGCGGCCATCGTGCCGGTCGCGTAATCGACCGCCGGGGCGCCGATCTTGATCGGGTTGACCTCCTCGGTGCCGGTCGAGGCCATGATCCCCGAATTCGCCTGGATCACATGGTCGTAGGCGGTCTGCTCGCGCCTGACGCCATCCTGGCCAAAGGCCGAGATCGAGCAATAGATCAGGCGCGGGTTGATCTTGAGCAGCGCCTCGTAGCCGAGGCCGAGCGCCTCGAAAGCGCCCGGCCGATAGTTCTCGACCAGCACGTCGGCGCCGGCGACGAGCTTCTTGAGGATCTCGCGGCCGGCCTCCTGCTTCAGATCGAGGGTGATCGAGCGCTTGTTCGACCCCTGGGTCAGGAACGAGGTGCCCATGTTGCGGCGGTTGAGCGCCCGGTCGGTGCCGCCCTCGCGGCTCTGGTCGGGCTCGTCCGGATGCTCGACCTTGATGACGTCGGCGCCGAGCACGGCCAGCTGGTAGGCCGCGAAGGGCCCGGCCAGCACATGGGTGATGTCGATGATGCGAATGCCCTCGAAGGGTCGGGTCATGCTGGGCTCCTGGCCGGCTGGGTGATCGCGGGCTCGGGTCGCTGTGTCGCCGCCGCGGCATAACCGCCAAACCCCTGCCGGACCGATACAAATTGACGGAATCGGCTGGTTTTGTGCCGGTCTTGCTGTTGCCGCACCGCACAGCGCCCCATATATTCCAAGAGTTTCCACCGTCGCGCGTGAAAGGTCAAAGGATGGCACGGGTTACCGTCGAAGATTGCGTCGTCAAAATCCCCAACCGGTTCGAGCTGGTCCTGCTCGCCGCGCAGCGGGCGCGGGAGATCACCTCGGGGGCGCCGCTGTCGCTCGACCGCGATGATGACAAGAACCCGGTCGTGGCGTTGCGCGAGATCGCGGAAGAGACCGTCGCGCTCGACCACCTGCAGGATTCGCTGGTCCGCGGCATGCAGAAGCATGTCGAGATGGACGAGCCCGAGGAAGCGCCGGAGCTGGAACAGACGCTGTTCGGCATCGCCGATCCCGTCGGTCCGGTGATCAGCGAGAACGAGATCGACGAAGAAGCCGTCGAGGAAGAGCTCGAGGAAGATCTGCTCGCGATCGAGGAAGAGGAAGACCTGCCGGAGCTCGCCGGCGAGGAGGAAGAGGCCGCCGAACCGGCCGAAGACGCCGAAGAGGAGCCCTGAGAATCGATAACGGCCGCACGGGGTCTCGGCGAGTGCCGGTGCCGCGACGATACCGGCATAACAGGATGGGGGCAGCCGCGCGATGATGCGGCAGTTCGAACTGGTCGAACTGGTCAAATCCTACGATCCCAACGTGGACGAGGCGCTGCTCAACCGCGCCTATGTGTATTCGATGAAGGCGCATGGCGCGCAATTGCGCGCCTCGGGCGACCCCTATTTCTCGCACCCGATCCAGGTGGCGGGCCTGCTCGCGCAGATGAAGCTCGACACCGCCTCGATCGTGACCGGGCTGCTGCACGACACGATCGAGGACACGGTCGCTACGCTCGACGAGATCGAGCATCTGTTCGGTCCCGAGGTCGGCCGGCTGGTCGATGGCGTCACCAAGCTGTCGCGCATCGAATTGCAGTCGGACCAGACCAAGCAGGCGGAAAATTTCCGCAAGCTGGTGCTCGCGATGTCCGAGGACATCCGCGTGCTCCTGGTCAAGCTCGCCGACCGCCTGCACAACATGCAGACGCTGCGCTTCATCAAGAGCGAGGACAAGCGGCGGCGCATCGCCCGCGAGACGATGGACATCTATGCCCCGCTCGCCGAGCGGATCGGCATGCACCGCATGAAGGACCAGCTCGAGGATCTCGCCTTCGCGGAGCTTTATCCGGATGCCCGCGCCAGCATCCTCGCCCGCCTCGGCTTTTTGCGCGACCGCGGCGGCGACATCGTGCCGCGCATCATCGCCGAGCTCGGCCGCAAGCTGAAGGAGGGCGGGCTCGAAGCCACGATCTCGGGGCGCGAGAAATCGCCCTACTCGATCTGGCGCAAGATGCAGCGCAAGAACGTCTCGTTCGAGCAGCTCGCCGACGTCATGGCGTTTCGCATCATGATCGACGATATCGGCGCCTGCTACCACGCGCTCGGCATCATCCACTCGTCCTATCACGTCGTTCCCGGCCGCTTCAAAGACTTCATCTCGACCCCCAAGCCCAATAACTACCGTTCCCTGCACACCGGCGTGCTCGGCCCCGAGCGGCAGCGCATCGAGGTGCAGATCCGCACCGGCGACATGCACGAGGTGGCCGAGCTCGGCGTCGCCGCGCATTGGATCTACAAGCAAAGCGACGCCCGCACCGATGGGCGTCAGTATCGCTGGCTGCGCGAGCTGTTGGACATCCTCGATCACGCCTCGGGGCCCGAGGAATTCCTCGAGCACACCAAGCTCGAGATGTTTCAGGATCAGGTCTTCGCCTTCACCCCGAAGGGCGATCTGATCGCCTTGCCGCGCGGTGCGACGCCGGTCGACTTCGCCTACGCGGTCCACTCGCAGATCGGCGACACCACCGTCGGCGCCAAGATCAATGGCCGGCTGTTGCCCTTACGTACAAGGCTGTCGAATGGCGACCAGGTCGAGATCGTCACCTCGAAGGCGCAGACCCCGTCGCCGACCTGGGAGCGCTTCGTCGTCACCGGCAAGGCGCGCGCCCGCATCCGGCGCTTCGTCCGCACCCAGCAGCGCACGCAATACCTCGATCTCGGCCGCTCGATCGTGCAGAAGGCGTTCCGCCAGGACGGCCAGGACTTCTCGGAACGGCCGCTCGAAGCGGTGCTGAAGCAATTCCATTGCGCCTCGGTCGAGGATCTCTACGTCGCGGTCGGCGAGGGGCACGCCACCGGCCGCGAGGTGGTCAACGCCGCCTTCCCGCGCGATGCCGAGGACCGCAACAAGGTCGTCCCGCTCGCCCGGGCCCGGCGCAAGGGGCGCTCCGCCGAGATGGCGGTGCCGATCCGCGGCCTGATCCCGGGGATGGCAGTGCATTTTGCCGGCTGTTGCCATCCGCTGCCGGGCGACCGCATCGTCGGCATCGTCACGACCGGCAAGGGCGTGACGATCCATACGATCGACTGCGACACGCTCGAAAGCTTCGCCGACGAGCCGGAGCGCTGGCTCGATGTCGCCTGGAGCAGCGAAGAGGCCGATGCCGCCCATACCGGCCGGATCAACGTCACGATCGCCAATGAGCCGGGCAATCTCGGCAGCCTGACCACCACGATCGGCAAGCAGGGTGGCAATATCAGCAATTTGAAGATCACCAACCGCTCGACCGATTTCTTCGAGATCATGGTCGATATTCAGGTCGCCGACGTGAAGCATCTGTCGACGATCATCGCGGCATTGCGCGCGACGCCGGTCATCAACTCGGTCGAACGGGCGCGTGGCTGACGCCGATGATCCTCGGCGTCGGCAGCGATCTGATCGATATCCGCCGCATCGAGGCGGCGATCGCGCGTTTTGGCGACCGCTTCATCGACCGCATCTTCACCGAGAACGAACGCCGCCGCTGCGAGCGCCGCGCCAACCCCGGCCCGAGCTATGCGCGGCGCTTCGCGGCGAAGGAAGCGGCCGCCAAGGCGCTCGGCACCGGCTTTCGCAGCGGCGTCTTCTGGCGCGATCTCGGGGTCGTCAACATGCCGTCTGGACAGCCCGGCATGCACCTGACCGGCGGCGCGTTGCGGCGTCTGGAATCGATCACCCCGAAAGGCATGACGGCGCGGCTCGATGTGACCTTGACCGACGAGCCGCCGCTCGCCCAAGCCGTTGTCATCATCACCGCCTGGCCCGCGGCCGCGGCGTCGGCCGAGTGACCCTCATTCCCGCGGCGCCCTCGATCCGCCGAGCGCCCGGCCAAGCGCTGTTCGGCTGCATCGCGCCCGCTCTTCTCCTATCGAATCGATCATGAAATCAGGCTCAAAAGTCGTCGCCAAGAAGAAGGCCTCGGGCGGCATGCTCGAAACCGTCAAGACCATCGTCTATGCGGTGCTGATCGCTCTCGTCGTCCGCACCGTTGCGTTCGAGCCGTTCAATATCCCGTCCGGATCGATGATCCCGACTTTGCTGGTCGGCGATTACCTGTTCGTCTCGAAATATTCCTACGGCTACAGCCGCTACTCGCTGCCCTTCGGCATGCCGTTGTTCTCCGGCAGGATTTTCCTGCCGTTCTCGTATCTCCCCGAGCGCGGCAACGTCGTCGTGTTCAAATTGCCGACCGACCCGTCGACCGACTACATCAAGCGAATCGTCGGCCTCCCGGGCGACCATATCCAGGTGCGGCACGGCCAGCTCTACATCAACGACCAGCAGGTGCCGCGGCGCGAGGACCCGAATTGCATCGATAAGGAGGCCGGCCCATTCGTCGTGCAGCAGGGCTTCAGGGAAAGCCTGCCGCGCGCCGCCGGCGGTCCGCCCCTCGAACACTGCATCATCAAGGAATTCCCGAACAGCCGCGGCGAGGACGGGCCGCTCGACAACACGCCGGTCTACAACGTGCCGGCCGATCATTATTTCGCGATGGGCGACAACCGCGACAATTCGCAGGACAGCCGCGTGCTTTCGGCGGTCGGCTACATCCCGTCCGAGAACCTCGTCGGCCAGGCCGAATTCATCTTTTTCTCGACCGACGGCTCGGCGCGTTGGTGGGAAGTCTGGAAATGGCCGTTTGCGATCCGCTACTACCGGCTGTTCCGAGGCGTCGCCTGAGCGCGGAGGCAGCCGCGCCGACGCCGGCGCCATTATCCGCAGCCGAACCGGCCGCGGAGGATCTCGAGCGGCTGCTCGGCTATTCCTTTGCCCGTCCCGAGCTGCTCGCCGAGGCGCTGACTCACCCCAGCGCGTCGGCCTCACCCTATCGCTCGGCGGCAAAAGGGCATCGCCGCAAACGGGGCGCATCGCCGAGAGCGGCCGGGCGCGGCTATGAGCGGCTCGAATTCCTCGGCGACCGCGTGCTCGGGCTGGTGATTTCCGATCTGTTGTGGCGGCGGTTCATGACCGAGCCGGAAGGGGATTTGACCCGCCGCCTGACCCATCTGGTGCGGCGGGATCCGCTGGCGCGGGTCGCGGCGTCGATCGGGCTCGACCGGTTTCTGCGTCTGTCATCCTCCGAGATGGCCGCCGGGGCGGCGCGCAATCCCGGCATCCTCGCGGATGCCTGCGAGGCGGTAATCGCCGCGATCTATCTCGATGGCGGGTTTGCCGCGGCTTTCGCATTCATCGAGCGCTTCTGGGAACCGCTGATCGCCGAGATGGACGGGCCGCCGAGCGATCCCAAGACCACCTTGCAGGAATGGGCGCAGGGGCGCGGCTTGCCATTGCCGGACTACCAGCTGACCGCGACCAGCGGACCCGACCACGCGCTGCGCTTCACCGTGGCAGCCCGCGTTTCCGGGTTCGAGGAAGCGACCGCCACTGCTTCGTCGAAGCGCGCCGCCGAAACCGCCGCCGCCGCGGCGCTCTTGGAGCGCCTGACAGTCCCAACGCCGCCGCATGGCGAGTCGAATGCCGCGCAAGAGTAAGGAGCACCGCGAGCCAAATCCCTCTCCCGCACCGCGGGAGAGGGGCGACCGCTCGCGGAAGCGAGCGGTGGGTGAGGGTCCGGCAAAAGATTCGTCGCAGTCGCCCTCACCCGGCTCGCCACACTCGCCACCCTCTCCCGCGATGCCGGAGAGGGAAAGTGACACCCGCTGCGGCTTCGTCGCGCTGATCGGGGCGCCGAATGCCGGCAAATCGACGCTGTTGAACCAGCTCGTCGGGCATAAGCTGGCGATCGTTACGCCGAAGGTGCAGACGACGCGGACCCGGCTGTTGGGCATCGCCCTCGAAGGCCCGGCTCAGCTGATCTTCGTCGACACGCCGGGGATTTTCGCGCCGCGCCGGCGGCTCGACCGGGCGATGGTGGCGGCCGCTTGGGCCGGCGCGGCCGATGCCGATGCGACGGTGCTGCTGGTCGATGCCGCGCGCGCGGCGCAGCGCGGCATCGATCATGACACGAAGGGGATCGTCGAGCGGCTCGCGGCGAACAAGCGCCGCGCGATCCTCGCGCTGAACAAGGTCGATCTGGTGCGCCGCGACACCCTGCTCGGCCTTGCCGACGAGCTGTTCCGCAGCGGCGTCTTCGAGCACGTCTTCATGGTATCGGCGCTGACCGGCGACGGGGTCGAGGATCTGAAGCACCACCTCGCGATGACCGTGCCGTTCGGGCCATGGCTCTTCCCGGCCGATCAATTGTCCGATGCGCCGGAGCGCTGGCTCGCCGCCGAAGTGACCCGCGAGCAGGTCTTTCTGCAACTCCATGACGAGCTGCCCTATGCCGCGACCGTCGAGACCGAATCCTGGCAGGAGCGCCCGGACGGCAGCGCGCGGATCGAGCAGGTGATTTACGTCCAGCGAACCAGCCAGCGCGCGATCGTGCTCGGCGAAGGCGGGCGGCGCATCAAGGCGATCGGGGCGCGGGCCCGCGCCGAGCTGGAGCATATGCTCGACCGCCGCATCCACCTGTTCCTGTTCGTCAAGGTGCGGGAAAACTGGGTCGAGGATCCCGAGCGCTACGCCGCGCTCGGCCTGGATTACAATGCGTAGTGGTGCGATCCACGCCAAGTTGTCATTCCGGGATCGCCCGCAGGGCGAGGCCCGGAATCCACGAACACCGGCCTCTGGAAAATGGATTCCAGGCTCGCCGCGGTGCGGCGTCCGGGAATGACCACCGCGGTGTTCAGGGTTGGGATTGGTCAGTGGAATTGGTCCGCTAGATGGAATGGCGCGACACGGGTTTTGTGCTGGCGGCGCGGCGGCATGGCGAGAGTGCGCTGATCGCCGAGCTCTTGACCCGCGAGCACGGCCGGCATGCCGGGCTGGTGCGGGGCGGGCAATCGCCGCGCCGGCGCGCCTTATTGCAGCCCGGCAATCAGGTCACGGCGAATTGGCGCGGCCGCCTGCCGGAGCATTTGGGCTCGCTCGACTGCGAGCTCGTCGAGGCCAATGCGGTTCGCTTCCTGGACGATCCCGACCGGCTCGCCGCGGTGACGGCGGCAACCGCGCTATTGCTGACGGCACTGCCCGAGCGCGAACCGAATATGGAGCTCTACCAATCCTTCGCGGCATTGCTCGCGGCGCTCACCCCCGCCCGCTCCGGAACAGGGCAGACGCTCGATTCGGCAGAGAGCTGGCCGCAATATTATGTGAAGTGGGAATGCGGCCTGCTCGCCGCGCTCGGCTTCGGCCTCGACCTCGGCCGGTGCGCCGTGACCGGCGTGACCGAGGACCTCGCCTATGTGTCGCCGCGCAGCGGCCGGGCGGTGTCGCGGATGGCGGGCGAGCCCTACCGGGACAAGCTGCTGCCATTGCCCGGTTTTTTATGGTGCGACGTCGCGGCGGACCGCCCCGACATCGCCGCCGGGCTGGTCTTGACCCGCCATTTCCTGCTGCACCATCTGTTGCAGCCGCATGGCCGGCAGTTGCCCGAGGCCCGCGAGCGCCTGGCCGAACGCATGCGCCGCCCGCAGCCCCTGGTATAATGCGGCCCAATAACAACGAGGCTTGGTAGGTATGTCCGACCCCGCTTTGGCCGGCGAGATCCGCGACGTCGATTTCGCCGACGCGCTCGGCGAGCGTTATCTGTCCTACGCGCTATCGACGATCATGGCGCGCTCCCTGCCCGACGTGCGCGACGGGCTGAAGCCGGTGCATCGCCGCATCCTGCATGCGATGGACCAGCTGCGGCTCGATCCCGCCTCCGGCTACAAGAAATGCGCCCGCGTCGTCGGCGACGTGATCGGCAAGTACCATCCGCATGGCGAGATCGCGGTTTACGAGGCGCTGGTTCGCCTCGCCCAGGATTTCTCGCAGCGCTATCCGCTGGTCGATGGCCAGGGCAATTTCGGCAATATCGACGGCGATAACGCCGCGGCGATGCGATACACCGAGAGCCGCCTGTCGGCGGTGGCGCAGGCAATGCTCGACGGCCTCGACGAGGATGCGGTCGATTTCCGGCAGACCTATGACGGCGAGGACCGCGAGCCGGTGGTCCTGCCGTCCCGCTTTCCGAACCTGCTCGCCAACGGTGCCGCCGGCATCGCGGTCGGCATGGCGACCAGCATCCCGCCGCACAATGTCGGCGAGCTCTGCGCCGCGCTGTTGCATCTGATCGAGCAGCCGAAATGTGCCGTCGCCGAGCTCGTCACGCATGTGCCCGGCCCCGATTTCCCGACCGGCGGCGTCCTCGTCGAATCGCCGCAGAGCATCGCCGATTCCTACGCCACCGGGCGCGGCAGCTTCCGGCTGCGCGCCCGCTGGGAGAAGGAGCAATTGAGCCACGGCCTCTACCAGATCGTCGTCACCGAGATCCCCTATCAGGTGCAGAAGGGCCGCCTGATCGAGAAGGTCGCGGCCCTCCTCGAGGAACGGAAGCTGCCATTGCTCGCCGATATCCGGGACGAATCGACCGGCGAGGTGCGCGTCGTATTGGAGCCGAAGAACCGCAACGTCGACGCCGATGTGCTGATGGCGCAGCTGTTCCGGCTGACCGAGCTCGAAACCCGGGTGCCGCTCAACCTCAATGTCGTCGACGCGCTCGGCGTGCCGCGGGTGATGAACCTGAAAGAGGCATTGCAGGCGTTTCTCGACCACCGCCGCGAGGTGCTGCAGCGCCGCAGCCGGCACCGCCTCGCCGCGGTGGCGCGGCGAATGGAGATCCTGCGCGGCTTCGTCATCGTCTACGTCAACCTCGACGAGGTCATCCACATCATCCGCGAGGCCGACGATCCCAAGGCCGAGATGATGGCGCGCTGGGGCCTCACAGAGGTTCAGGTCGAGGCGATCCTCAACATGCGGCTGCGCACGTTGCGCCGGCTCGAGGAGGTCGCGATCCAGAAGGAGCTGGAAAGCCTCGGCGGCGAAGCCTCGGGGCTGGAAACACTGCTCGCCAGCGAGCGGCGGCAGTGGCGGGCCTTGGCGAAGGAGGTCGCGGCGACGCAGGCCGAATTCGGCGGCGACACCCCGCTCGGTCATCGCCGCACCCTGATCGGCGCAACGCCGGCAATCGTCG
>Ga0209488_10002990_pt1 | contig 13705 bp, 17 predicted proteins | sample Rivendell_Oct201_8_FD_188349 | JGI IMG/M metagenome (GOLD analysis project Ga0209488, IMG submission 188349) | Vadose zone soil microbial communities from the Eel River Critical Zone Observatory, Northern California, USA -... | ecosystem: Environmental > Terrestrial > Soil > Vadose zone >...
CGTGTGTGGTGTCAATACCTTGACTTGTAACTCCCCTTATCAATCCCTGGCCACGTAACTCCCGCTCCTTCACAGATATCAGACTTGTGTACATTCCTTTGAATCCTTTTTCCTTGCCTTTCGCTAGTAGTCGGTCTTTTCTAGTGGGGCTGAAGCAGAGAACGTTTGCAGTGCTGGTCCTGCGACTCTCAAATAAATAAATAAATAACAGAATACTTTGTCCATCGTTGATCTGTATCTTAGGCCCACGAATACACGGTCACTCAATTTTCCTATTATTCAGTAATTGTGAATTTAGGTCCCGGTCGGGTCTCCTTCATGGCGGTGCACCTTATAAAGTAGTCAATAGGCGCAAAACACGAACAAGTCCTTGTTCAGAAATGGTCCAGTCGTTTGTTTAATTCCGTGGGGCTGTGGGGCGCACTGTTTCGACACATCTCACTTTCTATGTGGTACAATATAACTGGAGCGATCTTGACGTTGATTAGAATAAAACATTCATCTAAAGATTCGCCCGAAAGGGGGGAAGGTGGATCTTAACGCCCGCAAAACACAGGCAAGCCCACCTCTCTTCCTATATGGGAGGCGAGCAACGACAGTCCGCTTCGGCATATCCTCAGCATGACCTGGAAGCAAAAGACAAGATGTACACTCACATGGAGGAGTCGTCCAACGGGCTACGAGGACTCTGCCAGCGCGGCGGCGGAGGCCTGCTCGGCTTGCGCGATCCTCTGTCTGCGCCGCTCTGCGATCTCTGCGCGCTTATCGGCGATGAGGACGGCGGCGCGCTCGTCCCACTGATGGGCCCAGTAGCCTAGATAGCCGAATGCGAGCATCGAGATGATGTGTCCGCCTGGGTCTGCACTCGTCGTGAGTCACACGGCGCCACCAATGAGCCAGAGAATGAAGGGGGTAAAAAAAAGAAGAAAAAAAAGAGGGGGAGGAGTTAGTAGAGGGTTACGCGAGGCGAGAGAGGTATGGAGTGGTTGAAGGGAACGAAGGGAGGGTGAGTAAACGCACTGTCGAGGAGGTTGCGTTTTTGGATGCCAAGTTGGCCTATGCGGGCGCCGAGCCCGAAGAGGGAGAAGCCGAGGATGGAGCTGAGCAGGGCCATGGGTGCAGATCGATTGGGCGTCGCTCGGTCAAATGCTGAGTACAACCCGTTGTGACTTGGAGCGGGAACGCAACCCGACGGTATGGATGGACGTCTACAGAGTGCTACCACTGTACAAACACGCGTAAATAGAGGCGCAAATGCCTAACAGAGGGAGCCATTTACACCTTCCTAGTAACAGTATCCCGGTACCTCGTCTGACGCCACCGAAACCAGTGTTTCCGCTGAAGAACACCTGTATACATGTATCATTGACTGATGCCCGCCCCTTTCCTCGATCTTATAATTCAAGTCGTCCGTGCCTTACTGCCTAACTCATTTGAGCATAATGTCTTGCAAGAAACCATTTTTCAAGTGGCGTGCCAGCGAACGTGCCTCCAGCTTACATCTGAGCGCAACAAGCCGTAATCCATGAGTGTCCTTTGTTGGTTTCCCATAACCGTAAAACTTTTGTGAGCTCGGTCCCTGAGAAGTCTGACATCTCGAATGGATAGTAGCCCCTGACATTAGTGGAATACACCTGAAGAAAGAAAGTGAATTTGTTGTCCTCTCCTTCATTACAGAGACCAAATCTTGTAATCTTATTTGATTGCTCGGGACGGTCCATGCACGGGAAGCAGATCAGATGGGTGACATGGCGTTGTAGGTTCATGAATTTAATTTGCACATGTACTAGTACAGAGTGGTGGTGGCCCGCTGCGATACTTGTGAAGGCAAATTGAGTTTTTCATTTCATGGATGGGAACGTTCTCGATACCGAGAATTGAGAGTTTGAGTTGTCAATCCATTTCTGTAACTGTACAGCCGCCTTTCCTAGTACAGTAGGACAACCTTAAGGGGCCAGAATCTGCATCTGATCGCTCACCTTCCGTTACATTCATCTTCATCCTACGTAAATCTCCATGGAACTTGAGACCATAGAAAGCAAATTGGAGGTTGCCCGCCAGAAGAAAGCCACCGGAGACACGGCTTTCAAAGCTGGGGACTGGACCGAAGGTAGGTGGCACCCCTGGTCCGACCCTCAGCCGTTCTTTGACTACACTATGGCCTAGCTCTTAGAGCATATTATCAGGTGTGTTTTCTATAGAACGCGTCAATAGCGCCATCTGATTCGCTGTGGAGGTATTACTTTACGCTGAAGGCTTGGAAAAGTCCGTGCTCGACAATCGCATCATTGATTGCCGTAGCTGACGACCCGTCCTTCCTATCTTATAGATCAGGCAGCGGAGTATCTTCTATCCTGGGAACGGGGCCCATCGATAAGGACGCAGCGCCGACAGAGCGAACCGAGGTACGCTCTGTGCCGCTCTCGCGCGAAATCTTGAATGGAACACCGCCATGCTGTCGGGGGCACCATGCTACAGGCAGATGGGCTTATTGAGAAGGCCTACGCGAACATGTCCGCGTGCCACATCAAGCGCGAGAATTGGAAGCGTGCGCAGGAGACGGCGGAGAAAGCGCTGGCAAAAAATCCGAAGAATTACAAGGCCATGTTCCGCCGCGGCAAGGCGCTTGGCGAGCAGGGGTACTTTGAACGCGCGGAGACGATACTCGAGGAGCTCATAAAGGAGAGTTCGGCAGGTGAGCTCGCGCTTATGTCCCTTCTGCCAGTTGGGTCGGACATGCTGCTGTTTGTCGAATCTAATCTCTCATCTCTCGCGACCTCCCAGACGCGCCAGCTGCCGCCACTGAACTCAAGAGACTCCATGCGATTGACAAGGAGCGGGAAAGGGTAAACAACCAGAAGCTGAGAGGTATGTACATCCATAGACTTGCGGCTCTGTTCCGCCGTCACTCATGTGGTCGATAGGGTGGCTTAACCGCGGGACATTGGAGACGTCCACGTCCACTGCAGAAATTGTCGAAGAAATAGCTTCCCCGGGAACGAAGGAAGTGAGATCGGCCGGAAGTTAAGCTGCGTTTCTGCTCACTGTTTTTGCAATCGCGCTTCGAACTTGCTAAGCCAATGTATTACTGTTGTTTCTACCTCGTCGAGTCAAATGCTTCCCCATTGGTGCGATCACGATCGTGTATTATGTTACAAAGTATGCGCCATTCATGAATCAACTGCACGGAATTGGAAAATATGTCCTCCGATAAACGAAGACAGGAAACCATTGGGTTTTAGAGCGCGCAACTGCGCCAGTGAATGGAATGTTCAATAGATTACATCTAATCTCGGCCCCCTGTTGACGCACGTGATGCGCGCATCAGAGACGCGTTCATGGGTCACGGTCAATCTCAGGCTGGTGTCAATCATGTCCCATCCGATCACACTTTCCATCCTCAACGCGTATTTTTCTCGGGTCTACAGCCTACAGACTTATTTGAATGCTGTCCTGACACCCCCTACGGACACAGAGATCAACGATGTCTTACTCCGGCCCACAGATCCGCTGTCATTCAGTCAATTCCTTGCCCACTCCTACGTGGCTTTCAGCGGCGAGGCACCCCCCTCTGATCAGGCGAAATTTATCATGGCTCAGTCCTTTGACTCGATGCGCGACGTATGTCTTCCTTTTGTGTCTCAGCTTAGCTGCTAGTCATGAAGGACCACAGGTCATCACGCGTGCTCAAGAAAGGCTGTTCTCTGGGTCAAAGCAGAAGGGAACAAATGTCATCAATCTAGGGTATCGTAGTGTGCGTCTACCCCTTTTTCTGATCTAATCGACGCGTCCTTATACTTTGAAGTCTTATCAAACTGGCTCAAAAATGCGAGCCGGAGACACGCGCTCTGGTGTCAATAATTTCTTTGTGAATACAAATGTCACGGAGTTGCAAGGTTCGGACTGGGAGAGATTATTGAAGAGGTGTGTGTGTGTGCCCTTACTCGTCAAAGGTGGCCCTCACATGTCTCACTCCCACCACCGTGTCAGGATTGGGGAAAGTGCCATGTTTCATCTGCTGACGGAAGCCAGTATTTTCGTGCCTCTACCTAATGAATGTCTTTGTCAGTTGACGGGGGTATCCCTTGTTTTTCTTCCATCCCCAACTTTAGACCTCGACAGGAGCGCGTTAACTGCCCTTGTTTCTTCTGAGAAACGTAAGAGGGGGGCTTCTCCCCATCCCGAGGCACCTGCGTTGAAAAAGCGGTTCCAGCACACGTCTCGGAATTCTGAGTGAGTTCTTCGTGCATCGTACACAACGTTACTTAACCGACGTGTCAAGGCGAAGACCAGCGGATATATTGTTCGATCGCGGGTATCTATGTTACGCCCGACCAGCATACATACCACACACGGATATAATAGCAGCCGGCCTTCCCCCAAAGCGTTCGTGTGCATATACGAGGATGGATGGATGTCTCATATATCCATACAGACATACTTAATGTCCTGAACCCATGCTTTCGCCGCGCAACGAAAGCTCATTTCCAGGCGCGAGACCACCACAAAAGGATGGAGGATGCACGGCATCTATCGAAATACGTCTTTCCGCGCGAGTACGGGTTAGCGACCGTGTTCGCCTCTGCCGCCAAGGCGTACAAGTACCCCGATTTCGCTGATCGAGAAGATGAAATAAAGGTGAGGGTTGAATATGCCCTGCACCATCTGCAACTGCTCAGACATGGCACGAAGAAAACTTCTTCGAAGACACCTAAGAGGGTAAAGTCCGCATTAGACTTGCTGGATAAGATTATAGGGAGACACGGGGCATGTTCCTACAGGACGTTGAGGGATATAACGTGTCCCTCAAATGTGAACCGTCCCAAACAAGCCCTTGACTCTAGCATCATCCTGGTTTGTTCCTTTACCAAGATCTGATGTTGGTCAGCTGTGTGTAACCGCCATCCAGGAGCTCATGTCAGAGGAATCGGTTCACATGTCCTCTCAGCAGGTCACGGTTTCAAGTTCTCTCGTTCCACAGTCCGAGGCCTCTTCCCGCCAAACAGCAGGAGGTTCCAAGGGTAAACCAAGATTTGCCGAATTCGCGTGCTCTCATACCCAGGTAATTCATATTCTTCCTCCCCACTTGGTGGCTAAAGTGGGCCGGCGTAGGTATACCGCTTCATTGCTCTGGTCACAAAGGCGGTCATTCCGAAGCTCTTATGGGGAGGCGACGACAATTTCAACCGAGTTATGAGTGGTGGGTTGCAAGTCACGTCCTCTTGGCAACTTTCATTCCAAGCCTTACCTGTTCTCTAGCCTTGAAGAACTTTATCTCATACCGGCGCTATGAAACAATGTCTCTCCATGGTATTATGCAGGGGCTCAGCACAACCAGTTGCAAATGGACCGCGTCTGGAAACACTCCGGCTCATACTCCCATGTCAGATAGCCTCAAACAACGTGAGCTTCTCGAAGAGTTCGTCATTTGGTATTTTGGGTCGTTTGTGGCTCCGTTACTACGAGTGAGTCTAAATTTCCCACCCATCCTACTTCTTCCGAGCTGATATCTACAGACCACATTTTATGTAACCGAATCCTCCGCGTTCAAGAATAAAGTGCTGTACTTCCGTCAAGATGATTGGGACGTGCTCTGTGCTCCTCTTATTGAGCGACTGACTAGCGTCACATTCTCCAAGCTGGAAGAGGTATACCTATCTAATGTTCATGCATCAGCTGTTTATATTGGCATTCTAGTCCGAAGCTGAAGAAATGCTACGTCAACGCAAATTAGGTTTCTCGTTTGTCCGCCTGTTGCCCAAGGAAACAGGTGTACGGCCAATTGTCAATCTTCGGCGCAAAAAGGCAGAGATAAAGGTAATTCATATACCCCAGGCAACCTGGAAGGATCTGAGGCCCTGACAATTGATAGGGGAAAACGAACGTGCGCCAGCAGTCTATCAACGATATCCTCCAAGCTGCATTCCAAATTCTCACTTACGAGAAGGTGAGATCTCATAGGGTTACCCCCTTCGGTGACTTTAAAGGAGACAGACGGCGAGGCCGGCACTCGTGGGAGCATCCGTGTTCGGACACAATGAAATTTACACACGGCTGAAGGCTTATCAAAAGCGGCTCATCTCCAGCAACCCGTCTGGATGCCCGTAAGGCCCTTTCCCACCCACCACGGAAAAGGTTGACTTTCACTGAGCCTACAAGTAGACCAAAGCTGTACTTTGTGAAGGTGGACGTACAAGCGTGCTTCGATACGATCGAGCAGTCGAAGCTTCTCCAGATCCTTGGGGATGTTCTTTCAGGGGTACGGCATGCGAGCTTTTCCTGATTTGGTGGCTGTATCAAATCTACTTCAGGACAATTATGTTCTTCCGCGCTTTGGCCAGGTCATGCAAGCCGCAGGAAAGGTCAAGCGAAAGTTTGCGATGAAGGCCATCCCTGATGGTCAGCCGTTTGAGATTCGGACTTTGCAATTGACGTTGATTGACTGTTGCCTAATCTAGACGAACACCCACATTTCCTACGATATGCGACCGAACTTGCGGCGATGCTACGGCATACCATTTTCGTAGATCGCGTCGTGTATAATTTTGCTTCGAAGGCAGAGGTCCTTGAACTTCTCGAGGAGCATATTACGGAGAACATCGTGAAGGTACGTCACTGTCGCGCTGGGAGATGTTTATTGTTGTCGATGGCATGTCAAGATTGGTCAAAATTACTACCGCCAAGTAGTTGGGATACCCCAGGGCTCTGTACTGTCATCTTTACTCTGTTCCATCTTTTATGCGGATCTCGAGCGGACGTGTCTGGGGTTTACTCAAGACCCCATGAGTGTGAGCTCATCCACTACTCCGCTAGCAGGTCTGTTGAAATCCGTATTTAACAGATGTTGCTCCGGCTCATCGACGATTACTTATTCATCACCACGGATCATGCCAAGGCCAGGAAGTTTCTGGATGTCATGATTAAAGGTTTGGAACAATGGCCTTTTATCTATTGTGATTGACCATACCAAGGGCACCCCGACTATGGCTGTTTAATCTCCCTGGAGAAGACGCTGACCAATTTTGAGTGCCACCCTCATACTGTGAGGGTTACGGCACCAGAGCAGAGATGTGCGTGTTGAAAGCATCGGAATGATAATAATTGACCATGCTCTACTCGGGAAATAGCTTTTCCGTGGTGTGCCCTATTCATCAACATGGATAACTTGTCGGTGTCAACAGATTACACGCGGTATCATGACACCTGTGAGTCGTTTTCCTACGCTGGTGAATGCACTGTTAATTGGAGGGTCGACAAGTCATCGTGGACTCGCTTACCGTTGACCGTGGGCGCCGCGCTGGTTTTGCGTTCTTGCATAAGATGTTGCAGTACGTGACAACACACAACTCAGCAGAAGCCCCTCCTTGTAACGGTTCCTATCACAGGTTGGGAAGGGCGAAGAGCCACATTATATTCTGTGACTCCGACCTCAATACCCTCCCCGGGGTGTACTTGAATGCGTACCAGAACTTCCTGGTGGTCGCAATGCGGATGCACCATTATCTGCGAAGCTGGGGTGCCAATATCCGCAAGAACCTCAGCTTTATTCATAGTATGTCCTAGCGGTCCCCCCGACTGCGTTTGAACTAATCACGGCCGTTTCAGGGACAATACAGCAGGTGGTTCGATATACGTATGCTGTGATGCGCAGCAAGGCTTCGAACAAGGTGTCCGTAGCTCAGGGGGGTAAATGCGAAGTCGAGAAGACATGTGTTACATGGTCAGTCGAGGCTCCTCGCTCTCTGGACCGATGGGCTGAGTAAGTTAAGCAGGCTGGGCCTAACGGCATTTCGTATGGTGTTGGCGCGCAAGTCGACAGCGTACAAATCGCTGCTCAAGTTACTCGACCTTGAGCTGTCGCAGGGGCGGCATCGTCGGTACAAAAAGCAATTCCGCGGTCTCGTACGAAGTGGTCTGGAGATGATCGACCAACTTTCATTTTGATGAGGGTTATCTACTATGTGTTTCATCTACTCACTCCACAATGCAAGCACATTCTGCATCTTCTCCTGGTGGTACAATAATATAGGTCCAGCACATCCCTCTATCCTTAAAATCACCCTTTTTTTCTTCATACCAGACATTGTCAACTCTGTAGATTTAACATTACCCATCTCCCGCCAACTATATACCGAATCTCATCATATTGTATCACTCGTTCAGATGAATATACTTGATCGCGTTGTCATGCAAAGCATTGGATTGCAGAACACACCGGGAATAACACATCGCCTCCAACATCTGCTGTCATCATGGTCAAGTTTGCCTTTCGCGAGCTGGTCACTGGTGACTGAGCGCAATGTCGTGACTTCCAAGTCCACATCCGACAGTGCCTATTGTTTATGAATCACCAGAATGGTATCGTATCCGGGGTCTCTCTTTCATGCCAGGAATCGACCTGATAATGAGACTGAACCCAGTCACAACGTACCAACACTACTGAGGCAGAGATCCTTATTAATGGCACATCGACCCTTATCATGGCCTGTGCCATTTTCGAATGCTTTCACAAGTGATGCTTGGCCGTCATCAATCCTTGAAATTGAGAGGCATTGGTCAAGTAGTTTCCTAACCAAAGGGGTTACGTACCATTCCACTGCGTGAGCACCATCATCTAACGCAACTCGGACCGTGGTCCACGAGAAACGTGCGATAGAGGGATATCCGAATGTTTTCTCCAGAGAATTCTTGACCCACGCTTTTGTATTTGGGTCTGAAATGCACAGTTCACTTTCTGTCCTGAAGGGGAGAACGAAAGCCGACACAAGTACCTGATGGATAACCACTGCCGAGCTCACTGGACCACGTTCTCTTGATGGCTGGCACTCCCGGCGTATCCGAGTTTCCATGCGTGTCCTCTTCAAACACCCAGCCCTCTATCCAAGCATCACGCGTCACCTTGGCTGCGACACTCGCGGCGCCAACAATCTTGTACTTTGAATCAGCTTTCGCTGTAACGGTAAAGTTGATGCCTGGAAACTGTGATGACAATAGTCGCTCGTAGGGTCCCGTGGCACCAAGGGCGTCAACATACACCTATATATTCCGACCGCGAGGTCAGTCGGTGGGGTCAAACACAAGTGCTAAATCACAACCTCAGTCAACTTGATACCTCGCTGGAGTACTTCGCGGATGAGCAGAATGGTAGCGTCCTGAGACTGTTTATTTAGATTACTTGGGGGTCGGCGGAGCATCCCGCTCGAGATATCCCTTGGGCTGACGTTGTTGTTGTTATAAGTCACGTCTCTGACAAAAGGGCGGAGGTGCGAACTAACCTCAAGACCCTCACAGACCACCCAAGGTTCGCGGGATCACCACTCAAAGTTTCCAGCAGTGAAGTGCGAGTGTCGGAGGAGAGTGCCTTGGAGTCTGTGACCCGACGTTGGAGATATCGAAAGTGCCTCGTGTGGGTATCACCGCACCTGCGAAGCCCAGCTCGTTGAGCTTTTCCTCATAAGATGCTGGACAGTAGGCAACGCCATAAACCAAGGGACCTAGCACCGGACCGCGACCAGCTTCGTCAACGCCGAGGATATATGGCCCAGGTGCTGTGGGCGTCGAGGAGTGATAAGTGTACGAAGAGAGGAGAGGGGCAGTCTTGTCGATGATGGATGGGACTTGGTAGGCGAGTTCATCGATGGATGATGACTGTGACATTTGAGAAGTACGCGTTCGCGTTATTTCGGCTTGTTTGTTACAGTACAAGAGGGAAGACTACAAGTTCCACTACATCCTCCTCGATAAACTCCTCACATCGGGCGTGATACCCATCCCTTCCATACCCAGTCCTACACCCATGCCCCGCGTCATTGGAGAATGACGGTCTCCACCATAGAATTGAGTGGGAGGAATGGCATTAAATTGCAGGCCACCGGGGTATGGTCCACCCATCTGTCCTGGTATGCCATGTCTAGTGGGGGGTGCTACGATTGGTGACATCATCACTCCGTTAGCTGAGTGGTGACCAGCCATGGGAAACGGAAGTCGCTGAATTGGATGAGGATGTGAACTTGAGGACGGCAAGCCCTCGACCGGGTTAGAGACAGCTTGTTTATCTTCCTTCTGATATTCTAACAGAGGACTCGGGTCATAATATAAGGTTGAACCCTCATCGACTTGAAACCTCAACAACGGTTTTAGGCTCAGGCTTGGAGAGGGTTTTCCGAAGTGACATACTGCTGTGTTCCCAGATCCCATTGAGGGCCCCGCTCGGCACGGGCGGTGAGTAGCAACGAATTCCACTCCGAAGCGCTTTCCTAAGTGTATTTGAATGAATCCGAAGAGGAAAATAGGTATAACATAGGTGTATGACGTACAATTGAGAGAGCGATGGCGCTGGTAACGTCGTTGGTTGGTTGACGAACATCCGTACGAATGCGCTTCTCTTTCGCAATAGTTTCTATTTGAGCTGTGAGGGCGGGCCCTATGCGCTGAGAGTTGTGTCTTGGTACATGAACCTTGATGTTCTTTATGCGTCTCTTGCTGGGCGACATTGTCAGTTGTGGGGCGTGGGCAACCTTGAGCTTGCAGGCGCTCCAACGCGTCGCTCCACGTCTGAGTCAACCCCGTCACCTTTCAACCCGCTCTGCCCTTCAGTTCGCTCGTTTCTCCCTGCAGCTCAGATATTCATTGAAGTGTGAACGAGTTTGACCTTTACACCTCGTAAACGCGCATACGACCATGTCTTTCCTTCCCCGGTTATTACCCTCCACCCCGACCTCTGCACCACAAGAGGCCATGATTGCCTCGCAGAAAGCCCACATCGACGAGCTCGTGCAAAAGAATTCTATGCTCGACAACACGATCAAACGTCTCCAAGAACAGCTATCGAATTTACGCGCCGAGTGGCAAGCTGACCGCAAAGAGTGGGCCGACGGCTGCGACTCGCTGATGGCAAGCCATCGCATCGCTCATCTTCGGACGAACGTTCTTCTTGCCCAGGAACGCGTTGCGCTCGCCCATGAACGCGATCTCACGCGCAGGGAGCGCGTAGCGGTGATCCAACGCGATTATAACCTCATTTTATTCAAAGCGTGGGAGAAAGAACTCGAGATTGAAGCGGGCCAACTAAGGGAGGAACTGGGGGACGCGGCAGATGAGAATGTGGCTCTCGTGAAAGAAGTCCAGGAAAAACACGCTGGGAGTGCGCGGGAATTGAAGGAAAAGGCAGCCCTTTTGCGCGATGCAGAGAAAGCAAAGGAGGACGCCGAGGTGCGCTACTCAATGCTGCCTCAATCAATCGCATACCCGAGCGTGTCCAACCCCTTTATCTTGTTTAGGAACAAACTAATCAAATGCGCATCGAACAGGCAGCGCTGCAAGCTCAACTCTCATCTGCCCGTACGAACGTGGAGAGGCTGACGTTGCGCCTCGAGGATTCTCAGACTGCTGTTACTGAGAAGGGACGTCTGAACGACGAACTTTTGCAAGAAAAGGCTACTCTCAAAGCTCAAGTTGAAAAGTGGAAGTCGCTTGATGATCGCGGTGGGGCCGAGGTGGAAGAATTGCACAAGCAACGTGTAACCTTGGAGGGCCAAATAAAGCGTCTAGAGTCCCAGTTGACCGAAGAACAAAACAAGGTGCTGGCACTTGAGAAGACCATTCAGAAAGGGAACAAGAAGATTGAGAAATTGCAGCAGGCATTGGAGGAACAGGCAGTTCGTTACTCGCACCGAATTTCTAAACGCTCCTAAGCTTTCACGATTTATAGCGTATTGCAGAGGAGACAAATGCCGCAGCAGAAGCGAACCGAGACAATGACTCTGGAGACGCCAAGGTAAATAAGAAGATACGGAAATTGGTGGCTGCACTTGAAGAACAAACGGTATGGCTCGTTGGAACGCGTCTGTGTCTTCCAGTACTAAGCTCCACACAGGAGAAGACAGGGAAAGCTGAAGAGGAAGCTGCTTTACTTGAAGAACAGTCGCAACATTACAAGGACGAATTGGACAAGGCACTCAAGCAGATCGCGAACTCGCAATCTGTGGGACACATTTTGTTACCGAGCTTTTTATTATTATCCTTATCGCTTCCACAGAATGGTTCTAGGAGGTCTCGTTCACGTGCGCAGCCTGATCGTGGTCCGGACGAAGTGGAGATCGAGGATCCCGTGCATTCAGAGTTGTCGCCTGTCCCGGCGGAGCACAGTGAGCCGACCAAAGTAGGAGCTTCCAATCCAAAGCCAGCGTCGGCCAAAGAGCCAGGTAAACATACACCCTCCCATCTCTCGTACCCTCGATTTCTAACTTTGGCCGCAGACAAGAACAACAAGAAAGTTGCCAAGAAGCCCGATAAGGGTAAGGAACGGCAGAAGAGCCAACCCGTAGCCCCCGACAACAAAGGCAAGCGGAAGGCACGCCCCGACGATGACGGCACGGAGACGGTAGACAGCACAAGCGACAAGACCATCAAGTCAAAGACCCAAAAGGGTCGGTCAACAGCCAAGGAGCCCCACCCCAATGCTGCGGACGTCGACTCTGAAGACGCTGTGGTGCCCAAGAAGAAAAAGATGAGAAAGCTGAACGTGAATATTTTCGCTTCTTCAAAACCTGATTCGCTCGACTGGGCGAACCATTTCAATCTGGTGAGTTGGATCGACTGTCAGGGTCCTGTGCCGTGACTGCGATGCTGATGCCGTTGTTCAGGGAGGCGGTAGCTTGGACATACCGACTGAGCTTTCTCCAGTGAAGGTGCCGGCACGCTCAATGGCCGGCAGGTCCGCATCCATTTCATTTCGAAAGGGCTGATGATTAAAGGGTCTAAGCGGAGAGTGGCATGGGTTGTGTACTGTAGTATAGGTATGATTATACGGTATACATATGGCTGGACGTAATGAGATGTGGCTACCGGGAGATGTGATGTAGAGGTCTACCAAAATAAGTGCGCAGCCGCAGCATTTGTATTATTATCGACGTTTGGGTCGTCGTTTTTTATCATCCCAATGGAACAGTTCCGGGACATCACGGATGAGCGCCTATGCGGTTGAATGAGCACATCGGGTCAGCGTAGACAAAGGGGAATACCTACGATGATAACTTCGACTGCGATGAGCGCAATGATGACAAGCTCCATGCGAGCGCTTGAAGTCTGGAGAAATTTTGAGGTCATCCTCTTGCGAAACGCTGCAGATAGCCTTCTCACCTCATGAAGAAGCTGTCGAAGTACCGACTGCACCTCAGCTGCATACGTTATCTTGTCGTTTACAGCGCTCGTACGGCCCTTGACTTCTAACGCGGCGGTCAAAGAATTGAAGTACCCTGTTCCACCACCAGCATTATCGTTAGCCCAGAGGAGACTACAGCAACGGATCGGCGGTTCGCTTTACCTTCCAGCACCGGCTGATTCCAGTAAAAGTCGGGCGTCTCGGAGAAGTTCTCCCTGTTCAGATTCAGGCCCTGGCGGAAGCGCAGCAGCTCGCCGAGCTTTTTCACGAGCGCGCGCCGGCTCATGCCCGGTTTCCCTGTTTTTTCTAGCGCTAGAGGGAGAGAAGACATGGAGGAGAGGTAGTCCTCGAGCGAGGCTTCGATCGCTGAGAGGGCGGTCGAGCGCGAGAGGGCTTGGGAGAACGCGTAGCGCGCGAGGACTGTCTCGGGTGGGAACGCGGACGGTGGGAACGAACCGGGGAGATTTTCTGGGTCGGTGGGTTGGGGACCGCCCCCGAGGATGATCAGGTCTCCCTGCAGTCGCGTGTTCCTACATTTGAGAA
>Ga0209488_10002991_pt1 | contig 13703 bp, 14 predicted proteins | sample Rivendell_Oct201_8_FD_188349 | JGI IMG/M metagenome (GOLD analysis project Ga0209488, IMG submission 188349) | Vadose zone soil microbial communities from the Eel River Critical Zone Observatory, Northern California, USA -... | ecosystem: Environmental > Terrestrial > Soil > Vadose zone >...
CGCCGATCGGCCGGCCGGTCGACGACATCTACGGCGCAACGTATCGACGGCTGATTGACAGGAACCGACGATTCTTCGAGCGCTATCCGGACGACCGGGCACGTGTCCGCGAGATCCTGCGCCGGCTCGACGATGAGAACGTCCTTCTGCCGACAGGCGAGCGGCTGACGGCTCGACGGTTCCGCCAGCTCGGGATGTGGCTCGGCGACAGCGCCGGGTTCGAGTTGCTCCACCACGTCATCGAACTGCCATTCGGGTCAGTAGCGTTCCTTCACGATGCCGAGGCCGGTGTCCGGTTCGGTCGCAACCCGATCTACGCGACGCTGCACGAATCGTCCTACGCGGACGGCGTCGCGACGCGCTGGTCGGCGGATCGACAGATTCCGGATGAGGTCGTTCACGAGGGGCTCTTCACGGCGGAGCACGTCTTCCCGTGGATGTGGGAGGACTACGCGGGGCTTCGTCCGCAGCGGGCGGCGGCGGAGATCCTCGCCGAGCACCCATGGCCGGCCCTGTACGACGGCGACCGGCTGCGGCACAACGACGTCCCGGTCGCCGCCACGATCTACGTCAACGATCTGTACGTGGAGCGCGACTTTGCCGAGGAAACAGCGGCGACGATCCGGGGCCTGCGAACCTGGGAGACGGACGAATTCGAGCACAACGGGCTGCGAGCGGACGGCGAGCGGGTGCTTGGTCGGCTGATCGACCTGGCGCGCGGGCGGGCGTAGCGTCGATCCGCCGCGCGATCGCCTGTGTACGCTGACGGCATGGAGCAGATCCGCGGCCTCCTGAGGCGCCTTCTTGGGAGACCCAGCGCCAGCGAGACGAGCGAGCCGGGCTCCCCGAGGTCGGAGGGTCCTCCCGCTGTCGTCGCGGTGGTCGAGTCGCCGCCCCCGGCCAATCGCGGGCCGTTCGTCTGGCTGGTCATCGCCGCGGTCGTCGTCCTCTGGCTCGCCCGCGATGTTCTCGGTCCGTTCATCGTCGCGGCCGTCGTTGCCTATGCCTTCAGCCCGCTCGTGGCCGCGGGGCAGCGACGAACCGGCTGGCCGCGGGTCGCCGTCGTCGGGCTCGGCTACGCGATTGCTGTGGCGATCATTGCCCTCGTCGTGTACCTGCTGGCCGGCCGAATCGCCCACGAAATCAGCATGTTGGCGGCGTCCGGGCCGGATTCGCTCGCGACCCTTCTCCGCTCGATCGTCGGCAGCGATGCGTTCGACGTCGGTGGGCAGCACATCGCCGTTGCCGACGTCGCCCGTGAGATCCAGGCCCGGATCTCCGGCTTGATCTCGTCACCCGGCGATGCCGCCCACCTGGCGAGCCAGGTAGGCCAGATCGGACTGGAGGCGATCCTCGCCCTGATCGTGACGTTCTACTTCCTCGTCGACGGGCCGATGCTCCGCGATCGGACGATCCAGCTGTTGCCCGCCGAGCATCGCGCCCGGACCATCTTCCTGACGGATCGGATCCACGAGGCCCTCGGCAAGTGGTTGCGCGGCCAGGCCTTCCTGATCGTCCTCGTCAGCGCGGTCGTCTACGTCGCCCTGGGCCCGATCCTCCACCTGCCGTATGCCCTCGGGATCGCCATCCTGACCGGGATCCTCGAGATCATCCCGCTCGTCGGCCCGCTGATCGCGACGGCGATCGCCGCAACGGACGCCTTTGCCCGAGGCGGCGGCCAGCTCGCGGCCGTCGTCATCGTCATCTATTTCGTCCTCCGCCAGGTCGAGGACCAGGTCGTCATGCCGGTCGTCATCGGTCGCGCCGTCCATCTCCACCCGGTCGTCACGATCTTCGCCGTGCTCGTGGGACTGAGCGTCTACGGTGTTCTCGGTGGCCTGCTCGGCGTCCCGGTGGCGGCCGCGATCAACGTCGTCTTCCGCGAGCTCTACCCGCTGGCCGCGAGTGAGTCCGCCACGGAGCCGTCGGCAGCCGCCAAGGCGCTCAGATCGGCCGGCGGCCCGTCCTCGCCGGCGTAGGCCACCCTGTTTCGGCCACCCGCCTTGGCCTGGTAGAGGGCTTCGTCCGCCAGCCGGAGGAGGGTGACCCGGTCGTGCGCCTGATGGGGCGCGGACGCGATCCCGATCGACACGGTGATGCGATCGGTGATCCCCGGAGCGAGCGAGATCAGGGTCGTTTCGGTGCGACTCCTGATGCGCTCGGCAACGACCATCGCGGCAGTCGTGTCGACGCCGTAGAGGGCGACGGCGAACTCCTCGCCACCGTACCGGGCGGCGATGTCCCCATCGCGCAGGCAGGAGCGAAGGATGTCGGCGAATGTCCGCAGTGCCTGGTCGCCCGACGGATGTCCGTGTCGGTCGTTGAAATCCTTGAAGTGGTCGACGTCGACCATCAGGACGGCGACCGTCTCGTCCTCTCCTCGAGCCTTGAGCCCGTCTTCGAGCATCTGGTCGAAGGCGCGCGAGTTGGAAAGGCCGGTTCGCGGATCGGTGCTGGCCTGGCCCTGGAGCGCCGCCAGCAGCCGCCGATTGGCGATCGCCAGGGCGGCATGCTCGGTCAGCCGAGCCACGCTCGTCCGCATTTCGAGTGCGAACGCATCGGGGCGCTCCCAGAAGAGGTGGACGGCGCCGACTGTCTCTCCGTGGGCGAGCGGGATGCACGCAAGCGTTCCGTGGTCGGTTGGGTAGATCGGGCAGTGGACGCTCAGGGCCTCGGCGGCGTCCGGCGTCACGTGGATGCTGCCTCGCACGATCGCGGGGCACCGCGACAGGGCGTTCAGCGGCAGGACTTCGGCGATCGCCGACCCGATCGTTCCTTCCGGGACCGCCCGATCCTTGGAACGGTTCAGGACATGGGTGACGCCGGCGTCGGGCTGCACCAACAGCGTGAGAGCCTCGAGATTGGCGCCGACAACAGCCGCGTCGTCGCCGGCGAACGTCGTCACCTCCGTGAACCGATTGAGGATGCTGGAGCGATCGACGTCGAGCTGGAGCGCGGTCCGCATTCGCTCGAGGGCCTGCCCGAGACGTCCGATCTCGTCGTCGCGCTCGGTTACGAACGCCACATCCGCGCCCGTCTGGACCTGGGTCGCGGTCGCGAGGAGGTGGCCGAGCGGGTCCGTGACCCAGCGCCGCACGAGCACAAGACTGGCCGTCGCGGCAAGGAGCATGAGGACGATGCCAACGCCGACGGCGAGCGCGCGAGCCTCCGTCAGGGCGTCGTCGCGCGCTGCCACGGACGCCTGGGCTGCCGTGATCTGGGCGATCAGCTCGCCGACCCCCGCCAGCGTCGGCTCCTGGTCGGTCGCCACGAGAGCGACGAATTTGGAGATATCGGCCTTCGACCCATGGTCCACCGCGGCGATTGCCGGCTGGGCAAAGTCCACCCGCCAGGTATGCGATTCTGTAGACAGCGCATCAAGCGCCGGCTGGATGCCCGGCGATTCCGTCACGATGAGCGCAACCTGGCGCATTCGCTCCGTGATGCGCAGCTCGGTTTCGACCCCGGCTCCATAGCGGGCGACCGCCCCTGTGTCCTCTGAAATCAGATAGTCGTCGAGCCCGGCTTCCTGATCCCGGATCGCGTTCGACAGCCCGACGGTCAGGTCATAGAGGTCGGCGACGGCTCGGAGGTCGCGTCGGACGTCCAGCCGCTCCGTCTCCGTCGCGACGTACACGGCGCCGATCGACACGGAGGCGAGGACCGCCATCCCGGCGATGACGAGGAAAAGTCTGTTTCTGACGGAGGTCAAGGGCAAGGAAGGTGCTCACGTGCGGGGATGTCTCGTGGGGAACGGTACTGAGGATTGCTGATCCAACCCAGTACCCGGTGGTCCCGTGCCTGCGGCAGAAGTACGGATGAAACGGTCACCCGTTTTGCACACGGCGCCTCGATGTCACGTGCCAACCGGCTCGAGGACGAACACGGGGATCTGCCGCTTCGTCCTCTGCTGGTACTTCGCGTAATCCGGCCAGGTCTCGACCGCACGCTCCCACCAGACCGCCTTCTCGTCGCCGCCGAGCTCGCGCGCCAGGTAGTCCCGCTTCGTCGGCCCGTCCTGCAGCTCGACGAGCGGGTTGGCCTTCAGGTTGAAGTACCAGACGGGGTGTTTCGGGGCCCCGCCCTGCGACGCGACGACCGCGTAGAGACCCTCGTGCTCGACCCGCATGAGAGGCGTCTTGCGGAGCTTGCCGGTCTTCGCGCCGAGCGACGTCAGGACGATGATCGGCCGGCCGCGCAGGTCGTTCGCTTCCTCGCCGTTCGTCGCCTCGTACCGCTCGACCTGCTTGCGGGCCCAGCCGGCCGTGCTGGGTGCGTACTCTCCTGTCAGGGGCATGCCCCAATCGTGTCACGAAACCGACTGGCCGCGCACCGCCCAGGCTCGGGCAAGGAGTCGAATCGAGCCGTCCGGCTCCGGATCGAGGGAAGCCCGGAGCCGCGCGCGCAGGGCACTCCGGGCCGGTTCGGCCAGCGAGGCAACGAACGCCGGGCCCACGCCCGTTCCGCCGAGAAACGGCGTCCAGAGGTCGTCGAAATCGACGAAGACGGTTGGGATCTCGATCGGCCGCACGTCGACCGCCGACAGCCCGGCAGCCGCGAAGGCGGCGGCCAGGGGCTCCGGCGCGGCAATCCCGAACCTGGCGCCCTCGTCGATGGCCCGCGCCGCAGGGTCGACGACGACGGCCGCTTCCCAGAAACGACGCATGAGCTGCATTCCCCCGGCGTAGTCCCAGACGTAACCGGCGACGACGCCGCCCGGACTCAACACGCGTCTCGCCTCCGCCAGCGCTGCGTTCAGGTCCGGCACGAAGTTCAGGACCAGGGCTGACACGACGACATCGACGTCGTCGTCGGCGAGACCCGTCTCCGCGGCCGTGCCAACCTCGAACGTCACCCGCGCGTCGACGACCGTGGTCCGGACGTGGGCGACGAATGGCTCGGATGGGTCGACTCCGACCACGGAACTCGGCTCACAGCGGGCGAGGATGGCCTCGCTGAGGGCACCGGTCCCGCAGCCGGCGTCGAGCCAGCGGCGACCTGGCGGGATGGCGAGCCAATCGAGGAAGATGGGCGCGACGAGCCGGCTCCAGCGGCCGATGTAGGACTCGTACGCGCTGCCGCTCGACCATCGATCGGACCCGGGAGCCGTCACGTCTCTCCTCCGAGTGTCACGGGCTGTCACTCCAGGCCATACCGGCCGCTCGTCCCGAACGCTATCCGGCGGTACCCGGGTTGTCCACGCCGGACCGGCGGCTCCGGACGCCGTGAACGGCGTCCAGCGTCCGTCGCCAACTCGGCGCAGAATCGGGGGCGATCATCCAAGCGTAAGGAGCACCAGCATGCCCGTCTGGTTCGGCTACCACATGGTCACCTACACCTTCCCGGGCGTGACACAGCGTGCGCTGTTCGACCACGTCGCGACGCTTGCCGGCGCGGTCGAGGAGGCCGGCTTCAGCCTCGTGACGGTCATGGACCACTTCTACCAGATCGTCGGCGTCGGGCCGGAAACCGACCCGATGCTCGAGGCATATTCGACCCTTGGCGCGCTCAGCCAGCGGACCAGCCGGGTCCGACTCGGGGCGCTCGTGACCGGCGTCACCTATCGCAACCCGGCCATGCTCGCCAAGACGGTGACGACGCTCGATGTCGTATCGGGCGGCCGGGCCCTGCTCGGCATCGGAGCGGCCTGGAACGAGGACGAGCACCTGGGTTACGGCTTCGACTTTCCTCGCGTCGGCGAGCGGATGGACCGCCTCGACGAGGCGTTGACGATCATCCGGGCAATGTTCAGCGAGGAGCGCCCGACCTTCGACGGCAAGCACTACCGGATCCGCGACGCGTTGAACGTCCCGCGACCGATCCAGCCGGGCGGCCCGAAGATCCTCGTCGGCGGGGGAGGGGAGCAGCGCACGCTCCGGATCGCCGCGAAGCACGCCGACATGACCCACTGGTTCCCACTCGGCTTCGACGTGCTCCGTCGAAAGACCGACCTGCTCGAGCGCTATTGCGAGGAGATCGGCCGGGATCCGGCGACCATCGAGCGGACGATGTCAGCACCGGTCCTCGTGGCGCCTACGGTCGAGGCGGCGCGCGCGCTCGTCGAACGCCTGCCGCCCGAGCGTCGGGCCCACGTCCAGGCAGGGACGCCAGAGCAGGTTGCCGACGGGCTGCGACCGTACATCGATGCGGGGTTCACCGGGTTCACCTTCAACAATCCGGTCGTGTCGACGCCGGAAGCGATCGTGGCGACGGGCGAGCTCCTCAGGCTCGTTTCCTGACGGCGAGAGACTGGCGAAGGACTGGCGAAGGACCATGGTCGCGGCGACGGTCGACGAGTACCTCGCCGGAGTGCCCGGCGACAAGCGCGTCGCGCTCGATCGGCTCCGTGCGCAAATCAAGGCGGCCGCGCCGGACGCAACCGAATCGATCAGCTACGGCCTGCCGACGTTCAAGCTCGATGGCCGCTGGTTCGTCGCGTTCGGCGTCGCGAAGAACCACTGCTCGTTCTATGCGGGCGCAGCGCCGCTCGAGGCGCTCGCCGGCGAGCTGTCGGGCTACCGCCTGTGGAAGGGGACGATCAATTTCCCGGCGGATCGGCCTCTCTCGGCGGAGCTCGTCGCGAGGCTCATCGAGGTGCGCATCGAGGAGCATCGGGCGCGGCGAAGTGACGACGCCGACGAGACGCAGCCCGACTAGACTCGCTTGTGTCGGGCGCGCGGGGTCGGCCGACCTGTGTCTGAAATCGCGGAGGGTCGACCATGCGTTCCAGGTCCTTGTTTGCCGTGCTCGCGACGGCCGCGCTGATGTTCTCGGCGGTGGCGATCGTCAATGGCAAATCGCCACAGGTCACGACCGTCGTCTACGACGACTTTTCGGCCGACGGCGGCTACACGCTCGCGACCTACGGCACGAAGTGGAGCAACATCTATGGCCTGGGCGACATGGACCCCCAAGCAGGCTCAGACACGCGCAGCTTCAGCGATGGGACCTTCGCGATCGCCGACGCCCCATTCCGCACGTCGTATGACTTCAGCGTGTACGACCACCTCAAGTACATCGCCATCAGCAACTCGACTTTCGCCGTCCCGACGAACGGTTCGCTGACGTTCTCGTCGGACATCGCTGCGCAGACGCCTGGCACGGAACGACATCACGTGGTGCACGGGACCTACGGCCTGCCTGGCTCCTATCCGACCGGCGCCCCATACAAAGCGGCCGTCCTCCAGGGCCAGCAGGCCGGCGCCGTCATGAACATGGTCAGCTTCGACACGGGCCAGCTGTTCGACTGGTTCATCTCGGGTGATCGGGCGTTCGCGCTGATCGAGAGGCTGCCGTCGTCGGTCACCGGCAACACAACGGACCATTCGTCCCCCAACTGGGTCGGCCCCGAAAAGATGTACACGCAGATCATCGTTGAGGTCCCGGCGGCCGCGAACGTCACCCATCATGTCGCGATCACTTACTCACGCGCCCCCGGCATGGTCAGCTCGACCGTCGAATACTTCCTCGACGGCACGTCGATCGCCAAGGTGAACAACGTCGGTATTCCGCTGGACCGGCAGGGTCAGAGCTACACCGGCATCTATCCGTCGCTGGGCGCCGGCGAGGACCTCAGGACGAAGCTCAATTCGTTTGCGATCGGCCACGGCACGTTCAGCCTCCTCGACGCGTTCCCGTTCCAATGGTGCGAGACCGGGTACCCCGAGGCATGCGCCAAGAGCGTCTCCATCCCGACGTCGGAGCGGCTGTTCGGGCAGGGTGTCAATGCCCACTTCGACAACTTCTCGGTGACGACGAAGACCGGCAACTAGGAGCCGGAAATCCGACAGGGAGGCCCGACCACGGGCCTCCCTTTCACGTCAAGTCTGAGGGGGCAGGCGGCTGTGTTTGGCGAGAGGCGCAGACTGTGGGCCGGCGATCGTCGACGTCGGATCTGCCCGGTCCGATAGGCGGCCGAACCGGAAGGAGCCTCGACATGGTGACCGTCGGACTGCTCGTCCGCCTGGAAGCGAAGCCTGACAAGGTGGCAGCCGTCGAGCGATTCCTCGAGGGCGGGCTCGCCCTCGTCAACGATGAGCCGGACACCACCGCATGGTTCGCGATCAAGATGGGCCCGCGGACCTACGGCATCTTCGACGTCTTCCCGTCCGACCTTGGTCGCCAGGCGCACCTCCAGGGACGCGTCGCCGAGGCGCTCATGGCCCAGGCGCCAGACCTGTTCGCGGCGCCACCCGACATCGGCCAGATCGACGTGCTGGCCGCCAAGCTCCCGGGCTGAACGTCCGGCTCGCCCGAAATGAACTCTCAGCCCGGCGCCCGCTCCACGGTGGCCAAGCCTGGTCCTTCGACCACCTGACCCGGACGCGTCGCCAGCGTCGAGCCGAGGATCACGAGCGCGAAGCCGATTCCCATCGCGACGCTGAACGTCTCGTTGAGGACGAGCACGCCGAGCACGGCGGCAACAGCCGGATTGACGTACGTGATGACGGTAGCCCGGACGGGGCCGATCTCGTCGATGAGCGCACCGAACACGAGGAACGCAGCAGCGGTGCAGACGACCGCCAGGATCACGATCGAGGCGAGCACGTTTGTTGACGGCACGACGGCCGGCAACTGGACGGCGGCGATCGGAACGTAGACCACAGCGCACAGCGCGAGCGACAGTGCCATGACACCGACCGTGGGCAGCCCACCAAGGCGGCGGGCCAGGATCGCCGGTCCCACCGCATAGCAGACCACGACGACGGCGACCTGGAGCAGGGCCGTCGGATCCGACGTCGCGTAGTCGCCGCCGACGATGGCGGCAACCCCGACCAGCCCGATCAGCAGCCCCAGCAGGCCGGTCCTGCCGAGCCGGTCCGCGCCACCGGTTGCGAGCGCCAAGGTGGTACCGACAAGCGGGACACCAGCGATCAGCAGGCCCGTGAGCGAGCTCGAGAGATGCTGCTCAGCCGATCCCAGGGCAACCCACGGGATCGCGATCTCGATGGCGGCGAAGGCCACGACCCATCGCCAGCGGGCCAGCACAGGCCGCAGGTCGACGCGGACGAGCGCGATCGGCAGCAGGATCGCCGCGGCGAGGGCCGTCCGCGCCAGCACGAGCGCCGCCGGCGTGATCTCGGCGACGGCGACCCGAATGAACAGGTAGGGGATGCCCCAGAGGACTGACATCAGGCCGAACAGCACGAGCCCGCGTCGCGTCACCCCATCAGACTCCGGCAGGACCACGTCACGTCCGCGATCTTCGCAGACTTCGACGCCTCAGCGACAGGGCATCGAACCGCCGTCAGTGAAGGAGTAGCCGGGAGCCGGCAGGAATTGCCAGTCGTAGCTGGACGGATGGAGCGTCAGCTTGAGGATGCCGTAGGCCGTCGAGTCGCGGATCTCGCCACCGATCGGTGGAACGGAGAACGGGTAGTGGTTCTTGCCACCGGTTCCGGCCACGATCTCCTGCACGCCTGACGGGTCCGGGTTGCCGTCGGCATCGAGTGCCGGGAAGCGCTCGTAGTCGTGGTTATGGCCGGCGAGCACGAGATCGACGTGAGCGGCGACGAGGTCGTCCCAGATCGTCGCCATCTGGACGGCGTCGCCGTGTTCGCCGGAGGACCAGCGCGGCTCGTGCCAGGTGACGAGGGTGCAGGCAGTGGGGTTGGCGGCGAGGTCCCCCGTCAGCCAGACCTCCTGGGGCGAGCCAGATGAGCACCCTCCGACATGGCTGCACTCGGAGTTCAGGGCGACGATGTGCCAAGCACCAAGGTTGAAGCTGTAGTAGCCCTTTGTCGGATCGCCCGCGGCCGCGCCGAAGTAGCCGAAGTAGCCGGCGGCGCCCGGGGTCAGGTACTCGTGGTTGCCGATCGTCGGGTGGATCAGGTCCTTGAACTGACCCCACGTCTTGTCGAAGACCGTCGCGTATTGATCGGCCGTATTGCTCTCGTACTGGTTGTCGCCGAGCGTGATGACTGCATCGGGCTTCAGGGCGAGGATCTGTGCGGCGGTCGCGGCCTGGTCGCAATTGGCGGGCGCGCCTTTGTTGGCCGTCGGGGCGCAGGCGATGTCGCCGGCGGCCGCGATGACCGGATCACTCGCTGACGCGCCGGTGGCGGCCGGGGTCACAGCCGGCGTGACGCTCGGCCGCGCGATCGCGGTCGAACACGAGACTACGGACAGAGCGAGAGCTGCAGTTCCGATGTTCCGGACGACCCTGCCAACGACCGATTCCGCCATCGGGGCCTCCAGAACATACGCAGGCGTCAGATACCGACAGGCTCCCGCACCAGGACGACGGTTGTTCGCCCGGCCGTCCACTCACCGTACATGATGAGGACTTTCTCGAGAATCGTATCTACGCCCAGCCGGGCCTGGACCTGGGCGTTCTCCCATGGGAAGACCACCTCGCGGATCCGTCGCAGCGCGGCATCCAGGTCCGGCACGATCTTCTGGCTGCCGACGACGAGGATGACCCGGCCGGCGGTCGCCGCATACGGCCCGAGTTGGCTTCCGGTCGCGGAGGCCGCGACGAGCGCGCCGTCCTCGGTCAGGGCGGCGACGCTGCCGAGCATGAAGTCCGGCGCCGCGACGAGTCGCCGCATCTCGGCTGCCTGGGTGGCGCGGTCCATCGCATACAGCTTCGGGCGAAGGGCGTCATATCGGCCGCTCTCCACCAGCTCCGCGTAGAGGCCGACGTCTTCGAGCGTCTTGGACTTGCCCGAGTGGACCTGGGAGCCCTCGGGGATGAGGGCCAGAACCACGGCGCGAGCCTGATCGGCCGTGTCGACAATCGTGGCGTCGATATTTCGCGACCGAAGGATCGATGCGACCCGCTCGAGAAGATCGCTCGTCGTCGCCGGTACGGGACTCAAGGTGCTGGCTCCAGACGGAATTGCGGTCGTTGCCTGCGCAACGATAGGGTCCGTCGGCGGGCTGGTCAAACGGGCCGCTTCAACGCTCGATTGCGATCGCCGCGAGATCTGCCGCGGCCTCGAGCAGCTGACGCGACTCTGCATCCAGCGGGCGATGATGAGCGAGAGCAAGGACGCCCAGGACCGTGTCCGAACCGCCCCGCGCGACCGCGAGCGGCAGGTGGCTCCGGAGAGCGGGACCGCCCGGTGCGGTCGGTAGCACGTCGAACGACGGACCCGGGTCGCCGACGGTTCTCGCGATCGGGTGGGCAGGATTCCGGAGCGCCTCGGCGAGCCTGGCGATGGCCGGCTCGGCGAGACCGGTCGAGGCGACAATCCTCAGCCGTTCGGGCGCGTCGACGACGACGATCACCGCCGATTCGACGTCGAGCTGCTCGGCGATCACGGCGAGCAGGTCGTCGAGGCCCTGTCCGGGGTCCGAACGGGCGATGGCCCGAGCGCCACGAACCAGGATCTCTCGCGCGGCTTCGCTTGACAAGATGTCCTCCCTTTGTGGACGAACCGTACGCGCTCTCACCTCAGCGGACGACCCGGTACCTTATGTGGGTGGCGAGGGGCGAGCTGAACGTTCGAATGAGCTCTAGATCGACCGATTTGTCGAACCCGTCGAAGAGCCGTTTGCCGGCGCCGAGCACGACCGGCGCGATCGACACGGAGAGCTCGTCGAGGTAACCCGCGCGGAGCGCCTGGCGGATGACGTCGGCGCCGCCCATCAGGTGGACGCCCTTGCCCCCGGCGGCGGACCGCGCCATGGCAATGGCGGCCTCGAGTCCGTCGACGAACGTGAACCCTGCGTCCGTCGGCTCATCCTCCGGCCGATGGGTCACCACGAAGAACGGGACCGGCCATGGGTTGGTCCCGCCCCACGCGGCGGCGCTCTCGTACGTTCCCCGTCCGCCGACAACGGCCCCCATGTTTGCCATCTCGCCGTCGAGGTATTCCTTGTCGGCCCCGGTCGGCTCGCCACGCCCGGGCTTCGCGTACGTCCACGGGCCGCCGAACACCCAGTAGTGCAATCGCTCGCCCCCTTCGCCGAGCCCGCGGTCTGGCCCGTCGTTGGGGCCGGTTATATAGCCGTCGACCGACGTCGTGATTCCCGCGGCCACCTTCGTCATATATCAAATCTCCTCACGCGCATCAGGTGCGGTTGTTGCAAATGAGACTGCCACCAAACACGAAACTCATCGTCGCGAACATCGCTTGTCGCGGTCGTTACGCTGCGGGGTATGGCGGATGACACGACGTTCACGCTCCGGCCGATGGTGCACGCGGACGGGCCGGCGCTTGCGGCCCTCGGCGAACAGACGCCCGAGACCGGCATGGTATCGATGCACTCGCGATTCGAGCGCGACGCGTACGAGACCCTCCTCGCGTTGCGCCCGGGAACAATCGGGGTGGTCGCGGAGACCGCGGATCACCGGGGCCTTGTCGGTCTCTGCCTCATCTCGTTCGGGCAGTGCTGGTTCGAGGGCGCGATCCGACCATCGGCGTATCTCTACAGCCTGAGCGTCCATCCAGGCTACCGGCGTCGCGGTCTCGCATCGCGACTCACCGCGTGGCTTGTGGGGACGGCACGTGAGCGGTACGGCGACGACGTTGTCATCTACGCCGGGACCCAGCCGGGCAACGTCGCATCACAGCGGACGATGCAGAGCTGGGCAAGCCAGCGTTTCGATCGAGTGGTGGCCGTCGTCAAGAAGCCGGCAGGCAAGGCAGCGCGGCCTCCCTCCGGGTTGGTTGCCCGGCCCGCCGAAGATCACGACCTCGAGCAGATCGCGACGCGTCGGGATAGCTTCCATGAGGGATACAACTTCTATCCGCCGGAATCGGCCGCCTCGATCTCTGCCTGGCGCGCGCACTCGCCGTTCGGATTCCAGTTTCGCGAATACCACGTGGTCGTTGACCCGCGCGGGAATCTCTTCGCCGGCGCGGGATTTGTCGAGGAAGGGCTGCTTCTGTCGGCCCAGGTCGTCAGCGTCGCAACGCCGCTAAGACTCGCGAATGTCATCCTTCGCGTGGTGCCGACGGACGGCGTGATGAAACGGGTCGTTGTCGATGGGTTGTGGTTCGCGGATGGCCGACCGGATGCCGCTGCCTTCCTCTGGGAGTGGATGCGCTGGCTGGCCCACGACCGGGCGTCGATCGTGATGGTCTTCTTCGATGCGCGCAATCCGCTCGCCGGCATCATCCGGATGCCGCGATGGATCCCATCGCCACCGGGCACCCTCGTGGTCGCAGGCCCGGTGCCGATGCAAGAGGATCGGTTGATCTATCCCGGAGTCTAGGGGCGGACTCAGGTTGGGTTCGCCTCGGCCCGAACGATCTCCGCGGTGCGGGCCAGCCAGTTCGACGGGTCGGCGCGGTGGTACGGATGCTCGGACGGCTCGATGTTGTCGAGGAACTTCCGATAGATGACGGCTTGCCGTGCCGCCGCGACCGGGGCGAGCAGTCGGGCCGCCCGCCGCGGGTCCGAGCCCGGCACCGCCGCTTCCCACTCGGCAGCCCATTGATCTCGCAGGGTTTCCACGGCCTCGACCGCCGCCCGATCGAACATCGCCGGCTGATCCAGGAGGGGATGGCCGACGCCGCTGTCGCCCCAATCGAGGACGACAAGCGACCGATCGTCTCCGCGGAGATTGCCCGGGCCGAAGTCGCCGTGGACGATCGTGTCGGGTATTCCGCACTCGGCGACACGGTCGAACCGCAGCGGCAGGTCGGCGACGAACTCGCGGAGCGTCGCTCGGTCGTCGGCGGACAATTCGGCCGACGTTCGGTCGACGACGTCCGCAATCAAGGCTGTGAGCACGGGACCACGCCAGTCCG
>Ga0209488_10002992_pt1 | contig 13701 bp, 4 predicted proteins | sample Rivendell_Oct201_8_FD_188349 | JGI IMG/M metagenome (GOLD analysis project Ga0209488, IMG submission 188349) | Vadose zone soil microbial communities from the Eel River Critical Zone Observatory, Northern California, USA -... | ecosystem: Environmental > Terrestrial > Soil > Vadose zone >...
GCAGGCGCAAAATCTTGTGGCGGAGAAGCAGTCGAGCCACGAACTGGTTGAGTCGCAGGCGGCGAGAATTTCTCAGATACTGGAGCAGAACGCAAAGCAGGAACTGGAAGTCGGCAGACTGCGAACCGCCCTCCGCGCGTTAGAAGATCGTTCGCGGGAACTGGGAGCCGCAGACGGCAAAACCAAAGAGGAATTGCGAGCGGTTAGAGAACAGCGCGACGGGTTAATGCTCCAGCTGCACCAGGCTGAACAATTGTCCGAGAGCATGAAAACCGAGCTCGTAAGCCTCCGGGCTGAACGTGACCGGTCACTGTTGCACAGGGCGTCGCTTGAATCGCGGATCAATGAGCTGAGTGCCGCTAATCAAGAGCAGGAACAAAAGCTCGGGGACGATGAGCGTTTTCTAGCTTCCGACCGCGACATCCGCGAGCTGATGGGTGCGCGCAAACTCTACATTGCCGACGTTTTCGATGTTGACAGCGGCAGCCGGACCCGCAAGCCCTTTGGGCGCATCTTTTACACCCAGAATAAGTCTCTGATTTTCTACGCTTTCGATCTTGACCGTCAGGCCGGAGTGAAGGCCGCCAGCATCTTCCAGGTCTGGGGCCAAAAAGATGCGGAACTCGGCGAGAAACCTCACGCGATGAACCTCGGCATTCTCTATATGGATAGCGAGTCGAACCGCCGCTGGGTTTTGCGCCTCGATGACGCAAAAGAGATTGCCCAGATTGACGCGGTCTTCGTTACGGTAGAGTCCCATGTCGGTAGTCCCAAGCCAACTAGCAAGCCCTTTCTGTACGCACTTCTGCGGAAAGAAGCGAACCACCCGTAGCGTGGAGTTGCTAAGTGGCGAATCAGGGAATATTTCTCACAACAATCAATGTGTTCAGCTGATTGTCTCTTTGATACCCCTGCAAACTCAAATGTGGTACATATCCCGTCGCAACCTCGTAATAGTGTAGAGAGACTAGAGGCGGTACTGATGTACACGCACGCTTTGGTGTCCGGTATTGCAGTTCATTCTCCAACGTATCCCAAGAGGGGGTCGACATGGATGCACGCAGGTTCTGGACAATTTTTCTGGCGCTGAATTTCCTTGTAATAGGCTCGTGTTTATCTGCGTACGCGCAGTCAACCTATGGCTCGATAGCCGGGTCAGCAACAGATACTTCCGGAGCGGCGGTTACAGACGCCAACGTGACTCTCACGAACCTGGGTACGTCGGAGAAGCGCACTCAATCAAGCGGTGCCGACGGGCTGTTTACGTTTGTAAACCTGTTTCCCGGCCAGTACCGGATTGACGTGGAGAAGCAGGGGTTCAAACACTTTGTTCGAACTCCCGTTACGGTGGAAGTTCAGCAGAGCACACACATCGACGCCGCGCTGCAAGTCGGCGAGGTCAGCCAGATAGTCGAAGTGACGTCGGAAGTGCCGCTGCTGCAAACCGAATCTTCCTCGTTAGGCCAAGTGGTGGAACAGCGCAAGGCGGACGAACTCCCTTTGAACGGCCGCAATATCTTTAACCTGATCATAATTTCTCCCGCTGCGGTTGCGCAGGGAGGATCCGGCGGTTCGCCAGTGGGCCAGAACCCATTCAGCTGGGGCAACTACCAGATTGGAGGGTCGTTCGCCAATCAGGGGGCGGAATATCTGGACGGTCAACCTCTAAACATCGGCTACATCAATCTGCCGATTATCATTCCGACACAAGACTCTGTTGGCGAGTTCAAAGTCCAATACAGCAACCTCGGGGCCGAATGGGGCAAGTTCTCCGGTGGCGTTACGAACCTGAGCACCAAGTCCGGCACCAACGCCTGGCATGGCTCCGCCTATGAGTACTTCCGCAACAAGGTACTGAATGCCAATGAATATTTCAATAAGCAGAAGGAGTTGGCGGGCGGCGGGAAAAATACCGCTCCCCCGTGGACGCAGAACCAGTATGGGTTCCAGGTCGGCGGACCGGTGATCAAAGATAAAACATTCTTTTACGTGAGTTGGGAGCAATATCGGCAGCGCACGGGTTCGCCCTTTACTACCACCGTACCTCAGAGCGCCATGCTGACTGGGGACTTCTCTTCTCTTTGCACCGACTCGGTTGCCCAAGGCGGAGCCGGCGGTACTTTCACTGGTGGCTTGTGCAGCAACCCTGCCGGACAGCTATTCGACCCTTATAGCGCAAACGCAAGCGGGACGCGCACGACGGCTTACGCGAACAATCAAATTCCAGCTTCGGAATTCAGCACAGCGACAACTGTCCTATGGAATAAATATTTTCCTGCGCCTAACCTTGCCGGCAACGTGAATAATTTTTTGAGTGCGGCGCCTGCCGGTGGAAATACCAACGAGTTCGTGGCTCGCGGAGATCAGAACATTGGCAGCAACACGCACCTGTTCGGAAGATTTGGTTATTTTGGACTAACCGATCTTCCGGTGGATCCGCTGGGAACTGGCCTGTGCCTGGATCGCTGCGCGGAAAAATATCACACGAAGATGGTCGTGATTGGAGTAAACCATTCTTTTAACTCAAGAACGATTCTTGATGTGAATCTCTCGGCTAGCCGTTTCGTCTATGGACGTCAGCCACTTCTCTCGGGATTCGATCTCACTACTCTGGGCTGGCCTGCGACCTATAACACTCCAGGAAGCTCGATGCGTACCCCTCCCACCCCTGCATTTCCGTTCCCCAACGACGTTGGAAAGTCGCAGGGCAACAGCGCCATCGGCGATCACAACTCTCAGTACAACATTACGCCTGCGTTCACTTTGATCCGAGGGAAGCACACCATTCAGACCGGCGCTCAGTTTGAATATGGATACGACAATTATTTCCAGACCAATATCGCCAGCGGCGCCTTCGCCTTCGGCGGAAACTGGACAACCTCGCAGGGAGGCGCGGGTCTCGTGACCAATTCTAATTTTGCATTCGCCGACTTCCTGCTCGGCTTGTCGCAAAATCAAGGAAGTTTCGTTAATCAGACCGAAGGTGTTGCTCAGGTTCCCGCCCAGACGAAAGGCCTGCAAGTGTACCGTGCCTTATACGCGGACGACACCTGGCACCTGACCTCCAAGTTGACCATCAATTTGGGTCTTCGCTATGAATTGCAAGGCACATGGTCTGACTCTTTTGGGCGGCTTTCCTACTGGGATCCGACGGCGACCAATGCTACTGCATCCGGCTGTTTCGGAGCTGGCACGACTTGCCCGGGCGATGCCTTCCTCGTAGGAACCGGCCGCAACTCCAGCAAGAACAACATCCCGATGGATAAGAAGGCGTTCTCTCCGCGGTTGGGCTTTGCCTACGCTTTGGATTCGAAAACCGTGATCCGAGGAGGCTTCGGCACCTTCTACATTCCCAACTACGTGTCATTCGGGCTGAACCCAGACAACGATGTGGTGAATCTCGCGAGCACTCCTCTCCACGCTACGAACGACCAATTCATCACTCCGGCTGCCATGTTGGATGGGTCCGGTTGCTCGTTTGGCGCAAGCGGTTCCGTGTTTCCGGTAAGGGGACCAAACGGATTTGGCTGCACTCAGACCGGCCCCTTCGGAAATTCGGGCATTCTACCCCCGCCGGGACGAAACTTCGCGCCCCTGGCTGGCACTCTGGCTCCATTTCCTGCCGACATATCGAGTTTCGCGCTCTTTAACGGCAGCCCAACATTGGCTCCGTATTACGGGATCAATGGGCATAGCAATCCGAAATGGGGATACGTCGAGCAATGGAACTTCGACATCCAGCGCCAGCTTCCTGCCGGTTTCTTTGCGGATGTTGCCTACGCGGGCTCTCACGGCGTTCATCTGCAGCAGTACTCAACCAATATCGATCAGCTTCCTGACACCCTCTGGTCTCAGGCCGGCGCCCTGACGGTACAGGTTCCGAACCCGATGGTGGGCACGAATCCCAATCCGTCCCTGAATGGGGCTACTGTGGCGGCGGGGCAGTTGCAACGGCCTTATCCGCAATACAACGGGTTGTCCTTAGCCGGCTACGGTTGCTGTGAGAGCAGTTACCACTCCCTGCAAGCGACTGTGACTCGACGCTTCCAGGGCGGTGGAACACTGTTGGTTGCATATACGAATGCAAAGCTCCTCAGTAACACTGACACCCTAACCAGTTGGCTTGAAGGGCCGACCGGCGGAGTCGGGGGCGTGCAGGATTGGAACAACTTGAAGGGCGAACGATCTCTCTCTTCGCAGGATGTCTCGCAGCGCTTAGTGATCAGCTATGTCCTCGATCTTCCATTCGGCCACGGCAGGGCCTACGCCGCAAACTTGACCGGCATAGCGGACAAGATGGTTTCCGGATGGGGGGTCGATGGCATCACCACTTTCCAGCGCGGCTTCCCACTGAAGATTACTCAGCCCGGCCAGACCGCACTGGAAGCCGCAAATCTTGGAGTCAGCAACATCCGGCCAGATGTGGTTCCGGGGTGCGATAAGAAATCCGGCGGCAACCACCTAAGCCAATGGTTTAACACCAGTTGCTTCGCGCCAGCGCCAGATTACGGACCGGGTACCGAATCGCGAGTCGACTCCGTACTTCGAGGGCCTGGAATCAATAACTTTGACTTCGCCGTCTTCAAGAAAACGAATATAGGCGAAAGACTGGGTGTTGAATTCCGGACCGAGTTCTTCAACCTGTTCAACCATCCCTACTTCTCCATGCCAGCCACCGGTTTTGGCACCGCCGGATTCGGCGTGGTCAACTCAACCGTTCAAGGCGGTGTCGCTTCGCCCGAACGTTTGGTTCAGTTCGCATTGAAGTTTGTGTTCTAGGGCTGTTGCTTCGGGCCAGGAGCTTATTCCTGGCCCGAAATTGCCTCTCTGCCCCGGCATGATCATGTTATTCCGCCACTTCTGTATTCATTGCCTGCCTTCCGCCCTCAAATCGTTGTACCCTTCTCAAATATGAGAACTATTCAAACGATTGACTATTCCGAAGCCAATCGGACTGTCGGCCTGATCGTGGAAAAAGCCTTGCAGATGCAGAAGGCTGCCGTGATTGCCGTTGCCGATTCGCACGGCGATCTCGTTTGCTTTGCCCGAATGGACGGCGCGCCTGTTTCATCTATCCGCATTGCCATGAATAAGGCATGGACTGCGGCGCGCGAGCGCAAGCCGACCAAGGAAATTGGAGACAAGGTGAAGCATCCAGAGAAGGGCCATGACATTGCGTATTACGGCGATCCAAAATATCTGGGATGGGGTGGTGGGATTCCGGTGTGGAAGAACGGGGAAGTAATCGGAGCCGTCGCAATCAGCGGCTTATCGTCGACGGAAGACATCGCTTTGGCTGAGCTTGGAGTGGAATCGATCGCTCGGTCGCAATAGGAGTTAATCGCGCGAGTCTCACAATTGGTCCCTTCGCGGATGGCGAGTGTTCACTCTCTGAAGCACAACCCAACCGCTGCGCTGCCTGGGCGAACCTCTCGTCCGATCAATTGGCTGCCTAAACTTCCCTTCAGAACTTGGTGTGGAAGCGGCCGTCTACCGAAACTCCTCCCAGTTGGTCGCGGGCAACGCTCACCGACCAGCGTTTGTTGATCTGGTAATCACCTTCGACAATTTCTTCGCCGGGCTGGGAGACGTCGGTGGAAAACGTGAAAAGAAAATTCTTGGTCACGCGCTGCTGCACCGCCAGGCGAGTCGAGGGATTCTGATTATTGCCTCCGAACGTGGGATCGATCTGCAAGCTGGAAATTCCCGCCAGCTTCTGCACGCTACCGCTGACCTGGCTTACGGCTTGAGAAGCAATCATCGAATCCGTGCTCTGGCTCGAAGCTGCAAGTTCAGAACTGGTCTTGCCGCGTGCAATCAGATTGATGATATCCGCCGTAGCCAGCGGCGGATCCGAAGAGTAGGACGTGGTCAACGTGTCGAAGGGCCCGCGCAAATTAAGAGTCAGGTTGTATTGCTCGACCGTCGTGGTCACGGAAACATCGAGATTGGGTTTGGTCTCATTCGGGTCCGCAAATGTAATGATTCCACGCTGCAACTGATAACGAACGTTGCGATAGAACAATTCTCCGCCGGTGAGGTCGGTTCTGCCGGTAATCACGGGATTCGCCGCGGTGCCCGTCACATTCATTGACGCACCGCCTTCGAGGCTGATTTGCGAACTGGTGGCGCTGAGATTTTCTTTCGACTGGAGCGCAACCCGCACGTTGATGGTATCGGCAAAACCGGGCGCAGTTGGCGCGGCTGCATTGCTGCTGAACTGATCAGCGAATGTGGCGAGATCGAAATCCTGAGTGAACGACAGCGCATCGACGAGCACCCGGCCACTTACGGTGGACTCGCTCGTGTTGCCGACCCAGGCGAGGTTGCCGTCAAGCACGGATCGCAGGCCGTCGGGATAACGCAGGCGCACCGAATCTGCTTTGAGCGCAATATCGAACTGCGGGCTGGGACGGTATGTTATCGATCCGCCCAGGGATATCTGCCCGCCGCCGATCTGCCCCGTCAAGTTTGAAATTCGCACGCGTTCGCTATCAAGATCGAGCGTTCCGTTCAGCTTGTCGAGCCCGAGCGGAGCGGCGTCGGTTGCAAAGGCGATATTTTGCAGACGCACCTGGCCCGCGATCTCGGGACTCCCGGCCGATCCTGTGGCTCGAATGTCGAGTGCAATCGTTCCCGAGCTGCGCAAATCAGAAGCGATCATACGAAAGATGTGCGCGTCGATGGAGCCTTGCGCAGTCAGGCTCGGGGAGCTTGTCCCGCCGATCGGAACGCTGCCTTGCAGTCGAAGCGAGGTTCCCGTTCCTCGGATTTCTGAAGGCTGCAACGTGATGACGGAGTGAGAATAGTCGGCGCGAATTGGGCCCGCAGCGCCGATTTGCAGCGACTGATAGCTGGCGTTCAGCGTGGGGATGACGAGGTGCGCCTCCACCCGGCTTTTATCCTTCAGTGGGCCCTTCAGCGTGGCGTGGAATTCCGTTTGCCCCGAGAATCCTTCGGGCGCTCGATTTGAGAACGTTGCCATCAAAACTTCAAGCGGCAATGTGCTTGTGTCGATCGATGCATCGGTCAGGTAGTCTCCAGTGAGTTCGACGTGTCCGCGGGCGCGGACCGGTGATTGCGCCACCTTCGACTCCACCGACAAGTCGGCTTGCTTGTTCGCGACGCGAATGTCGGCGTTCACGCCGAGCAGCGATTTCTGTTGCACCTCCAGCTTGGGCAACTTAATGCTGGCAGTGAGCTGAGGATCGTCGATCGTTCCCTCGCCGTTCGCGGAGACTGCGACCGTTCCCTGCATCGCGAGATTCTTTGCTTGTACCGCTCGGAGCTTCTGCAGGACGATGGCCGGCGCGTCGAGATGCACCTTGTAGGCTTTTGTCTGGAGACCGTAGCTTAGTTTGGCATCGGCAGAGCCGGCATCAGCGCTGATGCGCAACTCAGAAACAATGGAACCTTTATCTCCGCGGAACGTGACCGCCAGCGCCTTCAGCGGTTCATCATAGGCGCGAGCATTGGTCATTTCGATGGAGCCCGATCCGCGAGGGTCGACTTCCGATCCAGTCACCGAGAGCTTGGCCGACAATTCGCCACTGACCGGATATTGCACGTTCGCCAGATGCTGTAAATCACTGACCTGCATTTGACTCACCGATAAATGTACCTGCATGGGACTGGTCGAAACGTAGGACCAATCTCGCAACGCAACGGTCGCATCGAAAGATGCCTGTCCACGGTGCGCGTTCGCCAGATTTCCGTTCGATAGCACGATCCGCGCCGGATCGGCTTGCAGCGAGAGATCGGCGCTCTTCCACTCGCTGCCCTGCACCTGCAGGTTCCTCGCATTCAGTCGGGCCTCGATCCGAGGCTTCTGTAGCGATCCTTCCACAGTGGCATTCATCGTGGCTGTGCCAGAAACCGCTGGCGTTCCACCCGGCATAGGATCGAAAATCGAAACCAGCTCCATCAGCCGATGAAGGTCGTTGCTGTTGGCTTGAATGTTAAGCTGGGAATGGTTGCTGACCTCGCCTTCGGCCGTGAGACTCGTAGCTGGAATACTGAGTGTAGTTTGATGGAGCGTGAGCACACTCTTCGGTCCGTCGTAAACGGCATGGATCGCGCCTTCGACCGGAATCTCTCGTGCTGAGTTGTGGTTGTCGCCGGTTTTGCCGGTGTGACGCAATACAACGTCTACCCGGGCGCGGACATTGCTCACACTTCCAGTCCACGAGGCTTCCGTGGTGCCATCAAGCGCTCCGGAGATCGCCACTGGCTTCAATTCCGGTCTGCGAAACACACGCTGCGCCGATCCCAGAGAGATGCCACGTAGAGCAGCCCGCAAACGGGATGTAGGCGTCCCGTCGAGGTGGTCCATGTCCAGACTCGCATTCACGCGGCCGCCAAGAGACTCAGCTTCAATATTGCTTGCGCGCAGCGACCCATCTGCGAGTTGATATTGCCCGCGAAACTTCTTGATCTCAAGACGTCCGTTCGAAGCCGTCGCCGCCAGGACTTCCGAACCCATCTGCCCGTCAATCCGAAGGCTCTTCAAGAAAGGTTGATTCGCCGTATTCTGATAGTGAAACGTTCCCCTCGACGCGATGTCGCCGGCGGGATTAACTGAAGGCGCCAGCTCGTTCATGTCCTGCGTATGCAGAATAATGTCGTAAGTCCCCTGCACAGTAGCCGCGCTGTAATTTGTAACGTTCGCAGCGAGCTTGATTACCGAAGACGCGACCGTGACGATCGCTGAGTCGAGCCGAAAAGCCGAAGGCATCGCCGTGAACTTTGCGTTCAAACCATGGGCCAAAGGCGTGTATTTGTCATAGCGCAGGTGGCCATTGGCATAGGAGAGTGAACCGCGATACTGCCTTGCCAGGGACTCGAACCGGATATCCGTTTTCAGGTTGTGAAGATCAGCTTCCAGCGGGGTCTTGTGGTCGTTGTATTCAATTTCTCCATTTCCCAGCCCCGCATGCCCCACGGCAAGATCGAACACGTTAGTGGAACTGCCTGAGTTCTGCGGCGGCTGCGGAATATTGCTGTTGCCCGCGGCATCAACCTGAAGGTGCGCTACTGGATGTTCAACCAGCAGTTCGCTGAGGCTGATTTGCCGATGGATTACAGATTTAATCTTGAGTCCGACTGTAAGTTTGTCGATTTGAAGAAGAGGCGGAGCGTTTGGCTTTTCAGTGCCGCGTACTACGATGCCATACAGGTGAGCAGTCAGACTAGGAAGGTCGAAGTCGAAGGCACGAATCTGTGCGCGACCGCCGGTAGACCGGTCAACTTGTTCGACGATCTTGCGCAAAGCAAATTCCTGAAAGCCGGTGCTTTTCAGATAGAAATATCCGGCCGCTGCCCCAATCACAATCAGAGCCATCAGGCTTGCCAGTGTCCAGCCAATAGTCTTTTTCCATTTCATCGTCACTCCTAAAAAGCCTGCCCCAAAGTGATGTAATACTGCGTGGCGCTGATCCCAGGCACCGGATTCAAGTTGCGTCCTACGTCGATGCGAACCGGCCCAATCGGCGTGGAGTAGCGCAGGCCTATACCAACTGTGTTGCTGTAATTGTTGACGAAGTTCTGCAGATTGATCGCGCTGTAGACATTTCCCCCGTCATAAAAGATCACGCCGCCCAGGGCCTTGTTGATGTGCAATGGAAACCGAGCTTCTGAGTTCAGAATAAAGAGCTGGCGGCCTCCTACCGGCACGGTGACGTTCACACATCCAGTCTGCTGCGCCAGTACGTTGCAAAAAGGAACAATGCGCTGCGGCCCGGCTTCGTCGATGGGAAATCCACGGAGCGAAGAGCCGCCCCCCGAAAAATAAAGTTGGCTGGTAGGAACAAAGCTATTTGCGAACGATTTCGCCAGCCCCAGCCGTATGCTGTTGGCAAAAACAATGGAGTGAGCTTGCTTGTAATAGGCAAATTGGCCAGTCAGCTTGGCGAAGTTCGCACTCGATCCAAGCGCCGTCTGCGTAATGCCCAGGTTCAGCGTGCCAAAGCTGCCACGGTGCGCATCGAGCGGCTTATCTCGAGTATCACGCAGCAACGTTCCCGAAAAAGTGGACAGGTGAACGTTCCGATCCTGTGGCAGCACCAGCTCCGGCACCAGCAAGTGCGACAACACAGTTTTGTTAAAGTCGTACCGAATCTGCAGACGCGTATTGTTTTTGCGGTTCAGCAGGCGCTCCACCTGGAACGAAAGATCTCCGAAGCTGGCGGCGAACAGCGGATTCTGCGTAGTGCGCTCAAGCGAAAAGCTGGTAAGGGAACTCCATTCCGATCTGCTAAAGTGTGGCTGAGCATAAGTGGTCAAGGCCCGCTGATCCAGCTGTGACAGCACCAGTGACGCCCTCCAAGTCTCTGCCAGTCCGCGGATGTTGCGACGTGAGAATTCAATGGAACCCAGCGGGCTGGCGAACGTGGATTGGCTGGGGGCAATCTTGTTGTTGCCCAGCCCAATGACCGGTCCACCGGGCACCGCCACAGTTCCAGTGGGAACATTCCCGCCGCGGTGAGACACTTCGAAGCCGAACCCATAAGTAATCTCGTTTCGCTTGGCCTCGTGGTTCTTCACCAGAATTGTTTCTTCAGTCTGATCGGTGATCGGTTTCCGGGGCCCGACACTCGACCAGTCGAACACATTCAGGTCATACAGTCGGCTCTCCGCCTTCAACAACTCTCCTTTTTTGATCGGTTCCTCTGGAGACAGCTTGGTGGCTTTCTGAATCAAAGCAAGCCTGGTTCGTTCTTGCCCGAGATAGACCACATCCCCCGCACGCACCAGCTGATGTTCGGCAACGTTGTACGTCACGGCAACGCGATGAGCGTCCTGCGGATCACGCCTTACGGAAGCCCGGACTGCCGCTTTCAGATAGCCGCGGTTCAGGTAAGAAGCGAAAATGCGATTGCGGTCCTCGGAGAGCTTCCGCGACGAGAAGGGCGCTCCTGCATGCAGCTCCAGCCCTCCAGGACCGGCCAACTGTTCAATTGGGACGTTATTATTTCCAATAACGTCGACGTTCTGCACCAGCGTCTGAGTGCCCTCCTGAATGTTGAACACGACATCGATCTTCGGCGAGTGCACCGCGATCTGCGGCGTGACCTTTGCATCTTCATATCCGCGATCGCGATACAGCGATTCCAGATTACTCGCGCTCTGATGAGCAAGTTTCTCGCTCACGCTTCCATGGGACCAGAACCAGAAATGGGCTTTCTTGACGGTCATCGCAGCAATAAGGTCCTGTTCTGGGATCTGATGGTTGCCTTGAAACACAATCCGGTCCACTTTGTGCTTTGTGCCTTTGTCGATTTCATACACCAGCCGGATCTTTTCCGGCTGGCGCTCGAACGTGGTTTTCACCTTTGCGTTGAAATAACCTTTCTTTTGAAAAAAATCGACCAGGTTTTGCTCTCCCTCGCGCACCAGGTCGCGATCGATAGTTCCTTCGGAATAGATCGGGACCAGCTTCTTGATCTGTCGCCCTGACAAAAAGGGAAGCCATGAAAGCCGCGCCCCGGTCACGCGAACCGATACCAGTGGACCCACTTCTACCTTGAACGACACATCCACACGATTCGTCTCGGGATGATAGTGCGGCGGGTTCTCCTTGACGCTGCTGGCGAGCCTCTGCTGCTGCGAGAGCGTTCGCTTGATCAACTTGGTGGCGGCTGTGATCCGTTCTGGCGCGTAGGCCTTTCCTGGCTTAAGCAGCGCTCCGGTCAGCCGGGCGCGAAGCGAGCGGACGGAATGAAGCAGCCGAGAAGCTTCCTTCGCATCCGCGCCTTGCAGAATTACGTCAGCAATCTTTGCCTGCTTCCCCAGAGTGACGTTGAATGTGAGATTTACCAACTGGTGCGCATCATCGATGGCCGACTCCGTATGGATTTCGGCCTGAAAGTACCCGTTGCGCTTCAGAAAATCCTGCAACGCTTTTTCTGAAACTGCAACCCGGCTTGTGTCGTAAGGGTCTTCCTCATGCAGGTCCGTAACTTGCAGAAGGCGCGAATAAGAAAATAGTTTCGCCGCCCCTGGAAAGTTGACCATACCCAGGTAATAGGCAGGCTCCAACAGAAAGTTCAACCGCAATCCCGCAGGATCTGGCACCACGTCCACTTCAACTTTGGGGAATTGCCCGGTGCGTTCCAGCGCGTCGATACTGGCTTTTACCTGCGCCTCAGAGTAAGGCGCGCTTGCTTTTTGCTCGACCAGAGTCCGGAACGCCTCTAAGTCGCGATGCGGATTTCCGATGAGATCAATCGCGCCGACAGTCTGCCCTTCGTAAATCGGTTGCGGCCCCTGCACCGCAAGCTGTGCCCATGCTCCCGTCGCAAACAGCAATAAGACCACTCCCCGCACACGCACAGGCCACCAAATTCACTTTCATCGAAGTCTTTTCGCCGGCAAAAATCAGATGCCCACCGCGCGCCCGCGGGTTGCCGTCGACCCAATTGCGGGGCCATTCCCTAGATGGTGCGTCCTGATGCGTGGGTCAGGTCAATATAGTTGGCCAAAGCTCGCGAGCTGTCAGCGTACCAGCTCATTCGCGGTCAAGAAATGTGCGGCCGAGGGGCCCTCTTGCGTGGCTGCCCTCAGAAGCATACCGTTAATCCGGTGATCTTTCCTCGATGTAGTGGAATCCTTCTCCATATCACTTCCCTGCCCGGGGACCACGGTATTGGCGATCTCGGTGAGTCGGCTCATGACTTTGTGGAGTTCCTGGCCGAGTCAGGACAGAAAATCTGGCAGGTATTGCCCTTAAACCCCACGGGATACGGCGATTCCCCTTACCAGTGCTTTTCGGCGTTCGCTGGCAATCCTCTATTCATCGATCTGAAAGCCCTTCTTGAGCAGGGCCTTCTGTCGAGGCAAGATCTAAGTAATGCACCGAGCCTCCCTGAGGAGCGCGTCCAGTACGATCGCGTCATCGATTTCAAACAGGGCCTGCTTCGCAAAGCCGCTCATGCCTTTCTTGCGAACGGAGCCCCGACTGACCGTCGCCCCTTCGACACTTTTTGCAAAAATAACAGCGACTGGCTGGACGATTATGCGCTATTCATGGCGTGCAAGCGGCTCTACAAGGATGTGGCCTGGTCGCAGTGGGACCCAGGAATACGACAGCGGGATTCGTTTGCGATGGAGGAACGGCAAAACGAACTGTCCCCGGAGACAGAGATTCACAAGTTTGTGCAGTTCGAATTCTTTCAACAGTGGGAAAACCTGAGAGATCACTGCAGTCGTCACGGGATAAAAATAATGGGGGACATCCCCATCTACGTCGCTCACGACAGCGCAGATGTATGGGCTCATCCTGAGCTGTTTCGTTTGGACGAGCAAGGCAAACCCAGCGCCATTGCAGGCGTTCCACCGGACTATTTCAGTGCCACCGGTCAACTATGGGGAAACCCTCTCTATCGCTGGGATGTGTCCGCGATGTCTGGTCACCGGTGGTGGATTGATCGCGTCCGAGCATCGCTTAAACTGTTCGATCTTGTACGATTGGATCACTTCCGCGGTTTCGAGGCTTACTGGGAGGTCCCAGCGGACGCTTCGACCGCCGCCCGAGGCAAGTGGGTAAAGGGCCCTGGCGCAGAGTTTTTCCAAGCCCTGCAGACTGAATTGAAAGAACTTCCGTTCGTTGCTGAAAACCTTGGCGTGATTACTCCCGAAGTAGAAGCTCTTCGCAAGCAGTTTGGCTTTCCAGGCATGAGCCTGCTCCAGTTTGCCTTAGGAAAC
>Ga0209488_10002993_pt1 | contig 13700 bp, 11 predicted proteins | sample Rivendell_Oct201_8_FD_188349 | JGI IMG/M metagenome (GOLD analysis project Ga0209488, IMG submission 188349) | Vadose zone soil microbial communities from the Eel River Critical Zone Observatory, Northern California, USA -... | ecosystem: Environmental > Terrestrial > Soil > Vadose zone >...
CGCGTTCGATTGGCGTGATGATCTTGACGTGGAGTGGGCGGGGCACCCGAACTGGTATTTCCGCATCAGCAAGTTTTCGATTCCCTACCTGAAGCATGAGTCGGTACCGAAGACCTGGTTTCTGGATCGCCTCGACACCATTCCTGAAGATGTTGAGCACTATGCTTTGAAACCCTTGTACTCGTTTGCCGGGTTGGGAGTGGTGATTGCTCCGAAGAAAGAAGACATTGCAGCGATTCCGGTCGGCAAACGCGCCGATTACATTCTGCAAGAGCGCTTGGATTTTGAGCCGGTCATTGCGACTCCATTCGGTGCGACCAAGGCCGAAGTACGGGTCATGTATATCTGGGTCGACGAATTGACGCCGGTGCTAACCATCGTCCGCATGGGCCGGGGCTTGATGATGGGCGTAGACCACAACAAGAACATGGAATGGGTTGGCGCTTCCGCAGGGCTGTATCTGCAGGACTGACAGCTTTCTCGCGGCCGCTTGGCGCTTCCACCGGGCGAATTCGCCAGAACTCAACAGCTAATTCCTAACCGCGACGCGGTCCAGTCCTCTATGCGTTGCAAGTTGGGGGTGTCGTTCGTTCCATTTTTGCAATGCTGGTTTCCAATACTTTGCCGTTGGGACGCTCTACCAGCATTTTGTTGCCCACGAAGCGAACAGGAACCGGGTCTCCTGACGCAAACTCTCCTGGAGTATAACCATTGGCAGAGGCCGGATTATACTCGCCGACGTAGCGCACACCGTCGACCCGGATCACCAGTGCGAGCCTGCGGTCTGAGAGTCTGGACTGTTCGCGCGCGAGCTGGGCTTCAGCCCGCGTCCAGTTTTCGACGTCATGCCCGGCAACTTTTCCGCTTCGTTCATATATCTCACGGGCGCGCCGGCTAATGGCATCCTGCGCCTCTGCTCCGTAAATCGATGTGACCGCAGGATTGGGGGATGTCGGATTCGAATTGCTTCTCATGTAGGGCCTCTCTGGTGCTTTTACTCCTTAGATTTGTGCAGCTCAGCGCCCATAATAGCGGCAAACAACACCGGCGCGCCGATCCGCGTCTTACCCAAAGGACCCGGCGATTCTCAGATTGGGAACAGACTAGGAATTTCCCAAGCTGGAAATCGATCGGTGCGTCATATAAAAACGAAACCGGTCAGAATTTGCCTTCCGCTCTCCGTACCCTCCGGAAAGTAAAGGCAGTTGACCGGATTCCACCTGCGGCCTAACATTACCGCCGGGCGGGGGGCGTGGTCCCAAAATGATCGGGCAGAAGGTATCCCACTATCGCATCCTGGGAAAGCTTGGAGGCGGTGGTATGGGCGTGGTCTATGAGGCCGAGGATCTCAAGCTGGGCCGCCACGTCGCCCTGAAGTTCATTCCTGAAAATCTTACCGGCGACGCTAAATCGCTGGAGCGGTTCGAGCGCGAGGCGCGGGCCGCCTCCCAGCTCAACCATCCCAACATCTGCACCATTCACGGCATTGAGGATAACAACGGGCATCCCTTCATTGTGATGGAGAAGCTTGAGGGGCAGAGCCTGAAACAGTGCATCGCGGGCAAGGCGATGGAGACTGAGAGGGTTCTCGAAATCGCCGTGCAGGTAGCGGATGCCCTCGTGGCGTCGCACTCCAAGGGAATTGTGCATCGCGACATTAAGCCGGCCAACATCTTCCTGACTCCGGGCGGGCAGGTGAAGGTGCTGGACTTTGGACTGGCTAAGCTGGTGAATCACGTCGGGACCGAAGAGGCAGATAATTCGCTGACCGCCGTGGGTGTGATACCGGGGACAGCCGTGTACATGTCTCCCGAGCAGGCTCGCAGCGAAACCATCGACGCCCGCAGCGACCTTTTTTCATTCGGCGTGGTCGTATACGAGATGTCCACGGGAAAAAAACCCTTTACCGGAAACAATTCCCTGATGACGCTGGACGCCGTGCTTCACCAGAAACCAACACCACCGCGAGATTTAAATCCGAAACTGCCGGGGGAACTGGAAGGCATCATCGGCAAAGCCATGGAGAAGGACCGCCGGCAGCGCTATCAGAGCGCGGCTGAAATGAAGTCGGACCTGCAACTGCTCAAGCGGGAAACCGAGTCGGGCCTGGTTAAGAGCGGCACCCATACTGCGAAGCTGCGGGTTGCGACCAAGACATTTGGCAGAAACGGCCGGCTGCAAACTTATCTGTTGTTGGGGACGCTGGGTCTTCTGATCACGGTGCTGGCAGCGGGAGGAACTTGGTGGTTCAAGCACCGTGAAGTGACGAACGCCGAGCAGCGCAATGCGATCGCTGTGCTTCCGCTGCAGAATCTGAACGGAGACTTCAGCGTCGATTATCTGCGGTTCGCATTGGCCGATGAGCTGACCAGCGTGCTGACCTACTCGCGGTCGCTGGAGGTACGGCCTTCCTCGGTAACGCGCAAATACCTAGCGCTCGATCTCGATCCTCACAACGTGGGGGCGGAACTCCGCGTCGGACGCCTGATCACTGGACACTTCCGTCGCCAGGGCGATCAATTGACGGTGACTCTGGAGGCGATCGATGTGCCTACCGACCGCTTATTGTGGCAGAGCAGCGTCACCGCGCGTGCGGATGACTTGATCGGCCTGCAGCAGCAACTTAGTACGCAGGTCCAGAATGGGTTGCTGCCGATGCTGGGAGGCAGTGGCGGAGCAATCGATACAGCATCACGGCCCAAGAGTCAGGAGGCGTACGACCTCTACCTGCACAGCCTCGCCCTGCCCCATGATCCCGGGCCGAACAAGGATGCCATCGCGGTGCTGGAACATGTGGTAGGAGTGGACCCGCGCTACGCACCGGCATGGGAAGCGCTCGGCCAAAGGTACTACTTCGATTCGACCTACGGAGGCGGCGGAGAGGAGAAGTTCCAGCGGTCGAATGCAGCTTACGAGCGCGCCATTTCACTGGATCCGAACCGCATAGCCGCGGCCAGCAGTTTGATCACGAACCGCGTGGAGCGCGGCGAATTGGGACGGGCCTACGACGCTGCTACCGACCTGGTGCGGCGACGTCCCCAGAGCGCGGACGCCCACTTTGCGCTCAGTTACGTTCTGCGCTATGCAGGCATGCTGGACAAGGCGGGCGAGGAGTGCAACACAGCGCGGGCGCTCGATCCGGGGAATTTTACTTTCCGCTCCTGCGCGTGGGCGTTCGTGGAATCGGGCAAGACCGAGCGGGCGATGGACTTTGTGCACCTGGATGCTGGTTCGGAGTGGGCAGCGTGGGTCACTCCATATATCTATCTGGCGGAGGGCAAGGTGTCCGAGGCGCGGGAGAATGCGAAGAATGTGGGCAAGGCCTCCACCTACCACCGGGAGTTGATGGCGGCATGTGTAGCGCAACAGCGGCCCGCAAATATGGACCAGATCGTGCATGATACCGAATCGTCAGTCATGACGGAGCTCGACCCTGAAGCTTGGTATCACGTAGGAGCGTTGATGGCCTACTGCGGACAGAAAGAACCGGCCCTGCGTTTGCTGAAGGCCGCGGTGCAGCAGAATTATTGTGCGCATTCAGCGCTGCTGGACGATCCCCTGTTGAAGGACCTACGGAAAGAAACCGCGTTCAGCGACGTGCTCACCGCCGCCAGCAACTGCCAGAAGACGATACAGGATCGGGGACAGTAACGGGTGCGTGTAGGGCCTCCATTTTCGGAAGGGCACGGCTTCAGAGGCTGCGGAAAACTCCGATTTGGGTGGCGCTTTCAACGCCGCCATAAGGTCCTGTTTTCAATGAGGGCTTCAGCCCCTGAGGGAACCTTTCTACCCTAGACGACTTGTGAGTCCGGTTCTACGGTCCGATCATGCGCCCTTTGCTTATTTAGCGCAGCTAGCTTTTCCTTGTTCTGGAAGTCCAATCGTTGGAGTGACAGCAGGGAAAGAATTTGCGTCGAAGCACCGTTAGGCCCCATCCTTGTAACGTGAGACATTCCGGACTTGCCAGCTTGGCGCGGTGTATTCGTCGGCGCGCTCATCCCATTCTTCAGTTGTTCATCCATTCCGTTCGGACCTCAGTCCATTCCCTGCTGATCTTCACCCTGCTGGCCACTGCGCCGGCACAGCTCGCGGATCATTCGGCAGCTCGGAGTTCTTCTCCTACTAAGAACGTCCAGTCCGCACCGGAACTTTCCGCAGACCCTCCCGGGTTGCTCTATCAGGGTATTCCGCCGGAACTTCCGCAGGACCAGGGTGTAGCCGGGCTCCGGCTGGCGCTGCTGCGGCTGAGTACGACGGCGCGGCTGATGCAAACGGTGGCGCATCCGGACGACGAAGACGGTGGCATGCTGACTCTCGAGTCGAGGGGCCGCGGAGTGGGCGCCCTGTTGATGACGCTGAATCGCGGCGAGGGCGGGCAGAACAAGATCGGGAGCAATTTATCGGACGTTCTCGGCGTGCTGCGTGCCGAGGAGCTGTTGGCCTCGGGCCAGTACTACGGTGTGCAGCAGCGCTTTTCGCGGGTCGCGGATTTCGGGTTTTCGAAAAGTCCGGAAGAAACCTTTGCGAAGTGGGGTGGACACGATGTGGCGCTGGGCGACATGGTTCGTGTGATTCGTACGTTTCGTCCCGATGTGCTCGCGGCGCGATTTTCGGGAACGGAGCGAGACGGTCACGGGCACCATCAGGCGTCGGCAATCCTGACTAAGGAGGCCTTCCGCGCCGCCGCCGATCCGAAGCGATTTCCCGAACAGATTGCGGAGGGCCTCGAAGCGTGGCAGGCTAAGAAACTTTATGTTGGAAACGTGTGCGGATTTGGGGCGATGACGTGTCCGGATGCGAATTGGACAGTGAAGTTAAACACAGGAGAGCACAGCACGGCGCTCGGTATGTCGTATGTGCAATCCGCAATGGAGGGCTTGCGGCACCAACTCTCGCAGGGAGCGGCAGGCTGGACAGTGGATCCGGGCGACCGGTTTACATTCTACAAGCTGGCAGATTCAGTTCTTCCCTCTACGACGGATAAAGACGGGCACGAGAAAGATTTTTTCGTCGGGCTCGATGTGACGCTGCCCGCTCTGGCAGCGCGACTGGGCGACGAAGAGTCGAAGGTTCCGCGGCTGCGAGATGAATTAACTGAAATCGCGAAAAAGATTGTCGAGGCCAGCAACGGCGCAAATGGAAACAATCCGTCGTCCGCAGCGACACCTCTACTAGCGGTCGTCGCCCAACTACGCCGGGTGAATGCGGAGGTGAGCACGAACAGTCTGAGAGCTACTGCCAAGCTGGATTTGCTGACGCCGCTCGCGGACAAATTGCAGCAGGCCGAAACCGCTCTCAACTTGGCGCTGAATGTGAGCCTGCAAGCGGACATGGCTCCGGGAGTGGGCCCGTATGGTCGCACTCCGAAAGAAGCGGATGCCGTTACCACCGTCTCTCCGGGACAGGAATTTCTGGTCACGGTGAAGTTGCACAATGGTTCCGGAATTCCGCTACTGATCGAGAGCGCAACGTTAGAGGTACCCGAGGGATGGAGCACGACGAGCGAGAAAATGAGGCCCGTTACGGCAAAAGCTGGCGACGACTTTCGCGTGATCTTCCGATTGCGCGTGCCGAAGGGCGCGGCATATACGCGGCCGTACTGGCATCGCGATGATCCCGATCGCGAAAGCGTAAACCAGATCGACAATGAGAAATATGCGACGCTGCCATTCCCGCCTCCAGCGTTGCGGGCGCGAGTGAAGTATTCGATTACCGGTCCGCTCAGCGCGCACGGAGAAAACCGAATTTCGACGGCGGTTGTTGCCCGCTTCACGGATGATGCGGGGAAGAAGCGCACGCGTCCGCTGGCGGTCGTGCCGGCATTTTCCGTAATGCTCGAACCGGCCACGCAAGCGATCTCCACTCACAACGGTTCAACTTCCACGGTTACGGTAGGCGTGAGCAGCAATTTGCCGCGCCCGGCACAGGGAATGCTGAAGTTGGAACTGCCCGAAGGCTGGCGCTCCGAACCTGCCGAACAGCCTGTGGACTTGCCGCATCGCGGGGAAACAAAAGAGTTCGCGTTCAAGGTGTTCCCAGCCGGCTTGCAGGAGGGTCGGGCGAATATTCGCGCGGTTCTCGATTCCGAGGGTGAAAAATATAGCGAAGGATACGCGCTGGTGACGCGCGAGGACCTGGGCAGCTTCTTCTATTATCAGCCCGCGCAGCAGCGCGTCAGCATTATCGATGTGCAGGTGCCCCATGATTTGAAGATTGGCTACATCATGGGCGCCGGCGACAATATTCCGACGGTGCTGAAGCAGGTGGGGCTCGATGTGTCACTGATCCCTGCCGAGAAGCTGGCCGCAGAGGATCTCGGCAAGTACGGAACCATCGCGCTCGGCATTCGCGCCTACGACACACAAAAAGATGTTGTAGCTAACAACAAGAGGCTGCTCGACTTCGTTGCCTCGGGAGGAACGCTCGTCGTCCAGTACAACACCGGCGTCGGGGACTTTAACGCCGGACATCTTACGCCATATCCAGCGCAGTTAAGCCGCTCCCGAGTTTCGGTGGAAGAAGCTCCGGTAGACATTCTGGCGCCGGAGGATTCGGTCTTCCATTATCCGAATACGATCACGGCTCGCGATTTCGACGGCTGGGTGCAGGAACGTGGATTGTATTTCATGGACCAGTGGGATGAGCATTTCAAGGCGCTGCTGGCCTGCCATGATCCCGGAGAACAACCGCAAAAGGGCGGGCTGCTGCGGGCGCAGTACGGCAAAGGCACGTACATCTACACGGGGTATGCATTCTTCAGGCAGTTGCCGGCCGGCGTCCCGGGAGCGGTAAGGCTGTTCGTGAATTTGCTAAGCGCGAGAGGCGATCGGCCGTAGAGACGTAGCTTGTTACGTCTTTCTTCTTCGTGGTGAGAAGACGTTGCAAGCAACGTCTCTACGAATATGGCATCTCCGACGGAATCCGCAACCGCGTCCCCCAGCCTCATCCGCGGCATGGGCCTCGGCAGCGCTACCGCGCTCAACATGATTGACATGATCGGCGTTGGTCCGTTCATCACGATTCCTCTCATCTTGGGGGCAATGGGCGGACCGCAGGCCATGCTGGGTTGGATTGCCGGTGCCTTGTTCGCGGTGTGCGACGGGCTGGTCTGGGCGGAGTTGGGCGCGGCCATGCCGGGATCGGGCGGATCGTATCGCTACCTAAGAGAAATTTATGGCCCACAGAAATTTGGACGGCTCATCTCATTTCTGTTTATCTGGCAGCTTTCTTTCAGTGCGCCTCTTTCGATTGCCACTGGCTGCATCGGGCTGGCAGGGTATGCGGCGTACTACTGGCCCGGCCTGCAGACGGTGTACTCGGCGCACGATGCCGCGCTGCACATACCCTGGGCCGGGAGCTTGCAGGTAAGCTGGGTGGTAACTCCAGCAACTGCGTTAGCGGTGGCGATCTGCTTCCTGGCGGTATTGCTGCTCTACCGGCGGATCACAGTGATTGGCCAGCTATCGAAGTTGCTGTGGGTCGGCGTGATGGGGACGATCGGCTGGATCATCTTCGCCGGGCTCACCCATTTCAATGCGGCGCAAGCGTTTGATTTTCCGCCCGGCGCGTTTACCCTCTCACGCGGATTTCTGACCGGCCTTGGCGGAGCCATGCTGATCGCCACTTACGACTACTGGGGCTATTACAACGTATGCTTTCTGGGTGACGAGATTGAAGACCCTGGGCGGAACATTCCGCGGGCGTTGCTGCTTTCCATTCTCGTTGTCGCGTGTCTATACATAGTGATGAACGTGTGCATTCTGGCCGTGGTGCCCTGGCGGGACCTGGTACATACCGGCCAGAACAACAGCGGGCTGTACGTCGTGTCTTTATTCATGCAGAGAATCTACGGCACCTGGGCAGCGCGGCTCGTCACGGGACTGGTGATGTGGACGGCATTCGCGTCGGTATTCTCCTTGATGCTGGGCTATTCCCGAGTGCCCTACGCCGCAGCAAAAGATGGAAACTATTTCCAGGCGTTCGCGCGCGTTCACCCGGTACACAGGTTTCCCTATGTCTCTCTGCTGGCGCTGGGAGTGGTAGCGGCGGTTTTCTGCTTCTTGCGGCTGAAGGATGCTATCGCCGCATTGGTCGTGATTCGCATCATCATTCAATTTCTCGTGCAAGCCGTGGGCTTGATTGTGCTGAGGATCCGGCGGCCCGAGATGCCGCGGCCGTTCCGGATGTGGCTCTATCCCCTCCCAGCGTTGGCGGCATGTGCAGGTTTTCTTTTCATCCTGTTCAATCGTGTAAACGCCTTAAAGGAAATAAAATACGCCGCGGTAATCCTGACAACTGGGCTTGTAATTTATATGATTCGAGCATGGCGCGGGCGGGAGTGGCCTTTTAGCCAGGGACGCGCGGTGGTGGTGAAAGCGTGAGGCCGCTGCGTCAAAAACGATCTAACGTAAATGGGAGCAGATAAAGCGTGGCCGATCACATTACAGTTCCGGCAGAGGGCGTGAGTATTCAGCGCGGCGACGCAGCCTGGGCTCCGCTGCAAGAACCGCTTTTCCGCTCGCTATGGTTCGCGGCCGTGATCTCTTACTCGGGCTCGTGGATGCAGAACGTTGGCGCCGGCTGGCTGATGACGCAACTCAGCGTGTCTCCGCTAATGGTGAGCCTGGTGCAAGCTGCAGCTACAATCCCTGTTTTTCTAGTGGTACTCCCCGCGGGCGCGCTCGCCGATATGGTGGACCGGCGCCGCCTTCTTCTCTTCACGCAGAGTTGGATGGTGGTCGCATCTGCAGCGCTGGGAATATTGACGTTGATGAATGTGGTCAGCCCCTGGATGCTGCTCGCATTCACCTTTGTGTTGGGGCTCGGAGCAGTGATGAACGATCCGGCATGGCAGGCAATCACACCCGAGATTGTCTCGCCACGAAGGCACGCCTCAGCGGTTGCTCTCAATTCGGCGGGGTTCAATGTCGCGCGCGCTCTGGGACCGGCACTCGGGGGTTTAGTAGTGGCAGCGGCAGGCTCGGGATGGTCCTTCCTGCTCAACGCGGCCTCTTTCTTTGGCGTGATCTTTTTCTTGTACAGATGGAAGCGCGTGCCGCATGAGCCGCTGGCGACGCGTACCGTGCGGGATGCAATTTTGGATGGCTTTCGCTACGTGCGCGGTGCGCCGCAGGTAAAGTCTGTTCTGATTCGTACTGGAGCGTTCAGCGTTGGCGCAACTTCCCTGCTGGCTTTGCTGCCCGTCATCTGCCAGGCGCACGGAGCGCAAGGATACGGCTTCCTGCTCACCTGTTTTGGCCTGGGCGCGTTGATGGGTGCGGCGCTCCTGCCTCGGATGCGGTTGCGTTATTCGGTGGACGGCCTGGTGGCCGGCGCAACATTGGTTTTTGCCGGGATGACATTCGCCGCAGGACAGGTGCATGTCTTTGAGTGGTTGTGTCTGGTATTGTTTACCGCGGGCGCGGCCTGGATTGGCATTCTGGCGTGCTTCAATCTTGTGGCGCAAACCATGTGCCCGTCCTGGATGCGAGCGCGCGCTCTCTCCATGTACCTGCTGGTGCTGCAGGGAGGAATGGCAATCGGGAGCGGAGTGTGGGGAGAGTTGGCCGCCCGCAAGGGCGTACCTGCGGCGCTGGCCTGGTCAGCGCTGGCAATGGTGGTAGGACTCACTACCATCCGGCGGCACCGTCTCACTGGCGATGAGTTGCAAATGGCTCCGGCAGTGGTTAGAGATTAGGAAAAGCGCAGGCCGACAACAAGACCGAACAACCGCAGGAAGTCTAAGCTGCGGACAGTTATCATCAAGGACGATGCTATGAAGTCTTTGGGCGAAGGAAAATCATGAAGATGAGATTTAGCTATCTTATATTCTGTGTGCTGGCGCTCGCGCTGTCGGGCACAGCGCAAGAAAAACCAGCTCAAGGAAAAAAATATACAAAAAAAGAGGAGCATCGGACCGTTGCGCAGGTTCTAGACCGCACTGTCACTAACCTCGAGCGCGATTTCGTTCCCGCCGCAGAAGCCATGCCAGAAGACAAGTATGGATTCGCTCCAACCGAGGGCGAGTTCAAGGGAGTGCGCAACTTCGGCCAGCAGATCAAACATGTGGCGGCAGTGAATTACGAATTAGGTGCCGCACTCTTGCAAGAGAAGCCGCCCACAGACGTAAATGACGAAGCCGGCCCCGCTTCCACCACGACCAAAGCCGACATCCTCAAATACCTGCACGATTCTTTTGTCTACGTGCACAAGGCGATAGAAACGATCAACGACAAGAACTTGGTGGAGACCGTCAAGAGCCCCTTTGGCGAGGGCTCGGTTACGCGCCTGGGACTGGCGACAAGTGTCGCCTGGCACGGTTTCGATCACTACGGTCAGATGGTGGAGTACCTGCGCATGAACGGAATTGTTCCACCAGCCAGTCGCTGATTTTTAGAGAATAGGATCAGTCCCGGGGACAGGGGGCGACCAGGCCGTAAAGGTGCTGCTCAAAGGTGATGCCGGGTTCTTTGGTGGCACGAGCGGGATACGATTGCAGAGCCTCCAGGAAACTCTGAATCTCAAACAGAACCTGTTCGTCACCAGAGAGGGAACTCCGCGATGGTTGTTCTTGTTTTGCCTTCATCCCCTCACACTCCAAAAAGTTCAATTCCGGCAACACGAAATCCTCACCGCCATTAGAAAACACTTTCAGAACCTATAAGTTTCGCGCAGGGGGACATATAAGGTTGTCACCCTATAACGCATCGGTAAATGGCACGTTTGTGCTAAGGTCCGGGCAGTAGACAATCCTGATCGACTCGCCAGGTCCAAAATCCGGCCGAATCGAGGACATGTAAGGAGTTAGAGCTTTGCCCGACGAGCGCCTTGCAGGGTGATGGATGTGGAAAACAGTTCGGCCGATAGTCCGTGGAGCGATAGGTGTGACGTAACTATCTTGCGCGTCCTCTGGGCGGAGATTCGGTGATCGAGAAATACAAGCACCGACGGGCCAGCGCCGCTAAGGGCTACCCCCAGAATTCCTTCTTTTCCGGTCAGCTTACGCAGGCATGGCAGCAAAGGACACAGGGTCGCCCGGTAGGGTTGGTGGATGCGGTCTTCGAGAGCCACCGACAGCAGGTCGGGACGTCCCTGAGTAAACGCCGCCAACAGAAGCATCGAGTTCTGCACGTTCACGACGGCATCTGCCCGTGAATATTGTGCGGGCAGTACGCGGCGGGCCGCTTCGGTTGACAGGCTTTGTTCGGGAACGGCCAGCAGAAGCGGCCACTTCCCTTTCGGACGAATGCTGATCACCTGCGCTTCACCTTCCCCGGACATGCGTGCGACCGTGAGGCCTCCCATCCAGCAGGCGGAAGCGTTATCGGGATGATGCTCACGGCGAGAGGCTTCGCCGACGATTTGGGCGTCGGTCCAGCGCAGTCGGCCGAAGTGGACGGCAAGTGCAATGCCCCCGATGCGGGCTGCCGCGGAAGAGCCGCATCCTTTGCCGATGGGAATGTCGTTGCGAATGCGCAACGACAGCGGAGTGACTTCCCTTCCCTCAGCCTGCAGCACCTCGCGATAGGTGTTGATAATGAGGTGATCCTCGAGAGCCTGGCAGATGGCGCGGTCCCGGCCCGTGGCCGTGATCGAGAAGTTCGCGGCTGGACGTGCCTCCAACTTGAGATAAAAGTCCATCGCCAGCGCCGCCGCGTCGAACGCTGGACCTAGATTGGCCGAGGTCGCCGGGAGAGAAAGCGACAGCCGCTTTTGACTTTTCTTTCTGGTGGGCATGTCAGTGAGGATTTCTGCGCGAGGCCAAACAGGTCGAACGCCTTGACGCACAACAGAGGACGCAGAGCGCGTAGGGGTCCTTCGACAGCGTATGGTCTGCGCTTCGCGCGGACCATACTTCACTCAGGATGACAAGTTCCGCAATGATGTTCATGTCTTCGAGTCCCCGGACTTTTCAGCTTGCTCCAGAGTGCGGATCACTGCATCCAGCGTGGCGTCAAGGACGATCGGGGGATGGCGCAAAGCCTTCAGGGTAGCGTGCTCTCGATCGCGAGACGGCCCTGGGAACAAGTCGCCGCTATGAAACTCCATGGTGAAGTCGGGATCTTTCAGCAGGTTTCCGGTCAATATCAACACAACATTTTCTTCCGCCTTCACGAAGCCCTGCTTTACCAGCTTTTTAAGTCCCGCGAGGGTGACGGCGGAAGCAGGCTCGCACCCGATGCCTTCGGCTCCGATCTCAGCCTTGGCCTGAGCGATCTCGACTTCGCTGACCTGTTCGCAGGCGCCGCCGGTGGCTTCGAGAACATGAGCAGCCTTTTTCCACGAGGCTGGATTGCCAATCCGAATCGCGGTAGCGCGCGTCTCAGCCTGGACGCTGACCAGTCGTTTGCCGCTCGCTTCTCGCAGCGTGCGAACCAGTGCATTGGCGCCCTCAGCCTGAATCACGGACAATTTCGGCAACCGCGAAATCAAGCCCAGGTCTTGCATCTCAAGCAAAGCCTTGCCGATCGCGGAGCTGTTCCCTAGATTCCCGCCAGGCACGATGATGTGGTCGGGCGGCTCCCAATCGAGTTGCTCCAGTAGTTCGAAGGCGAGAGTCTTCTGGCCTTCGAGGCGAAATGGATTGATCGAGTTCAGCTGGTAAATCGGGGCGCGGAGAACAAGTTCTTGAAGCAGCCGAAGGCAGCCGTCGAAATCCGTGCGCAGTTGGCAAGTCACCGCCCCGTAGTCGAGGGCTTGAGAAAGCTTGCTCCATGAGATCTTTCCGTCGGGAACCAAGACCAGGCTACGCATACCACCGCGGGCCGCATAGGCCGACATGGACGCCGACGTGTTCCCTGTCGATGCACAGGCCACCCAGCGGAATCCAGCTTGGCGGGCGAAACTGGCAGCCACGGTCATCCCTGTGTCTTTGAACGAGCCCGTGGGGTTCATGCCCTGATGTTTGGCAAACAGATTCGGCACTCCCGTGATACGGGCACATTGCGGCATCTCGTATAGAGGAGTGTTCCCTTCCCGCAAAGTGATGGCATGATGCTCGTTTTCGAGCGTCGGAAGGAGATCGCGGAAGCGCCACACTCCGCTAAGGTCAACCGGCAACGTGGAAAGACGACGCTGTTTCCACGATGATTTCAGGTTAGCCGGCTCTATCGCGACGGGACTTGCACTACGCTTGCTCGAAAACGGGTAAGTGATCTCCAGCAGATCGCCACAGCGAGAACAACGAAAATTCTGGCTGGCGATGTCGCTTAGATCGCCGCAAGCAATGCATCGGAAACGAAATATCGCAGGACGAACGCCCGGTTCAGCAGTGGTAGATGGCGGCATGGGTTTGGAGCCTACTTCCCTCGCCGCAAGTACTGGTCCGTCTTATCGATCCAGTCGGCGCGGGGGGGATTGAAGACATCCAGATCCACAGTGTCTTCCAGCGCCTCAGCCTTGTGCGGCATGTGCGGAGGAATGCAGAGAACTTCGCCCGCATGGACCACGATCTCCTTGCCGTCAATCCAGAACTTCAGCGCACCGTCGAGGATGTAAGTCAGTTGCTCGTTGTGATGGCTGTGCTCCGGGACAATGCAACCTTTCTTCAGCAGCACGCGTGCCAGCATGATCTCCTGACCGACTACGAATTGACGCTGCAAGAGCGGCTTGAGATCTTCTAGTTCGACTGTGTGCCAGGGGATGTACTTGAGCGTGGCGTTGCCGGCTGCGTGTTTGGTGACGGCGCGTTGGGCGCGAGA
>Ga0209488_10002994_pt1 | contig 13698 bp, 10 predicted proteins | sample Rivendell_Oct201_8_FD_188349 | JGI IMG/M metagenome (GOLD analysis project Ga0209488, IMG submission 188349) | Vadose zone soil microbial communities from the Eel River Critical Zone Observatory, Northern California, USA -... | ecosystem: Environmental > Terrestrial > Soil > Vadose zone >...
GCAGTAGCCAGCCCTCGATCGAGACTGGTGCTGCGCAAGCGCGGTTCGAAAGCTCCGCGTCGCCGGCTGCGCCCGCGACGAGGCCCGCTGCCAGGCAGCGGACACGCTCCAGCGCCAATGATCCCGGCAGCGCCTATGGCCAGGCGCCGTCCGAGCGCTCCGCAAGGCCCACATCCAATCGGGAACAGTCGGGGCAGTCGGGACAGTGTTATATCTCCATGGATAGCTCCCGCGGCCAAGGCTATTACGGCGACTGCTCGACCAAGGGTGCGGCCCAGTCAAAGTAAACCAGGTCACGTAAATCAGCCTGGAGAAGGGCGGCCTTCGGTCGCCCTTCTGTTCACGGCAAGTCCGCCGGCTAGTGCGGCGAATTTGAAGTTCCTGCAGCGCTTGCCGCAAGCTCGTTCAGGAATTTCAAATTCAAAGCCGCACTAGAATCATAGAGTTGCTAGTGCTCCTTTGTTTCCGAGGTTCGCATTGAGCATGCCGCGGTGTCAGGCGAACTTCGGAAACGGAGCACTAGCCCATTCGAATTTTTAGGGACAAGCGGTCAGCGCGAAATGTGACGGCCGAAGACTCTCGCCGCAGCGAGCCGTCGATTGTCAAATCACGATGCTCGGATTGCGCAGGTTCTGATCGCAATCGATCAGGTTGACCTGCCGTACCGAGATCAGCCAGCGGCCATCCTGCTCGACAAAGCGGTGCGCGCAGAAGCCTGACAAGAAGCGGATCCCGTCGGGGCGAAATTCGCTGATCAGCAGGTTCGAGCGCACCATGCGGGCGGCGCCGGCGGCAAACACCTCGACATTCGAGACCATGCGCACCGTGCGCGACTTCGGCGCTTGCGACCAGGCATAGCCGGTGCGCAAGCGATAGATACGGTCCTCCATGCGCCTGCGATCATCGAACAGGATCGCGACTTCGCGGCGCGGGTCGCCGCCTTGTGGCGTCGCCGGCACCCAGTAGATGCATTCGGACGCATACATGGCGAGCCATTCGTCGAACTTGAGCTGATCGAGCAGACGCGCCTCGCGCTCGATCAGCATGCGGAAGCGGTCACGCTGCGCGAGATCGGCAACCGCGAGGTCGTCGCGCTGCCAGTCGGTGAACTGCGCGATCAGCTCGCGATAGAACGCGTCGGTGACGTAGTAGGAGGTGGAAGACGGATCGTGCGCGGGCTGCATTTTCAGTGTCTCTTTGTATGATCCGTTTGTATGATCCGTCACCCTGAGGTGCGACCCCGGCCTCTTGAGCCGGGGAGCCTCGAAGGGCGACGGCACCGATCTCGGGCTTGCCCGAGAATGGCAGTATTGAGTGCGCAAGTCTGCTATAGCCGACTTGCGGTGCCGTTCATCCTTCGAGGCCCTCGCTATGCTCGGGCACCTCAGGATGACGGATCGAAAGTTGTGCGACTTATGGCTCGCGCTTGATCGCGATGTTCGGCTCGGCCTTCATCAGGCGCTTCCACTCCCTGATGTATTCGCGCATGAAGGCCTCGTCGGTGGCAGGCGCCGTGATGATGCCATTGGCGTCGGTCTTCACGCGGCCCGGAATGCCAAGCCCGCGGTGCATGTAGACCCATTCGTCCTCAAGGCAGCCGAGCCCGCGCTGGATCTCCTCGAAATTGGCGAGATCATCAACCTCGCCAAAATTGGGAAACTGCTCCATCGTGCGCATGCGCAACGCGTTGATCTCATCGACCGCGCCGCCGAGCACGCCCTCCTCGTCCACCACCGCAGTGCCGTACCAGGTCACGTCGGTCTCATCGACCGCCACCGGATCAAACACCTGGATGTGGTTGCCAAGCAGTGAGAAGTTCGGAAACACATTGATGTTCACCGGCTCGGACGAGGCGAGGTCGAGTATCTCCTCGGCCCTGGCGCCATAGCGGCGGCGCAGCTCCTCCTGATAGTGCTCGGTGCCGGGCGCCGGCCCCTCCACCGCCCACAGCCCGCCAGCGCGCTTCTCGATCGCGGGCCGCTTGTCCTTGAAGTGATGCCCGTTGCCCATATAGGCCATGTACATCGGGGCAGTGTCGGGCGAGCTGCGATAGTAGGACATGCCCTTGTTGGCGACGTCGGCCTGCCGGTTCTCCATCTCGAGCAGCGAGCGGTGCGAGAACACGACGTGATAGCCGTCGCCCGAATTGTCGTAGGCGAGCTTCCAGTTGCCCTTGTACTTGAGCCGGTTGGCCTCGCACACCGCGATCTTGCCGCCGGGCTGGCGGTCGAGCCATTCGTCGATCGGCTTGGTGATGCCACCGAGATAGTCGAGGAGCGGCGGCGCATTGAGATTGAGCGTGCCGAAGATGAAGCCGCGATAGCTGTCGACCCGCGGCACCTGCGCAACGTTGTACTTCGCGTCCTTGAAGTCGCATGCGTACCCGTCCGGCCAGGGCACCGCACGCAGCTTCCCTGAATTGAGGTAGCTCCAGCCGTGATACGGGCACGTGAAGGTGCGCGCCGTGCCTTTATCCTTGCGGCACAGCGTCGTGCCGCGGTGGGTGCAGCGATTGAACAGCGCGCGAATCACGCCCTGCGAATCGCGCAGCAGAATGATCGGCCGCAGACCGAGCCGCGTGGTGATGAAATCGTCGTTCCTGGCGATCTGGCTTTCGTGCCCGAGATAGACCCAGACCGCGCCGAAGACCTGCGTCATTTCGGCCTGGAAGATCGCCGGATCGGTATAGATCAGCCGATGGGCCCGGTCCTCCTGGACGAGCTCGTCGAAATCGAAGCGACCGGACGCGCTGGTCAGCCGCCCGGCATTGACTTTCTCAAGCATGGCCAAATTCCTGGTGCACGAAGTCCCTGGTGCACGAAGTCCGTGGGTAGCACGACCGTCATCTTAGTCCTGCGCTGCTCGATGGATAGTGGGCCTGAGCGCTTTTGTCAGTCTCCTCGAGCACAGCCTGTGACGGCCATCACATCGCGGCACACCGGCAGCCCTTAAACACCTCCCCAACACATTGATGGCCATGACGGCCTATCAGGAGGAATACATGCTCAATCGTCGTTTCTTTCTGTCGAGTGCCGCAGCAGCCTGCGGCATGGCCGGCGCCGGCACGGCGCTGGCACGATCACCGCTCGCCCTGGCGACGCCGGTGGCGTCGTCCGACGCCGCGAAACTCATCCCGCTGCGCGACTTCTTCAAGAACGTCGAAAAGGCCGGCTTCCAGCTCTCGCCTGACGGCAAGAGTATCTCGTTCATGCAGTCCTACCAGCGCCGGATGAACGTGTTCGTGCAGCCGCGCAAGGGCGGCCCGGCGGTGCGCGTCAGTAGCGAGACCGAGCGCAGCGTCGCCGGCTATTTCTGGAAAGGCTCAAGCCGCATCGTCTACCTCAAGGACTTCAAGGGCGACGAGAACTACCATCTGGTCAGCGTCAACGCCGACGGCACCAATCTGATTGACCTGACGCCGTTCGAGAATGTCCGCGCCATGATCATCGATGATCGGCCGGACCATGATGACGAAATGCTCATCTCGCTGAACAAGCGCAACCCGGAGGTGTTTGACGTTTATCGGCTGAACCTCAAGACCAAGGAGCTCGCGCTGATTGCCGAAAACCCCGGCCACATCACCGAGTGGGTTCCCGATCACGATGGGCGCATCCGCGTCGCCACCAGCACCGACGGGGTGAATACCAGCTTGCTCTACCGCGCCGATGAAAAGAGCCCCTTCAAGACGGTGATCACGACCAACTTCAAGGAGAGCATCTCCCCGCAGGTCTTCAGCTTCGACAATACCAAGCTCTACGCGACCTCCAACATCAACCGTGACAAGGCGGCAATTGTGCTGATCGACCCGGCGACCGCCCAAGAGGAGCGCGTCGTCTTCGAGCATCCCGATGTCGACGCCGGGCCTCTCGCCTGGTCGCGCAAGCGCCAGGTGATCACCCACGCCGTCTTCACGACCTGGAAGCGCCAGCGGACTTATTTCGACCTGCGGACGGAGGCGATCTTCCGTGATCTCGAAAGGCAGCTCCCCGGGTACGAGATCGGGCTCCAGAGCCATGACAAGAACGAAAGCGTGTTTGTCATCTCGACTTGGAACGACCGCGCAACGGGCTCTGAATATCTGTACGACGTGGCGACCAGAGAGCTGACCAAGCTCGCCGACCGGACACCGTGGCTCGACGAGAAGGATCTCGTGAAGATGATGCCGATCACGTACCGCACGCGCGACGGTCTCACCATCAACGGCTATCTCACGCTGCCGCGCGGCGGCGAGAAGAACCTGCCGCTCGTGGTCCATCCGCACGGCGGGCCGTGGGCACGCGACGAATGGGGCTACGATCCCGAGGTCCAGTTCCTGGCGAACCGCGGCTACGCCGTCCTGCAGATGAACTTCCGCGGCTCGACCGGCTATGGCCGCAAGTTCCTTGAGATGAGCTTCAAGCAATGGGGCAAGGCGATGCAGGACGACATCACCGATGGGGTTGCGCACCTCATCCGCGAAGGCGTCGTCGATCGCAAGCGCGTCGCCATCTATGGCGGCAGCTACGGCGGCTACGCCACGCTTGCCGGGCTCGCGTTCACGCCCGACCTCTATGCCTGCGGCATCGACTATGTCGGCGTGTCGAACCTGTTCACGTTCCTCAGCACGATCCCGCCGTATTGGAAGCCGCATCTCGAGATGTGGCACGAGATGGTCGGGCATCCGGAGCGCGACAAGGCTCTGCTTGAGGCAGCTTCGCCGGTGTTCCATGTCGACAAGATCCGCGCGCCGCTCCTGATCGCGCAGGGCGCCAAGGACCCGCGGGTCAATGTCGACGAGTCCGATCAGATGGTGGCGGCGCTGAAGAAGCGCGGCGTCGCGGTCGAATACATCCTCAAGGACAACGAGGGACACGGCTTCCACAACGAGGAGAACCGCTTCGAGTTCTATGAAGCGATGGAGCGCTTCCTCGCCAAGCATCTCGGAAACGCCGCCTGAGCTCACCGACAGCAAAGGCAATAGCGATGCTTGGCATTATCTTGCCATAACGGCGACCCCGCATGGGTGCAATACGAGGGGAGGCATGTTGCCTCCCCATTTCATTTCTGTTTCTTCATGATTTCTTTCTTCGAACCTGTGTCGGGACACCTGCGACTAAAGCTCGGGGCGCTTGATGGAGCGGGCTATGTTGCCGCAACTCGAGACGCCTCGGCTTGTCCTGCGCGAGCTTTGCATCGACGACGCATTGGCGCTGCAGGCCTTTCAGACGCGTCCGTCCTATCTGCGCTGCCAGGCGATGGAGCCCAACGACTTCAAGGACGGCGTCGAGCGCGTCACGCGCTACATGCAATATCGCGGTGAAGGCGAGCGCCGCTGGCTCTACGACTTCATCGCGCGGCTGCGCAGCGATGGCCAGGTCGTTGGCCACGGCAGCCTGTCGCGATCCGCGCCCGGGATCGCGAGCCTCGGCCTTGGCATCGACGAGCTCTATGCGGGACGCGGGCTTGCCACCGAGATTGCGCTACGCCTGTTAGCCTTCGGCTTCAATGATCTGAAGCTGCATCGCATCGGGGCGGACGTGGCGCTGGAGAATGCCGCCTGCATCAGGGTCCTGGAAAAGATCGGCATGTTCCGCGAAGGCGTGGCGCACGATTGCATCTTCGCGCAGGGGCGATGGTGGACGGAGGCCAAATACGCGATGCTCGCGCGCGACCATATGGGCCTTGTGTTCACGGCTAGAAGAAATCAAAGTATTCCCGCTGCTCCCATTCGGTCGTTTCGTCGCCTGCATTCTTGACGCCGGTCTCCTCCTGCCAGCGCTCGAAACGGCCCAGCTCATTGCGCTTGAGCTTGAGGAAGTAATCGAGAAAGATATCGCCGAGCTCCTGGCGAAACAAAGGCTCGCGCTCGAGCGCGTCGAGCGCAGCCGAAAGGCTCGTCGGCAGCAGCGGCCGGTCGCTCACATAAGGCTCGTCGCACTGCGGACCAGGATCGAGCGCATGTGCGACGCCGTCCAGACCTGCGACGATCTGCGACATGATGAAGAGATACGGATTGGCGGCGGGCTCGCCGACGCGATTCTCGAGCCGCGTCGCCGGATCATCGACACCGCCGAGCGTGCGGATCATCACGCCACGATGGTCGTAGCACCAGGTGGCGCGGTCGGGCGCGAGCGAATTGGGCCGGAAACGCCGATAGCCGTTGACGGTCGGGGTGGTGAAAGCAGTGCACGGCGCGGCGTGCTTCAGGAGGCCGGCGACGACCATGCGCCCGAGCGGCGAAAGCATCTCGCCGGCGCGCTCCGGCATGAACAGGTTGCGTTCACTCTTGAGGTCGATCACCGACTGGTGCAGGTGCCAGCCGCTGGAATAGTAGCCCTTCAATCCCGGCCGGCACATGAAGGTCGCGAAGTGGCCGTGCCGCCGGCAGACCTGGCGCGTTGCGGTACGAAACAGCAGCATCGTGTCGGCGGCGGCGAGCGCATCGGTCGCCGCGAAGGTGCATTCGACCTGACCCGGCCCCCACTCGTTCTCGATCGAGCGCAGCGGCAGATGCAGCTTGGTGTAAGCCCCGGCGAGCTCGGACAGCATGTCCTGCATCAGGTCCATGTTGGATTCGGAGTGATAGGAATAGCCGGGCTCGGGCGGACAGGTTCGCACCGGCAACCCGCGCACGCCGGGAGCGCCGATGTTCTCGTCGCCGAGCTGATCCTGCACGACGCGCAGCAGATACCATTCGACCTCGAGCCCGACCACGAGGCCCATGCCCTGCTCGCGCAGCCGCTTAAGCTGGCGACGCAGGATGTGGCGTGGCGAGAAATGAAACGGCGTGCCATCGTTGAAATATTCGTCGCACAGCACCCAGGCGACGCCCCGCGCCCACGGCAGCAGCCGGAAGGTCGTGGGATCGGGCACGATGGTGAGGTTGGGCGAGCCGGTCATCTCAGGAAGCCCCATGCCGCCGCCGCGCGTGAAGGAGGAGAAGGTGCGCGCATTGGCGGAATCGAGCGTCGTGGTGGCGACGTTGATGTTGTAGCCCTTGCTCAGTGCCGCGATGAAATCCGGCACCGCCACCGCCTTGGCGCGCGCGGCGCCGTGCGGATCGGCCCAGGCCATGCGCACGAAATGGATGTCGTCCTTGTCGAGGCGCAGCTTGATCTCCTGCGCCTGTCGCTTCTGGTCCTCGCCGTAGAGGCCGTGTTTTTCGATGAAGGAGGGTGTCGACATGAACCGCCGGATCGGATGTGACCTTATTGTGGGCGAAGCGGTAACCCTTAATCAATTGAATTGTCGGGTGAAGTCTTGACGGCGGGCGGCTTTGTCACCACCCTGATGGCGTCAGTCGGCCGGACGGCCGCTCCGGCAGGGACCGAAAGGTCGCCGGGGAGGAAAGTCCGGGCTCCATGGATGTACGGTGCCGGATAACGTCCGGCGGGATTGCGCAAGCGATCTCAGGGACAGTGCCACAGAAAACAAACCGCCGCGGCGCGTTGCGTATCAGCCGCGGTAAGGGTGAAAAGGTGCGGTAAGAGCGCACCGCGTCGGCGGCAACGTCGGCGGCACGGCAAACCCCACCGGGAGCAAGACCGAATAGGGACGGCGCGGGATCGCGCAAGCGGTTTCGGGATCGATGTCCGGATCCAGCCGTCCGGGTAGGTTGCTTGAGGCGCCGGGCAACCGGCGTCCCAGAGGAATGGCCGTCACGTGTGACACCCGGTGCGAAAGCGGCGAGTGTTGCGCCATACAAAACCCGGCTTACAGGCCGGCTGATCAGTGAGAGGGCCCGGTGGGACAACCGCCGGGCCCTCGCCAGTTTTGAGGCAGCTGCCTGCCAGAAAGCGAGAACGCCTTCGGTCGGGCAGGTCCTGGGAATCACCGTGTTGCAACCGCGCGACGAACAGCTAGCGTGTGGATCGGAAATCCCTAGCGAAGAGGCGCCCTCGACAAGAGTGAATGCAACATGGCTGTCTCGAGTGTCGATCGACCGCTCCGGTTTGCATCCGCCGCAGCGGTCGCCTTGCTCTCCCTTTTTGTTCCTCGCACTGGCTTAGCGGCGGACGAGACCTCGGAAGGCGAGGCACTCCTGGTCTACGAGAAATCGATCAGGGGCAGACTCCCTCCTGGGTCGAGCGTTGCCTGGTCACCAGATAATCGGCAGCTCGCAGTGGGGTTCGCGGATGGAAAACTCCATGTGCTTGATAGCAACGATGGCACCGACCGCGTGATTTTAGCCAATGTCGGGGGGGCCTCGTTCGCCTGGAGTGCGGATGGACGGACCATAGCGGTCCATCAATCTGTATTATCGGACGATTTCCGCTTGCTATCCGTCGCCGACGCCCGCGAGATCGGACGATGGGGCATCACGCAACGGGAATTGAATGATGGGCGTTGCCCATCGACCAGCATGCCGATGATGTTTACGGACGACGGAAAGGCGCTTTGGGTAACGTGCCGCACCTCCGTCAGACATGTTCCCGTGACATTCCCAATCGCGGTCAAGCATCGATTGCCTGATTTTGTTGTCGAGGACCGAATTGAGCTGAAAGCGCCGATAGATGGAAAAGCTGCTGTAACTCATTATTCATTGGGTCACTTCGGCGGCAATCAATCACTCACTGCACTCATCGGATACCATATCCCAGGAAAGATCCGCTACTTCGCGTATGCCTTTGATCTTGAGCGCAAGACAGAACTATTCCCACATTTTGAGGCCGTTGATGACAACAGGTCGGGCTTGTCTCGGTTTCCGATTCAATTGCTGATGCTTCCCGATGCGTCATTTGCATTGATACGCTACGCGAGCTTTGGAGCCAGCGGCTCTGTGAAGGATAAGAAGCTGGATCGCGTATTCGACGGTTATGATATGCGCACGAGCGAACGTATCGTTGGGTACGGTGGCATTGGCGATGCGACCCCGGAAGCAGGGGCGATCGGCGAAGTCGCATTGCTGCCCGATGGACGCTCTGTTGTCGGCCTGTGGTCGAGAGTTGCTCCCCGCGAACGCGGTCTGGTGGTGTTCGACGCACGCTCTGGCGCTGTGCGCCAGCGGGTTCGATTCGGCGAGACCTATCAGTTGGCACTATCGCCCAATGGAAGGCGTGTCGCTACCATAACGGGTCAAGGCGAGGTTCGAATCTATCGCGTCAACAATTGAGCGCCTTGCGGTCGCAACTGGGCAAGCGTAGCCCGTTTCCAAATTTCGCCCCATCTGCCCGCCTCGTCGCAAATCTGTTGCAGGCATCACGAACGCGTGAGCGCGGAAATATCCAGGACGGTCCCTCGCTCTCCACCATCAGCAGCAACGCCGTTGTTGCCGGGGCGCCATTTCTGCAGCGGGAGACCACCATGACGAAAGTAAAAGACCACGAGGCCGATCCATTGACCGTTGACCGACGCGGCGCGCTTGAATGCATGCTGTGGGCCGGGACCGGCGTGTTGTGGACGATAACCGGCGGCGTGCCGTCGTCAGCTTTGCTTGGCAGCGCGCAAGCGCAGGACGCCGGGCTGAGCTTCTTACAAATTTCTGACAGCCATATCGGCTTCGATCGGCCCGCCAATCCTAATCCGCTGGCAACGCTCGAAGAGGCCATCGCCAAGGTTGCAGCCACGTCGGTCAAGCCCGCTTTCATGATTCATACCGGCGATATCACGCATCTGTCGAAGCCGAAGGAATTCGATGATGCGGCTCAGGCCCTGACCAAGCTGAAGCTCGATGGACACTACGTGCCCGGCGAGCACGATGTCATCGACGAGGGGACCGGCAAGGCTTATCTCGAGCGCTACGGCAAAGGCGCGCGCGGCGCGGGCTGGTACGCGTTCGATCAGAGCGGCGTGCACTTCGTCGGTCTGGTCAACGTGGTCAACCTGAAGGCCGGCGGCATGGGCAATCTCGGCGACGAGCAGCTCGCCTGGCTCGCCGATGATCTCAAGGGCAAGAGCAACTCCACGCCGATCGTCGTCTTTGCGCACATCCCGTTGTGGACCGTGGCGCCGGAATGGGGCTGGGGCACCGAGGATTCCGCCAAGGCGCTGGCGCTGCTCGCGCGCTTCGGCTCGGTGACGGTGCTCAATGGCCACATCCATCAGCTGATGCAGAAGGTCGAAGGCAACGTCACCTTCCACACCGCGCGCTCGACCGCGTTCCCGCAGCCGGCGCCCGGCTCCGCGCCCTCGCCCGGGCCGAAGCTGGTGCCCGCCAACGAGCTGCGCGGCCTGCTCGGCGTGACAAATGTCACCTACCGGGTCGGCACCGCCAAGCTCGCCATCACTGACACGGCACTCGCCGGCTAAGGGAGTTTTCAGCAATGAAAGGACTGATGTCGCGCCGCGCCTGCGGCGTGGGGATCCTCGCGTTCGCCGCCGCTTACCTCATCGGCGATGCAAGAGCAGCTGTCCAAGAGGCGACGGTGACGATCGACAACTTCACCTTCAAGCCGGATGTCCTGACCATCAAGCCCGGCACCATCGTCACCTTCGTCAACCACGATGACATTCCGCATTCGATCGTGGACAGCGGCGGCAAGTTCAAATCCAAGGTGCTCGACACCGACGAGAGCTTCAAGATGACGTTCGGAGCGGCCGGCAGGATCGGCTACTTCTGCGGCTTGCATCCACACATGACGGGCCGGATCGTCGTCGCGCCCTAAGTCATCACGGCCGACGACGCAATTGCGGCAGAACGCTTTGGCAGCAGGCCACTCCGGTTTGTCCGGCGGTGGCCCTGCTGTCAGCCTCGCCAAAGGGTTCGCAAGCAATTCAGATACGCATTCAGCTACAACCCGCCGCGGCCTGCATTTGCTGCGCGAGAAAAAACTGTGGAAAATCTTGATAGCGGCCAAGTGATACCGCCGAATCGCAATGCGTCGCTTGCGCAGCGACCTGATGGGGGCGCGATAATAAGGTGCAAGATGGCGCCGTACTCATTGGGGTTGAATCATGAGTGCACAGAGCGAGCGCGAGACGGTTGCGGCCGAATTTGATCACCAACTGCGAAACCTCGAACAGCTGAAAGCGAGCTTCGCTGCGACCGACGAGCGGATCGCGGTGGTCAGAGAGGTAATCCGCGGGTTCGGATGCAGGAGCGTTGCTCAGGCGCTCGAGGAGAAGCCCGCGCGTGATGACTCCATCGCACCTCATCCTTCTGATGCGCCGACGGCGGGCGCGGCAGGCCTGCTCCCCTGGATGTTGGTTGGGGCCGTCGCTGCCCTCCCCATTCTCTTTATTTCACTAGTTAGCGCAAAACCGCCAGCGTCCAACAACCGTCCAGCTGATGTTCGCTCGATAATGGAGCCTATGATAACCGCGATCGCACCGCGCGAGAACGAGCAGGCGCTCCCCGATATACCTGACACGGGTAGCGGTCTGCGCCAGCCGGAGCGATCGACCGTTGCGCCACCACAAGAAGCAACGATAGTCATACGATCAACCTTGCCGCCCAGCGAGGATGAACCGCTCCCTGTAGAGCCCCCCGATGCGCCGTCGCCGCCCCCGATCGCGACGCCAGGCACAGTCGACACCACCGCGACGTTTTCGGTACCGCTCCTCGATCTTGCTCAGGTTGAAGATGCCAAGCGCGTCCAACGACGGCTGATTGACCTGGGCTTTCTATTCGCGACAGCGAATGGAAATTGGGGGCCACGATCGCGGAGCGCGCTGCGGGACTTCCGAGGCGCACAACGTGTTGGAACACAAGGTCTTGGAAATAGCGACACGTGGGACGAGAAGGTCCAGCAAGCTTTGTTTTCGCCAGCCGCCGCGCGCGCTCCTGTGACGGGGACCTTTGTTGGCGCATGGGGGATCAATGTCGATCAGTGTCAGCAAGCACTGGACAATCGCTCACCTCTTAGAATCAATACCCACCGTGCGGAGGCGTTTGGTGCGACATGCCAGTTCAATTCGACACAGCGTGAGAGCGCAAATGAGTGGCGAATACGAGCCAGCTGCGCTGATGAGCACGACCGGTGGAATGCCAATATTCGCCTTACACTTGCCGGCAGCAGATTAACATGGACGAGCGAGCGTGGCACCGCCACCTACTTGCGGTGTCCGGTGAGTTCGAATTAACACCCGCGCCGATTGGCTCTTGCTGCAGGCCCTTGCAATCTTCTCCCCGCATCGCCATTTAATGGCGTACTGTCCTTTCACTATTCTCTCCAGGACCATACCGGAAGAGCATCCATGCGGCGGTCGTACTCATCGCTGATCTCGATGACGGGGGGGCAATCTCCCTCGACCGCTCTAGCTTTGCCCCGGGCCTGACGTCTCCTTTGACACGTTGATTGCCGGCCCGGACGCAAACGCGGCTCCGGGCACTGGCCAGCTCTCGTGGTGCCTCGATCCGTGCAACCGAACGCACGAGGGCTTCGAGCCACTGAGGAAGTCCCATGGCCAAAGAGAAGTTCAATCGCAGCAAGCCCCACTGCAATGTGGGCACGATCGGCCACGTGGACCATGGCAAGACGACGCTGACGGCGGCGATGACGAAGGTCTCGGCCGACAAGGGCTGGGGCCGCTTCGTCTCGTATCACGACGTCGCCAAGGCGTCGGCGGCGCAGGGTACGCGTGACGCGACCAAGATCCTGACCATCGCGTCGGGCCACGTCGAGTACTCGACGGCGGCACGGCACTACTCGCACGTCGACTGCCCGGGCCACGCCGATTATGTGAAGAACATGATCACCGGCGCGGCGCAGATGGACGGCGCGATCCTGCTCGTGTCGGCGACCGATGGCTCGATGCCGCAGACGCGCGAGCACGTGCTGCTGGCGCGCCAGGTGGGCGTGCCGCGCGTGGTCGTGTTCATCAACAAGTGCGACGTCGTGGACGACCACGAGCTCATCGACCTGATCGAGCTCGAGGTGCGCGAGCTCCTGACCAAGCACGGGTTCGATGGCGACAACACGCCCGTCATCCGCGGCGCGGCGATCAAGGCGTACCAGGGCGAGAAGGGCCCGCTGGCTGAGGAGGCCATCCTCAGGCTCTTCGACGCGCTCGACAGCCATATCGAGCTGCCGGCGCGCCCGAAGGACCGGCCGTTCCTGATGCCGATCGAGGGTGTGCACACGATCTCGGGCCGCGGCACGGTCGTCACCGGGCTGGTCGAGCGTGGCATCGTCAAGGTCGGCGACGAGGTCGAGATCGTCGGCCTCGGCGACACCCGGCGCACGATCGTCACCAGCGTCGAGACTCACCGGAAGGTGCTCGACCACGGCGAGGCCGGCGACAACGTCGGCTGCCTGCTGCGCGGCATCGACCGCGACATGGTCGAGCGCGGACAGGTGCTGGCGCGGCCGGGCTCGCTCACGCCGCACCGGAAGTTCGAGGCTGAGGTCTACGTGTTGACCAAGGACGAAGGCGGACGCCACAAGCCCTTCTCCGGCAACTACAGCCCGCAGTTCTACTTCCGGACCACCGACGTCACCGGAACCGTCACGCTCAAGGACGGGTCGGGGATGGTGATGCCGGGCGACAGCGCCGAGCTTGCGGTCGAGCTGATGAAGCCGATCGCGATCGAGGAGAAGTCGCGCTTCGCCATTCGCGAGGGCGACAAGACGGTGGGCGCAGGCATCGTCACGCGCATCATCGCGTGAAGGGCTGACGCCAGCCATGTGGGGGCGAGGTGATAGGCCTTGCCCCCACAGTAAGCCGGCATCACGTCATGGTAGAAGTGGATTTGGCATGGGCCATCTTTCGCAGCGTCTCTACCGCGAATTCTTGGGGCGCCACATTGTTGTTCTGCCGGATGGCATCAACGATAAATGC
>Ga0209488_10002995_pt1 | contig 13697 bp, 15 predicted proteins | sample Rivendell_Oct201_8_FD_188349 | JGI IMG/M metagenome (GOLD analysis project Ga0209488, IMG submission 188349) | Vadose zone soil microbial communities from the Eel River Critical Zone Observatory, Northern California, USA -... | ecosystem: Environmental > Terrestrial > Soil > Vadose zone >...
CCAATGCCGACCACCACCGCGCAAAGGCCGGCAGCGGATTGCCCGGCCACCGCCCGGCATGTCGCCGCTCGGGCGCCGCCAATTTCCGGATCCGCCGCGCCACTTCGGTCCCGCGCATCGTGCCGAGATAGCCGCAGCTGCACAGCACTCGGTGTGCCTGGCGCCGCGACAGGCCGAAGAATTCGACCCCGTCGCCGAACCGGTCGCTGCCGAGACCGGACTGGCGCAATAGCGCGTCGCGATAGGCCATCGCCAAGGGGGAATTGGCGACGCGCAGCCCGTCCTGGTCGCGCGCCGCGATGAATTCGAGATCGTGAAACGGCCGCAGGCTCGTGGCGCCGCAATCTTCCAGCACCGTCGCCCAGCGCTCCAGCTTTTCGCGTCGGGACATCGCTTCGGACATTGTCACCTCCTGCCGGTGTCTCGGAAACGGAGCGGCGGCGGGCGGGTTCCGTTCCACCGCGCCGCGCCCGGCCTACGGACGCGACAGTCTTCTTCGGGGGTGCTAGCAAGAAGCGGCACGGGAGTGGGAGGACGGCAATGGTCGCAATCGCGAGAGAGGTCGGGCCGCGGCGCTTCCGCGCGAGCGCCGGGCGCTGTTTCGAGGAATTCACGGTCGGCGATATCTACGAGCACCGCCCCGGGCGCACGATCGGCGAGGCGGACAACACCTGGTTCACGCTCCTGACGATGAACCAGCACCCGCTGCATTTCGATGAGGCCTATGCCGCCAAATCCGAGTTCGGCCGGCCGGTCGTCAACAGCTGCCTGACCTTGTCGATTGTCGCCGGGATGAGCGTCGCCGATGTCAGCCAGAAGGCGATCGCCAATCTCGGCTGGACCGACATCAAGCTGAGCGCGCCTGTCTTTGTCGGCGACACGGTCTATGCCGAAAGCGAGGTTCTCGCGAAACGCGAATCGAAGTCGCGTCCGACCCAGGGCGTCGTCACCGTGCGCACCACGGGCAAAAAAGCCGACGGCACAATTTTTATGACTTACGAGCGCACCGTTCTCGTTCCGAAACAAGGATACGCAGTGGAGGAGTAAGGGGAACCGGGGGAAACCGCCAGTAGTTAACAACGCATAACGATGCTGGAGAGGGACAAATGCTTCGCTATGCAATCGCGATTGCCGGCGCCGTGGCGCTGATTTCTACCGCTGCGTTCGCCGAAGTCGGAGACGTCGGGTCGACCAAAGTTATCACCCACTCGGCGGCGCCGGATGGGATGGGAAGCAAAAAGGTCATCATCCACCGCAGCGACAACGGCTTTGGGCCGTCGAAAAAGGTCGTCATCAAGCGGCACGACGCCGGCTATGGCGCGCTCGTGACGAAGAAGAAGATCATCCGCGGCGATAACATGTACGGCAGCTCGATGCCGCACCGCACGATCATCAAGGAGCGCTATTAACCGTTCTTGAACGGCAGTGCGACGAAGCCCCGCGCCATCGGCGCGGGGCTTTCTTTTTCGGGCGCGAACCTCGACAACCCGGCGGCATTCGACCGATAACCTCGCTCCATCGATTATCGCGTGTGGAGGATCGAGACGATGGCGCGCAACACGCCCCACCCGGCGACCCTGGCGGCGCAGGCGCTGGGCTGGATCGACCAGGGAACCGGCGCCGTCGTGCTGCCGGTGCATACCGCGACGACCTTCCTGCGCGATCCCGACAACCAGTACCGCCGTGGCCGGGGTTATGGGCGCGCCGATAACGCCAGCTTCGACCAGCCCGAGGCGCTGATCACCGCGCTCGAAGGCGGCGCCGCCTCGCTTGTTTTCGCCTCCGGCATGGCGGCGGCAATGGCGGTGTTTCACAGCCTGCCTGCGGGCGCGCATGTCGTCATGCCGCTAAGCATGTATCACAGCCTGCGCCGCCGGATTGGCGCCTATGCCGGTGACGGCCACCTCGCCGCCGATTTTGTCGACATGACATCGCTTGACGCGCTGCGCGCCGCCGTCAAGCCGGGGCAGACAAAGCTCGTCTGGGCCGAGACACCGTCAAACCCGCTCTGGTCGATCACCGACATCGCCGGCTCGGCCGAGATAGCGCATCAAGCGGGCGCGGTGCTCGCGGTCGACAGCACCGCGGCAAGCCCGGTGCTGACCCGGCCGCTGGCGCTCGGCGCCGACATTGTCATGCATTCGGCGACGAAATACCTGAACGGCCATAGCGATGTCATCGCCGGCTCGTTGACGGCAGCGCGCAAGGACGATTTCTGGCAGCGCATCGTCGCGACGCGCAGCGGCGACGGCGCGATCCTTGGCGGCTTCGAGGCCTATCTCTTGTTGCGCGGCATGCGGACGCTCTATCCCCGGGTTGAGCGCGCCTGCCGCTCGGCGCAACAGATCGCGGAGCGTCTCGCGACGCATCCCAAGGTGCTTGAGGTGCTCTACCCGGGGCTCCCGGGCCATCCCGGCCACGCCCTCGCGGCGCGACAGATGCAGGGCGGTTTTGGTGGCATGCTGAGCGTCCGCGTCAAAGGCGGCGAGGGAGCGGCGATCGCCGCCGCCGCACGGGTCGAGATCTGGAAGCGCGCGACCTCGTTGGGCGGTGTCGAGAGCCTTATTGAGCACCGCGCCTCGACCGAGGGCGCCGGCAGTCCGGTGCCGCCCGATCTCTTGCGCCTCTCGGTCGGCATCGAGGAGCCCGGCGATCTGATCGCCGATCTCGAAACCGCGCTCGGTTGAGAACTCAGAACGTGTGCGCGTTCAGGATCCGATGAGCGAGGATCGCGGCGGCATAGCCCACCGCGACCGCCGGGGTCCAGCGCAGATGCGCCATAAAGGTATAGACGCCGCGCGCCTGCCCCATCAGCGCGACACCCGCCGCCGAGCCGATCGATAAGAGGCTGCCGCCGACCCCTGCGGTCAGCGTGATCATGAGCCACTCGCCGAGCGGCATGTCCGGCTGCATCGTCAAGACCCCATACATCAGCGGGATATTGTCGAGCACCGCCGATACGATGCCGATCAGCACATTCGCGGGTGTCGCGCCGAGCCCGCCATAAAGGGCGTGCGAGACCCAACTCAGATAGCCGGCGAGCCCGAGCGCACCGATGCACATCATGACGCCGTAGAAAAACAGCAGCGTGTCCCACTCGACCCCGGCGATACGGTGAAACACATTGAAGGTGTAGTCGCTTTCCCGGCCGCGCCGGCGCCCGCGCAATTGCAGGAAATAGTCGAGGAGCTGCAGATAGCCGAGGCCGGTCATCATGCCGATGACCGCCGGCAGATGCAGAACGCTGTGCACCGCGATCGCGGTGATGATCGTCAGGGCAAAGAACAATGCGATACGGCGGGCGCCGATCTTCAGCGCAACCGGCTCCACCTGCGGCGCGGGCCGGCCGCGTGGCACGGCGAAATGCATGATCGCCGCCGGCAGGATGAAATTCACCACCGACGGCACGAACAGCAGGAAGAAATCGCCAAAGGTGACGAGTCCTTTCTGCCACACCATCAAGGTCGTGATGTCGCCAAACGGGCTGAACGCACCACCGGCATTCGCCGCGACGACGATGTTGATACAGGAGAGCGCGACAAAGCGCGGCGCCTCGCGTCCGAGCGCGATCGCGACAGCGGACATGACGAGCGCGGTCGTCAGATTGTCCGCGACGGGCGAGATAACAAAGGCGAGCCCGCCCGTTGCCCAGAACAACGCGCGATAGGAGAGGCCGGCGCGCACCAGCGCGGCGCGCAGCACGTCGAAGACGCGCCGCTCCTCCAGCGCGTTGACATAGGTCATCGCGACCAAGAGGAACAGCAGCAGCTCGGAATATTCGAGAAAGACATTCCGCAGCGCCGGTTCGAGCACATCGGCAAGGCCGAGCCGCGTGTATACGGCCGCGAGCAATGCCCAGATGAGACCCGCCGCGATGACGACCGGCTTCGATTTGCGCAGATGGATCGCCTCTTCGGCGATGACCAGGAGATAGGCCAGCGCGAAGATCGCGAGCGCGGCAAACCCGGCCCAATGGCCGGTCAAATCGAGAGCTTGCTGCGAGAGGGTTTGCTGCGAGAGGGGCACGGCGACAGGCTCGCCGAAACCCGCTCCGGTTCAACCAAAATCGAGAGTTGCCGGACGTCTAGTCAGGCGGCGTATTCTTTCCGGACGGCCTCGGCGGTTTCGCAGGGCAGATCGAAATACCGCCGCGCCGCCACCAGGAACGAGGCGAGGCCAAAACCATTGGCGATCAATTCGGCGGTCCGGCTGTTGCAAATCGACCATTCGCCTGTCGTCAGACAGAACAGCAGGTGGCGGTCGTCATTCTCGCGCAATGCCGTAAACCCGAAGGCATGGTCGATCAGAGTAAAGCCGGTTTGACGCGCCACAATGCGCATCGCGTCGATAAGCATATCGGACCCGCTCGAAAGCCGAACCGCTGCTCAACAACGCCCTACAGAAAAATTCGGCAGCCGTAATTATAGTTAACGGCGCCCTATTGCTTCGAGTTAATGGAAATTTAGCGATACTCGAAAGTCAGGTACTTGCGACGGACCACCAGAGATCGGCTATTAGAGTAGCCCCAATTCGAGCTTGGCTTCCTCGGTCATGCGGTCGCGGTCCCAGGGCGGCGTCCAGACGAGCTTGACGCGCACCTCGTTGACCCCCGGCACCGTCAGAGCGGCCTTCTCGACCTCGCCCGGCATGCTCTGCGCCACCGGGCAGGCGGGGGTCGTCAATGTCATCTCGACAAAGACGATGCCGCCCTTTTTGGCGACGAGCTCATAGATGAGGCCGAGCTCGACGATGTTGACCGGGATCTCCGGGTCGCGAACGGTCCGAAGCGCCTCCAGCACCGGTTCGAGGAGCGCCGGATCGTCTTCGCCCTCGGGCCGCTCGACATCCGGCGTCTCGGGCGGCGGCGGCTCCCCGCCGAAATCGAAATAATCGCGATGTTCGTGCTCGCTCGGCATCCCCTACCCCTATTCCGTCTTGACCGTCGCGGCCGCGAGCCCGCTCTTCAGCGCCGCCTCGAAAGCATGCCACGGCAAGGTCGCGCATTTGACGCGCACCGGGAAAGCCTTGACGCCGGTCAGCGGCTCGAGACGGTCGATATCGTCCTGCAACGTTTCGGGCGACTCACCCGCCTCGCCGCCGGTGACGCGCGCGTGGAATTGCGCGAAAAGCGCGCGCGCCTCCGCGACCGTCTTGCCCTTCAACACCTCGGTCATCAGCGAGGCCGCCGCGGTCGAAATCGCGCAGCCGCGCCCCTCGAAGCTGACATCGGCGATGCGGTCGCCCTCGACCGCGAGATAGACCGTCACCCGATCGCCGCACAACGGGTTGTGGCCGCGCGCCAGATGCGTCGGGTGTTCTAGGGCGCGGAAATTGCGCGGATGGCGCCCGTGATCGAGGATGATGTCCTGATAGAGCTCACGGAGGTCGATTCCGGAATCGTTCATCGCACAAACATCTCCCGGCAGGCCTCGACCGCTTTCGCCAGCCGGTCGATATCCGCCTCGTCATTGTAGACGCCGAGCGAAGCGCGCACCGTCCCGGCGATGCCGAGCTTTTCCATCAAAGGCTGCGCGCAATGGTGGCCGACCCTCACGGCGACGCCGTGCTGGTCGAGTACGGTGCCGACATCGTGCGGGTGCACGCCGTCGATGTTGAACGAGACAATGCTGAGCTGGTGCTGGCCACCCGGCGCGATCTGCACATCGGGGATGCGCGACAGTTGGTCCACGGCATAGCCGGTCAATGCCTGCTCATGTTCGGCGATCGTCTCGCGGCCGAGGCTTTCGACAAAATCGAGCGCCAGGCCGAGCCCGACCGCGCCGGCGATGTCCGGGGTCCCGGCCTCGAAGCGGTGCGGCGGGTCCTGAAACTCGGTCTTCGCATATTCCACGCTCGTGATCATGCCGCCGCCGGTCTGCCAGGGCGGCATCGACTGCAGCGCGTCATAGCGGCCGTACAAGATACCGGTGCCGGTCGGCCCGTAAGCCTTATGGCCGGAGAAGACGTAGAAATCGCAGCCGAGCGCCTGCACATCGACCGGCATGCGCGGCAGAGCCTGGCAGCCATCGACGAGCACCTTGGCGCCCTTCGCATGCGCCAGCTCGACGATGCGCGCGATCGGCAGAAGCGTCCCGGTCACATTCGAGATATGCGTCACCGCGACGAGCCGCGTGCGCGGGCTCAGCAATGCCTCAAAAGCCGCGAGGTCGAACTCGCCGGTCGGATCGGTCGGCGTGACGACGAGCCGGGCGCCCAAGCGCTCGCACAGCATCTGCCACGGCACGATGTTCGAGTGATGCTCGACATCGCTGATGATGATCTCGTCACCCGGCTTGAGACAGGCCGGCCCCCAGCTCTGGGCGACCAGATTGATCGCCTCGGTGGCGCCGCGCAGAAACACGATTTCGCGCTCGTCGGCCGCGTTCAGAAACGCACGCGCTTTCTCGCGCGCCTCCTCGAACCGGTCGGTCGCGCGGGCGCTCAGGCTGTAGACGCCGCGATGCACATTGGCGTAGTCGGTGCGGTAGAACTCGGCGATGCCGTCGATGACGGCGCGCGGCTTCTGTGCGCTGGCGCCGGAATCGAGAAACACGAGCTCCGGATGAGTCGTGAAGATTGGGAATTCGCGGCGCACCGCCCGCGGGTCGAACCCGCGGACGGTCGCTTTTTCGAAGCGCAGCGGCGCGGCCGCCATACCTAGCCCTCCAACTTTTCGAGCCGCTGCGTCAGGCGGCGCAGCAAATGCTCGCGCAATGCCGGATCGGCGATCTCCTCGACCGGCTCGCGCAGAAAACCTTCGACCAGCATGTGCCGCGCTTCCGCATCGGGGATGCCGCGGCTGCGCAGATAAAACAGCGCCGTCTCGTCGAGCTCGCCGACGCTGGCGCCGTGACTGCATTTGACGTCGTCGGCGTAGATTTCGAGCTCGGGCTTGGTGTCGATAACCGCGCGCTGACCGAGGATCAGGTTGCGGCTCAGCTGATGGGCATCGACCTTCTGCGCGTGCTCGCGCACGATGATTTTGCCCTGGAAGGCGCCATGCGCGCGGCCCGCCGCGACGCCCTTGATCATCTCACGCGTCTGGCCGTGCGGCACCTGGTGATCGACAGTCGTGACGATGTTGGCTTCTTCGCTGCCCCCAACGACGAAAGCGCCGTCGAGCCGGCACTGCGCCCCCTCGCCAGCCATCCTGACGCTCACCTCATGCCGCACCGTGCCGCCGCCGATGAGCAGCGCAAAGCCGCTGAAGCGCGCCTCGGGTCCGACGGTCGCATCGACCTCCGCCAGATGCACCGCCTCGCCCGCTTCCTCGACCAGCACGGCGCGGGTCAGCTCGGCGCGAGCACCGAGCCGCACGGCGACGACATCGTTGCGCCAATACCGGCCCTCGCCGGCATAGGTTTCGAGAATGGTCGCGCGGCTGCCCTCGCCGAGGCGAATGACATTGCGCGTGTGCACCGCCCCGCTCATAGAGGCAAAATGAATAATCTGAATCGGCAGGTCCAGCACGACGCCCGGTGCGATGTCGAGCACAAAACCGTCTTCGAAATACGCCGCATTCAGCGCCTCGAACGGGTGCTCGGCCCCAGCTTCGCCGAGCGATGCTGCGCGGACCAGATCCGTCCGCTCGTCAATCGCCTGCCGCATCGAGCCGAGCCACACGCCGTCGGGCAGATCGCGCACGGCCGCGCCGCGGCAATGTCCATCCACGAGCATCAGCCGAGCACCGGCGCCGTCCAACTGCAATTCCGCCGGCGCCTGCACATCGCGGCGAGGCTCGCCGGCGAGCAGCGGATCGCGCTGCAGCGGCTGCAGATCGAGATAACGCCAATTTTCGCTTCTGCGGCTCGGGAAGCCCAATTCTGCGAACCGGTTCAGCGCGCGCTGCCGTTCGCGGCTGAGCCATTCGGGCTCGCCGCTATTCGCGCCCCCGAAAGCGTCGAGATAGGGGCGCGCCTCGGGCTTGACTGGAAAATCGAGAACCGCGCTCATGCCGACGCCGCCACCTCCGGCTGCTCGCCGAAGGTCCCGTAACCGCGCCGCTCCAGTTCGGCAGCCAATTCCTTGCCGCCCGATTGCACGATGCGGCCGTCCTGCAGCACATGCACATGGTCGGGCTCGATGTAGTCGAGGAGCCGCTTGTAATGTGTGATCAGCACAATCGAACGATCCGGCGTGCGCAGGCCGTTGACGCCGCGCGCGACGACCCTGAGCGCGTCGATATCGAGCCCGCTATCGGTCTCGTCGAGGATCGCGAGGCGCGGCTCCAATACCGCCATTTGAAAGACTTCGTTGCGCTTTTTCTCGCCGCCCGAGAAGCCGACATTGACGGCGCGCTGCAATAGATCGTCGGCGATATCGAGCAATTTCAGCTTCTGGCGCACGACACGCAGGAATTGTCCGGCATCAAGCTCGGGCTCGCCGCGATGGCGGCGCTGCGCGTTCAAGGCCGCGCGCAGGAAATACATGTTGTTTACACCCGGGATTTCGACCGGGTACTGGAACGCGAGAAACACGCCTTCGCGCGCCCGCTCGTCGGCCGCCATCGCGAAGAGATCGCGGCCGCGATAGGTGACACTGCCCTCGGTCACTTCGTAGCCGTCGCGGCCCGCGAGCACCGCGGCAAGCGTCGACTTCCCGGAGCCGTTCGGCCCCATGATCGCGTGCACCTCGCCGTCGCCGACCGACAGATCGACCCCTTTCAGGATCTCGCGGCCATCCGCGAGCCGCGCATGCAGGTTTTTGATTTCGAGCATCATTAGCCCACACTGCCCTCGAGACTCACTGCCAACAGCTTCTGCGCCTCGACGGCGAACTCCATCGGCAGCTCCTTCAGCACTTCCTTGCAGAACCCATTGACGATCAGCGACAGCGCGTCCTCATCACTCAATCCGCGCTGCCGGCAATAAAATAGCTGGTCCTCGCTGATCTTCGACGTCGTCGCCTCATGCTCGACCTTGGCCGAGGGATTGCGTATCTCGATGTAGGGTACGGTGTGCGCGCCGCAGCGGTCGCCGATCAGCAGCGAGTCGCATTGCGTGTAGTTGCGTGCGCCCTGCGCCCGCGGTTGCACCCGAACGAGCCCACGATAGGTGTTCTGGCCGCGCCCGGCCGAAATGCCCTTCGAGATGATCGTCGAACTCGTGTTGCGCCCGATATGGATCATCTTCGTGCCGGTGTCGGCCTGCTGGCGGTTGTTGGTGATCGCGACCGAATAGAATTCGCCAACCGAGTCGTCGCCTTCAAGAAGGCAGCTCGGATATTTCCAGGTGATCGCCGAGCCGGTCTCGACCTGGGTCCACGAGATCTTCGCGCGCGCGCCGCGGCAAGCGCCGCGCTTTGTCACGAAATTGTAGATGCCGCCCTTGCCCTCGGCGTCGCCGGGATACCAGTTTTGCACCGTCGAGTATTTGATCTGTGCGTCCTCATGCGCGATCAGCTCGACAACCGCAGCGTGCAACTGGTTCTCGTCGCGCTGGGGCGCGGTGCAGCCTTCGAGATAGCTGACATACGCGCCCTTGTCGGCGATCAGCAAGGTGCGCTCGAACTGGCCGCTATTGCGTGCGTTGATGCGGAAGTACGTCGACAGCTCCATCGGGCACCGCACGCCCGGCGGGATGTAGGCAAAGGAGCCGTCGCTGAACACGGCGGAATTGAGCGCTGCGTAGAAATTGTCGTTCTGCGGCACGACCGTGCCGAGATATTTCTTCACCAGTTCGGGGTGTTCCTTCACCGCCTCGCCGAACGAGCAGAAGATGATCCCGAGTTCGGCGAGCTGCCCTTTGAAGGTCGTCGCGACCGAGACGCTATCGAAGACCGCATCGACCGCGACCCCGGCCAGGATCTCACGCTCGCGCAACGGGATGCCGAGCTTTTCATAGGTGCGCAGAAGCTCCGGATCGACCTCGTCGAGGGATTTCGGCGTCGCCTGCTGCCTCGGCGCGGAATAGTAGCTGGCCGCCTGATAATCAATCGGCGGGAACTCGACCTTGGCCCATTCCGGCTCCGGCATCTCGCGCCAGGCGCGGAACGCGGCGAGACGCCATTCGAGCAGCCACTCGGGCTCGCCCTTCTTGGCCGAGATAAAGCGAACCGTGTCCTCGTCCAGGCCCGGCGGCGCGCTGTCGGATTCGATGTCAGTGACGAAACCGTATTTGTAGCCCTCATCGGAGAGGGAGCGGATCGTCTGTTGGGTTTCGAGAGAGGCGCTCATCTGCGATCAGCTCTCAGGTGCGGGCGGTTTCGGGAGCGCTGTCGCGCTGCGGCGCGGTAACCGGCAAAAATGCGAACGGCGAGATCATGTCATTGAGCGTGACCGCAACGAGAGCGGCGCCCACCGCGCGGTTGATCGCGGCCCAGTGCGGCCGGGTCGGGCAATAGGTCGTGCGCTCGCAATCCTCGACATGCACCGAGCATTGCGTCATGCCGATATCGCCATCGATCGCCGCGACAACCTCGGCGACCGAGATTGCGCCGGCCGGCCGCGCCAGGCGATATCCGCCGGCGGCGCCGCGGGTCGCGGTGACCAACCCGGCATGGGCGAGCGCCTTCAGCAGTTTGGCGACAGTCGCTTGCGGCAACCGGGTCGCCATCGCAACAGCGGCGGCATTCTCCTGACGCTCCGGGTGCGTCGCCAGATGGGTTGCGACAATGACGCCGTAATCGGCCAGCTTGCTCAGAATGATCATCGGTCGGTCTTGGCTCGCTCCTCCGGTCCGGTTTAGCCAAATGGGGCTGGGCCAAATGGGACTGGATTGGTACTCAATAGATCGTCGCTGGGGCGAGCCGGGTCAAGCCGAAATCGTTTGTGGTCAGGGAGAGCAGAACCCCTGTGGCATTCCGCCGCGCGGCGGCGGGGTAAGCGCAGTAAGGAAATTCGGCTCTACGAGCCCGCTTGGCTCAGCGCGCGCTCGATCGCGTTGAACACCTGGCTCGGGCGGAACGGCTTCGGCAAAAAGCCGAGCGGCTCGGCGATTGCGGCGCGGCGGGTCGTCTCGTCGTCGGCGAGGCCGGATAGGAAGATCGCCGGGATCCCGAATTTCTGGCGCAGCACGCAGGCCAGTTCGATGCCGTCGATGGGGCCGGTCAGGCGAATGTCGACCAGCGCGAGCCGCGGCTGGGTCTCCTCGGCGAGTGACAGGGCCTCGGGCCCCGAGGCCGCGACGCCCGCAACGCGGAACCCGGATTCCGCCAGCACCTCTTCGATGTAGCTCGCGACCAGCGCTTCATCCTCGACGATCAGGATGCTCGTCGGCTTGCTTGCGCTCGTTCCGGCCACCACTTCAAATCCGCTGCTTGGCACCGGCCGCTCCCAGCTGCCGTTGGGGGAACCCATCGAATGTGCTGCCGGCGAACGCGAGACGCGATGAGGGGTTCCAAACGGAACGCGCGCCTTCTATGAGATTCGTTGGCCGGCTGTTAGGAAAGCGTTAACGATCTGGTCCAATTGCCCCGTATTGAAACCGGTTTGGCGCCGGTCAGCAACACCCAATGAAGCTCCTCGTCATCGAAGACGATCGCGAAACCGCGGCCTATTTGGTGAAGGGCCTCAGCGAAAGCGGCTACACCGTCGATCATTCGGCTGAAGGCCGTGAAGGGCTGTTTTTAGCGACTTCGGGCAGCTATGACGCGATCGTGCTCGACCGCATGCTCCCCGGCATGGACGGGTTGGCGATCCTCGGCGCACTGCGGGCGGCGCAGATCCGCACCCCCGCGCTGATCCTCTCCGCGCTCGGCAGTGTCGATGACCGCGTGAAGGGGCTGCGCTCCGGGGGCGACGATTATCTCGTCAAGCCCTTTGCGTTCAGCGAATTGCTGGCGCGCATCGAGGCGCTGCTCCGCCGTGGCACCCAAGGTCCGGCCGAGACCCGTCTACGCGTCGCCGATCTGGAGCTCGATCTGCTGACCCGCACGGTGAAGCGCGGCGACAAGGTCATCGAACTCCTGCCGCGGGAGTTTCAGCTCTTGGAATACCTGATGCGCAACGCCGGTCATGTCGTAACCCGGACGATGCTGTTGGAAAATGTGTGGGACTACCATTTCGACCCGCAGACCAACGTCATCGACGTACATGTCAGCCGCCTGCGGCAAAAGATCGACAAGCAGTTCGAGCACCCGCTGCTGCACACTGTGCGCGGCGCCGGCTATTGCCTGCGCGCCGGCGCTTGACGACTAACACCAGGGACATGCTTTGCAACGAGCCGGCATTCGGGCCATATCAGTGACGCCGAGCCGTCTTTCGTGCCGCATGCCACAGCCGTGACAATCGCCGAAAAGCTACGCATCCCGGCGGCGCGCCCCCTCCCGTCCGCCGCCGCCCTGTTGCGCCGCGCCCAGTGGCTCGTGCGCACGCATGCCTTTCGCCTGGCCGGCCTCTATTTCGCGGTCTTCGTGCTGTCGGTTTTGGGCGTCCTGTTCTTTGTCTACTGGACGAGCGCCGATTTCGTCGAGCGGCAGACCGAGACGACGCTCGACGCCGAGATCAGCGGCCTCGGCGAGCAATACGCCCAACGTGGCCTGAGCGGCCTCGTCCAGATTGTGGCAGCCCGAAGCGCCGGTGATCGCGGCGACGGCATGCTCTATCTCGTCGCCACCGCCGAGGGCCGGCCGCTTGCCGGGAACATCAGCCGCTGGCCCGCCGGTGCCTCGGCCAGCGCCGGATCGCTGTCTTTCCAAATCGAGGTGCCGGGAAAGCGCGGCGAGGAATCGCACCCGGCGCGGGCCAAGCTGTTCGTCATCCCGGACGGCTATCGCCTGCTTGTGGGCCGCGATATCGGAGATGCCGCCGCGTTTCGCGATCGGGTCAAGACAACGCTGATCTGGTCGGGGCTGCTGGCGCTCGCCGTCGGGCTCGTCGGCGGCACCCTCATGAGCCGCAACATGCTGCGGCGTGTCGAGGAGGTGAACCGCACGGCCGAGCGGGTCATCGCCGGCAATCTGTCGGACCGGGTGCCGCGTCTCGGCACCGCCGACGAATTCGACCAGCTCGCCGCCAACCTCAACAGCATGCTCGACCAGATCGAGCGGCTGATGGCCGGCATGCGCGAGGTCACCGACAATGTCGCGCATGATTTGAAGACGCCGCTCGCCCGGCTGCGCGCCCGGCTCGAACTGGCGCTCCTTGCGCCGGGAAATACAGCAGCCCAGATCGAGGCGATTCGAGCCGCGATCGGCGAGGCCGACCGGATGCTCGCGACTTTCAACGCGCTGCTCTCGATCGCGGAGGCGGAAGCCGGCGCCGGGTCCGAGGCCGCCGAACGGCTCGATCTCGGCGAGCTTGCCGCCGCGGTCGCCGAGCTCTACGAGCCGGTTGCCGAAGAGAAGGGCTTTGCGATGCGGCTCAACTGTGCGCCGGGCGTCCTTATCCGGGGCGACCGGCATCTCTTGCCGCAGGCCTTGGCCAATCTGCTCGATAACGCGCTCAAATATGGCGCCAGCCCCGCTGAGGGGAGCGAGATCACGGTCGCCGTGTTGCGCGAGGGCGGCCGCGCCGTCCTCGAGGTCGGCGACCGCGGCCCGGGGATCCCGGAGCGCGACCGCGAGGCGGTGTTCGATCGCTTTGTTCGGCTGGAGCCGAGCCGCAGCACGCCCGGCAATGGGCTGGGCCTGAGCCTGGTGCGCGCGGTTGCACACCGGCACCATGCTACGATGGCCTTGGCCGATAATCGGCCGGGTCTCAGGGTGCGGCTCGAATTCCCGGAATGGACCGCGGCGGCCGAATGAATCAGCCTCCGCGG